>JACCEA012266112.1_pt1 | contig 10045 bp, 10 predicted proteins | sample 7449851 | NCBI WGS metagenome assembly JACCEA01 (sample SAMN15323453, study PRJNA562643) | freshwater metagenome | isolation source: river surface water | place: USA:Blue River Watershed | collected 2017-08-18 | reverse complement strand
TGCCATTCGCGCGCCCCATTGAGTCTTAATTGGGTTTCGGTAGCGGTAATAAGTTTTGGAGTTAGCTCAAGTACACGTTCCTTGCCTTCATCAAAACAAATCTTACGTACCAACTCTGGTGTTATTAGATTCTCCAGGGGCATCGCCAGATCTTCTGCAATCGCTGCCAAGTTATGTTTTGCATGCGACAAGTGAGCGTGCGCCAAAGGAAATTTAACCTTCCAAATTTTTACCGGTGGCAGGGAATCAGATTTGCCTCGTAGTTGTGGCCAATCTGATTCCTTTAAATGGCTTGCTGATAGATAGGTTTCCAGCCAAGTGTCCACATAACTCTTCTGAATTTCATTGCGCACCCTGGTCTTGACCTCTGGAATCTTTAAAAATTCCGCCTTAGTTTTGATCTGCGCTTTAGCAAGCGCAATGATTACGTAATCTGATAGCAAACGTCCTGGGGCCAAATCAATTTCAGATGCAATCTGATCTCTTTTGCTCCAAAGCTCTCTAATAATGGCTAACTGATACCTAGATTTAATCTCATGCATCCCCGAAGTGCGTCGCCAAGGTTCACTTCTAGGTTTTGAAGGTGGAGCCTGCAGAATCGCGGCAAAGTCCTGCATCGCCCACTTCAGTTTTCCTTGACTCTCCAACAAATTAGAAATCTGATCCCTTAGATCTAATAAAACCGCAACATCAAGTGCGGCATAGTCGAGCCACTCCTTCTCAAGCGGCCTTAATGACCAATCAACCGCAGAGTGTTCTTTCGCTAAAGAGATTTCAAGCAGTGACTCGCAAAGAGCTCCTAAACCAACCCTTTCACAGCCCGCGATTCGCGCTCCCAGTTCAGTATCAAATAGCTGTGCTGGATTAATGCCAAACTCTCTCAAGCACGGAAGATCCTGCGTGCTGGCATGAATGACGGTTTCGCAATCAGTAATTACCGCATTCAAATTCGAAATTAGAGGTGAATTCCGTAGCGGTATTGGATCAATTAAATGAATGCCACCGTCACGTCGAAATAGTTGAATCAAGTAGGCACGAGAGCTGTAGCGGAAACCGGAGGCACGTTCTGCATCTACTGCGATGCCACCTTTTCCAGCCGCAAGTTGTCTAATGCAAACTTCCAACTGAGACTCAGTGGTGATTAATTCAGGGGTTCCCTGTTCAGGGGTTAGCAATGCGCGCATTGTTTAACTGCTTAGCGTTTAGCAGGCAGAGTTGCTACACCTTCAGGAACCGGAGGTAAACCAGCAGCGCTAGCCATCAACTCCAGCCAGGCATTTACATGGCTAATCAATTTTTGTGGATCGCTAGGGGTCCAGGAAGCTCGTATCTCAATCTCTGATGACTCATCCTGAGGAGAAAGCTGTCCATAAGAGGCGCTCATGACCCGGGTAACTGTTCCGCTAGGTGCCAGGTAATCTGCGGAAAGATTTTTAAGCGCATCGATAAACCAGGACCAACCAACATCTGGAAGCAATGGATCAGATTCCATCTCAGTTTCTAGAGCTGATCTGACAAAAGTTACGCAGCGGAACTTACCCTCCCATGCCTCTTGTCCTTCTGGATCATGGAGCAAAACAAACCGGCCGGTTGCGACATCAAGATCGCCATCGACTAGATCTGCAGAGATGGCGTAAGCAAATGGAGCAAGGCGTTGTGGCGCTGGAATCTCAGAGATAGAGATCTGCGCACGAGTTTTGAGTTGTTTAATTTCTTCAATAACTTCATGAAAGAAATCAGTTTCATTCCTCACTTCACAAACCTCACAAGACAAGGGTAGCCAGTATCCTTTGCAAATGGGTTCATTGCTCGCGCTTTTGTCCAGTGTTTTGTGGGGTACGGCTGATTATCTAGCTGGAAATCTATCCAAGCGATACAAAGCAATAGCGGTAACCGGTGTTTCACAGTTCTTCGGATTGTTGTTTGGCATATCTGCAATTCTTCTTTTTAGTGATTTCATAACACCCAACCTCTCTTGGGATGGATATTTAATTCCTGGCGTTATAGCGGGCATTGCTGGATTTATTGGCCTAGTTTCTTTCTACACGGGGTTAGCAACTGGGCGCATGGGGGTTGTCTCGCCGATCAGCTCTTTGTCTGTTGTTATACCTTTGATTTTTGCGCTTGCTAGAGGTGAACGACCGACAAACTTGCAAGCTGTTGGAATTCTGATCGCTATTGCTGGCGCTTTTATGGCAAGCGGACCTGAGATTAAAAATGGTCTACCACTCAAACCCATAATGTTTGCAGTAATTGCTGCTGTCGGCTTTGGTACCGCGTTGACATTCATCGCAATTGGCTCTGAAACAGATTCGCTTCATACGATGACCGCAATGCGTGTTGCATCAGTAACCGTATGTGTCTTCCTAGCGCTGAAATACAAAACTATCGGTGGCTTTGTTAAGGCAAATATTCCACTTCTGGTTTTCATCGGAATTGCAGATTTTCTTGCCAATTTCCTACTTGGAGTTGCAACCACTAAGGGATTGGTTTCTATTGCCATGGTTCTCGGATCACTCTTTCCAATCGTTACCATTCTGTTGGCATACAAGTTTTTAAATGAAAGATTAATGAAGGTGCAATACTTTGGCATAGCTTTTGCTCTCGCTGGAGTTTTGCTTATTGCAGCAGCTTAAATCTCCGTAGGTTTAGGTACCCAAATCTCAAATTGGCTGGCAGATATTTGTTCGGTTCGGAATAATTCGAAGTTAGTGTTAAGTAACTCCTCGTTCCAATAATCACCATCCCCAAGGTTTGGGACTCGGGTTATAAATAGCGCGTCTATCGCTTTTTCTTGGATCAGAGAGTTTAAGAAATTTACGCCACCTTCAATAAGAACTGGCGTGCCGACAGATTCCTGCGCTAAGGAGATCAACTCCTTTGGTGGCAGGGGAGCGATATGTAGCTTCTCATTGTGAATTGGTGGCAGAGTTTTGCTAGCTACATAAATGGGAAGCTGGGCTTTTTGATAGGGCTCGCGGCGATAGGTGTTGCCACCGATGATTAAAGCCTTGGAAAGCGCTCGGAGCTGATGAAATCTGATGCCATCTTCTGACGTTCGCAATGGGGAGGATTTCCCTCCCGCACTGGTTGCCTGGTTAGAGCCAACCATGATGTTGGCCAAAACTTTGGCTCCGGCCGGCAGGGCTAGTTCGGCAGCGCTCATATGACGAAGGTACCGAATGTCAGTGGTCGGAATTAACTTATAGTCATGATTATCGATTGCGAAAGCTGTGTAATGAGAGATATCGCTTGCAAGGATTGCGTCGTTTCAGTTTTAATCGCCGCACCAGCACCCGCCGTAAAGGTAGATGCTGAGGAGGCTCGGGTTATTGACCTTTTGGCATCAAGAGGGATGGTTCCACCCTTGCGTTACGCTCAAAATGGAAAAATTGATGGGAATTCACAGGATTCCAAGGCGCTCTCAGGTTGAGTTAAGGATGACTCCGCAGTTAGCCTAAACCGATGATTTTGCGCTCTCAGCAGGTTAAGTGGCGTTTAGCCCTTTTCTCTCTATCAACCTGCCTGATTGCAACCCTAGCTCCAACTGCCTCCGCGGCTCCATCTACCGATCTGCGCTCCGTTCGGGCTGAGGTGGAGAGATTGCAAGAAGATGCTGCCGAGGCGGGAGAAAATGCCCAGGCGGCGAAGATTCAATTAGCAAAACTCAAGAAGCAACTGGAGTCAGTGCAACAACAGGCTGATGTCCAGAAGCAGAGCGTGCAATCTATCGAGAAATCTCTAGCTGCAATCGCTGTGGCACGTTATAAATCCACCGGTCTCGGTGAAGGTCTCGAACTTCTATTCTCCTCAGATCCATCCTTATATTTATCAGCTGCGGGATCTTTAGAAAATGTGACTCGGAAACAGGCGATTGAATTAAGAAAATACGCCACGGCTAAACAGAGACTTGATGCCGCATCCCTTACCGTCGGGGATAAGTTGCGTTTAGTCCAAGCTGCGGAGGCGAGGTATCGCGCCCAGGCCTCACAAGTAAAGGCCAAATTAGCTCAAGCAGAGAAATTGTTGACCAAATTAGAAAAAGCAGATCGCGAAAGATTGCTAAGACTTCAGGCTATGGATCAAGAGGAGCGCCGTAAGTACTCAATCGAGCAAGCCAAATTAGCTAACGCTGTCTCTGGGCGTGCTGGAACCGCTCTGCGATATGCGGTGAAGCAAATTGGCGACAGTTACGTTTGGGGTGCATCCGGTCCAATTAGATGGGATTGCTCAGGCTTAACTATGCGCGCCTTCCAGCAGGCCGGCGTGAGATTGCCTCACTCGTCAAGAGCTCAATACGGTTATGGCAGATCCATTTCGCGCGGCAATTTACAACCAGGTGATTTAGTTTTCTTTGGCTCACCAATCTCTCACGTGGGAATTTATATTGGCAAAAACAAAATGGTTCATGCCCCACGTCCTGGTGCTCGAGTGCAGATTGCTGAATTTGGAAATTACTTTGGCCGCAAGAAGTATGTAGGCGCCCGCCGTCTCTAATGGCTTCAATACTTTTAGTAACAAATGATTTTGGTCCCAGAGCAGGTGGCATCGAGAGTTTTGTAATAGGCCTGCTCGAGAGAGTGCCCGCCGGCGAGGTAGTTGTTTACACCTCATTTCAACCAGATTATGAGAGTTATGATCAAAAGTGGTTGGCGGAGTATCAAGTTCGGGTAATTCGCGACAAGTCAAAGGTTCTGCTGCCAACCCCGCGTGTCATTAGGAATCTGACATCACTAATCAAGCAAAACTCAATAACCAAAGTATGGTTTGGTGCGGCTGCTCCACTTGGTGTTGCAGCGCGTTGGTTAAGAAAAGCGGGAGCACAGCGAATAGTTGCATTAACCCATGGACATGAAGTCTGGTGGTCAAAAATCTGGCCATTCTCATGGGCAATATCGGAAATTGGCAAACAGGTTGACTTTGTAACTTATCTAGGAGATTTCACTAAAGCTGCTCTATCGCCAAGAGTAAAAGAAACCAAAAAACTAATCAGAGTTGCACCGGGGATTGATACTGCTCATTTTTCACCTAGGGATGCCTCGAGTTTAAGAGATAGCTATGGCCTGACTAATCGACCCACAATTGTTAGCGTGGGCAGGTTGGTACATCGCAAAGGACAGGATCGATTGATCGAATCACTCCCAAAGATTTTGCAATCGATTCCAGATGCCGCTTTGGTCTTGGTAGGTGAGGGTCCGTATCGCAAGCACCTGGATAAGTTGGTAGAAAAATACAAATTGGAGAATCATGTTTTCTTCATTGGAAGAATTCAGTTCGCGGAACTACCGGAATACATTTGCATGGGGGATGTGTTTGCGATGCCATCTCGCTCTAGATTATTTGGACTTGAGGTTGAAGGATTAGGAATTGTCTATCTGGAAGCCAGCTCTTGCGGTTTGCCGGTTATCGGAGGCTCATCAGGTGGTGCTCCGGATGCGGTACTAGATGGTGAAACCGGATTTGTGGTGGATGGAAATGATCTGAGCGCGATATCCACCCAAATAATTAAAGTATTAAAGGATTCTGAACTGGGCAGAAAAATGGGGCAGCGGGGCCGCGATTGGGCGATTGAAAGCTGGCGTTGGGAGATTTGGTCGAAAGAGTTCAACAAAGCCCTAGATATTTAGGGGAGCAATCCGAATTTTCTGGCGTTATTGATCGCCTGGACCCGATTCTCTGCATTTAGTTTTCGATAGATTGCTGAAAGATGAGTCTTAACAGTTGATTCGGTGACAAACAAGGCAGCGGCAATCTGCAAAATCGTGTCACCACTAGGTAGCTTTTCCAAAATCTCTATCTCGCGAGGTGTTAAACCCACTCCTTTGTTTTTAGCAGCGATGGCATCGGTCAACTTCCGCGCTGTGAAGGATAAAGGTTTGTTTGCACTCAGTTTTATGGCTTGTAGTAACTCTCCAACAGGTGCCGTCTTATCAACATGAGAACTAGCCCCAGATTGCAGAGAGGCTAGGACATGCTCGGGCATGTTAGACATCGTGAGAACTACAATTCCAATGCTCTGCGAAAGCGATCTCGCCCAGGCGACAACCTCTAGTCCGCTGCCATCTGGCAGATGGAGATCTACAACAATCACATCTGGGTTGTGATGTGAGATTTGGGCAATCGCCTCTCTTTTTGAAGCCGCCTCTCCAACAATCTTTATCTCTTGATCCCGGTTGACTAAGCGACGCAGTCCTTCACGAACGATCGCGTGATCGTCTATGACAAGGACCCGCAAGACCATTACTCCAAATACTTCCTGTCGATAGTGATTCGAAAGTGGGTTCCTTTTTCATCAGAGGCACAGTGGTAATCGTTGGTTATTTGTCTTAGTAGTTCATCAATGGCCAGTAATCCAAATCCATCTCTACGTACCTTCAAACTCCCTACTCCATCATCTCCAATTTCAAGAATCAGGGATTGCTCGCTTAGCTGATAACGCAGGTAGATCTGAGTGGCTTTGGAGTGCTTGATTGTGTTGCGCACAATCTCAATCAAGGCCTCAGTCAACTTGGCCTCTATATCTCTTTGTAAACGGGGATAGTTAAAGTCTCCACTAAAGCTCAGATCTTTTAGGTGCTGCGAAACAAGACTCACCAGTTCATCCCGCTTATGCAATCTAACCTGGTAAATCTCATCTCTGAAGTTCTGCGCCACCTGCATAACAAATAAGCGAATTTCACGCAGCTCGGCCCGTAGCTCATCATTTACGGGCTCAGAAATCACAGCATCCAATCGATACCCAATGGCCGCTAAATCCTGTGCCAAAGTTTCATGTAGCCGCCGAGCAAGACCTATTCGTTCAGCTTCAAAAGGTTCAGCTGAACTGAAATTCTCTGTGGTAGGGCTAGGCAAAAAGCTCCGCAATCTCTGCAGCAAACTCTTTCTGCACAACGTGGCGCTTAACCGATAGTTTGGCGGTTAGGTGTCCACCTGCGATAGTGAAGTCGACCGGAAGAATTGTGAATTTACGGATGGACTCAGCACGACTTACCGCCTTGTTTGCCTCATCAACCGCAGTTTGAATTACCGCAATTAAGTCAGGATCCTTGGTTAGATCAGCGATCGTCGCTCCATCCTTCTTATTTGCAGAGATCCATCCTTTGAGTGAATCTGGATCGATGGTAATCAATGCAGCGATATAGGGTTGATTGTCTCCAACAACCATACATTGGCTCACTAATGGATGTGCACGCAAGCGATCCTCTAGAACTGCTGGCGCGACATTCTTACCGCCTGATGTAACAATCAACTCTTTCTTACGTCCAACTATGTAGAGATAACCTTCCTCATCCAGTTTTCCTAGATCACCGGAACGGAAGTAGCCATCTTCTGTGAATACCTCCTTATTAGCGGCATCATTTTGCCAATAGCCACGCATCACAATTGGACCCTTGATCAAGACCTCACCATCATCATCAATCTTGATAGTGGTTCCGGGAATTGGCTTTCCAACAGAACCTACTTTGTGATGGGTTGTCAGGTTCAGCGTGGCACCTGCGGTTGTCTCAGTTAAACCGTAGCCCTCGAGAACTCGAACACCAGCACCACGATAGAAGTGTCCTAAGCGCTCACCCAAAGGTGCGCCACCTGAGATTGCGGCTTCAACGCGACCACCTAGACCGTGACGAATTTTGGAGAAAACCAATTTGTCGAAAAGACCATGTTTTAACTTGAGCGATAGCGGAACATTTCCAGCATCCAAGGCCTTGCTGTACTCAATTGCAACATTGGCAGCCGCTCTGAAAATGGCTCCCTTTCCTGCAGCATCCGCCTTTGATTCTGCGCTGTTGTAAACCTTTTCAAAAATTCTCGGTACAGCCAAAACGAAGGTTGGCTGGAAAGATGCTAGATCTTTTGTCAATCGACCCAGAACATCTGGACAATGAGCTAAGTGCAAACCAGCACGAACCGCTCCAATCTGAACCATACGACCAAAGACGTGAGCAACTGGAAGGAATAGAAGTGTTGAGCCGCCTGGTTTCATGAACAGATCTGCAGCTCCCATTACAACATTTCCACACTCTGCTAGGAAGTTTCCATGCGTCAACTGCACTCCCTTTGGTTTTCCAGTTGTTCCCGAGGTGTAAATCAACGTTGCCAAAGTATCTGGATTCAAGGCGTTGCGACGATTATCAATCTCTTGGTCTGAGATATCTCGACCCAAGTAAGCCAATTGGGCGAGAACATTCTCAGTCATAACCCAACAGTTCTTAACTTGATTTGTTAAAACTGGAGTTATCAAATCCTTCAATTGTGGCGTTTCAACAATTATTGCTACCGAAGCGGAGTCGCTGAGAATCCAATCCACTTGTTCGGGGGATGAAGTTTCATAAATTGGAACAGTGATTCCACCCGCAAACCAGATTGCGAAATCAAGAATGGTCCACTCGTAACGGGTGCGAGCCATAATCGCAACGCGGTCACCGATTTGCACTCCAGATGCGATTAAACCTTTAGCTGTTGCACGAATCTCCGCTTCAAATTCACGTGCGGTTACAGGCTGCCATCCATCGCCGAGAGGTCTTGAAACCATGATGCGCTCTGGTTCAAACCAGGCACGTTCAGCTACTAGGTTGGTGAGGTTGCCTGCGGTGGCGGCAGGCTCAAGGGCAGGGGCGAAGTATTCGGTCATGGGCGAAAATTAGCGGTTACTGGCAGGTAACCGGAAGAGGTAACCTGCGCCCATGGCCGAAATGTCTTCTAGCTCCACCACAATCGATGCGCCCGCCGATGAGGTTCGCGCAGTGCTTTTTGATGTTCAGTCTTATCCGACCTGGTCCTCAGCGATTAAGTCGGTAGAGGTTCATGAAAAGGATGATCAAGGACGTCCCACCAAGTTAACCATGAAGGTTGAGGCAGGGGTGCTTAAGGACCGCGCCACCTTGAGCTATGACTGGAGTAAGGCACCTAATGAGGTCTCCTTCTCACTTGATGAAGCGGACATGATGACTGAGATGGATGGTCAGTATCTGATTAAGGACAATGGTGATGACACAACCACCGTTACATATTCACTTGGCACCGCTTTGGCTATGCCAGTTCCAGACATGATGCGCAAAAAAGTTGAGATGACCACGATTGAACAAACCATTTCTCAACTAAAGCAAAAGCTCGAGGGCTAACCTCTAACCAGATGAGCTTTGCACTTGGCATCGATGTCGGGGGCACCAAGGTACTTGGTGGCCTGGTTGATGAGAGTGGAAAGATTTCTCAAACCGCCAGAAGAGATACGCCGCGTGAAGGTGGTGTGGCTTTAACCAAAACCATTGCTGATGTTGCGCGCGAGTTAATGCAACAACGCGAGGTTTGCGGTGTTGGTGTTTCTGCTGCTGGATTCATCTCTTCAGATCGCAAAACTATGTTGGCTACACCCAATATCGCTGGCTGGAACGGGGTTAATCTCACTGACCAACTAGAAGAGTTGATTGGAAGACCAGTAGTTCTAGAAAATGATGCCAACAGTGCAGCATGGGGCGAGAAAAAATTTGGCGCTGGAAAAGATTTCAAAAATGTAATCATGTTAACCGTTGGCACCGGATTGGGCGGCGGTTTAATCGTTGATGACACCCTGTACAGGGGTGCATTTGGAATTGGCGCTGAGTTTGGGCATATGCGAGCGGTTCCAGAGGGACATCTATGTGGTTGCGGAGTTCGCGGCTGCTTCGAGCAATACGCATCTGGAAATGCATTATTGCGTCATGCCAGAGAAGCAATTCATGCCTCACCTGACATGGCGAAAAATCTATTGTCGCGCGGGAATGGCACAGTTGAGGGTTTAACTGGAAAACACATAACTGCTGCTGCCCAAGAAGGCGATACCGTTGCCATTGCCGCATTCAATACAACAGGTCAATGGTTGGGAGCTTTATGTGCTTCGCTCATCGCCGGCTTAGACCCCGAAGCATTTGTGATTGGCGGGGGAGTAATTGATGCTGGCGAAATTTTGCTTTCCCCGACTAGGGAGTCCATGAATCGCCTAACGCCATTCAATGGAAAACGACCATCGCCCGTAATTGTTCCGGCAAAGCTGGGAAATGATGCGGGG
>JACCEA011207777.1_pt1 | contig 10045 bp, 6 predicted proteins | sample 7449851 | NCBI WGS metagenome assembly JACCEA01 (sample SAMN15323453, study PRJNA562643) | freshwater metagenome | isolation source: river surface water | place: USA:Blue River Watershed | collected 2017-08-18 | reverse complement strand
GGTGATCCTTCAATTGTATTTAAAACTTCATATCGTCAAGCTGTAGCAAGTGGTTATAAAGGAGTTTGTAATTCTTCCGCTTTGTCAACCTCATATTCGCAAGCGAATGCTGTGTTTAAAGTAAGTTTGAAACAAGCTACCTTTGATAAATTGATGCAAAATGATGCATGTGCAGCGTCGATGAATCGTAATATCTTTTCATCAAGTTGGGGCAATCTTGATACAGACTATAGTATCGAGTTGGATGTGCGTTCATTTACCACCGCTCTCGCTGTCAATATGGGTGTCACCGAATTAACAACACTAGGATGGTCACATGCTCAACCTAGTTATTTCGAATATAATGGGAGTACTTATACATTGAATGAATATTTTGATCCAAGAATTCGTATGATGGAACCAATTATTTGCATTTCAGACTTTTTATGGACAAGTGAAAATAATAATGCCACGAATGTTACAATGAATGACTTTTGTTTTGTACGTTATGGTAATACTGTTTTCTTACCTATTTTAAATCATCTGGGTACAAGTTTACAAAGACCGGTAGAATGTAATTGTGAAGAGACAGCGGATGTTGAAGTATGTAATCAATTGAATTTAATACCATCTATGTTATACTATTCTACGAATGAAAACATTGCATACTCTAGTTATGGTACAGATGGTTCATGGTTTAGTAGAACACAATTAGTTAAATTATTATTATTACGTTTTAAATTTAAAAATTATTTAGCATTAAATCGTGCAGCATATAATGCTTCAGCTTCTGCGGCATTGTCTTATTTAGGCCATGTTCCATCTTATGATGCTATGGGTGCTTCATGGTTTGAGGGTGCATATGATTTTTGTTCACTTTATAATGCGACAACGGGTATTACAGAATATTGTTCAATGGTTACATTTATAACAATTGATCAATTATCCAAGCGAATTAGTCCATATCACTATGAATTGACTGCAGGACATTGTAAAAACACTTTCTCTGTTTTAACTGATTCAGAATGGTAAGTATCCATCACATCCATGTTGACTTCTGCATTTGTCTCACTTAATTAATACTTATTTATTTTGTAGGGAGAGAGCATTTAATCCTCCATTGCAGATCTATGAGAACTATTATGTGTGTACTCAAGATATGTATAGTGCTGTTCTCAATGCTATTGGTTTGGCAACTGGTAATATTGCAGTATTTTTCTTAGTTACATTTGCTTTGAGTGTTCCATTTGTATACATGTATTTGACATGTATATATACACCAAGAAAGCGTATTCCATTGTATAATCAAGATTATGTCAATGCCGCATTGCAGAATTTTGGAACATTCCTATGTCATTATGCTGTGAAGATTCAGGGGGGTTATAGTGGCATGACCAGCGGAGATGAAAGCAATAAGAAGCATAGTAGTTCAAAGGAATCTGAAAAGGATATACCATGGGATAATATGCAAAAGAAGCATATTTCTACTATTGCAAAGATTGTCGATGAAATGACACCATTCCTAACTGATCCACTCGTTGATAATAAAGGAAAACGTAAGGAATCTCTTGGTAATAAAATGTTGAAAAAAGCGGAACCATATTGTGGAAAATTAACAATGTGTCAAAAGCAAGATGCCAATAAACAAGATGATATTGATTTGGAAAGCAATGCTCCAACTTTGGCGTCAAATCCTCCACCGATTCCAAATCTTATGAGTGTGAATGTAAATAGCAAACAATCTACTGCACATCAAAGAAAATCAAAAGGTAAGAAATCAAAGAAACATTCATCTGAATAAACCCATTGAGTGTCTCAAAAAGTATAAATAATATTAATTGGTCCTTGTTCTCTATATTATAAAGGTTTTCTTGTTTACTGTCTGTCAATTACGTACTTTTTGTGTGTGTCTCTGTCTTATTGTCAATATATATAACTTCTATATTGTATTCCACTTCTTTTTTTCTTTTTTTCTTCCTCGGCCATGGATGAGGTTAGATGAATATTTATTAAAGCGCACGGCAAACATTCACCACCATGGATGATGCTGCTTCCTCATGCACACACCATTTGGTCACTTAGATATATTGATAGCCACCATATCATTACAATGTGTTGATTGTACAATTAGCCTTCACCATTGCTGTCCATGCATAAATTATCGTGTTATATATAGCTTGTTATGCGTCTCTTTGATAGGTTAATTGTTGTGTAGCTTAAAGATTGGATTGTTTTTTATGTGTTATGTAATACTAGATGACGTATCATTATAGAGATGCCATTGTGGGAAACACTTTGATATGCAAATTGGTTTGTTCAATTAATACTGGAAATGAAATTAATTATGATATGAATTAATTGATAAAATCATTTTTATGCAAATTTTATGCATAATCTGACATGAGTGGATTGTGACGCACGCACAGTAAGGTAACCGTTGGAAAAGCCACGCAAGCAAACGCCAAAGGAATCTAGAAATGCTAAATGCTCTTGAATTCCAGTGGAATTATCAATACACAGTATGGAATAGATCTATTCTCACACCTATTTACTATGTGTCAGAATTTTGTGTATCTGCTCGCGATATTTACAGCATTAACAAATTTTTGAATCTTTCGACGAAACGGAATTCTTCTTAATTACTGAGTGAAAAAAATGGATAGTCCGTCATCACCTCGACGAGTATTCTTGCTAGAAACATCATCGGTTATCGATGACGATATTGTTCCAAAGAAAAAGTCAGCTGTATTTATCGAGCATTTCTCAATGAAAGATCCTGATGCTACTGATGCTACTTCACCAAGAGGTCGTGTTGTTCGTAATCGAATGTCAATGAGCAGATCAAGAAAGATGTCCCAAAAGAATACCTCCTGGTTTTCTTCAACTTGGCTTCAAGGTTGCATGTTAACATGCAAAAAGGTATGGTATCCTAAAGGCGAAAAACGAGCAGAAGAACCATCCATTATTCCACAAGAGTCTAGTGATTGTAGTGATAGTGACTCAGAAGAAGATCCTGAAGAGAGTACAAGTACGAGAGAATATTTTATGAAAATTATTCGTCATGTATTTATTGATAATATTCCTTATTCAATGGTAAAAGATGAAGATTTCTCTATTGAAAGTAAGTTATTCACTTAAACCTATTGTTTGATTATTTTTCACATTGATATTCTCTCTTCTCTCTGTTTCCTTTCGTCCCTTTTTCCATCTTTATGCCCTATCTCTGTAACTCACTCTCGATTGTCGTCTCTATCTTTTCTGTCTTCTCTGTCGTGATTTTATTCTCATCAACTATCACAAATTACTAGAGAAATACGTCGCTGGAGTACTCTCTTACTTCATCTATTGGGGACTCTTTGCCTTCTTCTTTACTTCCACTTATATCGATCAAACTGAAAACTCTCCCTATGTATCAACATCCTATAACCATGTAAATTGTGATAAAGTAGGATTAGCTGTAACTAATTCTTATTATATCGATTATGATGGTTTATGGGAAGGTGATACCTACTTTGCATATTATGCATCACCATATCGTTTTCAATTCATGAAATTTAAAGTAGATTCACCATCAGAATATGAAACAATGATGATAGCATACAATAAATCTATTAATTCTATAGGAGAATATGCACAAACACAACCATTAGCGATTAATTTAATTTATTGGATTTCATATATACGATATTATTATCTTCCTGACCCTACGAATACATCCTATTATCTACTCGGGTCTGATAATTTACAATATATGGAATTTACAGGTGATCCATCTATTGTATTTAAAGCATCCTATCACCAAGCATTAGCCAGCAGCTATTTGGGCGTATGTCAGTTTAATGGATTGTCAACATCTTATTCACAAGCTAATGCGGTATTTCGCATTAGTTTGGATAAGAGCAGTGTTGATGCGTTGACAACGGATCCAATATGTTCAAATGCTATTAGACGTAATGTATTTTCCAAAAATTGGGGTAAAAATGATAAAGAATATTCATTTGAAATGGATGTAAGAGCCTTTTCTACTGCTATTGCTATTAATATGGGTGTTATGGAATTATCCACATTGGGATGGTCACATATCGACCCTTATAATATTACTCTAAATGGTAGGGTTATTACAATCGGTGAATACTTTGATACACGTTATCGCTTTATGGATCCTATTGTATGTTTTTCTGATATTTCAGATTGGGATCCACTTATCAATAACGCAACCAATGTCGTTATGGATGACTTGTGCTTCGTTCAACATGGTGATACCGTCTTTTTACCTATTTTACATCATTTAGGAGTCAATTTAGAAGAAGGTATACCATTAGAATGTACATGTAATGATAATATATTAAATGATCCGGATTTATTAGAAATATGTAATCGTTTTGATTTAATACCATCATTACTATTTTATAAAACTAATACAACTACAACTTATCGTAGTAAAAATAGTATATTATCAACAACGAATAAAACAATATCCGATGGTAGTATTAGTCAATTCACTAAATTATTAACATTACGTGAACAATATACTAATTATATTAATTTAAATAATGATGGTTATACGGCTACGGCATCTGCTACTATATCCTATATGGGATATGGTGATAGTAGTGTACTCAATACACAATGGTTTACTAATGCATTTGATTTTTGTAAAATAGATTCAGAATATTGTTCAATGATAACATTTGCAGCAATTAATCATAAATCACAACGTATTAGTCCATATCATTATGAATTAGTTGGTGGACATTGTAATAATTCTTTTGTTGTATTAACGAGTGATGAATGGTAAGTGTTATTAAACCTCCTAATTAGCCCGTTGATATCTTATTAACACACATTGGTCTTCTTTGTTCTTTAGGGATAGAGCATTGGATCCACCTGTTGATATCTATGAGTCATATTATGTATGTACTCAAGATGAATTAAATGCAATAATTAATGCTATTGGTTTAGCAACAGGAAATATTTCAAGTTTCTTTTTATTAGTATTTGTTTTAACTGCACCAATTATTTATTTATATTTTACTTGTATTTTTCGTCCAAAACGTGATAAAGAACATGATTATGATCCCAAGCTTATTCAAGCATGTTTGGATAATTTTGGTACATTGCTTTATCGTTATTCTGATAAACATAAGCATATTGCGGAGTTATCATATGATGAACTTGCGAAGAATTTTGCAACTACTAGTGATGATGGTTTGACGGAAGGTATGAAGACAAAACCACAAATATTGGAAGAACGTTGGAATAAAATGGATCGTAATGAAATTCCAATTATTGCTAGTGTGGTGGATGAAATGTATTCATTCTTTGATACCACTCCACCGATTCCAACGATTCCGATGGATGATCTCTCCTTATCGGATCGTCATCACAAGAAGGAGCTAAAACCAGATGAGAAAAAGTCATTAAAAGATCATGTGGATGATAAATTCGCACATGGTTGTCCAACATTTGATATACTTGGTTGTAGATCTTCTGAACAACATTGTGTACATGATCCTACAAACGAATGTGCAGCTGCCAAACCAGAAACAGAACCAGATCATTCAACGGATACTTTGGATCGAGCAGTTAGTAGACAAGTTCGTTTAAGACGAGACATTCGTCGTAAAAAAGTCAAGCGTGGACCACCACTGATGGCTATTAAACATTTGAATAAAGAGAACTTTCAAGACTAACTCCCATTATATATTAAATTCATATGATTTGATTTCTTTCCATCTTCTCTCTCTCTCTTTTGGAGAAGTTTGTAAATAGTTTTCATTTATATATTCAATGTTTTTATGAAAAGATAGTAAAAAACTGTAATGTGGTATGTTGGAAACTAAACTATATTTGATCGATCGCAGCTTACCTCTCTTCTATATAGCTATATAAAATTATTATATAAAATCAATTACATTTGTGTTTATGGTGAGTTGCAAGATTTTTTGTCGTATAGTAGCGAAAAGGTAAGCTTCACAGCATAGTAGTCATGACAATAGTATCGTTTATCCCAAGCCAGAGATTAAATCAATAAGTAGATATTGCTACAGTATGTGAAGATATTTAGCCAATAGTTTGAAGAAAAAAAGTATAATTGTAGAACAATAATAATTATTAATAATATTAATGACATAACAACTTTAAACTCTAAAGAAAATCTTATCTTCAAAAAAAATTGGATCGATAGATATACATCTTCATTCAAGTTAAGATATCCATGAATTAAGGAAGTCGTAGTATACAACCCCTGTTCGCCCAATACAATGCGTGTGGGTGTTCAATACGTTCCACAGCAATCTTTAGCGAGATCGGCAGCGATACTTGCGTTGCTAAGACTCCTCAAAAAGTAATCATGCGGAGTTTCTGCCAACTTCATATTCACTCGCTCATTTTGCAAAGGCACTATAGTCTCAGCTTTCGTGATCGCTAAAACAACTTCTATTTGGAGAGGAGAAACACATAGACAAGGAACGCGCCGTTGCCTAGTACAGCGAAGATACTCAAGAGTACCATCAAGGTATTGATTATTCCTCCAGTCGCTGTGCGAGGATCTTCTTTCGTTCCTTCTGAGATAACATCACCAACAGCAGCAGGAACAGGAGAATCTCCTGGTTTTTCATTTTTAGTAATCGCCTCCACCGCTACTGGGGCACCATTATTATTAGTGACAGGGATGGTGTCACTTTTAACCGGTTCACCACTTGCTGAAGATTGAGAATCCACCGTTGCATCTAACCGCCTCACAACAGACGTGAGGAATGGTGAAAAACTGGGACTTGCGACGTTGCGCAATGATTGTACAAGAGAATTCTGTGTTCTACTTTGCCAAGTAAGTGCTGAGGTTGGGGCGAACAGCGCGGCTATAACAATCAAGCAGCATGCCAAAAATCCTCCTCGCATGAATACATAGCGACAAGTATGGCAAAATTGTTGGGTATTCCTTGACATCGTTAGACAAAGTGAGAGAAATGAATTTTTAGCTTTGCGCTTTGCGCATTTTCAATCGCCAACCCAACCGATCGCCGTTGCATAAATTAACCGAATAATTTATCCGATTGACGAAAAAGGTGGTTTCAAAAAAAAAACAAAGCATGGGCATGCTTTTTTATTTCTTGCTCGTCCCACAGATCCAATTATATTACCGTCTAATATCCTGTGTATTCCGAAAGGCAAAATATAGAGATTCGCTTGAAATTGTATCATCGTAGTGTATCATTCATTGAATTCCTATTTTGTTGTTATCATGATCGCCGAAGACGAATTATTCATTTTACATGAAACATTAATTCATGCAGATCATCAATTCTATCGACGTATACGTGTAAAAAATGATTTTGAATCATCAGTGTCTTTATTAAATCATGCTTTTCAATTACCACCGGATCCACAATCTCCAAGGAATGCTGCGTTGAGAACATTGTCAATGTCATTATGGTGCCGATCATTCTTATTAAAATTATTTTCCGTTGAAAGTGAATTAATGAGACGTATTGCTAAGAAACAAGATCTTGGTATTCAATTAGATGCATATCGTGGATTTTATGAAGAATATCAACGCTATTGGAAAATGTTATCATCGAGTTCTTCTCTTCCTCAAACAGAGTCAGTTTGTCCAGAGGATATCGAGATAAGGATTCCTGCCGCCGCCGCTGTAAATTCCAATCAACCATCCAGTAGTGTGAATCAAAAGATAATACCATCGCCTTCAAATGCTGCAACAGCGTTGGTAGCAGCAGCGACAAAAGCAGCACTTGCGAAGACATCCGCACCAAAGTCAGGCATTCGTCGTCCATTTGAGACATTGAAAGATGAAGTTTGTCCTGAAAGTGTTTTATATGGTACCAAGACAGGACGAACGATAAAATATCGCCGTAATACCGATAACAATAGTGGTGGATTAGCTGAAGTACAATATGAAGAAACGAATCCAACTTGTGTCTTGAATCGACTCGAACAAGCATTTTGTGATGATGTTGGGAAAGATGTCATAATGGAATTAGAAACATTGTTAGAGCGATTAGAAGAATTTATGAAACATCGACCAAGAGATGAACAACTTGATTGCCACAGTAATGAAGAGAAGACAGAGAAGGATGATGATAACAATAGTGATACTGATTCCATTGACGACAATCCACGTGATTGGAGAATGTATTGTTTTCAAAATCGTGCCATTCCTGTCACTGCGGCTAAGGAATTGAATAAACTGTACCATAATGGCAGTAGTAGCAGTAGTAGTAGTAATTGCGGTAGTTTGGTAGAACCAAATCAACATCCATACCATCATTGTCCTAAACATCCATATCGAAAACCTGTCAATGATTGTGCAGCACAACTTATCCTATATATACACTTCTTTCTAGGTGTTGTGCGATTAAATGGATTAGGTAGTAAAATTGATAATTTTCTTGCATTTAAACATTTTTTATTTTCAGCCGATCTCGGATTAGATTTGAGTCAAGGTGAAGTTGGGCATATTTATGATACCGATAGTCCATTCGTCAGTGAAAGAGAACTTGAATGTGAGTCGACACACATACATAAACCCATTGATGTGACAAGTTTCACAATGGATAATGTATCCTATCGTTTTAGTACTTATCTCTTTCTACCAATAACTAATACTGATAGTGATAGTAATAGTAATAATATTAAACAAATTAAATATGAAACAAATGAAATACGATTAAAACGTATGCATCAATATTTAGCATGTTTTTATTATTCATTATCAGCAAATCAAGGTTATGCCATTACACAATCTATTTATGCATTATTAATGGAAACCATTGATGTTAAAAAAAGTATTGAATATTATCGTAAAGCAGCTGATCAAGGATTACGTGAAGCTGTATTTAATTTAGGTAATTGTCATTTTTTTGGATCAGGTGTACCAATTGATTATAAATTTGCATTTGAATGTTTTCAACGTGGTTGTGAATTAGGTGATCCCGATGCTATATTAAGTTTAGCCGAATGTTATAGTCATGGTTTAGGTGTTGATAAAGATTATGTTAAAGCGATATATTATTATAAAATTGCTGCACAAAAAGGTGATAATCCAATGGCAATGTATAATTTAGGTGCCATGTATTTTCATGGTATGGGTATTGAAGCAAATCCTAGTCAAAGCTTTGAATATTTTTTAAAAGCAGCAAAATTAGATTATCCATTAGCATTACAACGTGTTGCTATATGTTATTTATATGGTGTTGGTGTTAAACAAGATGATACGTTAGCAACAAAATACTTTTTAGCAGCGGCTGATAATGGTGTTGAACAATCCTATTTAATGGCAGCACGTAGGATTGCATTAGGACAAGGAATACGTAAAGATTTAGCGATAGCATTTCATTTTTTACAGTTATCAGCTTGTCTTACACCAACACAAGAGAATAATATGGATGAAGCAACGATTGCACAAGCTGCAACATTATTAACCAATACGGCATATGCTCAAGCATGGTCAATACGATTCCGTGGACCAAATACCATAACAGAGAATGTTATTTTGGCAGAGTAAATTTTGAGAAAAGATGATTTTAGATGAAATTTGTAGATATGTAGAACATAGCATAGTTGAGTGCATGAAGTATGCATGGATGGAATTGTTGTTTGATAATGTAGAACTCGCAGGCTGGTTTTCTTTATTATACTTGTACATAGTTGTGTTGGATTTCATCAATGTCACTAACCATCGGGATAGCATGTGAATATGATATGATTCTAAATAATTTTGAATTGCAGAGTTTAGGATTTAACAATAATTAACATGGTGTTAATTTACAAATATGGAAAATACAATCTATCTATTGCATCAATATCTACTGTCGATTTGATTTCGAGTCATCACTATTTTTGTCTTTTACAGCTTGCTCTAATTTTGATTCTTCACGTTCTGAAGCCTTAAACCAAGTTGAAGAAACCTTATCTCGCAACTTATCCGCATTATTTGAAATTGTTTCCCTCAATTCAGTGAAGCGATCAAAATCAAACTTCAACTCTTTCTTTTGCGAGTTTTCTTCATTTCCTTTTCCACGATTGCTAATTCGATCTAATTTAGTTT
>JACCEA011019570.1_pt1 | contig 10045 bp, 9 predicted proteins | sample 7449851 | NCBI WGS metagenome assembly JACCEA01 (sample SAMN15323453, study PRJNA562643) | freshwater metagenome | isolation source: river surface water | place: USA:Blue River Watershed | collected 2017-08-18 | reverse complement strand
GGGGTGATGCGGGGAGGAGGAGCGGGGGAACGACTGTTCCCCACTGAGCGAAGCGGCTCCCGCGTGCAACGAATGGCATCTAGATGCCCGTCGTTCGCTTCGACAGGCCAGCTTGAACGACCGGCTTAAGCGAACCGGCAGAGGGAAAACCTGGTACATGCTAGAGGGGATAGATGACGTTAAGGAAGATGATAACGTTATCTCTTCCTTGTTATCCTCTTCCCTTTCCATTCCCACTCAGGCCACATCAAGCTTAGGTTATTTAACTTCCGGCTCCTTTCCCCATACCAATATAACAAAGAACTTCTCCTCCTAAATTTAAATCTTTACATAATCTGTGGGATAGTATACCACGATTTGTTGTTAAAATTAAAGTTCCATAAGACAGTGAGGGGATATTACTACTTTTTAAATATACACTAGATCTACGCCCCTGCCCACTTCTAAATGAAACAGTGGCAAAGCCCATTGGTTGGTCGTTGCAGCGTTTTAGATAAAGGGTCATAGCCCCCTCTTTTTCAGTATAACCTCTTATATATCCTTCTTCTAAGAGAATTTGGGCAATTCGCCCGTTTATTTTAGTTTTAGTTACAACAATTGATTCTAATCCGGCCAGCAGGCCGTTTCTAATTCTAGTTAAAAGATCTCCAATATGGTCAATAATCATTCTTTTTTTTATGTAGTACAGGAAATGACTGCCTCCCGCTCATCACATACTGAGGCAGCGGTCCAGAGCAGCGGACCTTGAAGTCAATAAAGCGTGTCAGCCCCTACCAACTTGCTTTTGTAATACCAGGTATCATACCCATTGAAGCTAATTCTCTAAATTTTATTCTGCTCATCTTGAACAATCTATAATTACCCCGAGCTCTTCCAGTTAAAACACAACGATTTCTAATTCGAACTTTAGAAGAATCTTTAGGTAATGATGCTAATTCTAATTGAGCTTTAAATCTAATTTCTTCTGGCAATTCCTGATTATAAATAATACTTTTTAAAACTATTCTAAGAGATTCATGCTTTCCAAAGAGTGACCTTCGTTTTTGGTCGCGATAATTTTTTTTGAGCATAACGTTTCTTTTGTTCTTTGTTTGACAGCGCTTGATAGGCCACCTTGTTTGGTCGAGAGAAGCGAAAGAAGGGGCGAGCGCAGCGGGAAGGGGGGAGGGCCCCCCCGCGAGCAAAGCTGTAAGGGGGAAGGGGCGACTTTCATTGTGAACCCGTGTCCCCCGTCTTCAAGGACCAAGCGTCGGAGCTAACGACCGCCTCTTCGCTCGAATCAAAAACGGGCAGGAGCGAGCGAACACCCGCGTCATCCCTCCCCTTTTGACCAAAGATAAACGCGGTCACTTTGACCAAGCTGGCCTGTCGGAGCTAGCGACCGGCTTGCTCATTCTTTTGAGGGTGTCCGGACGGATGCTGCGTCCTATTAATGACTGCCTTAAGCGACATTGGTTCATAAATGGCTAATAATGGCAAGATTTCTCGATTTAATTTTATATTTTCTTCTTTTAATTTTGATATGAGTGAAGCGAAAGATAACCCATATAATCGGCAACAACTGCCAAGTTTGCTAATATATAATTTCTTGTTTTTATGCGCACGGGCTTTAGCCCCACTGTGCGCATGAAACCCGTACGCACCTTTGTTTTTCATTATTTAACAACTCACTTCGTTCTACGGGGGGCCGGAACAGTCGTCATCGGGCCCACCGGTTATTGCTCTTTTGAACGTTTCCTATTTTCTACACGGGCTGGTTCATAGTGAACCTCTTGGTCCTCATCGCTCCACTTTTTGTTAAGGAGGCCAAGCGAAGCGGAGAAAAAACAGGTTTTTTCTCGCTGGAAAGGAGAGACGTCTCTTCTTTCCTCGTCACTTCTTTCCACGAGCGAAGCGGAGAGGCGCTACGCGCCGCTCGCTGTTATCCCCTCCATTAAGTAGTTCGCTGCGAACGGTCCCTAAAAATAAAGCACGTTCGCTGCGGGTGGGACCGGAGGGAGCTAAGCGACATGTCCAGGTTTTGCCCTTCGAAAACCCCAACAGATGATTCAAAACGTCTTGTCCCCAACCGCGGCATCGGTCGGCTACCCCCTTTGTCCCGATAGAGCAAGCGTTCCTTTCATAATGACCGTGGGGAGCATTTTAATAATCGTTTTTTATCACATTTTTTAATGATGACGGGATGTAAACCATTCCCTTTTTTAGCTGAACCACTTCTAGCTAATATGCTTTGGTTACGGGGGTAGGGGTCTATAGGATAAAAAGATGAATAAAACGGATGCTGACAAGCAGCGCTACGCGCCCGTCCTTGGTGGGACCGGAGGATATTATCATTCACGGTCAAAGAACTGATCGACAGCCGGTCATGTATTGTTTCCCGCGATACGACTGGGTGGGAGTTATCATTCCCAGTCCTTCGCCCGCGATTCAGCGGCATAGGCGAAGCCAGTTCACAAACGTTGCTGCGACCTAAAGAGTAACTGAAAAACTGGGAACAACTGTTCCCTCTATTCCTTGTTATCCAAAAACGTTTTTTTACACTTTTTTTAGTTTTCATGTTTAGAGCCACTTTTTATACTAACTGGCAAGCGGTGATGGGGCGAAGGGGAAGGGACATGTCGCTTCGCTCCATCCTCTTCCCTTTTCTTTCCCACCCAGCGAGAGAAGCGAGGGCCTTTATTTGATGGGGGTTATCCGGAAGCGGAGGCAATTGCTACCCCATAGTATATGATGAAAAGTGGTTAAGGACGTTATGTTAAAAAAACCTAAAAAAATTAAGCAATTTAAACGATTAAGGGGGAAAACTGGCAATGGGCAGGGGGGCCCACGCGTTCATAATGAACTTAACCCCGCTGCGGACCGTCATAGTGACAGAACGGAGCAACAGACTTCGACTGGACGGGGGACGAAGGTTTCTGCACTCCACAAAAGGAACATGCCAATCCAAACCCTATTAAGACATTTTTATGGTAATATTAAACAGGGAAACATTTGTCGATATTTGGCTAAAGCCAGATCGACAAACGGGTTTCTGCGAAACCTAGAATTAAGATTAGATGTGGTTTTATTTAGAACTGGGCTTAGCTCTAATTCAATATATACTGCAAAACAATTGATCAATCATGGTCATGTTTTGGTAAATGGTCAAAAAATATATAAACCAAGTTACAAGGTGGAATTAGGAGATTTTGTTCAAATCAATTCTAAAATCCGACCTTGGTTAACACCTTTTACCGGGCTTGGTCCAAAAGAGCAACGGAGGGTTATGATGCAGCTAAAAAACCGGAGCAATGATTGGGAGATAAATTGGAAACTTTTGATTGCTACCCTTGTACAACTACCAAATCAGGACCGGGTCACTGTGTTCCCATCCATTTAGAACAGCAAGGTCGTAACGGCGGCCCCCTTCAAGGACGCTTCGCTTGGGAAACAAAAGGTGAAGCGAGGGCAAGTGAAGCGCTTGGACTCGCTTCGCTCTGCGGGGGCCCCTTCCCCCTTACGACCTTGACATAGGCGAAGCAGGCGAAGCCAAAAGCGGCAAAATGTATGGTTTTTGACCGACCAAAAGCCAAAGCTGCCGCCCATCTCCCCCTAAAAGCATAAGAGGCAGAGTTGGCGTTTCACTTCCCCACACCCCCCCCCAATAAAGACAGTTGTTAGCTCCGCCAGCTTGTTCGCAGCCGGCAACATTGTCGTTATAAGCGGGGAGATAATGGTGTTCTACGACCACCCTTTTAGACCGAGAATGGGGGGGAAAAAGTGGGGAACAGTCGTTCCGCTTCGCTCCCACGAGCGGCGCGAAGCGCCTGTTCTCCACTTCGCTCAACCATGGGAACGGTAGGACAGGGGAGAGAGCGCTACGCGCAGGGTGTCATTGCGGGGCCAAAGGCCTAAGAAGAGACAGTGTCGCTCGTTTGTTTGTTTCCCACCTTCATTCGTCCCATTTCATTCGGTCCAACTGGCTTGGGGCATACGCCCACTTTTTTTTCCCTGCTGCTAACAAGGGGCTAAAGTGGGAGCGAAGCGGGACCCACTGCCGCATCAAGGGTATATGACCGCTTACCCTTTCCCGCTTATATGCAACTTTGAGGAAACCCATCAATATGCCGCTTTGTTTCCAGTCTTTTCCTATCCCCTCAGCTGGCTAAAGGACAAGCAACTGAGAAAATAGGGAAGGTCAAAGAGACCGAAAACCGGGGTGGGTCTTCATAATGCGGCGCGAAGCGCCTTTAGGGGAGGGAATGTGGAAGCGAAGCGCATCATTCCCCTTGCTTCGTTCCTCCATGAACCACTCGTCGGAGCAAGTGGTTCATTGTGAACCCAACCTGAGCGTGTGGTTCATTGTGAACCCAACCTGAGCGTGTGTGAGGAAACAAAGACGCGGTCGTTGCGGGGCTTGCGGACCGGCGGCAATGGCATCTAACTGCCCGTACGCCCATTTTCCCTTCCGCGTGTGAACCTGAGTTTATAAGCGCGTGTCGGAGGCCCCCCTTGCCCGGGGCAACCCGTTGCCCCGGTCAAGCGATCTTTTTTACATCAAAACGCATGAGGGAGGTCACAATGTCAGGTCGTTACGACCGTGTTAAGGTAGGGCTAAAGGGCTGGGAATGTCGCTTCGCTCCATCCTCTTCCCTTTTCATTCCCACCCGCCCCGTAATCGTAGCTGCGCTTTGCCCCGTTGCCTATTGAGAAAGGCGCTTGAGGGCGGCGACTGACCCGACGCCTTCCCATAACCCTGCGCCTTGGTCACCCGTTCGCTACGAACTCGTTTTTGATGCACTGGTCATTATGACCTTTTTGGATATACTAACCAATTTTCTAATAATGCTAAAGCGGGTAAAATGGCTAAGAAATAAAAGAAATAAAAGATGGTTGCTATTTGACCTATTAAAATATAAGGAGGTTCTACGCTTTGGCTACCAATCCACCCTAAAATTAAAGAATCAATAAAAATAAACCAAAATAAGAATTTATAGAATGGTTTGAAAGCAGAACTTCTAATATTAAATGGAGCAAATCCTAATTTAGCAATAAAAGGTAGAATTAAAAGACATATAATAGAAGCAAACATAGCAATTACTCCACCTAATTTATCCGGAATAGATCTTAATATTGCATAGAAAGGTAAGAAATACCATTCAGGAACAATATGTGGAGGAGTAACCATAGGATTAGCAGGAATATAATTATCAGGATGTCCTAAAACATTAGGGTCATAATATACGAAATAAGCAAAGAAAATAAAGAAAACAATGAAACCTAATAAATCTTTAGCGTGGAAGTAAGGGTAGAAGCTTATTTTATCAACTGCACTATTAATTCCTAATGGATTATTAGAACCATGTTCATGTAATACAACTAAATGAACAGTAGCTACTGCAGCAATTAAAAAAGGTAGTAAATAATGTAAACTAAAGAATCTATTTAAAGTAGCATTATCTACTGAGAAACCACCCCATAACCATTTAACTAAATCTCCTCCTATTACTGGGATTGCAGAGAATAAATTAGTAATAACAGTTGCTCCCCAAAAAGACATTTGGCCCCAAGGTAGCACATACAAAAGTCTCATACTTAATCATCCAGCAAAATTCCTGAGAAAGTATGTCTGTACCTTATCGAATACATCATCCCCCGGCTCTGCCAACTGGCTACAAGTGGTTTCGATGTATTTTCATTTAAGGCCTTGAAAGCGGGTCCAGTGATACATGTGAACCCCCTGACTTTCCGACTATACATTAAGCATCATTTCAGATACCCATCAGCGACCTAGTCTGTAGCGACCCTACACAGAGCCGACGGTCTTGGGAATCCCTTTCCAAAAGCGAAGAAGGCGGGAATAGGCGGTCACAATGACCTTGCACTTCGCCTCAAGTGGGATGGAATCTGCCCTTTGACTCGTTTTCGCTGACATCGCCTAACCGCTGCACGGCGCACACCCCTGTCAGGGTGATCTACCCTTCCCCGATGTTTATCTGTGTAGATTACACACCAGCCGGTCATGATGACCTTGGGTAGGACTATGAAACAAATGATCGCGGGGGCATAGTAAGGTGCGAAACGGGCAACATAAAACGTGAAGGATGGAACGTGAAGGCTGAAACGTGGAGGCTGTCGGCGACGAATAACGCTTTTGTGGAAGGAACGTTTTTTTTGACGAGCGAGCGACCGTCTCTTCTTTCCCGCGAGGGACGCAATGACACCCAGCGCGTAGCGCACTCTGGGGACTGGAAACAAAGTTGTCCTCTCTTCTCTCGCCTGCGGGTGGCCTGTTCGCTCAACAACCGGAAAGGGCGGTCACACGCTCCGCTGGAACGCTTGTTCTTTGGCCGGTCCTTGCTTGCCGGAGGATGCGGTCGTAACGCCCTTATCCTAACCCTCAAATAAAGACGGAGAAAGCGGGGAACTGGAAAGTAAAACTGGAAGCGAAGCGCAATTTCCGGTAAAACTTTCCAGTGGGACCGGAGGATCGGCTTCGCCTGTCCCAGGTTTTCCCTTTGCTCCGAAAGAAGAGGCGTCTCTTCTTTCCTCGTCTCTTCTTTCCACGCTTCTCTCGTCACTTCTTTCCACAAGGAAAGGAGAGACGGTTTGTTCCCTGTCGTACTTCGCTCGTTCGCTCGAGGGGGGGGTCACGCGGTCACTGTGACCTCTTTCGAACGACTGCCCACCTTGCCCTTTTGTTTTATCGGCATCCTGCCTGTCCCTCTGTTAGGCCTTCGGCCGCGTTGAATGCACTCCGCTTGAACCTCGTTCACTATTACAACACGCTTTGCTCCCTATGACTCGCAACGGAGAAAATGCCACCTCTTTGTTCCATTTTAGGCAATGTAAATTTCACCCATAAACGCTGTTGCCATCATTAATAACAAGATTGTTACTCCGCTCATCCATACGATTTCTCTAGGCCGATTATATGAACCGTGATATAAGCCTCTAAATATATGTATGTAGACAACAATAAAGAACATAGAAGCGCCATTCGCATGTATGTATCTCATTAACCAACCATAATTTACATCTCTCATTATATGCTCAACACTAAGAAAAGCATAATCTACATGAGGTGTATAGTGCATTGCTAATCCTATTCCGGTCATAATTTGAATTACTAAACATAAACCTGCTAAAGATCCAAAACTCCAAAGATAATTAATGTTACTTGGAGCAGGATATTCAACAACATAATTATTAACAACCGCTAATAAATGATTTTTTTTTATTATTCTCATAACTTTTTTTTACCATTTTATTATACCCGTAGGAATATCTGTTTATTGCGTTAACTGAAAGGCGTTAACAATGACACAAGCGAAGCGGTTCGCTGCTTTCCAGGTCACGATCAAGCGTTCCTTCCGGGCAAAGAGATAGCGCTACGCGCAGGGTGTCATTGCTTAGGCCAAAGGCCTAAGAAGAGACAGTGTCGCTCGTTTGTTTGTTATAAGCTGTGAGGCTCTCCGTAATAGAGGAACAGTAATCTCCGTGTCGTTATGACCGCGTTCAGTTTATCTAATAAAAGGTAAACAGGTGAGAATGAAAAGGGTGGTCGGTTTATCGGACTAAAAGGTGGACATTGATCGGGATGACATGACTCGAACATGTGACCACTTGTTCCCAAAACAAGTACGCTACCAACTGCGCTACATCCCGCTTAAGTGTTCATACATCTGGGGCGGTGCGTTGCCGCTCTCACTCCACTCGCCTTTCTAAAGTTGAGCGACTGCTGCTTCGCTCTGTGGGGAACTATCGTTCTGGGCCCCCAGCTTCGCTCCCGCTTTGCTCCTTTGGGTCGAAGCAGCCGGGGGACGGACCTTGCTTCCCCTCTTATATACCAAGTGCTGCTACGGTTGATGTCAAGATTTCGAAGCAGTTTGATCCTGTCATGTATAGGCCACCCTCACCTTGATGCCTGGCCGGAGCAAGCGAAGGGGGATAAAAGCTTGATATGGCCTGAGTGGAAATGGAAAGGGAAGAGGATAACAAGGAAGAGATAACGTTATCCTCTTCCTTAACGTCATCTATCCCCAAGCGAAGCGTCATGTCCCTTCCCTCTGCCGGTTCGCCCCCCCGGGGGGGGGAATGGGATGAAACTGAGCGAAGCGTATATAATAAAGGAGGTGGGAATTGCCATGTCCCAGGTTTCCCCTTTGTTGTAATGAGTGCATAGGCGAAGCCACCGGCGCGAAGCGCCTGTTGCCCCGGCACCTTAACAAGCGCGAGACAGGTGAAGCAAGGGGAAGTGAGACGCCCGCCTTGACGACCTTGCACTGGAAACAAAGTTGCGGCAGAGCTCAGGCCTTGTGCTTATCACATTATTGCTCCCCGCCGAGCGAAGCGGGTTGGTTGCTGGGTAAATACGGGGACTAAAGAAAGATCATTACATTACCCCTGCTTCCCCTAACTGCCACTCTTGCCTACACTTCGTACACTTCGCTTGAAGCCAATGTGCTTACTGTAAAAAAAGTTTATGTATTTAAGTATTATAATAATACCAGGGATAGCATCTCTATTATCAGGTTTTTTTGGTCGATTCTTAGGGCCAAAGGGTTCTAGTCTAATAACAACAACATTAGTAGGAATTACTTGTTTTCTATCATTAACAAGTTTATATGAAGTTGGAATTTTAGGAAGTGTTTGTGAGATAAAATTAGCAAAGTGGATAGAAAGTGATCTATTAGAGGCGGATTGGGGATTTTTATTTGATAGCTTAACTGTTTCAATGTTAGTGATCATCACTAGTATTTCAACATTAGTTCATCTATATTCCATAGATTATATGTCTGAAGATCCTCATTTACCAAGATTTATGTCTTATCTATCTTTCTTTACCTTTTTAATGATAATCTTAGTAACAGCTGATAATTATCTACAAATGTTTGTAGGTTGGGAAGGTGTAGGTTTATGTTCATACCTATTAATAAATTTTTGGTTTACTCGAATTGCCGCAAATAAAAGCGCAATGAAAGCTATAATAGTTAATAGGATTGGGGATTTTGGTTTAATTTTAGGAATAATAGGATTAATGGTTATTTTTAAAAGTGTTGATTATGAAACCATTTTTTCTATAGTTTCCGGCTCTGCCTTAACAATACCTCACTCTATTTTAACATTAGTAGCGTTACTATTATTTATTGGGGCGGTTGGTAAATCTGCTCAAATTGGATTACACACTTGGTTACCAGATGCGATGGAGGGTTAGGGTAAGGTCGTTACGACCGCCTTGGGCTCTCATCAACTCAGCTATATGCTGGAACAACCTCAAACAAAGCGGGGGGAATCACTCGGGTGGGACCTCTGTAACTGAGTCGTCGTCCGAAAGGTGGTCATAGAAGTTGCTTCACTCTACAGGACCTGCTTGATGTGGCCTGAGCTCCGCTGGTTCGCTCCTTAAAACGGGCCAAAGGGGAAGGGACGAAGAGGGAATGACGCCGTCTCTTCTGGCCAAAGGCCTATGAAGGTGGGACCGGAGGTGGTAACTACCGTTCACATGGTTAGGCCTTCGGCCGAACGGTCGAGATGGGAACTATCGTTCCCAGTCCTCTCGTGGGAAGTGCGGCGCTATGCGCCCCTTCTTCCCTTTTCATTCCCACCTTATGTGCGCTCTTCCCTCAACCTGTAACTTGTCGAAAGCAGCGAATATATGAGATCAGGACCGCAGCAGATTGTGTACACCCGGCCAAAGGCCTATGTAAAAGTAACTGGGAACAGGCTGAGCGTTACCGCTCTCACTCCACTCACCTTTCTAAAGTTGAGCGACTGCTGCTTCGCTCTGTGGGGAGAGCAGCAAGACAGTGAACAACACCGGCTTGCTCGCCACGAGAGGAACGAGGGTGAGAGAAAGGAACACTTCCTCCCCCTCGTCTATGACACGTAACGACTTGGGCGCATAGCGCCACATAGAGCCACATAGAGACGCATAGCGCCACATAGAGCCACATAGAGACGCATAGCGCCACATAGAGCCTCATAGAGCCACATAGCGCCGGTCACAGTGACCTCTAGCATGACACGGCGCTTTGCGCCTAAAGAAGAGGCGTCTCTTCTTTCC
>JACCEA010859812.1_pt1 | contig 10045 bp, 10 predicted proteins | sample 7449851 | NCBI WGS metagenome assembly JACCEA01 (sample SAMN15323453, study PRJNA562643) | freshwater metagenome | isolation source: river surface water | place: USA:Blue River Watershed | collected 2017-08-18 | reverse complement strand
GAACCGTAGATGCTGTTCGGTTTGATTTTCGCGCTGGAGTTATGGGCGTCGAATTCCAGTTTCAGGTCGTCATTGACGTCCCAATCCAAGTTCAAGCCCAACGAGCCACTTTCATTGCGAACGCCGTAATCACCCGCGCCCATTGATAAATCTTGTTTGCTATCGTAAGTCTCAGAATACACCAGCGGCGATGACACCGGGCCATCAGTCCAGACGTTTTGCGATGGTGCAAAGGTGAACCATGCCGACACGTCGTTGTATTGCGTGTCGATGTCGTTGCGCATATAGGTGTAATCAAGCGTGGCCGTTACATTGTCAGACGGCGCATATTGCAACACCAACTGACCATTGGTGCGCTTACGTTGCTGCTCTTCAAACTTATAAATAGTGGTTTGTGGAACAGAATAGATATCGCCAGCACCTGGACGGTTGACTTGACCGGTTTGCGGTACACCACCCCATTCGGCGGTACCAGCACCCCAGTTGTCATCCGTGGTGCCTTTGAAGCTACGCCAGCCCGTGCCGACGTTGGCTTGTTGGTTACCACTTTCACGTTCTTGGTAAGAACCAGACACCAACACGCCAAATTTGCCATCGGCATACACGTTGGAATACAAGCCTGCCAATTCAGGCGTCATGTCGCCTTTTTCAGTCGAGGTGTCATTGGTCATACCGACGTTGACCAAGGCTTTTTCACCATTGGCTTGCAATGGACGTAAGGTTTGCACGTTGATGGTTGAACCGATACCACCGGTTGGCAACGTCGCGTCTGAAGTTTTTGCCACTTCCACGCCACGGATTGAATCCGACGAGATGTTGGCGAAATCAAACGAGCGCGAGCCGGTCGTCACCGGCATTTGGCGGCCGTTTAACGTGACTAAGTTAAAGTCGGGGCCAAAACCACGCACCGATACTTTCGAGCCTTCACCGTTAGAACGGTCAATCGAGACACCGGTGATCCGTTGCAGCGATTCGGCTAAGTTGGTGTCTGGGAATTTACCGATGTCTTCGGCGGAAATAGCGTCAACCACGCCATCAGAGCTACGTTTGACATCCAGCGATTTGATCAGAGATCCGCGGATCCCTTTTACTTGAATAACTTCGACCTGCTCTTCTTTCTTCGGAGCTGCCGCAGCGGCGTCATCGGCCGCCCAAACGGGCATAGCAACCCCAACGCCAAGCGCCAGCGACATGCTGGTGGCGAGTTTGGTTTTTCGTAATGTTATTGCTTTCATTTGGTTTCCCTGTCGACTGTCTTCATGGTAGCAACGCCGAAAAGCCTGTGAGAGCACGGCTGCTACTTGCTGTTGCGCTTGTTTGTTTTGGTTGTACCGCCTGACCGCCATTTGTAAGCGCTTTCAAGACATTAGTTGATTTTTTTTAACGCGTCAATACAAAAAATCTAAAGCAACTTATGTGATTGTTATTTATATTTTTTTTAGATGTAAACGCTTACTTTATCGCCATCCACAGCGCGTTCCTGCTGAACAATGCAGCAGATCTTACCAGTGACGGATGCGACAAAATTTTTGCGATTACTCTTGCCATTTATTTTTTTTACAGTCTAATGTAAGCGCTTACAGATTCAATAAACCACCACGACCTCAGGACGACCTTAGGTTGCGGTGCACACATGGCGGCAAGACGCACAGCAGGCGCCGCCGCTTGAGGTGATGGACGCAGCCCCATGCCGTGCGACCACCGCCATGATAAAAATAACAGTACACCTGACAGGGAAATTTTTGATGCGAATTTTAGCTAAACATCGGCTCGCGCTTGCTATCAGCAGCGCCATGACCAGCGCAGTAGTTGCCTTTGTCGGCTCAGCAACTGCCGCAACGTCCGTCAACGCCTTGCAAGGCGACCTCAACCACTGGCCTTCGCAAGCCCCTGCGCTTGCTGCAGATGCGGCGTTAGAAGCGCGCATTAGCCAAATCATGGCCAGCATGACGCTGAAACAAAAAATCGCTCAGATGATCCAGCCGGAAATTCGCGACATCACCGTCGAAGACATGCGCGAGTATGGCTTTGGTTCGTATTTAAATGGCGGCGGCTCCTTCCCTGACAGTAACAAGCACGCCAAAGCCGCGGATTGGATCAAACTGGCCGAAGCCATGTACCAAGCATCGGTCGATGCTAGCAAAGATGGCTCAACCATCCCAACCATGTGGGGCACCGATGCGGTGCATGGCCACAATAACGTGATTGGCGCCACCTTATTCCCGCATAACATTGGCTTAGGTGCGATGCGAAACCCTGCGCTGGTGGAACAAATTGCCGCGGCGACCGCCGCAGAAGTCAAAGTGACCGGCATCGACTGGGTGTTCGCCCCTACCGTTGCCGTTGTGCGCGATGACCGTTGGGGCCGCAGCTACGAGAGTTATTCAGAAGACCCAAGCATCGTCAAAGCCTACTCAGGCGCCATTGTACGTGGGCTGCAAGGCACACCTGGCAAAGTCGGCTGGCTAGGTGAAGATAAAGTCATCGCCAGCGTCAAACACTTTTTAGGCGATGGCGGCACCGAACAAGGCATCGACCAAGGCAATACCATCGCCAGCGAAGCCGACTTGGTGAAGTACCATGCCCAAGGCTACTACAGTGGCCTGGCCTCCGGTGCGCAAACCGTGATGGCGTCCTTTAATAGCTGGCATGGCGTGAAAAACCACGGCAATAAGTATTTATTAACCGACGTGCTGAAAGGCCGCATGAGTTTTGATGGCCTTATCGTTGGCGACTGGAACGGCCATGGCCAAATTCCGGGCTGCAGCAACGACAACTGCGTCAAAGCAGCACAAGCGGGCCTGGATGTATACATGGTGCCTACCGCGGCGTGGAAAGGCTTATTTAACAACTTGCTGGCGCAAGCGCAGTCCGGTGAACTGGCGATGAGCCGTGTCGATGACGCGGTACGGCGTATTTTGCGAGTAAAAATTCGCGCCGGGTTACTCGATGGCAACAGCCCTGCCAAACGTGCGCTTTCCGGCAAAATGGAACTGATTGGCAGCGCTAAACATCGCGCCGTCGCGGCGCAAGCGGTGCGTGAATCGCTGGTGCTGCTGAAAAACCACGGCGGTTTATTGCCCCTTTCGCCCAAAGCGCGTATTGGCGTGGCCGGCTCCGGTGCCGACAACATCGGCCAACAAAGCGGTGGCTGGACTATTAGCTGGCAAGGCACTGGCAACACCAACAGCGACTTCCCAGGCGGTAGCTCGATTTACCAAGGCTTAGCAGCGCAAAGCAAAGCCGCTGGCGGCCAGCTGGAATTGGCCGTTGATGGCAAATTTAAGCAAAAACCGGATGTGGCCGTGGTGGTGTTTGGTGAAGAGCCGTACGCCGAAGGCAACGGCGATATCGCCAACCTGGAATTCCAACGCGGCAACAAAGCCGATTTAGCGCTGCTGAAATCCCTTAAAGCGCAAGGCATCAAGGTGGTGTCGGTGTTTTTAACCGGTCGGCCGCTGTGGATTAACCCAGAGCTGAACCAATCTGATGCATTTGTGGTGGCTTGGCTGCCGGGCTCGGAAGGTGCAGCGGTGGCTGATGTGCTGCTGCGTGATGCAAGCGGCAAGGTGCAACACGACTTTAAAGGCACCCTGCCTTTTAGCTGGCCACAAAGCCCAACCCAAACCGTCAACCATGGCGATGGCCAAACGCCGCTGCTACCACTGGGTTATGGCTTAACCTATAAAACGGGCGCCAAAGGCCTGTTGGATAAACCCTTGTCGGAGCAAAAACCGGCCGATAGCAAGCTTGAGTCATTAGCCTTGTTTGACCGCGCCGCCAAAGCGCCGTGGGGCTTTGGCTTGTTGGCGGCCAAAGGCAAAGAGCTATCGCAAGGCGTGGATTGGGCCGGTGTCGTCAGCCCGAAACAACGCTTGGGCGCGGTGGAAATTCGCTCAACCGACCGACGCGTGCAAGAAGATGCGCGCCTGCTGAGTTTTGACGGCTCGGCGTGGGCGGCGGTGTTTTTAGGCAGTAACTTCCCGCGTGATTTACGTGCCTACCCAGAAGCCAACGCTACCTTAACGCTGGATATCAAAGCGATAAGCGGCAGCGGGCCACTGGAGCTTGGTCTTGGTTGTGGTGATAACTGCCGCAGTTCTGTCGATATTCGGCCACTGCTAAAAACTGCCAACCAATGGCAAACGCTGCGCGTGGACTTGGCGTGCTTTAACCAAAACGGCTTCGATTTTGGCAAGGTGCAACAAAGTTTTGTGCTGTCCAGTGCCAGCACCACGCAACTGGAAGTCTCGGATATTCGTTTCGAAACCAGCAAAGCCAACGCCGCCGATCTGCGCTGTAAACCCTAACTCGCTGGCTGCCCGCTTCACATGCCCACAATGCGCGGGCAGCCACGCCTACTTCAGATGCTCGCCTCGCTTGCCCGCAATGCGCGGGCATCTGTCCCTTCCACGATGGCATAGCATCGCCGCCATCTTGTGACCTAAAAAACCGCGCCTGTAAGCTTGGTCGCCAGTACCAACCGCCACTGTTTTTGCCGCAGACGCTTGCGCTTTAGGCGCATTCTCGCTATGCCTAATCGATGTGATGGCACAGATCAACAGCCACTCAGACTGTGAACGACAGATGGAGGTGATGATGCAAGGGATTATTTTTACAGCACTTTCAGACATGGTGATCGAAAAACTCGGCATGGCGGTGTGGGATCAGTTACTGGATGACGCCGACTTGCCAAGCCAAGGCGCCTACACCAGTGGCGGGCGCTACGACGACGCTGAACTACTGACCTTGGTTGGCATGCTCAGCGAACGCACCGGTATCGCCGCCCCCGATCTGATACGAAGTTTTGGCGAATACTTATTTGCCAAGTTATATGCCTCGTTGCCCGACAGTATTCGAGGCAGCGAAAACCTGCGGCAGTTTTTATTAGCGATTGAAAACACCATTCACAAAGAAGTAAAACGAATCTACCCCGATTCCTATCTACCTAGTTTTCAATATGACGACAGCAACACCAAGCAACTGACCATGCATTACCGCTCCAAGCGAAAGCTCTGTTTTGCCGCCGAAGGCTTAATCGCCGGTGCCGCCGCACAATTTAAAGAAAGTATCCGTATCGAACACCCCGTCTGCATGCACCATGGCGCCGATTATTGTTGTTTTGTGGTGCACTTTCTAGACAAGGCTGATGGCAATGACTGAGAGTTACAACTACGAACGAGCTTGGCAACGCGAGCGTCTGGCACGCCAGCAAGCCGAACGTTTGTTAGAAGAAAAGACTCGCCATCTGTACGACAAAGTGCTGGAACTTGAAGCCAGTCAAACCAATTTAGCCAAGGCGCAAGACCAGTTACTGCAATCGGAAAAACTCAAAGCCATCGGCCAATTAACCGCCGGCCTTGCCCATGAAATCAATAATCCATTAAGCTTTTGCCTGCCAAATTTGCAATCGCTGGCACAAAATCAACAACAGCTCGCCGCGCAAGCGCTGCAAAAAGATGCCAATCCACTGCAATTGGCCTGGCTGATTGAAGACAGCAACGATCTGCTCAGTGAGTTGCAGCAGGGCATGCAGCGTATCCAAGATATTATCAAGCAGCTCTACCACTACAGTATGTTAGGCCAATCGGCACCGACCCAGCTGTCGTTACAACAAATTTGGGACATGGTCTGGCAGACCTTTGACCACAACATCCTCGCCAAGCTCGACATTGAGCACTGTCGCTGCCAAACCGTTTTGCAAGTGCACCCGGTGGAAATCGTCACCGCACTGACCAATATTGTGGATAATGCGCTCAAGGCGGGCGCCAGCCGGCTGAACATATCCTGCGACAGCAGCGCGGCGAATCAGGTGGTGATGCAGATCCGCGACAACGGCCATGGCATGTCCGAGCAAACCATTCGACAAGTGTTTGAGCCGTTTTTTACCACCCGCGATGTCGGCGCAGGTCGGGGCCTTGGTTTAACTGTCAGTTATTCGATTATCCGCCAGCACGAAGGCACCATTGAATTTCAAAGCGAACCTGGTGTTGGCACCTGCTGCACCGTGACCCTGGCTAAAACCTTATCTTCATCGCTCACTTAACCCCCTTCGCCTGCTTGCTGGGGCGATATGCTTGCAATACCGCGAAAAGCCCAACAGCGCACACCCAACAAACAGCACTCGGCGACCAGCTGCGACTGCGGACGTGGCCTTTAAAAACTTAGCAGCGACGGCAAGCTGGCCATCCCTTGATTAAATAAGAAAATCAGATGGGGCGCGTCGTGTTGTTGGCGAGCAAACGCCAATACGGCGTCTTTGCGTTCGATATCATGCAGGTAGCGGATTTGACTAGCCAATTGCGGCGACTGCGATAACAAATACAAACCTGCTTCCCGATTGGCAAACACCAGCTGAACGCGACCCTTGGCCAATTGTTGCAGTGCTTGCGCAATATCCGCACTTTCCAAGCGGTTGGGAAATTGCTTGGCCACATCGGCGTTTAGATAAGCACCGCGTTGCACACCCAACGTCAACTGTGGCTGACGTAACACCGCGTCCAGCGATGGCATGGCGCGTGGCGCAAAATACCCCAAACGCATCGTCATCAACGGTTTGGAATACACAAACAATTGATCGCGCTCGGCACTGGGCCAAAGCCCGACCAAACCGCAACGCCCTGCTATGGCTTGTTTTTGTGCCTGCGCCCAGGACATAAATTCCACCGACACCGTCAGACCTTGCGATTGATAGGCGCGACGAATGAAGTCGACCACCGGCCCTTGCTGTGGCAACTGCGCTGAATAAAATGGCTTGGTGTCAGCACTGCACAAGTGTACCGTGGCGTTAGCACTGCCAGAGCACAACACACTGGCCAACACACAGGCCAATAACCAACCGAAGCGACGCATCCCCTTCACCACAGCTCCATTATCGCCTTAGATCTCAGCCTTCGAGTATGCACCTGCCAGCTCGCTATCGCCAAGTCGATGAACTCTTGGTTGCACGATCGAAGCCCGCACCTAGGCCTGTTAAACCTTTGCTTAATGCTCCGTGCCCTGCTGCGCCATAGCCTGCTGCTCCGTGGTCTGAAGCACCGCGGCAAATAACTCACCCAAGGTCAGTCCATCATGCCAGATGTCATCCAGTGACAGCTGGTAGTGCTCCTTGAGCCTATCGTCGAGCGTTTCAAACTCCAGCGCATCGGCTTGCCATCGATGCGGATACAAGGCGTGGTAAGTATCGAGCAGCGAATCCTGTGGGTTAAATGTCAGCCTGTGCTGCACGTTAAAGGCAAACGCCTCGACAAATAAGGTTAAAAATGTGCGGATCTGCTGGGTTGATGCCGACGGAAACGCCCTTTTCCAAGCGCGCCCTGCGCATCGCCTGGTCTTGTACTTCGCTGGCAGCGAGTCGCTAAACATGGCCCAAACCACTAACACCACACACGCCAACACGTACCATAGTTCCATCGAATGCTTCCTAAGGGCTGGCAAGTAAAACCCGCCGAACATCCAAAAACACCAACTTCAATCAACAATATAAGCCTTTGAAAATAAAAAAAACCGTCTAAATCTGGATGTTTGACTTGCACTGGTTTTAACACAAAATAACCAAGCGTTTTAATCAACAGTACCAGCAGGTTGTCAGTCTGTATATTCGTTAAACAATATCCGATTCGAAAACGGATCCGTGACCGTAAAACACTTCGCCCCCCAAGGCGCATCCTCAATACTGGGCTTGTTGTATTTATATGGCTTTTCAGTAATTTGAGCAAAAAGCTGCTCAAGCTGGCTGACATTTACGAACACCTTACTTCCTGGCGTACAGTCACCAGAATGCTCACTGAGGTGCAACACAAAATTGCCAAGTGACACTTGCATGTAAATGGGATAGCCATCCTCAAAGCGATGCTCCCAATCTAACGTCATACCAAGAAAGCCAAGATAAAATTCTTTCGCTTTCTCCTCGTCGAAAATCCGCATGATTGGGATTGTTTGAAACTCCATGCCATGCCCTCTATTACAACGAACATCGTCTGTTCTGGCAAAATTACCAAGGCTCAGTTTGAAAGCCTACAACCTAAGCCCTGACAGGCCATGCTTTTAGCTTTTGAGATTGTCGATTGCTGAACCGCGATAAGCGGTTATAAACCTTATTTAGTTATAAAATTCAATCCCAAAAGTGCTGATAATGCCTTGCAAATAAATCGATTCCTTTCTGAATATCCCGTCTGTCATAAGGAATTATTTCATCTTGATTATATTTATAGTTCAAAACCAACTTAAAGGACTGAATCATCAAATCTAGATCAGAAATCCATATACTATTTAATTTCTCAATATCCTCGTCGGAGAATGGTTCCTTCATATCACTTGACACCCATGTTGGTATAGAAACGCCTGATTCAATAAATTTTAATTTATACTCTTCCAACCTAGGGATCAAAAACTCGGCAATTGAATACTTTAAATTGTACCAAGGATGTTCTTCAAATTTATCCATCATAATAATTTCATTTAACTGAATACCGGGCTTTGAATAACGTATCAGTGAACTGTAAAGATACTGTACGTTTGGCGTCAAAGTAGATAACAAAGTGCTATTTATAATTCATTGCGAACCCTTACCAGAATTTCGCCTAGTTTATTTTGGCCAGTACCGTCTTGGCCGCAACCCCAATAATAATCCCCCGGGGCGTTCTCAACAATGTATTGGGAGCCTGTAGATTTCAATAAGTGAGCAAGCATCGGATGGGTTTTAAACTTTTTTAAGACTGCTTCATACATAATAATATATTTAACGTTTTCCCAATCACTCCGTATGGGTATTCTTCGGCTTCTACCAAGTTCTGCAGCTATTTTAGCAGTATGGGCAGCTCTGATTTTTCCACGATACACATCATCTTCAAATTTCTGTGCTTGAAAATAATGTTCTACAGTCGGCCACCAAATTCCATCCATTTCAATGCCAAATTTGGCGAAGTTACTGAATTCACCAAACTCGTCTGTTTTTGTATAAAAGAAGATGGTCATAATTGCCTATGGTTAATAAGTATTGCTGAAATATTGAGTACAATTTTGCAAATCAATCAGCTTTCAGCTGCTATTTTTACAGCGACAATTTTACGTATTTACTTCAGAGGAGGAAATCATCGACAATCTCAAGTCTTTCATTGAGCATAAGTGTATATTTGCAAAGAAACTCTTTATCTTTGTCATTGTCCAGCGCACTAACATAAACCTGTGAATAAAAATGAAAATCGCTGGAGCCATCAAAATAAAAAAGGTCTTCTATTTCAAAGTTCTTTGTATATGAAATTTTAGATTGTTCAACAATAAGCTCACTAATCGTATAACTCTTGAAAAATTTGGGATACTCATCTTTGTCTTCAGCTAATAGGTGAACAACAGCCTTAAAAAATGAATCTTTCGTTACCTTAAGGATATGACATTCATCGATAACTACTTGCTTAAATTGGATCATAATATTTCATTCATATAACGCCCAGTTCAACGGCCGTTAGAAGTTATAGTTTTTTGATTTCCAAAATCATAAATGCGAATAAAAACACACAACCAAAACTTTCAAAAAAAAATTCACATTAAGCTTGAAGCACCTGAGTGGTGCTCCAACGACGGGCTAAATTTTCTTTCTTAAAAATACACCAGCGAAAAGCAGAAACAAAATTGCATAAAAATCAAAAGAACCACCGGCAGAATAACCGTCTCGGTGTTCAATTTTAACTTCTGACGGATTATTTTTGATTTTTTCTTTAAACATTGAAAGTTGTGTCTGAAGATTCGACGTCATTTCTTTTGCGGCAAGATGAAACCCTTTATTGCTATCAATCCTAAGTTCTTCGGCAAGATTAATTGGCGTCGCTCTTCCTTTAACAACACTGGTGCCGGGAGCTCTAAATAGCATCTTTTTACTGGCAATATCATAAACAACAGTATCTAACATCTGAGGAATCCCCCTGACGGATCCCCAGAAATAATCTAGCAATATCATATAATTACCTTCCTGACATTTGACCAGTCAAAAACACTTGCCCATGCAAGCAGCTGTTTGACTGCGGCTTGGATCTCTTCACCACTGATG
>JACCEA010896911.1_pt1 | contig 10046 bp, 9 predicted proteins | sample 7449851 | NCBI WGS metagenome assembly JACCEA01 (sample SAMN15323453, study PRJNA562643) | freshwater metagenome | isolation source: river surface water | place: USA:Blue River Watershed | collected 2017-08-18 | reverse complement strand
TTTGCTAAATAAAACCAATCCAATTTGGGTGCATCTCCATGAAATCCACCATTGTTTTTGGCAATTTCGAAAAGCATACTGAATTCCTCTGGAAATTCTTTTGCCTCCATTCCAAAAAACAAGGCTCCTTGAAGTTCAAAAAATGGGAGCAATCCATTATCAAAAACTAAACCATCTTTCAATAAAAATTTCTTTCCAAAAGGATGAATTTGAATAAAATTCTCCTGTTTTTTAGTTTGATTGGTAAATGAACGGGTTCCTAAAAAATTAATCTCTGAAGAAGAAGTGTAATCAATGAAGATGTCCTGAGCCATTGGGGCAAAAGGCTCATTGGGCTCTACCACCTTGAATTTAGCCTTTGGATTTTCGAGCTGGGCATTTGTAGCTTCTGTGATATTGTTGGTGTAAACAGTGGAATACACATCGTATCCAAAACCAATGCTCGGAGCGATTAATTCAAATTTCAAAAATCCAGTTTTCTGATTGGAGATGATTTCTTCATCCTCATCTATCTGGAAGGTGTAGTCAGGGAGTATTTGTAAGGCTTCAAGGTCTATATCTTGGATGTATCTATGCGGAATGATTAAACCATCTTGCTCTTCAAACAAATTGGTAACTAGGGTCTGGGATCCATCCTTTGGTAGAAATTTAAAGTCAGATAGCGCCTGTATTTTGAGTTTAAAACTTTCATTTTCAATTCCGTAAGGATATTCAGCGTAAAAAGACTTCATGTCTCCACCAAGAGGCAAGTCGTGGAATGACCAGCCTACTTGAAGACTTTCTAGATCTTTAGAAAATATCTCTTCATTACCAATTAAAAGGTAGCTACCCACCTTTGGTACGGGACCAAACAATTCGAAAGGTATGCTTTGATCTAATGGTCCAAAGTTGCTAAAAAGACTGAGATCTTTCAATTGCTTTACGGTCACCCCTATTTTTATCTGCTCTAATTCCAAAAACTGCAAAAAGGAATAGGGATGAAAAACATGCTGGTTTTTAAGCAGAATCTTCAATACAGGTTGTTTTAAATCCAATCCTTCCCCATGCACTTCCTCCAGATAAGGAGAAATTGCAGGATGACCTGGACCCAATTTAAACTGAAGCTTGAAACTGTTTTCGTTCCAACTCATAGGAGGGAGCACCTCATGGGATGGTACCTCAGACCACCCTTTCGCTGTGGTATGCTGCAAACTCAAGGAACCTTCGAAGATTTGATGAAAAACTTCTTCAGGCAAAAGGTTTTTCGTCTTGGAAATAGATAGGAGCATCGCCAAAAAGTATTGATAACTTTCTGGCAAAAACACAAATTCAAGTTCCACTTCACGATACCCCCCGCTCAACCGCAAGGTTGGAGATGAAACAGAAAATCCAATATCCACCTCTTCCATTGTTTTACTGGATTTATTCAAAAATCGCTGCTCTTCACCCAAGGCCTGAAAAGGCTTGAATTCTTCAAGAACAGGGATGTGTTTGGAATAAATTCCATTTACTGTTTGAAATGGTGTGCCTGGGTCTATAAGCTTGGCTCTTGACACAAACAAAGTGTAAAGACGAGCTATTTTTAGATTTGAAAAAGTAACAGGGTTCTTGAGCTCGTACAAAATATCATTCCCATCTTCATTTTGGCCCGCTAAAAGTCGGGAATTTTTGGGAATGAACACCTGATCGATTTCATCATCTATGGTGGCATAACACTGCACCGTATCTGCTTCTTGTTCTTTCCTAACTTGTCCAAGAATCCGTTCGAAATAATACGATAAAAGCCTATCAGGCACAGTATTCATCTCCTCCTGCAATTGGCTAAACAACTGAAAAAAAGCAATGAGTAGGCCAATATGAGGCTCATGATCTTGCTTTTGAGCCAAGTTTTCACGAAAAAGTTGTTTGGATCTTTCGGTTAAGTTGGCAATCGTTTTCAACACAGGACGGTGCAGTAAAAGTAATTGCTTTAAGAGGTAGTTCACATCCAAAATCTCCGCACCCCATCCAATTGGGGATGCTGACGATGTCGCAGGACTTGCCTGCCATAAACTCTTTAATTCCAAATCACTTGTCTCCAAGTGAACGGGACTATTCAATTGCTTAAGTTCTGAAGCTAGGAATTGGAGTTGTGCATAAACGGATTTACAGCGGTAAGTAATTGCCCCTACCAACTCGTTTTCAAGAGTTGTACTTTCCTTTTTTTTATTGTAATCCGAAGAAAGTCTGTACCAATAATCAATGGTGACCAGCATTCCTTTTATCTGCTCAAAAAGTTGACGAATCAATTGATTTTTTTCTTCCGGGTCATTGCTTCTTTCAAACTGAAGAAGAAAAGAAGTCTTTTCTTTTTCTAGAGACTTTAAATCGAAATTTTCAATTTCCGCCAACAAAAAAAGTTCATTAGAAATAAAAAAATCGAACCAGTCTCCACGCAACTCTAGCTGCTCATCAAAGAAGTTTACCTGTTTAGAAATCCGATTGATGATTTTTAGAAAATCACTCAAAGTACGCTCCTCAGGTAAAAAATACCTGGTATCAAGCGCACTCATTTTGCGAATTCTCTGATTAGTGGAAGTTAAGTCGTTTAGATTTTCCAAAATGCTTATTCAGGTATGTTTGTTCCTTCCAAGATATAAAAAGGAAAGACGATATTATCTCTTACGTTGGTTGATTGAATCTCATAGTCCACCATAAAGTGAACTACCCCATCATTGATTTTATCTGAATCTACTTTTACTTTATGTACAATGATTCTAGGCTCATAGATTCTAATGTCATTTTTGAGTGTCTCACATAGGAAATTTAAGTTACTACTGCTAGCCCTCTCAAACAAATACTCATGCATTACTGAACCATAACTGAGGCGTAGAAGCCTTTCACCTCGTTGGGTAGCAAGATAGATTTCCAAACTTTGTCGAATATCCAGTTCATCACTAACCATATTTACTTTACCCAATACCTTGTTGAAGGTAACCGGATACCCCCACCCTCTTCCTAAAAAACTTTTTTCTTCTGCCATACTATTGAATCTAATTTTGGAGTGCTTCGCAACTCATTTAATTCACATTCACCATTGCCCCTTTGATATTTACCTGTGCAGAAGATTTAATGTTCGCCCCTCCATTTCCACTTACTTCCGCTTTTACTTTGGCTTTTAAATTCACGTTTTTACCATCAATCTTGGCGTCGCCAGCAGAGGAACTGACCACAACCCCTTTGGTTCCTTTAAGTTCTAACTTCCCAGAAGCAGTTAATTTAATATCTTTCTTTGAAGTAATGGTCACCCCTTTGTCCGAGGTAGTTATCACATTTTTGTTTTGATCCTCAATTTTTACGCCCTTGGCTTTATCAGAAATAAATATGGTATTCTTTTTAGGAGTAATTACTTTAAAGGTCTTGTCTTTATCATCAAATTCCAATCGAGTACCTGCTTTTGTCACAATGGATTTGATATAATTATCCTTGGTGAATTTTTCTTTAGTCGTATTTTTCTTGCTGTATAGAGATCCCAATACTACAGGGAACCTCGGATCATCGTTTATAAATCCTACAATTACTTCAGAGTTCAATTCTGGCACAAAAAAGCTTCCTGAATTTTTTCCAGCATGAAAGTGCCCAAGCATAGCCCAAACACCATTACCTGTACTCTTTAATGAAGGAATCATTACTTGAATTCTATTTTTTTTGCTTGGATCGGCATCCAATTTTTTTACTATTCCAACATGAAGTCCAGCTATAGGTGGCAGTAAGTTCATTTCTGATTGAGTGGAGGATTGGAAAAGGCTTGGTTTCAATCCAAAAGAAACTTTGGTGATAAATTGCCCATTTTCGACTCGGTGCTCGACTTCTGTGATGAATACCAACCCGTTAAATAGTTTTCCAAAGCCAGCCAATTTGACAAGATCCCCTAAAGTAACATCCGTTGTCCCTCGGAAACTCATCTCCCCCACCATTCTTCGAAGTCTACTGGCCATCAACGTAGCATCAGCAAGTGCTTTCAACTCCTGACTCAACACCGGAACAGGAATATTCACGCTAACTTTTGTCGCTGCTGCCACCTTACCCAAGACTGGACCAGTAATCGTTCCTGGTTTATCAAATTTGGGGTCTTTCCCTGTTTGTTTTACGGCCTTCTCATTAAAAATATCGTAATTGACACCCTCCGCCTGCTGCAGTTGACTTCCAGCATCTAAATCCCCTCGGAAAGTTTTAATGTCCTTTCCGTAAGTAACTGTGAATTTTTCTGAACCCATAATTTTAGGAACCTCCACATCCACCGCCCCCAATGAATTGAATACAACCATTCCATTGGCTTTGGCTCTGTTGAGCAAAAATTCCCAATCACTGCAATTATGTCTAGCAATTATATCGTGCTTTAAGGTAGTCGCAGACACCTTCTTTGTCAAACTTGCAGAGGACAATAAAGTAGTCATAATTTCGCTATCCTTTTTCTTCTCATAAAGCTCCGACTTTTTTCCAACAGTCATTTTTATCGCTTTATCAGAAGCTTCTAACAGCAACAGGTTTCGTGAAGAGAAACTTAAGTAATCCAAGCCAATATCAATGCTGTGCTTGGTTATAATTCCCGAAAATACCTTCACATTCTTTTGTGCGTAGCCTAGGGATATTTCCACTGCTTTACCTGGGGCAAAACTCGCCATTTCACTTTCGGGAAATAAATTCTCATAGGATTTACCCCCAGCAATAGACAGATAAGCTTTGGCAATTTTATTAACCTCAGATTTAACAAGAATTTTCATGACCACGATATCCTTAGGAAGGGGTTTACCCCCAACCTTGATGTCAAAAGAAGTCACCAATTGCAATGAATCATCAGGAGATTTTGATAATGCCATGGTTTATTGCTCTAACGGTGGAATTTCAATTTGACTCCCTATTTTCAAACCCCTAAACGAAGGGAGATTATTGTAGGCAGCTATTTGCAGGTAATACTTAGGGTCATCATAAGAGGCTTCTGATAAGGCAATCAACGAATCTCCATCTTTCACAGTGATGATTCTAGTAATGTCTGGACTTTGAAACTCCCGACTAATCACCACTTCATCCACCTCTTCTACCAAGGTAAAACTTATCGCAGCACGAACCGGATCACCCTGTACATTGAAATAGTTGTAGTCAATGGTAAGGTCAAATACTTTCCCAACAAGCATAAACTTTCCCCATTGTAATTTAACAAAAGGAGGACTATGGCTAGCTCTTGTAGGTTTTACGGTCACCTTAAGTAATTGATCAATCGAATCTTTGATAGAGCTTCCCGCAGCACCACGAACTTTTTCGGGTTTATTTGGGACTGCACCTGAATTATCTATGGTAAAATTTAATTGGATTTTCTGCTTGTTGTAAGCCGCGTTTTTTGGACTTAGTGGCGCACCAGCTGCTGAAGTAGGTTCATCATCCTTAGCGGGAAGCTGGTCGTAGCTAAGTGAAATGTTCTCTGGGTTTATTTGCACCTCATATTCCCCACCCGAAAGTTTGGAACTTGGCTGACCCTTATCGAATTTGGTGTACGCTGTTAGCGTTAGATTTTCATTAAACCCAAACATCAGAATTCGTTCATTTTTTTAATTTTATCCATCACTTCCTGTACGCATTGGTCTACAATCTGTTTTTTAAGACCATAACTCATACTGGTAGCTCCTTCATCTTCTGAAGCATTTGTAGCGGCCGCAGATTTTTTATTCGGTTCCTCGCTACCCTCCATTATCCCTTTAATTAGCAACTCTTTTATTTCTACAGGCATAGCTTCTTACAAATGCTGAATGAATTTTATGATTCCTGACATTAAATTACTTCCATTTTTGAAAAAACGACCTGGATGGATTCAATAACGATGTCTGATTTTTTCGCATCAAGTTCGTCTATTTCCCACTTTACCGGTATCACGTTGTATAAAGTCCAAACCATCACAGGGGGTAAAGATGGGTTTTTATTCAACAGCATCACGATCATGGTTTTAGGAGTAAGAAACTTGGGTTCCTCCAAGGTTTGAAAACACCATTGAAGCAAAGGAGAGGCAATAGGAGCCAAACCTCTTTTCAAAGTCAATCCACTTCGCTTCACACCCTTCGGTAAATGGTAGACTTGGTTGTTAAAACCTCCACTTTTAACTGTTTCGTATTCTAGCTCAGCGCCTAGACCTGAAATTTGGGTAAAGGCCGCATCAAAAGCAAGACTAGACATCGTAGCCATTCCTTTCATCGCCGAACCTGTCATACCCGTAGGAGCAAATGCCACCATGAAATTATAGGATACAGGAGGATCTGCAGCACGCTGAGCAATTGATTTTCCAGCTTTAAGCGCCGTACTTGCGGATGAATTCGACTTTTTACTACTGGATTTGCTTTTACTCGAACTAGTCCCACTCTTCTTACTTGTGGCCATGATCAGTTTAATTATAGGTTACTTACAGATAAGCTTTTGACCTTTCTCGTTCACTACTTGATGAAACTTTACCACTAATTTTGGAAAAATGAATGGTAATCTAAATTGACAACTAATCCCACAAATCAAATTTCAAAGCTTAAGAGGTTATGAGAAGAAAATCAACTTTTCTCTCCAAACCAGGTTAGTCAAAATTTGGAATAGTGGATTTGGGTATTTAACCGGGACTAAAGTTTGACATAACTTTCTGATATATAACCATTAATATCCGGATCATATTTAATACTTTGAGGACTTGGGGTAGGAAGCGTTTTTCTATACACCCCCAATTGATTCGTTCTTTCTAATCGAAAATATCCTTTCCATAAGGATTTCATCGGTATTTCCTGATTTGCAATAAATTTATAGGCGATTAATCCAGAATCTGTAGTAACGAGCTGTGGGGGATCGAAATCTACTCTATCCTTAAATTCACCTTCATTATAAACGACCATTCCTTTAAAATTATCTACGGCTTCTTGTGAACAATAGCAAATGTAGACAGGTCTTATACTCCGATTTTTTAGAAAAACCTGCTTAGATCTAGGCTTAAAACGATTCGAATCCTCTCCTGTAATTGGCAAAACTGGGAAGTTAGGGTCGTGCTTGATCCGAATTATACCTGATAAGCCCGGTTTTTCTAAGTTAGGGTCTATAGTGCCATGTTGAGCTCCCAATTGAACTGAAGCTTCCAAATTATCGTCTAAAAAATACCGAACTTCAGGATCACTTACTAACACGGTAAACGAATGGAAATGACGATTGGTAAACTTGAATTCAAAATCCAAATAAAAAGGATCTTTGAAAATTGGATGGCTATAATCCTTTACTGAATTTGCAGCCAACATAAATCCCCCAGCCTTCTGCTTGAATACTAAGTTGTAATTTTTTATCAAAAGATTGGTACGTGGGGTCGGCTGGAAAGACAAATCAGAACAAATATTACCTTCGTAAAACTCATGCATGAAAACACATGAAAATATTTCCATGTATTTGGTGACATACCGATACGAATTTTGATGCTGTTCCATTTACTTAAGGTAACTTAACTTGCTCATTTTATTTCCAATTGCCAACTAATCAATTCAATTAGTCCACAGAGCGACTAGAATTAATAGTACTAACTATCTGTTGATTTTCCAATCACAGAAGCTACTTCTTCTCGAATTAAATTGTTAGAGAAGGTTAGCAATTTCAATTTGTAGGTAGCAGAAGGCATGTACTTCAAGCCAAGTACTCCCCAAACGGAATTTAACTCTTCAAAGGTGTAATTAACATACTCAAAGCTCAGCTTGTCAACATTGGCGGAAAGAAGAGGCAAATTAACGCGGTTAAAAAATTGATTTCCTTGAAAAAATTCTAAAACTAAAGACAGGTATCGAAGGGATTCCAAGTAGTTAGGGTCCGGAAAATTGGCGACAAACATGACATATAAATTGAAATGTTTGGGTGGATTCATTCCTGCAAAAGCTTGGTATGAACCGTTTCTGATTACTCTTTCCTCGTCTAAATGTTGTAAAAACACACAAAGCTTGTTGTCTATTTGCGAATTCAAACTTCCTGAAAGATCAACTGCATTGGTTAAAATAACCATGTCTTCCTGCAGATTCAATTCATTTTTGAAGTATTCATTTAAGGCAGTAACAACAGCTGACAAGACAACATGAATCATATTTCTATTTGAATTAGGCCTTAATTGATTTTAAAAGAGAATAAAGCATTCTTCCAAGATACAAAGTGAAAAAAAGGATACCAATTCCTATCACTATAGTAGGTAAAAACAAAAGTTCAGAAATGGACTTACTTGTATCCGAAAGCCAGAAAAACATGAAAAAAATGGGGAGACCGAGAACCGACAACAACAGGATTGAAATGGCTATCAACAACTCTCTTAAGATGATTTTTCCCATAATCAAAAATAGAAATAAAAACGGTCTTTACAAGGTCACCTATAGTAATTAAAAGCCTCTAAATTAAAGATAATCAGCACTTCTTAACTGGCTAACTGTCTCCCAATTTGTCAGTGAAATGAATAACATAGAAGTTAGAAAAATTCGAATTCAAAAGAAAAAAAACTGAACCTGAAAACTAGGAAACCAAAGACTATAGAATTCTCGACTAGACAAGAAAAAAATGAAGGAAATCGAGAAACTAGACTTTGCCCTAAGACCAGGTCAGGTTAAGCGGTTTCAATTCTTAAAGCATCATATGCAAATACGATAGATTCTACAGCCGCTTCACTACTTTGTGAATTCAAATCCGTACAAGTCACCTGCTTGGCAAATGCATTGGTTAAAGTCCACGTAATGCTGGGTTCACCCGATTCATCAAGCAACCGAATCACAATGGTCAATCTTTCGTAGGTATTGAGATTAATTTTAGAGATCCACTCGTAAAATTTATTGTCACGAGTAAAAACACCTTTCTTCAAGGTTAGGTCAGTACCCGTACCTAATGCAGGCATTTTGATCGTAGAGTGAACTTTACTATTTCCGTGCCTATACTCAATAACTTCTGTTCCAGAATCTAATCCTGAGACCTCCTGAAATGGCAAATCGGTTTGATCTCCGATATCAACTGAGAAATAAAACTTGGGCAAAGGCCAAAATTGGTCTTGTTCACCACCGGTACCTGCTGTAGGAGCTGCCATAATTAGCTATTTTTTTTTATAGGTTTGAATTCAACCGAAAATCACGAAAGGCTTTATTTTCGCCTTAGTAACAAAATACCCAATACCAACCTAACTAGTACAACTAGAAAAATTAGTATTGGGTAGAATTTTGATTACCTAGCGATTAAGCTGCTTCAATTCTCAAACCTTCGTGTGCAAACACAATGGTTTCAATAGCTGCTTCACTGCTTTGAGAATTCATGTCCGTAGGAGTGATTTGCTTGGCAAATGCATTTGTCAAGGTCCATGTCATCTTTGGTTCGCCTGCCTCGTCCAACAAACGAATGACAACCGTCAATCTTTCGTAGGTGTTCAAGCTTATTTTAGAAATCCAATCGTAGAAGTTATTGTCCGTAGTAAAGACACCCTTCTTCAATGTGATATCTGAATATTTCTTCATACCAGGCATTTTGATGGTAGAGTGAACAGGGCTATTGCCATGTCTATATTCAATTACCTCGGCATCAATATCAAGTCCTGAAACTTCTTGAAAAGGCAAATCGGTCTGGTCCCCGATATCAACGGAGAAATAGAACTTTGGTAATGGCCAAAACTGGTCCTGTTCTCCACCTGTTCCTGCGGTTGGTGCTGCCATAATTAGTATATTTTAGTTAAGTAGTTGATTATGATTTTTGTTGTTGCTGTTCAAATGTGATGACGATGAATTCAGCTGGTCTTACAATAGCAACCTTAATGGTCATTTTCATCAAACCATCCAAAATATCATTTGGAGTCATGGTCGTCCCCAAACCAATCTCTACTGAGAAGGCATCATCAGGGCTTTGACCTGCCAAAATACCAGATTGCCATTGGTTTGCCAAGAAGTTTGTTACTGTCGCCTTTAGCGTAGACCAAGTGGTAGTATTGTTAGGCTCAAATACAAAACCTTCTGCCGCTGCTTTGATGCTTTGCTCCAAGAAAGTCATGGTTCTACGTACAGAGATATATCTCC
>JACCEA010561777.1_pt1 | contig 10046 bp, 9 predicted proteins | sample 7449851 | NCBI WGS metagenome assembly JACCEA01 (sample SAMN15323453, study PRJNA562643) | freshwater metagenome | isolation source: river surface water | place: USA:Blue River Watershed | collected 2017-08-18 | reverse complement strand
TTGGTAAGCGGTTCAATTTTTGAAATCGTTTGCTGCAGCATGAGCTCGACACCTAACTGCTTGCAAGCTTTTAGGAAGCTATCAATAATGACCTGAGAATCGTTTGCCAGCGGAAAAATACAGCCATCTGGGTAAGTTTTGAGCGGGACTCCTCTGGACTCAAACCACTCAATGGTATCGTTTGCTGAAAACTGATGAAAAGCTTTTCTGAGTTGTTTTTCACCTCTCGGATACGCTTTGGCTAGTTCTTGAATATCCGGGCAATGATGGGTGACATTACAGCGACCTCCACCTGAAATTTTTACTTTGGCCAAAAACTTATTGCTCTTCTCTAGAATACAGACCGAAGCATCAGGCCAATGTTGTTTGGCAGAAATGGCGGCAAAAAAACCAGCCGCACCGCCGCCAACAATGGCAACCTTTGGTTGATTTTTTCCTGAAAATTCTTCCTTTCTCATGACACCGTCTCGATTTTCCAAGTTTTGCCATTTAATAGGGCAGTTTCCCCGACCTTCTTGCCTTTAAGCGTCAAAAATAGCGGTGCTTCTGGGCTCAGACAAAAAACGGAAGTTTGCTCAAATTCAAGCTGTCCAAAGGCAATACTGCAATAAAACCATTGCTCATTGCACTTAAAAATTGAACCGGTTTGTATCTGTGTGTGATCCTGTTGGGCATCTATCCTTTTTAGCGCAATGAGTTGTTGTTGCAGCAAGTTGATTTGCCCGTCAATCTTTTCAATTTCGAGCTGGGCCATGGCAATTCCGACTTCATGTTTGTCGCCTGCAGAGCCTTTGCCGCTTTCTGTGCTGTCATGGCTTATTTGCGTTCTTAGGACGCTGAGCTCAGAAATGCGCGTTTCAAGTAGCTGAAATAAATGTTCGTGGAGCCTAGTTTTGAGCAGCATATCTTGCAAAAATAGCCTGATTTATCGTAAATTCGCGACTTTACAAAGTAATCGTTCATGAAAGCAAAATATCCTGAATACAAAGGATTAAACCTCCCCAACATCGCTACTGCTGTCCTTGAAAAATGGCAAAAAGAAGCCATTTTTGAGCAATCTGTTGCGCAAAGGGCAGGGGCGCCATCATTTGTATTCTACGAAGGGCCGCCCTCTGCCAATGGTCTGCCGGGCATTCACCACGTAATGGGCCGCGCCATCAAGGATATTTTTTGCCGCTATCAAACATTAAAAGGCAAACAAGTTCACCGCAAAGCTGGTTGGGATACCCACGGCCTTCCTGTCGAGCTAGGCGTCGAGAAAGAATTGGGCATTACCAAAGAAGACATCGGCACTAAAATCAGCGTAGATCAATACAACGAAGCTTGCAAGACAGCCGTGATGCGCTACACAGATATTTGGAATGCGCTTACCCTACAAATGGGCTATTGGGTAGACATGCAGAACCCGTATGTGACTTACCAGCCCAAATACATGTAATCAGTTTGGTGGTTGTTGTCTCAACTTTACAACAAAGGCCTCATCTATAAAGGCTACACCATTCAGCCTTATTCCCCTAAAGCGGGTACTGGGCTTTCCTCGCACGAGCTGAATCAGCCGGGCTGCTACAAAGATGTCAAAGACACTACGGTTGTGGCCATGTTTGAAGCTTTGAGTGGTCAAAAATTGCCATTTGAAGCTAAACATGCTGAAAAAACACATTTTCTTGCCTGGACCACTACGCCTTGGACACTTCCTTCAAACACTGCATTAACTGTAGGCCCAAACATTGAATACGCTTTAGTCGCAACCTACAACCAATATACTTTTGAGCCAATTCAAGTGATTTTAGCTCAAAACCTTGTGAGTTATCAGTTTTCAAAAGGCTTTGCAGCCTTAGAAAATCAAGAAGACCTCCAAACTTACAATGCCGGAGACAAGCAAATTCCATATTTTGTCCTTGGTACTTGCAAAGGCCAAGATTTAATCGGTTTAAAATACCAACAACTCTTACCTTATGCCCAGCCTGCAGAAAATCCTGAGGCAGCATTTCGTGTCATTGGTGGTGATTTCGTCACTACCGAAGACGGAACCGGAATTGTGCATACTGCACCAACATTTGGTGCCGATGATGCCCGTGTGGCTGCCGAAGCTGGCGTGCCTGGTTTATTAGTTCAAGATGAGCGCGGAAATTTAGTACCACTCGTGGACCTTCAAGGTAAATTCAGACCTGAACTTGGCCCTTATGCTGGCATGTATGTCAAAAACGAATACTACGATGCGGGTCAAGAACCTGAAAGATCAGTAGACGTACAACTTGCCATACAACTCAAAGAAGAAGGAAAGGCTTTCAAAGTAGAAAAATACGAGCACTCGTATCCACATTGTTGGCGCACCGACAAACCCGTTCTTTATTACCCCCTAGACTCTTGGTTTATTCGCGTAACGGAGCGCAAAGAAGACATGGTGGCCCTTAACCAACAAATCAACTGGAAACCAGAAGCAACTGGGTCTGGGCGTTTTGGAAAGTGGTTAGAGAATGCCAATGACTGGAACCTTTCTCGCTCCAGATACTGGGGCATTCCAATTCCTATTTGGTCAACCGAAGAAGGAGACGAACGCATTTGTATTGGTTCAGTAGCCGAATTGCTAAGCGCTATTGAGCAGTCCATTGTTAAAGGCTTTATGTCTGTTAATCCGTTTGCTGGCTTTGACCCCAAAGACTTATCGGATGCCAACTATGAAAAAATTGATCTCCACAAGCACATCGTGGATCAAATTGTTTTGGTTTCTCCGAGTGGCAAACCCATGAAACGCGAAGCCGACCTCATCGATGTTTGGTTTGACTCTGGTGCGATGCCTTATGCACAGTTGCATTATCCTTTTGAGAACAAAGAACTCATTGATCAAAAAACAGCGTTTCCTGCAGACTTCATTGCTGAAGGCGTTGACCAAACCCGCGGCTGGTTTTATACCTTACATGCCATTGCCACCATGGTTTTCAATGAAAAAGCCTACAAAAATGTGGTTTCGAATGGCTTGGTCCTCGACAAAAATGGTCAAAAAATGTCCAAGCGCTTGGGCAATGCCATTGACCCATTTGAAACACTTCAAAAATATGGCCCTGACGCCACGCGTTGGTACATGATCACCAATGCGCAACCATGGGACAACCTTAAATTTGACCTTGAAGGTATCGCCGAAGTACAGCGCAAATTCTTCGGAACCCTTTACAACACCTATTCATTCTTTGCCCTTTATGCAAACATTGACGGCTTTGATTTTTCAGGCCCTGAAGTAGCACTTTCTCAAAGACCCGAAATTGACCAATGGGTCATTTCTAAACTCAACTCTCTGATTGCTGAGGTAGACGCAGCTTACACAGAATACGAGCCAACCAAGGCAGGCCGTGCCATCCAAGATTTTGTCAACGAACAACTCTCTAATTGGTATGTGCGCTTGTGTCGTCGCCGTTTCTGGAAAAACGACGATGCCCAAGACAAACAGGCGGCTTACCAAACACTCTATACTTGTTTAGAAACAGTGGCTATACTTGCTGCTCCAATTGCGCCATTCTACATGGATCAATTGTATTCTGACCTCAATCAAGTGAGTGGAAAAAATTCAAAAGGATCTGTTCATTTAGCAGATTTCCCAAGCCCAAATCAAGCGGCAATTTTATCGCAACTTGAGCGCCAAATGGAATTGGCGCAACAAGCCTGCTCATTGGTTTTAGCATTGCGCAAAAAGCAGCACATTCGCGTGCGTCAGCCACTGCAAAAAATCATGATTCCGGTGCTCAACGAGCAAGAAGCCAACAATTTCAGACACGTCACTGATCTCATCTGTTCTGAGGTCAATGTCAAAGAACTCGAGTTGTTGTCTGACAGCGGCATTTTGGTGAAGTCAATTAAACCGAACTTCAAAACGATTGGCCCGAAATACGGCAAACAAATGAAAGGCATTGCTGCATTGGTTCAGCAGTTTGGTCAAGAGGATATTGCTCAAATTGAGCAAGCTCAAGTTTGGAAAGGTGAAGTTGACGGACAAACCATTGAACTCATACTCGAGGACTTCGAAATTCAGGCACAAGATATCCCAGGATGGTTAGTGGCCAGTGAAAATGGCCTAACGGTTGCACTTGACATCAGCATTAGTCCTGAATTGAAAGCCGAAGGCTTGGCCCGGGAGCTAGTTAACCGCATTCAAAATATGCGCAAGGACCTCCAACTCGAGGTAACAGACCGCATTACGGTAAAGCTAGACACCTCAGAAGTCGTAAAAACTGCTGCACTTGCACATCAGCATTATATTTGTGCTGAGGTCTTGGCAGATGCACTTGTCTTTGAAACGAGTTCGGCGCCTAAAACAGAAGAAATAGAAGCAGCGGCGGATACCGCCATTCAACTTATAAAATAAGCCCAAATGAATAAATGGTTCATTGATCAAAAAGAAACACAAACCCTTAGCGGAGCCTCCGTGAAGTGGTTTGACCACCAATTTTTTGAAATCAAGTTTGAAGGCAAAAAGTATCACGGAGAATTACTCGCTGACCAATCTGAATTGGGTCAATTGAGCATCCGCATCAATCACCGCACTTTTCAAGTGAAAAAAGGACATCCGCTCGATGACTTAATTGCTGCTATGGGCCTTGACAAACCTAAATTGCGCAAGCTCAAAGAAATGCAAGCACCCATGCCAGGCCGCGTTACTGCCATTCATGTCAAAGTGGGTCAAGAGGTACAGCCCGGAGATGCATTGTTGTCTTTAGAAGCCATGAAAATGGAGAATGTACTCAAGGCCGAAGGAATCGGCGTAGTGAGTGCCATTCAAATTCAAGAAGGCGACGTTGTAGATAAGGGTGGCTTACTCATCAGTTTTGAGTAAGTAAAAACCAGTTCTCTTATTTCAACAAGATTCTAATTTTCTTATCGGCCTGCAGTAAAACACTGGCATCCTGAAAACTTGGAGCTGAGAAAGTTTCGCGGGCATTATTGGAAAAACCATAAGCTTCGGTTGGCGCGCCAAATAGGTTTTTATCGAGTACACCGTTCTTATTTTCATCGTGGTATACGGCGAGTGCATATTTGCCGGTAGGGAGATTTTTAAAAGTATAACTCAATTGTTTGCCATCTATTTTTAAAACGACACCTTTCAGTTGCTTGCCAAAAGTAGGAAAGTTGGCTGCTTTATCGAAAAGCCCAATAAATACGGTTCCTTTTGTATTCGGTATACCATTGATCTCTACCTCTAAATTTGCATTAGATTCAAGGAATAATAGCGCGAGGCAAATGAGGATAACTTTCATATAAGGTAAAACAAACTTAACACAATCGGGTTCATAGAAAAAGGGAATCCCTAACTTTGTTTCATGAATAAATTTGTTTTGGTAACAGGCGGGGCAGGTTATATTGGTTCGCATACCGTTGTAGCACTTCAGCAAAAAGGCTACACTCCAATTATCGCCGATGATTTTCGCAATGCCAATGAGGTAGTGCTCGAGGGGCTCACTCAAATTTTAGGCGCGGCACCCATTTTACACCGCATCGATGTTTGCGATGCAGCAGCACTCAATCAACTCTTTGAGCAATACAACTTTGAAGGCGTCATTCATTTTGCGGCCTACAAGGCGGTCGGCGAGTCTGTTGAGAAGCCATTGGCCTATTATCAGAACAATTTGGTGGGCCTGATCAATGTACTCAGTATGCTTGAAAAGCACGATGTGCGCAACTTTGTGTTTTCATCATCTTGCACCGTTTATGGCGAGCCTAAAGGTGAAAAAGAAGTGAGTGAAAGCACTCCAAAACAAGCACCAGAATCTCCGTATGGGTTTACCAAATGGATGGGCGAGCAAATCATCACAGACTTTCATAAAAGTTCAGCAAAAAGCAAGCTCATGAACTTGCGATATTTTAATCCGGTTGGTGCCCACGCGTCGGCACTCATCGGTGAATATCCAATAGGTAAGCCAAATAACTTGTTGCCTTTTGTGACGCAAACCGCAATTGGCAAGCACGCTCATTTAACAGTCTTTGGCAATGATTACCCGACCCGAGACGGCTCTTGTATCCGAGACTACATCCACGTTACTGACCTTGCAGAAGCACACGTAGCAGCACTTGAATTTTTGGCAAAAGCAGATAGTGGTTTGCTAGAAGCCGTCAATATTGGCACCGGCACCGGCAGTTCTGTGCTTGAAATTGTAGCCGCTTTTGAAAAAGTAACGGGCAAGGCTTTGCCGCATCAAATTGGTCCAAGAAGGGCAGGAGATGTTGTAGAAATTTATGCCAATGCCACCAAAGGCCAAGAATTATTAGGATGGAAAGCACGCTTAACCATTGAAGACGCCATCCGCGATGCTTGGGCCTGGGAAAACTATTTAGCAGCAAGAGCAGAGCAATGATCATTGATACACACGCGCATATTTATGCCGAAGAATTTGATGCCGACAGAGACCTCATGCTCCAAAGAGCCAGTGCTTCGGGTGTAGGGGCTATTTTGTTGCCAAATATAGACGTAGCAAGTATTGCGCCCCTTGAATCTTTGGCAGCTGCCCATACTAATTGTATCCCAATGATGGGCTTGCATCCAACTTATGTAAAAGAAAACTGGGAGCAAGAACTTGCCACCATTGAGGCGCAGCTTTTCGCTGCGCCAGAGCGCTATTGCGCCGTTGGAGAAATCGGCCTCGACCTCTATTGGGACAGTACTTTTTTAGCAGAACAGCAAGCGGCATTTCGACTTCAGATTCAATGGGCTAAAAAACTCAAATTACCCATTGCCATTCATGTCAGAAAAGCATTTGAAGAGCTTTTTGCCATTCTAGATGAAGAATGGACACCGGAATTAAGCGGGGTGTTTCATTGTTTTACTGGTAGCAAAGAACAAGTGCAGCGCATACTTAAATACGAGCAATTCTATTTCGGAATTGGAGGTGTTCTAACCTATAAAAATGCCGGCTTGGCTGAGGTAGTTGCCCATATTCCTCATGACCGCTTATTGCTCGAAACAGACGCCCCTTATTTGTCACCTGTTCCTTACCGAGGAAAACGCAATGAACCTGCCTACATGACCGAAGTAGTTGGCAAATTGCACGAATGCCTGGGTATATCAGTGCCAGAAATTGAGGCGCTCACGAGTGCCAACGCCATTCGCTTATTTGCCTTGGAAAAATTTCTTACTTTCGAGCATGCGTAAGATTTTACTTATCTACACCGGCGGCACCATTGGCATGATCACCAATGCCCAAACAGGGGCACTTGAAAGTGTCAATTTTGAGCACCTACACGCCCACATCCCAGAACTGCAGCGCTTTGATTTAGAACTCAGCGTTCGTAGTTTTGAGCAGCCTGTTGATTCTTCAGAAATTACCCTTGAACATTGGCAAACTATTGCCACTTGGATCACGGAATCATATGCGAAATTTGATGGTTTTGTAGTCCTTCATGGCACCGACACAATGTCCTATACGGCAAGTGCCCTGAGTTTTATGTTGCAAGGCCTCAAAAAGCCGGTGATTTTTACAGGTTCACAACTCCCGATTGGTATCATCAGAACGGACGGCAAAGAAAACCTCATTACCGCTATTGAAATTGCTGCCGCACAAGATGAAAACGGTGAACCCATGGTACAAGAGGTGGCACTATATTTTGAATATTGTTTGTTTAGGGCCAACCGCAGCGCTAAGGTGTCGGCGCATCAATTTGAGGCCTTTCAGTCTCCAAATTATCCGTTGCTAGCCAAAGCTGGGGTTCAACTAGAGTGGTTTAAGGAACGCCTTTTTCGTACCCATGAAAAGGGCTTGAATAGTCAGCTATCATTGAATAATCAGGTTGGTTTATTGAAACTGTATCCGGGTATTCCAACAATTGCTTACACATCCTTGTTGCAATATCCAAGTTTTCAAATTGTCATACTCGAAACTTTTGGTGCTGGCAATGCCTTTAGTGAATTAGCGTTTCAAACCGCCATTCAAAACTTCATTGCAGCCGGCGGAATCGTACTTAATATTACGCAATGTCAAAGCGGATCAGTCAGACAGGGGGCCTATCAGACCAGTGTCTTTTTTGAGAAAGCGGGTGTAATTAGTGGTTCAGACTTAACAGCAGAAGCGGCCATAACTAAAAGCATGTTTGCTTTGGCCAATCTTCCAAAAGATGCAATCCCGAATTTTTTAAGGACAGCTGTGGTAGGGGAGCTTTCCTAGCGTTGTTCGATTACTTTTCCTTCGCTAACTTCTAAAATTCTGCCTGGAAAATGCGCCACCATTTGCATGTCGTGGGTGGCCATCAAAATAGCTGTGTTTTCTTCTTTGGCAACAGCCAAAAGTAATTCCATGATTTCTTTTGAGGTCGCTGGATCCAAATTTCCGGTAGGTTCGTCTGCTAAAATAAGTGTTGGCTTATTTAGGAGCGCTCTGGCTATTGAAACACGCTGCTGTTCACCTCCGGAAAGCTGATGCGGGAAATCTTTTGCCTTTTTCTCAATGCCAACGAGTTGCAAGCAGTTCATGGCGCGTTGCTCAATGAGTTTTTTATCGCTCCAGCCCGTTGCACCCAGAACAAACTTGAGGTTGTCTAGGACATTGCGGTCAGTGAGCAACTGAAAATCCTGAAACACGATTCCAATTTTTCTGCGCAAGAACGGAATTTGCTTGCGTTTAAGGCCTTTGAGTTCAAAGCCGCAAACACTTCCAGTACCTTCAGTAAGCGGCAATTCAGCATAAAGTGTTTTGAGCAAACTACTTTTTCCGCTACCGGTTTTACCAATCAAATAGGCAAATGTTTTTTCTTCCAATTCGAGGTCGAGATTGTCAAGAATCAATTTTTCTTGTTGGTAAATTTTGGCGTTTCTTAGAGAGATGACAGTTGACACAAGCGATAATTTTAGACAAATGTGTTCATTAAGTCGTAACCAAAATAAATTTTACCCGATTTTATCTTAACAAATTCAGGTTTAAAACTTTTGGATAGGGGAGCAGATTGGGCACTTGCCCCTAGTAATTTTACATACTATGAATCGTAACTTGCGTTATCTTGTCTTCCTGTTGTGCTTCCCAATGCTTTTTTGGGCGCAGGAATCCACCAAATACAGTGGTGAAAATGCGGCTTTTTTCAATGCCGAGGATTTGTATACTAAAGCTCAGTTTGCCGAAGCCAAACAAGAGTTCAGGACCTTCATCAATGCTTGTCAGCAAAACAAGCGCAATGAGCACGATCCTTTTTTGATCAAGGCGCATTACTATGAAGGAATGTCTGCTTTGCAGCTTTATAACAACGATGCCATTCCTTTATTAGAGGCTTTTAATAAGACCTACCCAGAAAACAATTACCGCACTGAAATTGCTGTAGGAATTGGGGCGTATCATTTCAAAAACGAAGATTTCATTGCCGCACAACGCGCTTACAAGGACATCAATGTCAGAAATTTAAAAGCAGAGCAAAAAGAAGAAGTACTTTTCAAGTTGGGTTATTCGGCCTATCAAAATGAAGACCAAGATGCGGCCTATCTTGCGTTTAAAGACATCAAAGATGGCACCACCGAATATGCGAAGCCGGCGTTGTATTACTACGCACACATTAGTTACACACGTTCTTCTTTGCAAGAGGCTTTAGAAGGTTTTAAAGCTTTGCAAAAAGATTCCACCTATTGTGGTGTTGTACCTTATTACATAGCACAAATTCTATACAAACAAGGTAAGTTTCAGGAAGTGATTGACTTTGCTCCGACTGTCTTGAATTGTAGTTTTGTCAATAATGAATTTGACATCCAGCACATCATTGGGAATGCTTATTATCAATTGGGGAAATTTGACCAAGCCCTTCCTTATTTAGAAAAATACCATCAAAATGCCCGCGGTACCCGCGATGATTATTATGAGTTTGGCTATGCGTATTACAAAACGCAGCAATACGACAAAGCCATCAAGAATTTCGACAAAGTAACCCGCGTTTCAGATAGCCTAGGGCACATTGCGATGTATCAAATTGGCGATGCCTACCTCAAATTAAATAAATTATTGCCTGCCAGAAGTGCTTTTGAACGCGCTGCTGAAATGAATAGTTTGCCTCAAATTCAGGAGGATGCACTTTTTCAATTTGCCGTTATT
>JACCEA011061944.1_pt1 | contig 10047 bp, 9 predicted proteins | sample 7449851 | NCBI WGS metagenome assembly JACCEA01 (sample SAMN15323453, study PRJNA562643) | freshwater metagenome | isolation source: river surface water | place: USA:Blue River Watershed | collected 2017-08-18 | reverse complement strand
TGCCGGCGCCAAGTGGGCCATTAAGCAGAATTAAATCTCCGGCCTTACAGATTGATCCAAGGCGTACGCCAAGTGCGTGCATATCGGCAGCGGTTTGGATTCTCACATGGGAAGGATAGTTCACAGGGAAAGCGAAAGGGCCCCGGTTGCCCGGAGCCCTTTCGTTAATCAGTTTCGATTAGTAACCGAAGTCGTACTTCAGGTCAGTTGGACGATATTCAACATCGCCATTGAGGTAAGGAACCTTTGTTGCAAGATATTCAACATATGATGCAGTTGGAACCTTTCCTGATTTAGCAGCGACAGCCAACATATCAACCCAAGCTTTCATCTGCTTGGTTGTGAATGTCTGGTGGCCAACGCCCGATGCAGCAGGAGCTGCAGTTAGATCTGGAGTACCAGCTGCAGTGAACTTGGTATAGGTCTCTGGTGTCATTGCATAGAGAGCAAGTGTGTTCCAGCGAGGCTTTGGACCCTTCTTGAAGACTTGCCATGACTCAAGTTCTTTCTCGTAGACCTCACGCTTGCGATCCACGTAGCGAGCTGAGTTACCAGCAAAGACCAAACGATCTGCTTCATTTGAAAGCAAGATTGTTGGGTGCTTTGATGTGAAAGATGACTTATCAAGCGCCTTGAATTTAGCGATTGCATCAGCATTTCCAGTCACACGTGGAGCTGCCTTGAGAACAGCGAGCATGCCGTTGATTGCATCATCGCCTGAAAGACCAAGGTTGTAACGACCTGCATCGCCCTCATCGAGCAATGACGCCCAATCAGTCTTTGTATTGTCGTAGAAACCCGCTCCTGTGATCTCAGACATTGACTGTCCAGCAAGTGTTCCGGTTGCTACAGCTTCACCAATATTTTCAAGAATTGCAACAGTTGCATTGATGCTGTGTTCAGCAATTACTGCATTTGTTGAAATTCCATCCATATGAGCGCTCTTTGTTGGTACACCAGTCAAGAGACCGATGAGCAAGAGAGCTGAACGTTGTGGAATGCCTGCAGCCTTGAGAGCTGCTGGGTATTCAAGAGCTGGAGCTCCGAGGTTCTTACTCCAAGCCGTAAGAAGCGCAACGACTTTCACTAGTTCACCAACAGATGCCATGTGGCCAGGTACGCCCTTGGTGCCAAATGCCGCACAGCCCTTGATTGTTGGATCAGCAAAGATGCTCAAGAGATAGAAGATGTCGCACGCAGATTGAATTGAATCTGCAGGTGATGGAGTCAATCCAGCCAAGATACCGACTGAGTCAGCATATGTTGGATACTTCTCAACGAATGGCGTGATGATTGAACCGGCCTGTGATGAACCGTAGACAACCTTGCGCTGAATCTTCGTTGTGTACTTTGCCATTGCCGCATCGATAACTTCCTTGAGCATCTCTACGCGGTAGGTGTTATTCCAACCACGCATACCCTTAACGGTGCCATCGTATGCAGCTACTGCATAACCAGCCTTGAGCATCTCTTTAGTGATGTCTTTGCCAGTTACTTGATTAGCTGGTGTGATCTCTTCGATTCCCTTAGGGACCGCTGAAACACCTGGATACGTTGGACGGAAGCCATGCTCCCAGAAGAACATTGTTCCACCGAACTTAGCTGGCATCTTGAAGATGTACGCAGCACCGTTTGCAAGTGTTCCATTACAGGTTTCAACATCTGCAACAGTTGTACAAGTTGGAGCAGCAGCGTTAGCTGCAGGCACGACTGCAACTGCAAGAGTCGAGAGAAGTGTTGCTGCACCGAATGATGCAACTAATTTACGAGTTGATAGCTTCATGTGATTAACCAACCTTTGGTAGTGCATCAGCTGCGATTGCAGGACGTGTGTACTTGAGTTCTGTTACAGGACCTTTAGCTGAATCTGTTGTCCACACCTTACGTGTGCCATCGATTGGCTTAAGAACTGTTGTTGCATCGTACTTACCGATCCAGAAGCCTGTGTAAGCCTCGTGGGTCTTAGCAGAATATCCGAGTGGAGAAAGTGCAGCACTTGAGAGCTTGCTGCCTTTAGTCTCGAGGTACTTGATGATGCCTGGACGTGTGAGGTTCTTACCTGCACCAAGAAGCGCTGCTGTTGTTAGGTAACCAATATTCATACCTTGAAGAACGTTGTTATCCCAGCGCTTGTCAGGGCCTTTGTTGAATTCATCATTGATCTTCTTAAATGCCTTCACGAATTCATCATCTGCTTCACCTGGTGATGGAGCATGCGATGCTGAGATTGTTCCAGCTAGAAGACCTGCTGAAGTTGCTGCAGGAACTCCACGTGCACCAAGAATGGTCTGGAATGTAGTTGCATCTGAACCAACTGAGATAACAATCCACTGTGGCATAGTCTTGCAAGACTTGAGCGCTGAGCTGATTGCTGCAGCAAATGCAGAAGCAACTGCCCCCACAACAACAGTGTCTACACCGTTATCGCAGAGAGTCTTCATCTGTGCATCAAGTCCGCCAGCCTGAGTACCAGCGATGAACTTAGCAGTCTTCTTAGCATCGAAAGTTACTCCTGCTGTTGCAAGACCTTCGACAGTATTGCGACCGAAGTCATCGGTCTGATAAAGGATTCCGAGGCTCTTAGAAGCTAAGTTCTCCTTGATGTACTTTCCAAGAATCTTCGCTTCGACAACATATGTACCGAGTCCACCAAAAGTTGTTGGGTACTTCTTTGGATCTGTATAGAACCCACTGTATCCACTATTGACGAATAGGTCAGGAATTCCGCGACGGTTAATGTCCTTGATAACAGAGATATGTGTCTGTGTACCAACTGAACCAACCATTGCAAAGACTTTATCCTTATTGATTAGTGCAGATGCAGTAGAGACTGTAATTCCAGCCTTGTACGTGTCATCCTTTACAACCAAGGTGATCTTCCGGCCGTTTACGCCACCTTTTGAATTTACATAATCAAAGTAGGCGCGCATTGCGTCATCTACCTTGTTATAACCTGGGCTAGCTGGGCCTGTCTGAGGCAGCTGCATTCCTAAAACAATTTCAGTGTCGCTTACACCTGGTGTCTTTGCAGCCTGTGCAGGAATCGCTGTGAGCACAAGCGCTCCAGCAAGAACTGCTCCAGTTGTAGCAAGGAATCTACGTGGTGATCGGGACAGAGATGCACGATTTTTCACTGCATTCACTCTTTCTCTTTGCCGTAATTGCAATGGGGCAGCGCTCGCGGCTCCATTGCCACCAGCCCAGAAGTGGGCCAGAACGCCGTTACGCTAACAGAATCGGAAGAGAAAGTGAACGGAAAGTGAAGAAACTCGCTGGCCGAAGCGGGTGATACCAATCGGTAAGGCGCCTTTTATAACAATTATTTATAAGAAATCTAGGTAAGGCTACTTGTGCTTATGCAGCTTCGTTCCTGCAACCCCAGCTGGGTTAATTACCACGGTCAAGATAAGGAGCAAACTAGAGATCAGGGCCGGTAAGAAGTTCGAAACTTGTTCGCTCAATTCAAAGTTATGAATGACCAAGTCAATCCAATCAGGCAAGAAGACGACGATAACAGTTCCGATAAATGCACCGGAGATGCTACGAATTCCACCGAGAACTGCTGCTGTCAGTAACGTTAAAGATAACGAAACTGGATACACGCTAGGGCCTACAAGTCCACGTAGACCATAGAGCGCACCAGAAAGTCCAGCAAATGTTGAGGAGATAATGAAGACATAAATTTTTTGGCGTGAATAGTTAACGCCGCTCAGAGCAGCTGCAGTTTCGTTATCTCGGATAGATCTCCACATGCGGCCCGTGCGAGATAGCAAAATATTTGAAGCAAAGAAGAGCGCGATTGCGGCAAATGGAAGAGCGACATATAACTGCCACTGTTCATAAGATGGTTCGCCAAATGTATTCGTAAACCATTGCGGCGGGTAACCAACATCGACAGGAAGACCTTCGTCACCCTTAAAGACAGACATAAATCGATTGGCAATAGTTGGTATTGCAAGAGCGATGACCAACGTTGTTCCAGCCAGGTATGGACCACTCAAGCGAGCCGCTGCGACACCTAGTAAAAGTCCCGCAATGGCTGCAGAGAGAATAGATAGTGGAACTGCAACCCAGAGTGAGAGCGTGTAGTTGACCATCAACAGGGCAGTTGAGTAACCACCTACTGCCATCAATGCTCCTTGGCCTAAAGATAGCTGCCCCGAAATTCCAGTTAACATCGTCACGGAAAGTACACCGATAAAGAGAATCAGCACTACAGCTAATTGCGCTTGGTTATAGGCCTCAAAGGTAGAGCCAATCAAGAGAATAGCTAAGGTAAAAATCAGAGTGCGAATTAAGCTCTTGCTAGCGATTGATTTGCTCTTATGGTTAGACACGTCGCGCATCCTTTGAACCCAAGATTCCACGAGGTCTAATGATCAATACCAGCAAGAGCACTGCAAGAATTGCTAAGAAGACATCCTCAGGAGTGTCATAGAAAGTTACAAAAGAGATAACCATTCCGAGTATAAGTCCACCAAGAACTGCACCCGCCGGGCTATCTAAACCACCAACAACTGCTGCAGTGAATCCAACAATCAAAACAAGATCCAAAGTATTTGGAGAAAGATTCGATGTGGGTGTAATCAGTAAACCTGCAAGAGATGAAGCAGCCCCTGAAATCGCCCAACTTAGTGTGCGTGTTCGATTTGTGCGAATACCACTGAGTTTTGCAACTTCTTGATTAAGTGCAGTGGCTCGCATTGCCAGCCCCATACCTGTCTTTGTAAAGAAGAGAGTTGTAATCACTAAAGTGATCAGCACGGAAGAAATCACGAATAAATCAAAAGCGGTAAATGGCATTAGATTTCCAGCAATCAAAAATCCCTCTTGCTTTACAGGCGCCGGAAATCCTCGTTCCTCTGCTGCCCAGAGAATTCCTGCAAGTGCCTGTAGCGCTCCCAAGATTCCAAGAGATGCAATTACAGGAATAGCTGCTCGCATAGATTCAGAAGCTAAGAGCTCGGTCTTTTTCTTATTTGAAAGTGGCCTCATAACGAGAATGTCGAGAATTGATCCAAGCGCCGCCCCGGATGCAAGTGCAACGACAAAGCCAACCCAATAACTATTGCCATTGGCAATCAAGGTCGAAGCGATATAAGTACTGAACATTGCCTGACCCATTTGTGCAAAGTTAACGATTCCTGCACCACGCCAGACAATAACCAGTCCAAGTGCAACGAGAGCGAAGATTGCTCCGCGAGCGGTTCCCGAGAATAACGCTGCAAAAAATGTATTCATTATTAATACCCCAAGTAAGCAGCTCGTAGGGTGGCATCTGCCTTTAATTCTGCTGCTGGACGATCTGCAACAACTTTGCCCAGAGCAAGAAGGACGCCGTGATCTGCAACTCCGAGTGCAGTATTTGCATTCTGTTCTACGAGTAAAACAGTAAGTCCAGTTGTGCGGCAGAGAGTATTTACAGAGTCAATAATCTGTTCGACAACAAGGGGTGCAAGCCCGAGTGAAGGCTCATCAAGGAGAAGGAGTTTTGGGCGAGATACAAGTGCGCGACTAATTGCCAGCATCTGTCGTTCTCCACCTGAGAGTGTTCCGGCTAATTGCTTACGACGCTCTTTTAAGCGAGGAAAGAGTGCGTACATCTCTTCGGTTGCAGCGCTGACATCTGATTTAAATTTTCTACGGCGAAAGAGTGATCCCATTGTGATGTTCTCTTCAACGCTGAGTTCTGAGATAACTGCGTGACCTTCAGGAACATGTGCGATACCCAATCGGACAATATCTTCGGGACGACGACCAACGATTGATTGGCCCTGCCAAGTAATTGAACCGCTAGATGGATGCTCAAGACCAGAGATTGTGCGAAGCAGCGTGCTCTTTCCCGCTCCATTCGCGCCAATAACGGTGGTGATCTTTGAGTCTTGCGCCGATAGCGATACGCCATCGAGAGCAACAACGGAACCAAAACTTGTAACTAAATTTTCAATTTTAAGCATGGGCTCCCCCAAGTGCATCTGTGCCGCTCTGTGAAGAGGTGCCAAGGTATGCAGCAAGTACTGCAGGGTCGCGCTTTACAGTATCGAATGTTCCACTTGAGATAACTTTTCCAAAGTTAAGTACATAAACCTGATCAGAGATTGCGCCGATGAAGTCGACGTGGTGCTCGACGATGATAATTGCGCAGCGTTGCTTTAACTGTCGCAAGAGAGCTGCGAATTTATCTATGTCATCTTGCCCAAGGCCAGCTGCCGGTTCATCAAGCAAGAGAATCTTTGGATTTGAAACAAGTGCACGAGCGATTGATACGCGCTTGGTCTCTGGGTAAGTCAGATCTCCGGGCATCTTGTCAGCTTTATCAAGTGCGCCAGCCCAAGCAAGTGCATCCATTGCACGTCTGCGAAGTTTTGCTTCCGCCTTGCCGGAAAGTCCAAGCAAATCCTTAAAGAAGTTTGAGCCACTTGTCTTGTCGGCGCCCATCATGACATTTTCTAAAACTGATAATCCACTAAACAATCCAACGCCCTGCAGAGTTCTAGCAATTCCAAACTCTGCTAACTGATGTGGTGCTGGCCAATCCATAGATTGACCATGAATTGAGATTGTGCCGCTAGCTGGAGTTACTAAACCTGAAATTGAATTGAAGATTGTTGTCTTGCCCGCACCATTTGGACCAATCAGGCCAACAATCGTGTTTGGCGCAATCTCGAGAAAAACATCATCGAGTGCTGTAAGTCCACCGAACTTAACGGTGAGGTTTGAGATTGAGAGTCCTGATACTTCACTCACAAGAGACTCCCTTTCATAAAAGTAAAACTAGTAAACATGAGGTCCGTAAATTCTAGGCACACGTGGGCCGATTCGGGTCACAATCTCGTAATTAATTGATTGTGATGCGCGCCCCCAATCATCTGCCGTGTACTCGCCATGCGAACCATTGCCGAAAATTGTGACCCAATCTCCTGATTTCGCCTTTGCGCTAGCGCCGAGATCGACGACAAATTGATCCATAGAGACGCGTCCGATTATTGGAGCGCGGTGACCTGAGAACCAGATACCAGCATCGTGCGCGATACGTGGGATTCCATCGGCATATCCCATTGCAACAACACCTAGCTTTGTATCGCTGCTCGTCGATTCAGTTGCACCGTAACCCACAGGTGTATTGGCTGGAACATCCTTTACAAGATAGAGAGCTGCGCGTAACTGCATCGCAGGTCGCAGACCCAATGACTTTGAGCCACCGAGAGTACTTACATCTGGCGATAATCCATACATCGCGATTCCGGTACGGACCATATCGAAAGCAGCAGATTGGTTCTTAAGTGTTGCAGCTGAATTTGAAAGATGGCGCATCACATTAGGAAATCCGAGTGCATGAACCTTTGCAACCATCTCATTGAATCTATCTAGCTGATCTTGATTCTGTTTCTCGGCCGGTTCATCTGCACGAGCAAAGTGTGAGAAGACTCCGACAACCTCGACGCCTGCAAGATCTTGCGCGGAAAGTGCATCCCATTCGCCTAAGAATCCGCCTCGAGTCATACCTGAATCAACTTCTAAATGGATGCGTGCTTTCTTTGCTGTCGATGCAGCTGTAATCTCTTTAAGCGCAGCAAGTGATGCGACTGCGAGTTCAATATCTAATTCGATTGCGTGAGCAAAATCTGATCCTGGCTGAACAAGCCAGGCCAAAATTGGAGCCGTGATTCCAGCTTCGCGCAGAGCGATTGCTTCTTCAAGGAGTGCAACACCCAGATAACTAGCTCCGGCATCCAGTGCAGCTTTCGCAACCGGAACAAGTCCATGGCCATAGGCATCAGCTTTCACTACAGCAAGAAGATTGGTGCCTGATAACTTCTTAAGGTATTCAACGTTTGCCTTGATTGCGTTGAGATCCACGAGTGCTTCTGCTCTCATCTTTCAATCACCACCATTGCAGATGCAATTCCTGCATCATGGGATAGAGATAGATGAACAGATGCGCCATCAATAAGATCTGCAATTGCGCCCCTGAAGAGAAAATCTGGTTTTCCATTCTCATGGTTGATGACTTCTGCATCATGCCATTGCAGTCCCGCGCTTGGGCTGAGCGCCTTATAGAGAGCTTCCTTAGCGGCAAATCGCGCCGCCATCGACTGAATTGATTTTCCGCGTTCGGATTCAGTGAAGAGTTTGGCTTCGAGGTTTGGAGTTCGTTCAAGGGATTCTTGGAATCGCTTGATATCGACTACATCGATTCCGATTCCATCAATCATGAACCTGAGTGTATTAGACGCTAGTGAAGCTGGCTATCAGATGGGAAATATCGGTCGATAGCGATGATTAAAACCAGGAGGGAACCACCAAGCAGCAACCCACCGAAGAGATCTGAGAACCAGTGGGTATTGCGAAGGAGTGAAACGACGCAGACGGTGATTGAAAGTACTGCAACGCCCGCACTTGCCAATCTTCCGTTGTACTTATCGACATGGGCATAGCGATAAATTAAATATGCCACGACTCCCCAGATAAATACAGCATTGGATGCGTGCCCACTTGGATATGACATTCCACCTGCATGCAAGAGATCGAAACCTAACTTTGGTTTCGTTCTGCCTAGCCCGTATTTAAATGCGCCCACAATTACATTGAGCGCGACAAAGGAGAGGATTCCAAGATTAATTGGGCGCCATGTTTTAAATCGGCGCGAGATGTAAACGGCAACGATAAGCAAGGCAACACCGGAAACTCCACGCAGGCCTAAATCATCTAGTCTGCGAATAATGAAATTTGAAAATCCTTGGAATTTTGGGTGATCTATATCGTTGAGCGCACGATCGATTTCAATAAGAAATCCATTTGTAAGAACCTGATAAGTGACAAATAGGTAACCCGCGAAGAGGCCAGCCGACCACTTAAGCGCACGGCGCATCTGACGCTTACGTTGATCGAGAACTGTTGGCATCTTTATTCGACAGTGACAGATTTAGCTAAGTTACGAGGCTGATCAACATCTGTTCCGCGAGCTACCGCGATTTCATAGGCGAAGACCTGTAGCGGAACTGTCGCAAGAACTGGCTGGAAAAGCGGTGAAGCGATTGGGATACGGATGATGTGTTCTGCTCCGATTACTTCAGCACCTTCTGGTGCAATAACGATGACGCGAGCACCTCGAGCTTTGACTTCTTGAATATTGCTCAGCATCTTCTCATCAAGTGCGTGCTCGTCGGCAGTAGGCAGGATTGCAATAACTGCAGTTCCTTCTTCAATAAGAGCGATTGGACCGTGCTTGAGTTCGCCCCCTGCAAAACCTTCGGCGTGAATATAGGCGAGCTCCTTTAACTTCAGAGCACCTTCGAGCGCAACTGGGTATTCGATGCCACGACCCAGGAATAGAACGGTGTCATTCTTTACAAATTTACGAGTGAGTTCGCGAAGTGGCTCGATAGTTTCAAGGATTTGTTCGACTTTGCCTGGAAGTTCGAGCATCTCGTTATAGAGACCCTTTACTTGCTTCTCATTTAAAGTGCCACGTACCTGAGCCAACTTAAGGCCAATCAAATAGACCGCAACAATCTGAGTAAGAAATGCCTTTGTTGAGGCAACTGCGATTTCTGGACCAGCGTGGGTATAGAGAACAGCATCAGATTCGCGAGGAATAGTTGAAGAGTTTGTATTGCAGACAGCCAGTACTCGCGCACCAGCAGCCTTTGCATGGCGAACTGCCATCAAGAGGTCCATGGTCTCGCCAGATTGCGAGATAGCGATAACTAGTGAATCTTTATCAATAATGGGATCGCGATAACGGTATTCAGATGCAATTTCTACATCGACCGGAACTTTTGCCCACTTTTCAATTGCATACTTTGCAACCATGCCTGCGTGATAAGCGGTGCCACATGCAATGACGGAGATGCGCTTGATGTTGCGGATCTCTTCGTCGCTCATATGAAGTTCATCGAGAAGAATCTGATTGTTATCGCTCAAGCGGCCGATGAGGGTATCTGCAATCGCCTTTGGCTGATCGAAGATCTCTTTCAGCATGAAATGGGCAAAGCCGCCCTTCTGCGCTGCTGCTGCATCCCAGGTAATTTCATATTCGCGAAG
>JACCEA011967149.1_pt1 | contig 10048 bp, 9 predicted proteins | sample 7449851 | NCBI WGS metagenome assembly JACCEA01 (sample SAMN15323453, study PRJNA562643) | freshwater metagenome | isolation source: river surface water | place: USA:Blue River Watershed | collected 2017-08-18 | reverse complement strand
ACTTCGGGTTTACCTCGTAAACCAGGCATGACTCGTGAAGAATTAATCGGTATCAATGCAGGAATCGTCAAAAATGTTGTGACTCAAATCCTTACGCACTCGCCTAAAGCTGTTTTGTTGATTGTCTCTAATCCTATGGATACAATGACTTACTTGGCTCTTCAGGTGGCTCAGTCAATGGGTGTCAACAAAAAAAGAATCATCGGTATGGGTGGTGCATTGGATTCTTCTCGTTTCCGCTATTTCTTGTCTCAAGCATCTGGCTTTGCTCAAAACGATATTCAGGGTCAAGTTATCGGTGGACATGGCGATACGACAATGATTCCTTTGACTCGTTTGGCTACCATTAATAGTATGCCAATGAGTAGATTTTTGAGCAAAGAAGTATTGGCTCAGGTATCTGCCGACACGATGGTTGGAGGGGCTACTTTGACTAAACTTTTGGGAACTTCTGCGTGGTATGCTCCGGGTATTGCGGCTTGTTCGGTGGTTGAAAGCATCATCCGTGACGAAAAGAAAGTGATTCCATCTTGTGTGTATTTGAATGGTGAATATGGTCAAAAAGACATTTGTCTTGGAGTGCCTGTTGTTATTGGGAAAAATGGTTGGGAAAAAATCATCAATCTTCGCCTTAGCCAAGAAGAGCAAGCAGCCTTTGCTAAATCTGCTGATGCTGTTCGCAATATGAACGCTGTTTTGGCTACTTTAAGTATCTAAAATTGTCATTACATGAACAAAGGGGCTGATTTCTATTCAGCCTCTTTATTCATGTAAATAAACCGTCATTGTCTGATTACTCGTCAAGTCAAATAGCATTTGCTTAAACTTGGGTGGTGCTAATATAGTACCCGAAAGATTGGAAAGACCAAATGGCTCTTTCGGATAGCCAATCAAATTTGTATCTAAACGTTTGTTTTGGTTTATATCTGCAAATATTTTTATGGCATACTTCCCTTTTTCTAAGTTTTTTATCACATATTCAAACTTTCGATTATTAAAATCTACTATTTCTTGCCTGATTGATTGCTCTTTTACGTCAAAGACTGCTACAAACATCTTCCCTTCGGCAACTTTTAAATTCTCCGCCCGAATCGTCAAATTGACTTTTTGAGCCACCAATCCCTGTGGAATAAAAAGTATCCAGAAAATCAGCTTTTTCGCCATATTCAGTTTTATTTTTTGTTAAATTTGGACTAATTTGCATAAAATTAGAAAAAAATATGCTTTCAAACGAAGAAATCGTAGAAACGATTGAATTAACTTCCAAATTATTGGAATTACATGGAGAAGATGAGGTAAGAATCAAAACTTACAACAATGCTGCTTATAATTTGGACAAATTCCCAGGAAATTTAGCAAGCTTGGACTTTGGTCAATTGGTTCAAATACAAGGCATTGGTAAAATGATGGCTGGAAAAATCATTGAACTAATCAATACGAATAAGCTCAAAGAATTAGAAGAGTTGTTGGCAATGACCCCAAAGGGGGTACTCGACATGTTTAGAATCAAAGGTTTGGGAGTAAAAAAAATCAAAATTTTATGGAAAGATTTTGATTATACTAGTTTAGAAGATTTGCAAATGGCTTGTAAAAATGGCATTATTGCAAAAATCAAAGGATTCGGAGAAAAAACCCAAGCTGGAATTTTAGAATCTTTGATTTTCCTAAAGGCTCAGCAAGGAAAATTGAGGATGGACAAAGCCCTTGTTTTGGCGGATAAAATAATTGAGCGACTGAAGAAACATTTCATCAAAGTTGCCCATGCTGGTCAGATCAGAAGACAATCGGAGGTTGTCGAGTGTCTCACTTTCATTGCAGCATTTCAAGAAGAATTACCTACTTTTTCAGATTCGGGGTTTATTCAAGACAAAACAATCTCATCCCCTTTCAATTGGCGAGGAAAATTTGCCGAATTTTCGATTCCTATTGAGATTAAATTTGTTTCCCTAGATGATTTTTCAAAAAAACAATTCATTTATACCGCTCACCCCGACCATCTCAAACAAAGAAATTCCGACAATAAAACTTTATATACCATTGCCCATGGATGTAATGGAAATGAGCCTGATTTTGAAGAAAAAGTCTATGCCAAGTTTGGTGTCCCGTTTATCATTCCAGAAATGCGTGAAAACAACAATGCTTTTGAATGGATTACAAAAAACAAAAATGAAGATTTAATTAATTGGAACTCCCTCAAAGGAATTTTGCATAACCACTCTACCTATTCCGATGGCAAACACAGCTTAGAAGAAATGGCAAGTTATTGCAAATCTTTGGGATTTGAGTACTTGGGTATAGCAGACCACTCTCAGACTGCCTCTTATGCCAATGGGCTGTTAATCACCAAAGTACAACAGCAACACCAAGAAATCGAACAATTAAACAAGAAATTATCCATCGATAAACCCTTTAGAATTTTTAAAGGAATTGAATCAGATATCTTGGGAGATGGTTCGTTGGATTATCCTGATGAAATATTGGCGAGTTTCGACTTTATTGTGGCATCTATTCACTCGAATTTGAGCATGAATAGTACCAAAGCAACAGAAAGACTAATCAAAGCCATTGAGAACCCCTACACAACCATTTTGGGGCATCCAAGTGGGCGATTGCTCCTTAGCAGACAAGGATATCCCTTTGACTATCCTACAGTGATTGATTGTTGTGCAGAGAACCAAGTTGTCATCGAAATTAATGCCAGCCCTTATCGATTGGATTTAGATTGGCGATGGATAGAATACGCCTTAGAAAAAAATGTGATGTTAAGCATCAATCCTGATGCCCACGAAATGCAAGGGTACTTTGATATGCACTTTGGGGTTGCTGTTGCCCGAAAGGGGGGATTGGTCAAGAAAATGACATTAAATGCCTATTCTGCCAGCGAATTTGAACTTTATCTTCAAGAACGTAAACAAAAGAAAGGAATAAATTAAATAAAAAGAGAGGATAGCATGGCTATCCTCTCTTTCATAAACCAATATTGAATTACATATATTTTGAATCATTATTAAGTTTGAGCTTAATAATATGAAGAGAATTTAAGACTCTAATCAAAGGATAAGTCAAATCCAATTCAAACCAACGGAATCCGAAATTTGCCCTTCCTCCATATTTATGATGATTGTTATGGTAAGATTCGCCCATCATTAAAAAATCAAAAGGCAACAAATTTCTTGCGGTATCATCCACTTTAAAATTAACATATCCATATTTGTGAGCAAACCAATTAATGATAACTCCATGCACTGGACCCATCAAAAAATGAATCGGCAACAATAAAAACATCCACCAAGCAGTAGCAAATTTGATATAAAATAAAGTATAAAAAACACCCCATGCAAGCCTGACCAACCAGCGGTCGCCGAGCCATTCCATAAATTTCCAATTCGGAACACCTTTCTTAAATTTATCATCCACTTTCTCACGATCATGAAGGATGTCATTATAAATTACCCTAGTTTTCCACATCATATCAAAAATACCATTCGAATAGCTTGGCGAATGAGGGTCTTCATTGGTATCTGCATGAGCATGGTGCAATCGGTGCATAATGCCGTAGGCTTTCGGACTTAAAAACGAAGAACCTTGGGCAATGAAAGTCAGTACATAAAATACCTTTTCCCAAAAAGGACTCATGGTGAACATTTGGTGAGACGCATATCGATGAAGGAAAAAAGTCTGCATCAATATTGAGAAATACCAATGGATTAAGAAAAAAGCTAAAATAATCATTTCTAAAATTTTTGTTGTTTTTACAAGTACAAATCTAAGCCCTGATTTTTCGTTAAATTATGACAAAAGTCAGTTTTTAGATTTATTTCAAAATTATTTTTTTCTTTCAATTAGTCATTTTTTTAGACATTTATTCTGCATGCAGAGGGAAAAAGCATATTTTATTCTAAAACCCCATCAATTACGAAATTGCACTTTTCAAATAAACATTTTTTTGCGAAGATTCGCTAAAATTATTTGTTTCGCATTTTTTTTGATGTACCTTTGTGCCAAGTTATAGAATTCAGTCGCTAATTCACTTCATCTGTCAAAAGAAAAAGCAATCAATCAAGTATTTATCCATTCATCATAGGTAAGATATAGATAAATTTTGAGACAGAATTCGGTAGCATTTTTTAATTTTGCTTAGAATATTTGGTAAAAAAAAAGCCCTGAATTCAGGGCTTTTTTTTTGACATTCTGACAAAATTCCATAAATTGCCAATCATAAATTGCATCCCTAAATCAATTCTACTATGAAAAAACTTATTCCTTTATTGTTTCTTATTGTCGGTATTTCTTCTTTTATTGGTTTTCAGCCAAATGAATCTACCATTGCCAACCCAACGCAGGCACACTTCGGAGATACCTTAATGCAAGACCGAGAAAAGTATTTGGCAGTCTTGAAAGAAGACCTCAAAGGCAAAGAATCAATGGCGGCTGATTCCGTCTTTAAAAACATTCAATCACTCAAAGGAAAATCTGTCGAACAAGTCCTAAGCATCATGAACAATTGGGGTCATGCCTTGGGAGTGACGTGTAAATTTTGCCACGATGTAAATGATTGGAGTTCGGAAAAAAGCAGAAACCATCTCCGAACCCGTGAAATGATTGTGATGAATGATAGACTGAACAAAGAATTATTGTCACAGATGAAAGGATTTCGACAGCCGGTTACGATGGGTTGTATTTCTTGTCATAATGAAATGAAAGAGCCTCCACACCCTGGTGGTCCTAAGCCATCAGTAAGACCAAGACCCGAAGCTCCTAAAAACTAGATTTTCTAAGATAGTTCTCTCATAATAGAGAGAGCTGTCTATTTTTTTAGAATTTCTTCTATTTGCTTGATTAGTAGCAGCCCCTCTTCCTGACTTGGGTCAGCCACTTTAGAAACCGCAAAATTGCCTTTCTTGTCGATTAAAAAATACGCAGGAATACCATTTACGCCATAATTGGCAAGCATGGGGTCATTTTCCTCAACTCTTAAATTGATGCCCGACAAATCATACTGCACCAATGCTTCTCTCCATTCTTCTTCATTATCTAATGATATTTGAATGAAAACAACCTCATTTTTGAATTTATCTTTGATTCTATCCAAGAAAGCCATGTCATAAATACACGGCCCACACCAACTTGCCCAAAAGTCTAAATAGACAACTTTCCCTAGAAAGTCTTTCAGTCGAACAGATTTTCCATTAAGGTCATTGAGTTGAAATAATTTTGCTGGAGAGCCTTTGGAGATTGTTTTCGTAAAATTCACCTTTCGAATGACATGATTTTTTAAATCTCGGTCAAAAGAAACATCCAAAAATTGATTCACCAATGAAGAAATTTCGGCACTTAAACTTTCCTCCTCCATGAGATTCATTAATTTAAACGCAATGACACTTTCAATTAAACGAAAAGAGAATTTATCTTTATCATACGAAGACTTTATCAAGTTTATCACTTCGGCATTGCTCAACGCTGCTTTTTTCCTTCGTGCAGATTTTTCGACATACAATTCCATCAGATTTTGAAACATATTGCCGTATTCTAAAGAAAATGTTTGGACAGAATCGGCGAATTTATCGATTTTAAGGACATTTTTAACATTTTCTTCCGTCCAATTTTCAAATTTTGCCGCCGACAGATAATTTATTTTATAGTTTTGAAATACTCCGACGATATCTGCTTTCCGAACATCTCTGAAAGCATCGCCAAGTCCTTCAAATGACTCCAAAAAGCGTTTTCTGGCTATTTGTTCATTGTCCAAAAAATCAAAATATTGTTCGATGGGAGCTTTGCTCAAACTTTCTGCTTCCTTTTCCCAGGCAGAATCTTGCTCATAAGAAATATAGTTTTTTAGCAAATATTCCCAATTTTTTGCTCCATTCCCACTAAAAACCATTGATTGATAAAAATTATTGGCAGAAAAGCTCATTTTAATATCATTCGTAGGCTCGACAATCCAATAATGAAAACCTTGGTCGGCATAATAAAAATCTATGTACGCTATTTTAGAAATATTGGTTGAAAAAGTAAACTGATTTTTTTCGTTCAAGGCTAATTCATATTCTTCTTCCTCTCCTACCCAATCTCTATAAAGTGTAATCAGGACTTTCCTTTCCGTTGGATTTGAAATTTCACCCGATAAACGAAACACCGTTTGCCCGAAAACAATATGGGAAAAAAGAATTAGATAAAGACAAAAACGAAATCTCATAGATAAATACGATAAAATGATGAGCGACAAATATTTGACAAATTTATGATATTTTTCAGAAAAAATAACACTTATGTAAGGGGAGAAAAAAAACTAAAAAAATAGGCAAAATCACAGAATTGTACTAAAGCAAGTATTTGTTTTATTTCGATAAATAGTAGTGAAATTGAATCTTTACTTGTATCAAATTTCTCAATTGAACAATTTAAACAATGTATGTACCTATTTCTACAAACATGGTACTTTACCAATAAGATAGATAAAATTTAAAACTTTTTTCGAGAATTGACATTTTTTTAATTGACTTGTATTCAAATACTTACAACATTTGCATCACAAAGGTTTTCAAAAAGCGAATTAGATTTTATACAGAAAACAATGCTGTAATTTTATTTTTAAATCATTCCAAAGAAAACAAAAAACAAAGAAAATTATGAAAAAGCTCACGATTGTATTAGCATTAACAGTATTTGCATTTAATGGAGCAAAAGCTCAAGTAGCAAACTCATCGGTAGAGAAAATTGAAACTATTTTCTTACAAGATTTAGGGAATTTAAGATTCAAATTAAGCTTTGAAAATCCTTTGCGACAAAAAACGCAAATTTCTTTACTCGATAAAAACGACAATTTATACTTCAACGACTTTGCGGGTAATGATACTCGATACAGTCGATCTTTTAACTTATCTAATTTAGAAGATGGGGTTTATAGCTTTGTCATTTCAAGCGGTACCGATAAAATCACGAAAGAATTTATTATCAGCACACAAACTTCTCGTGGAATTTCGTTGGCATTAACCGCAAATAAAAAATAATGAAGGAAAATTCAGACCACTAGATTTGCTCGAAACCTTTGTCAAACACGCAATCCAATAGATTGCGTGTTTTTGTTTGAAACAAAAAATCAAATAGCTTTTTGCTTGGCAAATATTAATAATTCCAAAGTAATGAGTTTGAATATTTTTCAGAATAAAATAAAATTGACATATCTAAGCAAACGAGAGCCACGAAACGAAGTTTTGTTTCAAAGTAGCTCCTACACAGAAATAGCTGTCAGGGGGAAGTGACAGCTATTTCTGAATGATATATTTTTATAATTATGCCATTCGGATGGCAGTAAATTTTTTCTCAAGTAATGCAAAAGTTCCAAATAATAAACCACAATAGACCAAATCACCAAGAATTTGATTTTTCAAGAATGGCAATCCAGCCTCATAAGAAGCGACAATTCCTATCATTGAATGAGGATATTGCCCCAATATAGGGTTCGGGACAGCTGATATTGGGTAGAAAAAAGCAAAATTTGTCAATAAAAAGAAAAATAATGACCCCGATACACTCGCAAAGAATAAATTACCTAAAGTAACTTTTTTCAATAAATACATGGAAGCCAATGCGATGCTAGCAAACGCAACATAGACCAACAAAGTACCACTATGAAAACCAAAGCCCGTTTGCATTTCAATGATAGTATCAGTTATCAACAAAATATGAATCGGCAGAGCGACTGCTTGAAAAATATTTTTCATATAAGCCCCACCAAAAAGAGCGATGGCAATCATTGGAGTAAAATTGAACGGATGTGGAAATAACCTACTCAATGTGGCAATGATAATTAGAGCGAGCAGTGTTAAAAATCGATTAAAATTCATTATATTCAGGTTTTATTGTATGATTCGACTTAATATCTTACAAATTTACACAAAAAATACATAGAATCGAAAATTAAAAGATATTTTTATGGATAGAGCCGACAGAGCTGAAAACATCTATTCAGCCTGTCGGCATTGTCCTATTAGTCCAAAACCCAAGTATCCTTACTTCCCCCACCCTGAGAAGAATTGACCACTAAAGAGCCTTTTTTTAAAGCAACCCGAGTCAGCCCACCAGGTGTTACGTGGATATTATTTCCATATAAAATATAAGGCCTCAAATCTACGTGTCGTCCTTCTAAACTCCCATCTACCAAACAAGGGCTTCTGGAAAGCGAAATTGTTGGTTGAGCGATATAATTTCTTGGATTTGCCTTGATTAAATGTCGAAATTTCTCGTGTTCCTCTCGACTCGCTTTAGGACCGATAAGCATTCCATAGCCACCCGCTTCATTTGCCTCCTTAACGACGAGTTTTTCGATATTTTCCAGCACATATTTCATCGAATCCTCTTCTCCACAGAGATACGTTTCCACATTCGGAATGATTGCCTCTTCCCCCAAATAATACTTTATCAGACGAGGGACATACGCATAGACGACTTTATCATCTGCAATGCCCGTTCCAGGAGCATTTGCCAATCCGATATTCCCCTTTTTATAAACATCAAAAAGACCCGGAATCCCGATTAAAGATTGAGGATTAAACGTTTTTGGATCTAAAAAAGTATCGTCAATTCGTCGATACAAAACATCTACCGTCTTGAAGCCCTTGGTAGTTCTCATCTTCAAATAATCGCCTACCACGACTAAATCTCTGTAATCAACCAATTCTACACCCATTTGTTGTGCCAAATATGAATGTTCAAAATAGGCGGAGTTATAAATCCCGGGAGTCAGTACTGCTATGGTTGGTTCAGATCTGCCGGAAGTATATCGCAACACTTCTAATAGTTTGGCAGGATATTCTGAAATAGAGCGTACCCCAGTATTGGAAAGAACATCTGGGAAAGTTTGCTTGGATAATTCCCGATTTTCGAGCATGTAAGACACCCCTGACGGACAACGCAAATTATCTTCCAATACAGTAAAAACACCCTTATTATCTCGGATAAGGTCTGTTCCGGTAATATGAATCCAAATTCCTTGCGGAGGAGTAAGTCCAATACATTGTTTGAGAAAACCCTTGCTCGACTCCACAATATCTCTCGGAATGATTCCATCTTTGATTACTTTCTGCTCATTGTAAATATCTTGAAGAAATAAATTCAAAGCACTGATTCTTTGAACAAGCCCCTTTTCTAGTTCGTTCCATTCTTTGGCACTAATAACCCTCGGAACAATATCAATCGGAATAATTCTTTCCGTGCCACCATCTTCGGAATACACATTAAAAGTAATTCCAGCAGCAACCATCGACCGTTCGGCAGCTTTTTGCTTACTTTGTAAGGTGTCTAAAGGCAAGGATTCTATTTTAGACTTTAAAAATTCGTTGCCGGGTCGAGCAAAACCTTCAGAATTTATCAGCTCGTCGAAAAAGCCTTCACTTTGATACTCATTAAATTTGAAATTCATACGGTTCTTTGGTTTTTGTTGATTGTTTTATTATTCAAAATATTTGATTGCTACTAGGCTTTTACTCAATATATAATTGGCATAAATTGCTATTTTAAAAACTAATCTATTGATTTTAAATTTAACATCAAAGGTATTTTATTAATATTTTTCTAAGATTTATTTTGATTGGATTCAAATTAGATTTATTGTCATTTTATTGTTTTTTTTACCATCAAAAGGAGAAATAATTGGCTTTTCTTAGCATTTAAGACCAAGTAGTAGATTGACAAAACAATATCAAAATTGTACTATTCCTTTTTATTACAAAATATCACTCTTCGACATACTTAGAAACAAAAAAGGCTGTTCAACGAAGAACAGCCTTTTTATAATTTACCATCAAATTAGATTTTTTCAATAATAAAACCCGCAGATTTGACTGCCTCTATGATTTCAAATTCCAAGTTACTATCAGATACTGTTTTTAAGACTTTATTGGGGTTTTGGGTATCCACTTCCCATTTCAAGCCCTCGATTTGGCTCAACTTCGGACTAACAGCCGCAATACACCCACCGCAATTGATGTTGGTTTTGAATTTTAATTCCATGATTGATTAGATTTTATTATTTGTTTTAATGATT
>JACCEA012549038.1_pt1 | contig 10050 bp, 11 predicted proteins | sample 7449851 | NCBI WGS metagenome assembly JACCEA01 (sample SAMN15323453, study PRJNA562643) | freshwater metagenome | isolation source: river surface water | place: USA:Blue River Watershed | collected 2017-08-18 | reverse complement strand
TATCAAATGCAACACATGGATCGCTATCGTGCAGTCCTCCAACAAATGCTTGCAGAGGGTAGTGCGTATTACTGCTATATGAGTGAGGACGAGCTCAATCGCCTGCGGGATGAGCAGATGGCGAATAAACAAAAGCCGCGTTATAACGGCTATTGGCGACCTGAGCCTGGTAAAACCTTGCCCACCCCACCAGTCGATGTGAACCCAGTTATTCGGTTTAAAAATCCAATTGGTGGATCGGTGATCTGGAATGACGCGGTTAAGGGCATGATTGAGATTAGCAATGATGAGCTAGATGATCTGATTATTGCTAGGCCCGATGGCACACCGACATACAACTTTTGTGTAGTCGTAGATGACCTTGATATGAAAATCACCCATGTCATCCGGGGCGATGATCATGTTAACAATACCCCGCGTCAAATTAATATCATGAGGGCGCTAGGCGGCACTCCACCGGTCTATGCTCATTTGCCGACTGTGCTTGATGAGAGCGGCGAGAAGATGAGCAAACGGAATGGCGCTTTGAGTGTGCGCGACTATCAAAAGATGGGGTATTTGCCCGAAGCGATTCTGAACTACTTGGCGCGTCTTGGGTGGTCACACGGAGATGTGGAGATATTCAACAAAGAACAGTTCATCCATTGGTTTGATCTAGAACATCTAGGTAGATCACCCGCGCAACATAATCCCGAGAAACTGCTTTGGCTAAATCACCATTACATCCAAAATGGTGAACCGGAGCGCTTGGCACAATTATGTAAGCCCTTTGCCGATCAACAAGGGATTAACACCGATCAGGGCCCTAACTTTGTGTCTGTGGTTGGTTTACTGAAGGACCGTGCAAATACCTTATTAGAGATTGTGGAGGGGGCTAAGCTCTTTTACCAAGGGCGACCCCAATTGAATGCAGAACAAATTCAAGCAAATATTCCGGCAGCCATTGGGCCGGTCATTGCCGAGTTTAGAGAATTACTCAAAACCCAAGATGCTGACACCAAGGAGCAGGTGGCGGCAATTTTGAAGACTGTCCTCGCAAAACACCAGCTCAAAATGCCGGCTTTAGCCATGCCGATTCGTTATGCACTCTTTGCCACCACCCAGACTCCAGCGCTTGATGCGGTGATCGCAATACTGGGTAAAGAGGAAGTAATCGAGCGTCTTGCAAAAATAGGCTAAAATCTCGGATTGTTTTGGAAGTGCGTAGACGCGAGGGGGTATAGCTCAGCTGGGAGAGCGCTTGCATGGCATGCAAGAGGTCAGCGGTTCGATCCCGCTTATCTCCACCACAAAACAAAGTAGTTTGTAGTCCAAGGTCCCCATCGTCTAGAGGCCTAGGACATCACCCTTTCACGGTGAGTACGGGGGTTCGAATCCCCCTGGGGACGCCAGTCATGCGATGACAAGCATGATGTTGTATATGGAGCGGTAGTTCAGTTGGTTAGAATATCGGCCTGTCACGCCGAGGGTCGCGGGTTCGAGTCCCGTCCGCTCCGCCACTTTCTTTCGGTAGGCCTCACTTCTAGACGAGGTCTTTGCCATATTGCTTGGCTCACCAAAGTTTGCTCAAATGATGAGCATCTATTCAAATTAATGGTGAGTTTCTAATGAATAAAACTATCCTAACCTGTGCAGTCACCGGTAATCTCACCAAACCTGAGATGACCCCTTATTTGCCCATCACACCAAAGCAGATTGCAGATTCTTGTTTGGGGGCAGCCGATGCCGGTGCGGCAGTTGTACATATCCATGTGCGTTACCCAGATACCGGTAAGCCATCGATGGAGTTAGATCACTATGCTGAAGTAATCCATCTCATCAAAGCGCAGAATAAAGAACTGATCATCAACCTGACCACGGGTCCTGGGGGTCGATATGTACCAACTGAAGGGGACCCCAAAGTGTATGCGCCTGGAACGACTTTATGTGATCCCTTAAAACGCGTAGAACATGTAGCGGCCCTAAAGCCGGATATTTGCTCATTGGATCTCAACACAATGAACTCGGGCCCAGATGTCGTGATGAATACCCCAAGTAATGTGCGCAAGATGGCAAAGGTGATTCGTGAGGTGGGCGTCATGCCAGAACTTGAGATTTTTGATAGCGGTGATCTCAATATGGCTAAAGATTTGATCCAAGATGGCACCTTAGAAGGTCCAGGACTCTACACCTTTGTGATGGGTGTGAAGTATGGTCTAAATACCGATCCAGCCACCTTAATGTATATGCGCGATCAATTGCCAGCTGGAGCAATCTGGGCTGCCTTTGGAATTAGTCGTGCCGAGTTTCCGATTGTTGCCCAGGCATGGTTACTTGGTGGTCATATCCGCGTTGGCATGGAAGACAATATTTATCTCGAGAAGGGCGTATTGTGCGAGAGTAATGCCCAACTTGTCAGTCGAGCCAAACGAATCATCGGAGATCTAGGAGGGCAATTAGCAAGCTCTAATGAGGCTCGCCAGATAATGGGTCTCCGGTCCTAAGGGGGCCAGTCCTTACAAGGCAGTATCATTACAACAATATTCTCATTTGAGATATTTTTGTCAAATAACTATTCGAGGGATTGCATGAAAAAGATTGCACTAGTAAGCGCAGCTGTATTAATGATGGGAACCAGCGCCGTCATCGCTCAAAACAAGCCACAAGCTGTTGTTGCTGTTGAGACAGCACCAGGCGTATTGAAAGTTGCTGAGGGTGTTCAGTTCCAAGGCAAGTTCAAGTCAATTGATCCAAAAACACGTCAGGTTGTTATTGTTGGTCCAAACGGTAATGAGTTTAAGACCGTTCTCGGAGATGAGGTCAAGAACTTCAACCAAATTAAGGTGGGCGATATTGTTACCCTCACACATGTAGAGATTTTGGTTGCTGATATCAAGAAACCCAGCAAAGTAGAGATTCGTGAGCGAGTTGAAACAGAAAAAGCAGTTCGTGCCAAGTTGGGTGACAAACCAGCTGCAGCGATCGAGCGTCAAGTTTCGATTGTTGCTGACGTGACCGCAGTGGACGACAAGAAAGGTACCCTTACAATCCGTGGCGCGACCCGTACCTTGGATATCAAAGTTAAGGATCCTAGCGTTCTCAAAGGTGTAAAAGTTGGCACACAGATTGAAGCGATGGTCACCGAGATCATTGCGATCGAAGTAACTGCCCCCAAGAAGTAATACTAGCTAGTTCAATAAGTGCCCGTCTTTCCGAAAGGTGAGACGGGTTTTTTATTGCCCCAAGCCGATGCAAGATAAGGTAGGATCAGGCTTATGAAACATCGATTTCAACAACTGATTCGCAGCTTCATACTTGCCAGCCTATTTATATCTGGCACCGTGGGAGCAATGAGTATTGGTCAGACCGTTGAATTGGGTAAGCTCGAGACCTTTGCAGGCACCACATTTTCAGTGCCCGCCAATAATAGTAAAAATACCTTAGTACAGATCTGGGCGTCTTGGTGCCCATTTTGTCAGCGGCAAAATGCCTACCTCGAGAAGTTTGTTAAGCAGGTACCCCCAAACAGCATTAATGTCATTACTATCTCAATTGATAAGCAACCACAGTTAGCCAAAGACTATATGAGTAAGCATGGCTATACCTTTCCAGCGGCAATGATGACGCCCGAGTTAAACAAATCCTTGGGCAAGGTAAAGGGCATTCCCATCGTTCTTATTCTAGATAAGAACAATAAAATTATTTATAAAGAGATGGGTGAAATTTTTGAGGAAGACTTTGCAGACCTCAAGCGCTTTGCTAAATAAAATTAGAGTATGCGAGATTAGTGATAATGATCCAATCTATCCCAAAATAGTTTTATTGATATCTGACTTATGACTCTTAAAAAAACAGACCTCGCCAAACGCCAAGGCTTAACCATTGCGCACCGCATGAAGAATGCGACTAAAGCGGATCTAGCCAATAAAACTACAAAGAGTAAAGAGGGGGTTAAAACAAACCCTTTATTGCAATCGATCTTGGGTAAAGCTACCAAAGACAGCAAAAAGACCTGATTGGTACTAGCCCGAAGTCATTTAGCATCATCTATATAAATTGGTTATATAAGATGGCCATATACAAACTAATTGATCTGAAAAGCGCTATTTTTGCTTAAATTTAGGCCTTTTTTGTAATAGACTAATCCTCAACGATACGTTCATCGCTATGACTATTGGGGAGAGCAAACGATGCAAGTTGGTCAACCAGTAACAGCTGTAGGCAGTATTCCACAATCCATACAAGGCGACTGCGCCTGGCAGGGAAGGGAAATTCAAGGGAGTTCCAGCTGGATTGTTCATTGGACCCCTGAGCAAATCGCCGAACTTGAAGCCGCCGCTGAGCACTTTAGTAAAACCGGCATTGCGCTCGAGAACATTACAACCGAATCTTTTCCACTGCAGAAGCTCAAACCCTTTATCGCTGACATACTCAGCACTCTTTTACAGGGTCGCGGCTTTGTTATGTTGCGAGGCTTGCCGATTAAACAATGGAGTATTGAAAAGGCAGCCTGTATTTATATGGGCATTGGTCGCCATATGGGTAGTTTACGCAGCAGTAACGGCAAAGGTCACTTACTTGGCCATGTTCGTGATCAAGGCGCCAAGGTCGAAGCTGGTGCGCGCTTCTACCAAACGAATAAGAAGCTCGATTACCACACTGACTCCGCCGATATCGTTGGTTTGCTCTGTCTGCAAAAAGCCAAAGAAGGCGGAGAGTCATTCATCGCAAGCTCAATGGCACTCTATAACGAGATAGTAAAACGTCGTCCTGATTTAATCCCGGCGATGTTTACTCCTTATCCAACCGATCGTAGAGGCGAGGTGCCCGAGGGCAGGGATCCTTGGTTTGAGATTCCGATCTTTAATTGGTATCAGGGTCAACTGTCATGTGTGTATTTGCGTCACTACATTGAAGAAGCGCAAACACGCTTTCCAAATGCGCCTCGGCTGACCAAAGAACAAATTGAGGTGATGGATCTCATCGACGCGATTTTGCAAGAACCCGGTTTTGCATTACAGATGGCCTTTGAGCCTGGCGATATTCAACTCTTACATAATCACCAGATCCTGCATTCCAGAAATGACTTTCATAATTGGCCGGAACCGGAGCGGGCTCGTCATTTACTGCGTCTATGGATTGCGCCCAAGACCGGTAGGGCACTGCCTGACTATTTTGCCTCTCGGTGGGGCTCGGTAACCCCAGGGGATCGCGGCGGAATCATTGTCCCCGGAACAAAGCTATCGGTTGAGTTAACCGTCTAATGAGCCAGATCACCTAGTTAATACCCTGATTGGATTAGCTCTCATGGGCTTGTAGTATGGGGCTCTACATTGATAACACTATCCCATCGTGGAGGAGACTGTATGTTTAAGGCCAGCAAGCGCTTCATTGGTAAATCGGTATTAGCAGGGGTCTTAATGACCGCCTTAGGATCGGGGGTTGCGTTTGCACAAAGCTATCCTAATAAGCCTATTACCTTAATCGCACCTTATGCTGTTGGTGGTGACAGCGATTTCTCTGGCAGAAATCTTGCTGCTGTAGCTAGCAAAATTATTGGGCAATCGGTAGTTGTGCAAAACATTGTTGGCGCATCGGGCACGATTGGGTCGCAACGGGTTCGAACTTCTGCCCCTGATGGCTATACCTTATTAGTATCCCGTGGTGGATCTCAAGCCATCACCCCTGCGCTTGATAGCAGCACGCCGTATAAGTGGAATGACTTCACTTTCATTTCATTGTTGGATTTCAATCCCGTGGTTTGTGTGGTGAAGCCCGACGCCCCGTATAAAACCATGAAAGATTTGATTGATGCCATTCGCGCTAATCCTGGTAAATTGAACTACGCTACTGCCGGACCTGGAACAACACAACATTTAGCGGTAGAGGTTATTTTGAGTCAACTTGGATTGCCATCGACTGCAGCCATGATGATTCCTTATAAAGGGGGTGGTGAGGCAACCACTGCATTACTGGGTGGGCAAGTTCAGTTCATCTGCAATAACCTGACAACCATGGTTGGGCAAATCAAAGGTGGCGCAATGCGCGCTTTAGTAACTTCAACCCCAAACCGTCTAAAAGAGTTTCCGGATGTACCAACCGCCAAAGAGATGGGTATTGGTAATTTAGAGCAAGTAATGGGTTGGAGTGGTCTCTATGGCCCACCCGGACTGCCTGCTGAAGTCGTTACGAAATGGCAAGCTGTTCTCAAAGAAGTAGCCAAAGATCCAAACTGGTTACGTGGTAACGATACCGTTGGCGCCATTCCTGCGATTCGCTCTCCTCAAGATACTGAGAAATTTGCCAAAGAGCAATTTGATCTCTACAGCAGACTGGGTACCCAGCTTAATTTGAAGAAGTAGTATGAAAGACTATGTAAATACGGCCCGTAATGGGCCGTTTTACTTTGTAGATAGCACCATATGACCACACCAGCCATCATCTCAGTTGCCATTACCGGTTCAGTGCCTCGCAAGAAGGATTGCCCAGGCTTGCCTGTCACCGTTGCTGAACAAATTGAAGAAACGCATAAAGCCTATGAAGCCGGAGCTGCTTTAGTACATATTCATGTGCGTAACGCTGATGAGAGTCCAAGTTCAGATCCTGAACTTTTTGCCAGGGTTCAAGAGGGTATTCGTCAACATTGCCCCGATATGATTGTGCAGTTCTCAACAGGTGGAAGAGGGCGTAGTCAAAGTGAACGTGGCGCCATGCTAAAGCACAAGCCCGATATGGCATCACTGGCAACGGGATCAGTCAACTTCCCCAATATGATCTACGAGAACCCGCCGTCTCTTATCGAGGAACTTGCCCAAGAGATGCAAAAGTATCAAGTTAAGCCCGAAGTTGAGATTTTTGATTTGGCGATGCTCTATAATGCAGCAAACTTAGTGGAGCGTGGACTGATTGCGGCGCCTGCTCATGTGCAATTTGTGATGGGTATTCCGAATGCCTTACCAGTGAAACGTTCTGTATTGGAGTTTCTGATTCAAGAACTCAAAGAAGTTATGCCTGATGCAACGTGGACTGCTGCGGCAATTGGTAAGCATCAGCTCACCATGAACGAGTGGGCACTTGAGTTAGGCGGGCACGTTCGCACTGGCCTTGAGGATAATATTCGCTTTGATAAAAGCAGAGTCGCTAACAGTAATGCGGAGTTAGTGGATCGCCTTGCCAAATTAGTCGTTGATAAAGGAAGGCGTGTTGCAAGTGCTAAAGAAGCCAGGCAGCTTCTTAAACTCTAATCCAAATCACGGTTTCTTGGCAGCCTCGTAGAGAGGTAAAACTTTTGGCATCAGTGCAGTTAAATCCTTTATACGATTCTCATTTGATGGGTGAGTCGACAAGAACTCCGGTGGATTTTTGCCTTTACTTTCTTTGCTCATTTTTTCCCATAGCGTTATGGCAGCTCTGGGATCATAGCCACCGCGGGCTGCAAGCTCTAAGCCAATCGCATCAGCCTCTTTTTCATTCTGACGAGAATTGGGTAAGACCAATACATATTGCATGATCTGATTAGCAGCATCAATAGATCCTGCTGAGCCACCCCCTGCAGCAGCTAATGCAACATTACTCAGAATATTCTGAGCTAGTGCCTGTGATACTTGTTCACGACCATGTTCACGAACCGCATGCGCAATCTCATGACCCATGATGGCAGCGATCTCATCGTCAGTGAGATTCAGCTTATTAATGATGCCGGTATAGAAAGTAATTCGACCACCAGGGGCACAAGTCGCATTGACCATCGGCGAATCAATTAATTGCAGCCCCCAATTCCAATCACGCGTGTCATCTCTAAATACCGCAGTTTGAGGTATCAAGCGATTGGCAATGTTTCGTAATCGATCGTATTGGGGCCCACTAGAAATCAGAATATTCTTCTTCTGTGCATTTCTAGCCTGCTGCTCAAAACTGGTTGCTGATATTCGATCAATCTGTGCTGCCGAGATCATCATGAACTGAGAGCGCTGGACACCAACAACTCCAGGACGGCTGGTATTGGCGCACGCAACCAATAAGCAGACTGATGCTACAACAGTCACAACAGACTGAATGAAGCGTGGTTGATAGATAAAACGCATAGGAATAAAACGCTAGATTAGACCAAAAGGATTACAAGGCGAGTGAATATTTCTCACTATTTTATAGGTCTTTGTAACTGGATAGATTACTAGAGTTATTTACTATTTGCCTCTATTATTTGCCCTCTAGTTTCTAGTAACTAATAAGAGAGGTAATTGAAAGATTGACTAATGTAACGTTACGCTATACAGTACAATGATACGATCTTTTAAACATAAAGGATTAAAAGAGTTTTTTGAGACTGGCTCTAAAGCGGGTATTCAGGCTGCTCATGCGGCAAAGCTTGGGCGCTTACTAGCCCGTCTTGATGAAGCAGTCTGTGCGGCAGATATGAATCTACCTGGCTGGGGTTTGCATTCACTAAAAGGTAATTTAGTTGGGCATTTCTCTCTAGTTGTAAATGGTAATTGGCGAATCATTTTTAGATTTGAAGGAGAGGATGCTGTATTGGTTGATTACAAGGACTATCACTGATTTTATGAAGACTAGCAAAATGTTTAACCCTCCCCATCCAGGCTTTACATTGCGAGATGATGTCTTGCCAGCGCTTGGTATTAATGTGACCCAAGCTGCTGAACAATTGGGTGTAACTAGGCCCGCCCTGTCTCGAGTACTAAATGGTAAAGCTGCTATTTCTCCAGAGATGGCATTACGTCTCGAGTTATGGCTTGGAACAAAGAATGGCGGCGGTGCCAGCCTGTGGCTTAGCCAACAGGCTGCCTATGATCTCTGGAAAACACGTAAAGTCCTAAAACTGCGCATTAAGCACGTTGCTATTCCAAAGCAACTGGCGCTTGCTTGATCAAACACGTTTTAAGCTGGGCGCCGGCAATCCCTCAATCAAGATATTGAGGATGGCAGGTAGTCCTTGAGACTGAAGGCTCTTCGCAGCAGATAAAACTTCATCTGCATTGGTCACCATGGCGCCTGCACCACCAAATGCAATCGCCACTTGATCATATCGTGAGGGTAGCAACTCACATCCCTTAGCGCGCTCCTTACCATATTCCCGAATTTGGATTTGGTACTCTGCATTCCAACATGCATCATTACCAACGACGCCAATAAAGGGCAGGCGATATCGAACCGCCGTATCAATCTCCGAAGAGTGAAAGCCAAAGGTTCCATCACCCATCACTGCAATCACGGGCACACCTGGTTTTGTATAAGCTGCTGCAGTTGCAAAGGGTAAGGCAGCGCCAATAGAACCGGCCACGCCATTAATAATACGATTCGGCGCATGCAAGCACGCTTGAGCCCACTGTCCAATTTCACCACCATCTGCTACCAATACCGAATCGGGATGAGAATCTAGGATCGCTTGTAGTGACAACATAGCGCGACCAGGATGCGCATGGTTTGGTGTATTTGATTGAGCGCTAGCCCATGAGGCAGGGCGATAGGCAATCGCCTCTTGCGCCCAAGATAACCAACTTGGATCATGCGCCTTACTACCGCTAGTCTTCGCTGCACTAATCAAGGCCATCAAAGAGGGTTCTAGATCAGCTTGGGCTGCCAAAAGTAAACGTGCACCGAGAGCATTCTTAGATCGACTCAGTTCGGCTGCCTCCGCATCAACTTGTATAAAACGTGCGTCACTCTTAAAGCTTGGGGAGCTTCCAAACTTTAGCGTGAAATCAAGTTTCTTATCGAGTAACAGGATGCAATCGCTTTGCGCTAAGACCTCAGCAAATGCACCCAAGCTTGGATCTCCAATGCCCCGTGGACTCTCTGTTGCGATGACTGGCACACCCGACGCCTTGATAAGCTCCTGCACAAGAGCGGGGTAGCGATGGCAGCCACGGGGACCAACTAAGACAACCGGCTTCTTAGCGGCTTGTAATTCAGTAATGATGGTCTTGGCGTCTTCAGCAGAGAGTAGCTGGGGCTTTGTCTGTAAGCTTGGTGCAGATGGGCTTGGACTTGAAGAGCTTGGCTTGATCAGTTTGTTTTCCAAAGCATCAGATGGCAGACTCAGATGCACCG
>JACCEA012459813.1_pt1 | contig 10050 bp, 9 predicted proteins | sample 7449851 | NCBI WGS metagenome assembly JACCEA01 (sample SAMN15323453, study PRJNA562643) | freshwater metagenome | isolation source: river surface water | place: USA:Blue River Watershed | collected 2017-08-18 | reverse complement strand
GTGAATTACATCTTACAGAGAAATAATGATGCAAATACGCTTCTCCAACTCAATGTAGAAGGTGTTGCACTGGGTAATCCATGGTTAGATCCCTCAAATCAATATAACCCTGCCGAGTTTGCACATGGACTTGGAATATTATCTGCAGGACAAGTAAACAAGTTATCTGAGCAAGAAGGGAAATGCAAACAGCTCTTAAAGCAAGGTCGTCTCAACAGCAATATCTGTTACTCTCTGTTAGATAGCGTAATTGATGCTTCAACTCTCAATGGTGCTGCCAAAGTTTTGATGTATGATACTCGTAAATATGTACAGTCTTCCCGATCATTTCCACCGGGTCATGAAGCCCTTGAAAGATATCTCAACAGAGCTGATGTACAAACTGCCTTACACGTAAAGAACTTCAAAATGAATCCAAATGCAAACAATAATATCAAGTATGTTGAATGTGCGGATCCTCCCTACAATGCATTGGCGCATCAAGATGGTAAAGGCGTTGTAACGGAGCTTGTCAATATTCTCTCTACCAGCCAGATTCGTGTATTGATCTTTGCAGGACAATATGACTTAATTTGTAATCATTTGAATCTTGAAAAGGCGTTGGATTCTTTGAAGTGGTCAGGCCAGGAAGATTGGAAGATGAAAACACCAGGAGTGTGGCTAGTGAATAAGAAACCAGCTGGGTACTCTCGGTCGCACAGCAATTTACAATTTCTCGTCGGTAAGCTCCACATTCATTTTCTTTTCGATGCAATGCTTTATCTGCTGTCAATACAGTGCTAGACTCTGGGCATATGGTACCAATGGATCAGCCCGAAATCGCATTTACAATGATCAAAACGTTCATAGAAAATAAAGCAATAAGCAGTGGTGAATCCAAAATTGGTGTCTCTTCTTCTTCTCAGCCCACTCTATCTGGAGAAGAAACTACTGGTGGAACTTCAGACCACCTTTTGGACAGTGGGGTGATCTGTCCTATATCTACCAGTGTAACTGCCACTTCTCGGCTGTTGTCCAGCATTGTCCCCGCCAATAACCTTGGACAAGGGGTACATTCCCAGTCAGATCAATCTCGTAGTAGTCATGTTTTTCATTACCATCCAGTCATTGTTCATGGAGCTTTAGCATCCGAAGATGTTGCATTTCTTCGTCTCAAGATTCAGCACAGTGGAACTGTTGGTAATCACCATGCAAATGCTGTTCCAGGTCCTCGTATATCAGATCAACAATCTCAATATTTTATCCTTATTCAGCCTGGTCGCAAATGTTTAGATATTTCTTTTTCTTGGTTTCATAATAGTAATGCTCATGTAGATGTGCTCATCGAAAACCTTGTCCCTGGAACTGAATATCAGTTTAACATTGATAAGCTTACAACAAATGCTCTTAGTGAGAATGGGATAGGTGGAATGAGTCCCAGTACTCATCATCTGCCGCATGCAGCAAAACGAGTGGTGAGTTTGAAGATAGGATGTTACCATGACGAGTATTTACCATGTTGTGGTCATGGTGAATGTATTCCATATCAAAAAAACGGTGGGAAGTTGAGTGCTAAGCCTCTGGTAAACAACTCTCGTTCAGTTTGCAATTGCGATACAGGGTATGAAGGTGATAATTGCGACCATTACCACATATCGGATCATTCTTCAGGAAAGCAAATAGTGGTTCATGGCCACGAGAATGAGAGAGATGTAGCTCTGTGTCCTAACAAATTAGTGTCAATGCGGGTAAACTCTGCCATGGCAAAGCATTTCCAATTCCACAACTTGCCAACCATTCCTTCCCCCTTGGAAACCGTGGGAAACTCCATGCATCCCAATAGAGGAGCTGATGGGGATGTTCCAAGATATCAACCATCATTACCATTATCTTCTTCATCGGCTTCCATCACAGATACTGTAATTTCCTTCACAGAAGGTTGTCAAGGTAATTGCTGTGTACATGTTGAACTATCTTTGGAGTTAGCTAAATTGCAAGAAAGTTTGAAAGAGAATGTGTCGACAATCACTGTGGATGAATTTATAAATGATCCATCATATCGTGAAATGTTGTTGTCTTCTCTATCAAAGGAGCTCGACAACGTTGTGAGTTCATCGACAGTCATATCATCGTCTCCTGCTGTTCACAAACTGTCGACAAATTTGATTTTCTCTTCCAAATCAAAGGTTTTGATGAATTTACCATTGTATCTATCTATGTGTGGTGATGTTGACCGCGTGAACACTGCGGTTCATCAAGTTAGTACATTTATAGCAAGAGCAAAACATTCTCCTATTGATGGTTCTCCGCCTCCTATTGTGAATGCACTCTCATCTACCTACTTTCATATTTTATCTAATCCAGCTGATGTTGCTTCAATGAAAGCATTGTTTTCTTCTGATGAATCCGAAAAGGACTCTCAAACACCTCCTTTAAACGTTGTGGGGAAATTGGTATATTCTAATGTAGACACCATCAATTATTCAATTAACTCATACGTAAAGTATGCTCTGGTTGTTTTTATCGTTTTTTGCTTTGTGATGTCGTGCTCGCCATCCTCATCTTTGTGGGTTCGCTGGACTGGAACGAATAAAGAAAGTGCAGCTCTTCCTAATGGTAGCCACCCTAGAAGTACTCGCAAAAGTTCCAAAGCTTAATTGTTTGCATTACGTAGAATACTACTTCTATATGTTTATTTTGTAGACTACTGTAGAATTTTGTAAATATTTGATTAGTAGCCCAAATAAGTTTCATATTGACGTGACAAACGGTCTTTCTGGAGTGCAGAAAAGAATAATCTTGGAAAGATGTTAATAAAATCATTTACTGCAATCATACTTGAAGCGCTTAATACCATATTCAATCAATACTATTCTTTGCAAAATTAATTTCTTTTGGGCACTAGTATACTGGGTCGTGGGCCTAGGGAAAAAATTTCAAAAATCAAGAATTACTAAGCTACAGGTGAAGTCTCGTACTAACCATGTGAAGTGCGTGAGGCGGATAAAAGCGGTGGTTTGCACTATAATTTAGCATATTGCATACATCACTCATATAAAGGTCAGCATACCTTCTTGTTGCAAACGCGAATAGGGAGGGATGACCGTCAGTTCGAAACATTGACCCAAATTGTGGGTTAAATAATGAAGACAACTCAACATTTATACTTTGTAACTCCTTTTCTAAAACTCTCAATAGTTCATCCTCATTCATCATGAAGTAATTTTGATGATATTCATGAAGAAGAATATCTTGATTTACTCTAGTTAGGGAAATTGTAGTGGCATCAGTCGGATCCAAATTACACACTTGATGATGGCGAAGATAATCCTTCATATCTTGCATCATGGTCATCTGGAGATCACTTAGCAAATTTCGAAGTGTGGAACGAAGGAAATGCAATTCTGTAAAAAACGGACTACTCTGGGTGTCAATTTCACGATCCAATTCATCAATCACAGCAGCGGTACGCCATCCATGCCAACGACGAGCTTCAACGATATCTGCACGAAGATTGTCGCCAATGTATAGAACTCCTTTGCCGACCCAATCCGGCTTAGCTCTTTGAAGAGCAAAAACAGAACCGTGAACGTAGACTTCCCCAGCATCTAGAGAACCAACAGGTTGCGTAGAAGGGCGATCAGTGACTTGGTTCCAGTGACGAAACGGCTTCTTGGTAAAAAAGAAGTCTGGCTTTTGTGCGCTACATACCACAACATCGAACAGCTCTTTCCAATCGCACATCACATTGCCACTCGACATCAACTTCGATGAAGGTGCACATCCCATAACATAGGACATAGCATGGTGGGCATACTTAAAACCACTATTAGTGCAGAGAAATAATCTCTTACCAGAACGCTTCAAGTGAAGAAGTAAATCTGGTAGCAGTGGGTTCAACTTTACGAAGCGATCTAAGTCTTGGATGACAGCATTGTGCATTTCACCAGATACATGGACATCGCGGATGGCAGCTTGTACATCATCAATTATTGCAGAAGCGGAGTAAGCCTCGCCACGAGTTCGTTTTATTTGTTCAAAAATCTCGATGCAATCAGCGATTAAACAAGCCTCGGCCATGGAAAACAAATCATGCAATGGTCGCATCTTTGACATATCACCGAAGGGAATATGTCGACTTGCTCCATAGAAATCTTCCATTTCAGAATGAGTCATTTGACGCTTCCCTTCAGATCAAAGAATATAGCACATTAGCGCGGAAAATATGCAAAACATTCACTTACCCAAATATGAATAACGCAAACCAATACGTTGCAAATGGTTCATCTTCACTAAAACACCATTTCTTGTATCAACGGACAAACCGCGAATGGCAAAGTTAGGATCAAAAAAGCATGTCTTTAAATCCTTCGGATAGCTATAAGCCGCAACAAGTATATCTCTAGCCATGGTAAAAATCAAACTCTGCAATTCAACAGTGTATGGAACTAATGTGTAATCAAGATCAAAACCAACAACATTGACTTCATTAAGATTTAAGTAGTTGTTGGCAAACACTCGCGATGCAATGGGACTGTAGTAAGGCGTGTGAAGAGGTTCTTGTAATGCACCAGTACATTTCGTCAAAAGGGAACGAATCGCCGGCGAGTAACGGTAGGTGCTCGATTCAGGATTAATGCTAAATACATAAGACTGTAACAATTCTGTAACTCTTGGAATCCAACGCGGATTTGATATAGGTCTTGTTGCACTCATCTCAGCTCCTACTGAGATTTAGCAGCATCCCACATCACAATGTATTAGCATAGAATATATTATGTTACAATAAAGCCTGAAAATAGCAAAAAATACTGTAATGGCTGCATGGCCTGATGAGGCTGGGTGTGCGGATTTGTGTAAATATAGTTAAGGAATTGTATAATTTGGTTCCAACTCGCCTTATATGCATAGCTCTGTATTAAGGCTACAATATTCATTAATTAACTTTGCTGACTAGTCTGAGACCTCAATCACAAATCTCCTTCGTGGTCCACAATCGATGACGATGGATGCAATGGAAAATAATCACAAATCTGATGATTACCCGAGCCTTCTTCAGATTAGTAATAGCCTTTCGCAGTTGGAGAATGATGTGCATGCTTTTTTGCATGATCCAGCAAAATCCCATTGCAATATCTCGAGACGAAAGTTTTATTCGGCAGTGGAACTCTTAAGGATAGATTTAGAAACAATCCAGGAGCAAACAGATAATATCAATGAGATTCGGACAATCTCTTCAAAAATGAATAATATGATTCATAAGCTCAGATTAGTGCCGGTAAAGAAAAAAGATACATGGTTTACTCCCATTGAAGTATGTTTGCGATTCCTTGGTGTATGTGGTGCATTTGTATTTTTTGGGACCTTTGTTTCAATTCCCATTTTGGCCATCCGGGCGATTGATATTTCGATGAACGCAGATCCTTTCAATTATTTATCCGAAAAGTTGAAACATGTTGTTCTTTCGATATTTCTTTTTTTGTCAGGCATTAAAGTCGAAGTTCAAGGGCTGAAGGAAAGTTTTTTTAACTCCAGTTGTGCTCTGTTGACTTTCACTCATGCTAGCAACCTGGACGGGTTTTTGGTCGCTGGAACTTGTCCCATTCGTCAGCTTGCATTTGGAAAAAAAGAACTTTTTGTAGTTCCTTTTTTCTCTTGGATATCATTAGCCATTGGTGGAGTTCCAGTAGATCGAGGAAATAGGGATCGTGCTGTCCAAGCATTACGGAGATCTGTTGAGTCAGCGAAAAAGGCAAAGATATGCATTGCTATAGCTCCTGAAGGTACACGTTCTACAACTGGGCAGCTACTACCGTTCAAAAAAGGTTACTAATATGATTGATGTCTCTTCTCACTTTTTTAATATCGTTTTTAATAGGAGCTTTCTATATGTGGGAAGAATTGAAGTCACCAATAGTGCCATTGCTTATATTTGGTGCTTATGATCTGTACCCTGTCGGTAGCTGGGTTAACCGGACAGGTATTGTTACTGTTCGGTACTTGCCTCCGTTATTTGCACAGGAGGGGTTATCCAGAGACGACATGCTCATCAAGGTAAGATATGGAATACCAATTAGGCCACTTAAAATTTATGGCAACACACATTGCGGTTTCTATTTAGTTGAGGAGGCAAATGCTGTATTCTCTTGCAGATTGCCCCACTACCGTTGGCAAAGATATCTCGCTCTCTTATTGGGCATTTGGAATGGTGGGGAATGCGATCAGCATAGCTCTTAATTTAGTGTTGGTTTTTTACTTTTACGATTTGTTGGTGAATCAACACAAAATGTCTGGCGGTGCTATTGCATTATGGTTTACTGGGATTACATCTTTGATAACCGCGACATTGTACATTTATTATGTCTACTTGGTTGATCTAGGTAGCAGGCCCTCAAAAAGAACTAACTAGATTACATTTGTTTTTCTTTTTTTTTTTTTTTTTTTTTGTAACTCTGATAATAAGGGGCCAATATTTAATGCTTCTACAAGGGTGCTCTCGCTAATTCGGACAGAGGCACTCATTTCTTCTTGGGCGGGTTGTATGTACTATATACACCATGCATGATTTTCCAGAAATTCCATAATGAAAAGTAGCTTTTAATAGGTGATTGCGATAATAAGCACTTTTTTGTTGGAGTTTTTGGATTTTTGACCAATAGTTTTACAGCAATATTGTTGAAACGGTAGGGCTAAATATATAAAAATGCAAAAGTCAAAAACTCAAAAGTGCTTATCGCAATCAACGTATTTGCAGCAACTTGAAGATTCAAAACGTACGCAAGATGGATCAGCATTCAGTACATGGTACACTACATTTGGCATGCAAATAATAAATTGGTATCTTTTAATTGGTTATCCTTGAACATCAAAGTTATCTGTTGACATCAGATTGGTGATCGCTTTAGCGATCTTTTTGTGTGACGAAGCATCCACAATAACTACATACAAAAATTTACTCTAATCTACAACTTGCATCCTTTCTTCAGTGTTTTTCTTTTTTGTATATTGTTGTACAAAGAATTCGTCACAGGTTATAGAATTAGCTCTTTGTTGAATCAAACAAAAATAACATCTCTTGTCAAACTGCTGGCATTTTGTTTGTAAAATATCAGCCTTTGTTGTCGAACATATTCTTTTCCTTCACAAACCTATTATTAATTTATCAATATTCTATTCTGTCATCTAACTCATTTTCATGTTTTCAACATTTTTCACCAGTGAACATTATCCTCCATCACCTTGTTCGCCCCGCACGCTACTTGCAGGGGAAAAGGACAATAAGGTGGGTTGCACGATCGCCTTATTATCGTTGATAATAACATTCTGTTTTTTTATTAGAGAATTACAAGCCCAGAAGCATGTTCATCAAATTCTCCAAATAACAACACGGCAATTCGGAAGTGTATCACTGGTGAGAACCATGCTGTTAAGAAGTTTTACAACAAAAAGGTTTCATTTTTGCCTATGGCATATGTAATTCTAATACCAACAAGTGATGAATACCATACCGCTGGCCTTGCGGTACATCTTTGGTGGAATGACCACGATTACAAACAGTTTAAACGTTCTGCTCTCGTAGACTTGCAGGCGTTTTTGATAACTAATCCGCAGATTGATCCCAAAGCTGCCGTGAAGGTATATTTTGATCATTTCGCAGATGGTGTGGCATTTTATCCTGTTGATGACAGCTGTAAAACCGATGGATCGGAGCTTGAGAATGTATACAAGGGTTACTTTGCGGGTGTGGAGAAGAATATTTGTTTTACCTCAAATTCTATGACAGGTTATCATCATTGCCATCAGGATGAACCATCGCTGGAAAGTAAGACTGTACATCCTGTTGTAGATTCATCTTTCGGGGATGGGAACCTGGAGATCGATGGAAGAAATCCCCAATCTGACTCGACTCCATCTTATCATCAAGACGATTCTCTTAAGTAGATCAACATTTTCCGAAGAGAATCTTAAATCGTCGGTGACCTTCGATCTAACGATGTGTTGGGAATATCAATTGTTAGATCATCGGTGGTGCAACCAATGATACAAGATGACTGAATACAAATAAGATATGTTTTCAGTTGAATGGTTTTCAGTCGACTGACCCAAATATACTTCGCTTAACCTTGTATACCAATGACTGAGTGGTGTTGAAAATTTCTGCTCCAATTATCTGTTAAGTACTGAATGTTTCACTGTTGAATATTAAGGTGGTCTTTCGGTTCCCACATGCCTTGACCAATCACACTCTCCCGGATTTGCATGTAAATGTGGTGTATTTGCGTAGATATCAAGTTTTTTCTTGCTGATGCGGCGGGCTACGGGTTGTAATAATATCTGCCATTGTAACTTGAAATTTCCATCGAATTGTTGGAATTATGTCAAGAATTTGTTTTGCTGAACAGGATTGATTTTGGTTCTTTGATAAAAATGGTTATTCATTAACAAGGTCATGCAGATAATTTTCAAACAATGGATGCCACTTAAATAAAACAATAATTGTCAGTGCATTTCACCATTGTGGATCACATTCCATTTTTGTGAGATGATTTCAGCTATGCAAAGCTTCAACGTATCAATACCATCATTTCTAACAACACTAACCGCATGAACAAATGGTAAACAGGTATTATTTTTCATTGAGAGAACTTGCTCGAAAACTGATCTTATATTTTCCAATAGATCCTTTTCTTTTACTAAGTCGGTTTTAGTCATAACAATCTAACGACAACAATATGTTGGATCTGAGTCACAAAAGACATCAATAACTAACCTGGTAAGATATATGACAATTATTCAAAATTAACATCAATTCTACGTCAGACCTTTTCAGTCCATGACGACCATCAATCAGAATAAACACACGCCTGAGGATAACAGTGAAAAAAACAAGTTAAGAATTTTAATTAAGTGCCGTTACCTCAATACAGATTGATTTCTAATTATTAAATATGATTCCAATACTTCTTGCCATCTGTTTTTTTCGTGTTTATCAGCCCTTGCAAAACCATATCCAGGCATATCAACCAAGTATGCAATATGGCTGGATGTATCATGTGTCGAACAGTTGTCCCGTAAAATGTTCATGGCATCTTTATTGTGTGCAACATGCGACGTACCACGTAAAAAAGTAAAGAAATTTATCGTTTTTGTGCAACCGGGCTGCTTTGAAATCCTCACCAAACCCTGACCTAGGGGTGACTTTGATAGTAAGTGATCTATGAGAGAGCTTTTGCCGACATTGCTTCGACCAATAAATGCAATTTCAGCTTTTCCTTCCTTGGGCAGAGAAAATTTTAATTCCTTTGGGGAGACATAACATGATCCACAAGAAAATATTTTTTGTTTCGTGCTTTGATGATCATTCAGATTTATAACTGGATCAATTTGGTCGTAAGTGAAAACAGTCGGGTAATTACAGCGTTTCACTTGAAAATGGTTGGCTGCTACAACTGTGGCTGCTTCAGGATCCAATCCTCTAAATCGCTTGAATCCATCACTTAGATACTTTGAAGATCTCATATCTGCTACTCCTCCGAAACAACGGGTGATGTAGTGAGGCGTACTACAATAATATGGAATTTGGAATATTTCGGTATGTAAATATTATGAGCAAATTATTTACAATATACAGCATATATGGTATACAAGGGCCTGCTGTGGGACTTGGTCGCTACACCATATTCGAATGTACAAATCAATCTGCTTTCATAGCATCGAAAATAGATCGGGATATTTAAATAACCATTGAGCAACTGGTCAGCACCCTACCAGGCAGCGAATGGACCATTCCAAGAATTTATTCAACCATAATTTATCACTGCCCCGCCCACGCGGTCGTGCAGCGGCGCTTCAGAGGGCGCAGCAGCTCCTGGTAGCCATGCAGCAGCCCTTTAATAGGGATTTGGGCGAGAAGTAGTACACAAGCTTATTTTGCGGTGAAAAGTAGTACGCAAGACGGTTTCAGTTCTGAAGCACATTCTGAACAAAATTGATAGGAATATTTCAATCGCTTTAGGAACACGATGACATAAGCTCGGAAATGAATAATCACATTCCTTTCTTACCCTTCCC
>JACCEA012046833.1_pt1 | contig 10050 bp, 8 predicted proteins | sample 7449851 | NCBI WGS metagenome assembly JACCEA01 (sample SAMN15323453, study PRJNA562643) | freshwater metagenome | isolation source: river surface water | place: USA:Blue River Watershed | collected 2017-08-18 | reverse complement strand
TTGTTGAAATTGTTTTACGAGCTCAACAACGTGGCGTTTGCGGCGTGGATCGTGTATTACGCGGTCGAACGGTTGTCCCATTCCGTCGACCCAGTGCCGGGCGTATGTGCCAACGCGCCCGCATGCACGTTGACGCCGTGCTCGATGCTGAACGTCCACAACGAGACAGAGACCGGACCGTGCACGTGTCGCTGGTTCACGGGCGTCGGCGTCAACCATTTGTGCGGGCCGTTGCAGTCGATCGACCGTTACCACGCGTGGCGAGACCCCACGGGGGGAGGGTGGTGGGTCGCGTTGTTGCTGGGGTGTGCGTGCCTGTACGGCAGCGCTTTCCGCGTCGGCAAATACTGGATGGACGGGTATTACCACGGACAATCGTTGTGCTCGCCCAAAGAATACCCTGCGCCGTTGCCCGTGTAAAAAAAATTAAAAAAAACACATTCCATACAGCACCACAACCCCTTTTATTCAACAAACTGAAGTCGACGTCGAAGGGAAAGCCACATTTCTATTCTTTTTCCGATTGCTGTTGCTGTTGCTGTTGCCGTGTCCCTTTTACTCCCCTCCCAACGACGAAACGATGGATTCTTCTTCTCCTTCTTTTTTTGAAACCATGATGCAGACGCCAACCCGTCGCTGCCGTTTGCGCGACCATGCATTCCTCGCGGAGTTTGACCGCTTGAAACACACGGCGGACCACCCGCAGTGCCCGGTGTGCATCAATTATTTCGACCGCGAGAGCTACTTGCGCCTGAACAGCGGCGCGGTGTGTCATCACGAATTGTGCGTGACGTGCATGAGTACGATCGCGCAGCAAGGCACCCCGACGTGCCCCATGTGCCGCACGCTCATGTTGCCGCCCAACGAGGAAACCCGGAGGATCCTCGTGGCGCCGATCAATGCCGACTTGGCGCACCAACAACGCATCTTTGACGCGGTGGCGGCCGCGACGGGCAGCGTAACCAGAGCGACCACGACCACGACTGCGACCACGACCGCGACCACGACCGCGACCACAACTGCGATTCCCGCCAACGCCGTGTTGGAAGTGGTGCTGCTGCTCGACACGTCGGGGTCGATGTCGGAGTCGAGCATGCACACCTTGAACGTGGCGTCGCGCATCTCGGTCATGTCGTACGTGGCGAATCTGATCGTCAAGCTGTGCCAACAGTTCGGGGTACACCTTACGGTGTACGAGTACAACACGTACACGACGATGGTCGGCCAGGTATCGAGCAAGAGTTCCAAGTTTGCGTACGACGAGTTGCGCACGAAGATCGACCACCTCACGCCGAATGGGAGCACGTTTATGAAGGTGGCGCTCGACACCGTGATGAACGACTCGCGGGCACTGTCGCCGCGTCGCCACATCATCATGGTGACCGACGGCGAGCCCAAAGACAACATCGACCAAGTACGGGCGGCCTTGCAGAACTGTGCGTCAAGACGGGTGCCCGTGCACACGGTGGCCTTTGGCACCGACCTGAGCATACACTACCTGTACGCGGTGCACCACGCCCATTCGCGCAATTTGGTGAGCTACGTGCAAGACGTGCGCAGCAGCCTGAACTACATCGCGTGTCTGCTCGCGCAAATATTTGCCGAGGAAGTGCCGCAGTTCCAAAACGTGCCCGAAGGCTCGGCGATGGTCAAAGAGATGGACCCCTTCCTGTACACCCGCCTCACCTCGTTCCTGTGGGACCAATACAGCCACCAGACGGCGTCGTTCACGCCGGCCCAGCTGGAAACGATGTTCAAGCACCGAGCCAACGTGTTCGTGGACGGCGTGATGGCCCAGTACGGGCTGGCGGGGATGGACCTGGAGCGTCCGCAAACCGACGCGCTGGCCGGCGCAATAGCGACCGACTTTCGCGTCCGTGGGTACGGCCGCGTGATGGAGGCGGTGATAGCCGAGAACAACGAGAAGTGGGGCAAGTATTACCTCGTGGCCTACCTGAGCGCCCTCAAGAAACGCTTCTGCTTCAACACGTTCGACGCCGTGCCCTCGTTTTTCGCGAGCAACGCCTTCCAGGTGGCGCACTTGGCGGTGAACAACCACATCCGGGACCATAGCTACGAGGCCAACGCGTACGACCGGCGCAACCGGTCCACGGAGGAACGGATGAATGACGCAAATATCATGAGCAGCACGCAAAAGCACGCCCTGGAAAACCGATTGAACGAGTTTTACGCGCGCTCCTATCACGATTCATCGTCGGACAACGACGGGTGTTTCCACGCCGACGCGCGCGTCCTCGTCGCCGACGGACGCGACAGCGTAAAAGTCGCCGAGTTGCGTCGTGGCGACGTGTTGGCCGACGGAGCCGGCACTGTGGCGTGCATCGTCGTGATCGTCGGGTCCACGACGCTCGTGCGCTTCGACGGCCCCGCCACCCTCGACCACCCGCGCCGCAACGCCGCGGGGCAGTGGGTCCAAGGCCGTCTGGACGACACCAAAGCGGTTTTGGTGCGGGGCGACTTGTACAACGTCTTGCTCGAGGAACGAGGAGGATTCGTTCCGGTGCGCGAAGCCGACGGCACCACCGGGCAATACGCCGCGCTGGGCGATCCTTGCGGCGACATCTTGCACCCGTTCTACGGGACCGACGCGGTCCGCGAGTGGGCACGTGCCCACCCCGAGTACCAAACTGGCCGTCTCGTAGTCGGCGCCAAGCACGTGTTGCGCGACCCCGACACCAACCTGGTTTGCGGCTTCGATTCGTAATTTTAAACATAAACATAAACATAAACAAACAAAAACAAACAAACACCCCCTATATCCACTTTTTTTTTACAACATTACATCTCCCCCCTGCCCTATCTATCTATTTTCACGAAAATGTGTTACAGGTGTAGAACGGCAATGCAGTTGTCCCCGGAGCAAATTGTTGCCCAACTTACGCAATCCGAGGACTTTGCGACCTTCAACACGACGACGGTGGGGTTTCTACTGTATTCCTGCATGGGCATGGACGGCCCAGAAGCCAAGCAGGTCGCACTGAACGAGCTGGGCAAATTCGTCGAGTGGCTTCGAACCCAACCGCCCTGTTATGTTCCGAGCACTGGCGTCGAACCGATGCTGCACCCCGACGTATTGGCCGACATGCACGCCTGGTGTACACAATTCACCAACCCGGACGCGTTGTCCAACGACCAATTGGCCACCTTGCTCGGAACAAAACTGGCCGTGTTCAAACCCCGGCATTGGGGTTGGGGTTGGGTTTGGGGTTGTCGGAGTTTGGAGTTGGGGTTGGGGTTGGCGGCCGTTGCGCTGGCGCTGGCGCCCGGGAACGCGGCCACCTCCTCGTCGTGCTAAACCGCGCGTTGTTCGCGGTACTGGTACCGCATGCCCCAAAAAGAACATCGTCCACCACGCCACGACCAACCCCCCCCAGAATGGCGTTCTTGTACACGACGATTGCGTCTTAGACGACGACGTCCGACAATCCACGTTCGTGGTCGTCGTCGTCTGGCTTCTTGCAGCGCGTGCGGTAACGACATCCTCGTTCGAACGCGGGGAACGCGCGGTCGACGCGCACGATCATCCGGTGGTGTTTCGGAAGCGCGTCGGCGTCGAACGAGGGTCCTCGCGCGATCAACTCGGCGAGCGTTAGCGTTCGCGACAAAAGCGGGAACGCCAAACGCCACAATTCCTCGTAGGACACGAAGCATCGTTTCACGAGGTCAACCGCGCCCGTCAACCACACCTTTTCGCGCGACAACACTTCGACGTAGAAGGCGTACCCGGGCGGTACCCGCGAACGCACGGCGCGCACGTCCGGGTCGGGCGTGGACAACCTCGTTCTCGCCGTGCACTCGATGTACTCGCCCCCGGGCGTGTGCACCAGCACCATGCGTTTGCCACCGCACGAGCGCAGCGCGTAAAACGGCTGGCCGCGCAGTTGCGGCGGGGGCACGCGTTTGTCCACGAACATCGGCGTCCATTCTTGCGGGAAATGCAGTTTGGCGTGGCGCACCGGGTTGGGCAACGACAGCCGGGCGATCACGCAATCGCAGGCGTGTCCGCGAAACACGCGCCGACGCACGAGTTGTCGGTCGAACTGCGTCCCGGCCATGTACACGGCCACCGTGTCGCCGACTTGGTGCTCGCCGGACCGCACGATGCCCGACACCCCATTGTCGACGTACACTCGTTCTAAGTGGTCGATGTCCTCCAACCGCTCGATGCGTTTCACCGTCGCGCGCATGGATCCGATGAAGACGAGAACAATGAAAAAAGGAAAGGAAAAAAAGAGGAAAGGAGGAAAGGAAGGGGGGAAAAGAGGAGAAAAGAGGGAATGAAAAGAAAAATGAGAAGACGAGGAAAAAAGGGGAAAATGGGAAATGGTTTGTTTACACGATTACGAGTACCAAGTTACATGGTTACGTCCTCGTCTGGACGCGCGAGTTGCAAGGCATCGACGAGAAAACACGCGCGCGTCGATCTAGACGAGGCTTCGTACAACGACCACTTTTCTGCACATTGCGCGGGGTTTTTGACCCACACGCGTTGAAAATCGGTGCGTTTGAACAAGGTTGGCGCCCACGTTTGAAACACCCACGTGGCGAACGCCTCGCTGTATTTGTTCAACACGACCGACAGATGTTGTCCGGCCCGTTCGTCCGAGAGATACTCGTCCTTGCGGCGCGCTTTCGCACACTCTTGGCGAGGATCGCAATCGCCCGCGGGCCACAATCGCGGCCACGCCGTCTCCAATGCACGGCATATCGCCTCGCCACGGACCACCGGCGCGGAAAACACGGCCGACAACGCGCGGGGCAACGACATGGTGATCGGGTCCGGTGGCAAGCGAAACCTGGGGTGTTCGAGAGGGTCGGTGTACTGGTTCAGTTTGCGTGCCAACACCGCATACAAAAAGTGCACGTGTTCGACCGGCACGGGTGAGTCTCGTTCCGACCACTGTATCAAGAGCGAGGCCAGCGAGCCAGGCGCGTCGTAGGTTCCTTCGAGCAGCGAACAGTCGCGGAACCCCAACGCGTCGCGCAAATCCACCCATCTCCAAAACCCCATGTCCTCGCACACTTCGTCCATGATGTCCAACAACGACGGCAACAACTGGAAAAAAACAAATACAAAAATGAAACAACGATGGATTCTTTTTCTTTCCTTTTTTCCCGTTTCCTTTTTTCCTGTTTTCCTTTTTTCCTGTTTTCCTTTTTTCCTTTCTTGCGTTTCTTGCGTTTCTTTTCCTTGTCTGGGGTCTAGGTCTGGGAAAACGGATGGACCACTGAAAAAATCAAACACTAAAACAAACAATTTTGCATTTTTTCTACGACCAAAACAAACAAATGGAGGACGTGTCCAACAACCAGTTGGCCGAAGTGCTTCGTGGATGCCGCGAACGGGAACAGCACCTCTCGGAGTCGTTGGCCTCGGACGTGTGCACGTGGCTCGACGACCGGTGCTTTTCGGTGCCGATGTTTTACGACTCGGGCGGGGTCCAGCTGCTGTTGACCTGGTTGGCCAAGTACCCGCACAATCTGCGGCTGCTGTGTTTGTTGCCCGTGCTGTGCACCCACCCCGGCGCCAAAACGTGCCTGAGCGTTCGCGCATCGTACTTGTGGAACACGCTCGACGCCGACGCGGACGACGTGGTGTTCCGAGCCATCTTGTCGCTCGACCCGCCGCCCGACATGAAATGGTCGGAGTGGACGACGCAGGTGCGGCGCTTTGCGCACCGGCCGTTGTCGGGGGTCGACCGGTGGCGGGCCATGCGCCTCGTGGACATTGGCGCGTACGCCGCCGAGAAAACGTGCATGTCGCCGACGCTGGCCGAGCATATTTGGACCACCGCGCGCGCCCTGCACTACACCGACGCGTGGTCGCACCTGTCGTTGAGAGCGCTGTTCCGGTCCGTGGCGCGCGCGTTGCCGCAGTCCCTGCGACACGCGTGGTTCGGGCTGTGCGATGGGTGCGTCGCCAAAGGCGACATGCCCGATGTTCACGTGCGCCTCGTGCCCAACGTGGGCTTGGTGCTCAACAACTTTGCGCGTCTCCAGTTCCCGGACACCGCGGTCGCGAAAGCCCCGATCATCATCCACTACATCACCAAAATGTTCCCCGGGTTGACGATCCGGTCCAAGAGTTCCTCGCACGTCGTGTACGAGTTTCACACCCGCGGGGTCGAAGGCGAACACGCCGACCGCATTATTGCCGCGTTGCAGAAAGACCAGTATGTGAGCCACGCCAAGGCCGTGGTCCAGTACGTCTTTGCGCACGAATACGTTCCGCTCGTTTCCGTACGCGTCCCTGTAGCGGCACGCGCACCTGTAAAACCCTCTTAACCAACGATTCGTTTCCTGCGTTCTCGCATTTTTCTTTCGCGTGTTTGTTCGTTTTTTTTTGACGTTGTTTTTGTTTGTTCGTTTGTTCGTTGTAAAAATTCGATGTTGACAACCGGTGGTGGCGGTGAAGGGGTGGCGTTGGCGCACACGTACGACGCGAGCGTTCCGGTCGACGGGTACATTTTGTCGGAGAAACTCGACGGCATGCGCGCGTGTTGGCGCGACGGCGCGCTGTGGACGCGCACGGGCGAACCCATCGTGGCGCCGTCGTGGTTCGTGGCGGGCTTGCCGGCGACGCACGCGTTGGACGGGGAATTGCACGCGGGCCGCCAACACTTCGGACAATGCATGTCCGCCGTGCGCAAGAAACGCCCCGACGACGCCGAGTGGCGACGCATCACCTACTCGGTCTTCGACTGTCCGTCGGCGCCGGGGGGCATCGTCGAGCGGTTGCGCTTTGCCGCCGACTTGCTGTCGTCCTCGTCTCCGTGGGTCGTCGTGCACCCGTACGAAGTGTGCGCGGGCCACGCCCACGTCGCCGACGCGTTGGCGCGCGTGTGCGCGCAAGGCGGCGAGGGGTTGATGCTGCGGCACCCGACCGCGCCGTTCCGCGCGGGACGCACCCACGACTTGCTCAAAGTCAAAACGTTTTTAGACGACGAGGCGCTCGTCGTCGAACACGTGCGCGGGAAAGGCAAACATTCCGAACGAATGGGCTCGCTCACGTGTTCCACGCGCGAAGGCCGGCTGTTCGGCGTCGGGTCCGGGTTCTCCGACGCCGAGCGCGCAAACCCTCCGCCCCTCCACTCGGTCATCACCGTCAAATTCTTCGAGACGACCAAACACGGCGTCCCACGGTTCCCCACCTTTGTGCGCGTGCGCCCCGACGTCGACCCCGCCTCGTTCGGCCCCGTGCTGGCCACGCAACTGACCGCTGCCAGCAAAAAACGACTCTCCTCATCCTCCGCGGTGGTCAGCGACGGCGACGTACCACTCGTCGCGCCCGACGACGAGGACCTCCCCCCGTCAACAACGGCGAGGAAGAAGACGAAGACGAAGACGGAAGAACCGACGACGAAGAAGAGGAGGGAGACGAAGGCAACCAGTCGGGGCGCACCTTTGACAGAACCTGCCAAGTGATCAGCGACATCGCGCCCACCACGAGGGGCACCGCCGCCATGACCCACACATTGTGGCGGTTGACGCTCGACGACGACGGGTTGCGCGCCGTGTTGACGTTCGACGCCACGTCGACCGCCGACGACGACATCCACAAGGAAAAGAAGAAAAAAAGAAAAAAAGAAAAAAAGAAAAAGAGAAAAAAAGAAAAAAAGAAAAAGAAAAAAAGAAAAAAAGAAAAAAAGAGAAAAAAAGAAAAAAAGAAAAACAAGAAAAAAAAAGAAAAAACGAAAAGAAAGGGAGTTGGGGGGGTGGAGAATGTTGGAGGGAACAGAAAGAAAGAAAAAGCACCGCTACCCAACGAAACGAAACAAAACGTGCGCGACGCTACCCCAAAAAGACCAACCACAAAAAAAAAGCGAGACGAGGCGCAACGGCAGCAACCAGTGGTGGACGTTTACGGTGTTCGAACAAGACGGACGTCAACGTGTTCGACGAGGCCAAACCAGCCTCACCGAAGTGGTGTTGCGCTCGGAGGTCTGCGGCAATGTGCGCGTGGTGATCGACGACGACCCGATGTACGCATTGGTGTTCGACGAAGGCGCCGCGTTGAAACTGCGGCCGGTCAACCCGACGTACCCGCAACACCAAGGCGCTGTGCTGCGCATCCACACCAAACATTTGGACCCGGCGTGGGTATGGTCACAAATCAACCCGGTGTCGGCCTTGGACTTGGACTTGGAGAAAGATATGCCATGGACGACCGACCTCTTGCAACGACTCCAACGAGAGATTGCGTCACCGCCACCAACCCATCCGCCCCCACACCGGACGATGTCCCGCCAACCACACACTCGCGCAAACGCGGCTGGGGACACTCGGGACTCGAGTTTTTGAGGAACCCTCGCACCCTTCGGTATTTGGCGTGGCTCGCGAGCGAGCAAGCCAGACACATTTCGCCCGACAGTCTCGCCTATTCGTCCTGCGTGGAACCTGACACGCCAGACCCAGACCCAGAAGCAGAAGCAGAAGCAGAAGCAGAAGCAAAAGACCCAACCGCAAGAGAAACAGAAAACCAAAAAAGAAAAAAAGAAAAAAAGAAAATTTCGCTTCCTCGTGCACAGTTAACTTAATTTCCAATCCAACCCAATCCTCGCGTTCTCTTTTTTCCTCTTTCCTCTTTTCCTCGTTCTTGTTTTCCGTGTTTCCCTGTTCCCCAAGTTTCCTTTTTTTGTCTTTCCCACCTTTCCGTCTTTTTTTCCCCGCGCATTCCATTCCATTTTTCGACGGACGTGGAGGGGGGGGGTGGTTTCATCGCAACACAATCCAAACAGCGTTTTTTGTGCATTGCGTCGCAGTGCATCGTTTCGTGTCGTTTCTTCGCGTCTGTTTCTTTGCTTGGTGTGCCATGGGGTGTACATACAGCCAACGGTCGACCGACACGACGCAATTGGTCAACGCGTGCCTCGCCGCGATACATACCACCTCGCCAGAACACGTGTCGGGCGAGGCAGTGATGTCGGTGGCCGAGTTGCTGGTCGAAGACGAGGCGTGCGTCAAAATGTACGAATTGGCGGCCAAAGCGTGCGCCGCGAAACGCCAGTGGGCCACCGCCCACCAGTGCTACGAGTTGTCCAAGCAACACGAACGACAAGAACCCCGGCGCCTGAAGTTGTACCGCGACCAGTTGCTCGCGCTAGACGAGGGATATTCGGTGTTCGAACGGTGGACTCGCTGGCGGGAGTTGCGCGAGTGTGTACGGATCAGTTCGTTGCCTGCCCGCGCGGCCTACGAGAATCAAGCGGTGGGTCGGCTTGCGCGGATCGAATGCGAGCAAGGCAAGTGGTTGTGGGCCATCGGGGTGTTCGTGGAGCGGGGCTGGTGGACGTTGGCGGCGCTCGCGTGGCTCGCCACGACGCACGTCGAGTTTGCGCACGCCGACGGGTTTTCGGAGGCGTGGCCAAAAACGTTCGCGGACCAAGTGGACGAGTACGGGGTCGACGTTTCATGGAAGAAACGCGTCAAGCGCGTGAGCGAGGCCGTGTTTGCGCGCATGCGCGACGGGGTGTGGCGCGCCGCCCCTCCGCAGCAGTGGGAAGCGTTGCTTCCGCTGTCGATGCCCGACGACTATCGAGACTGCGTGCACGTGCTGACCGGCGTGTTGGACACCGAATGGTCCCAGTTCCGCCCGTTGCCCAGCGAGGTGTGCGACGGGTGTCGTCAGGCAGAGACCGCGACGCAGATGCACACGCGCCGGTGGATCGACGGGGCGGAAGTCGTCTTGTACACGACCGACGCGAACCTGACTGTCGAGGACGCCCTCGTCGACGAATGCGTCGAGCGGCTCGTGCCCCGAAGCGAGAACGCGCGAACAATTGAATGGCGGTCCTTGAACCCGGGCAATCACACGAAGAAATACATGGGCGTCGTGCGTTTCGACCGGCCCTTGGACGCGCGTGTGCACGCAGAGTTGCTGAAAACCATGCAAGAAGCACTGTCCGCCAGAGCCTCGGTCTCGTACCACATTGTCCAAAAACACACCCGGCACTGGCTGTCGCCCGCAACGGAAGTTCCCAGACGTTGACCGTTTCCACCACCGCCCCCCCCGCTCAAACGCCCGTCGCC
>JACCEA010787258.1_pt1 | contig 10050 bp, 10 predicted proteins | sample 7449851 | NCBI WGS metagenome assembly JACCEA01 (sample SAMN15323453, study PRJNA562643) | freshwater metagenome | isolation source: river surface water | place: USA:Blue River Watershed | collected 2017-08-18 | reverse complement strand
GCTTTTTCCGCTGCTGCTTTTTCCACTGCTGCTTTTTCCACTGCTGCTTTTTCCACTGCTGCTTTTTCCACTGCTGCTTTTTCCGCTGCCGCTTTTTCCGCTGCTGGTTGTTCCGAAGCCGTAATTCCTGAAACAACCGATGATACAACAACCGGTGTTACAATTTCATCTAATGATTTATTTTGTGTTATTTCTTCTTTATTTTCGGCGGCTACAATGCCTGAAACCAGTGAGGCAGCAATAACGGGGGCAACGCTTTGGTTTACTGGGACGCCAGTCACATCTTCATTTTGTGATTGTGATTGTGATTGTGTTTGTGTTTGTGTTTGTTGTGTTTGTGGTTGTTGCGTTTGTTGTGATGATGTTATTCCGGCAACAACCGACGCTACAACGACCGGATTTACAATATCATTTAAACTATCAGATTGTTCTTGACTAGACACTGCTGCTCGGCTAGGTGCTGATGCTTGACTAGGTTCTTGTGCTTGACTAGGTGCTTGTCCTTTTGCTGCGGTTATAGACGCAACTACCGGAACAATAGAAGCGATAGTTTCTGCTTTTTCTTTAATTGTTTTATCTATTGCTTGTCTCGGTGTTTGTAGTGGCGTTGTTGTTGATATCGGTGTTTGTGACTGTTGTTGTTGTTGTTGTTGTTGTTTTTGTTGTTGTGACAATTGGCTTATAATTGGAACAACGCTAGATACAACCGATGTAATAACTGGAATAGCGCCTGGAACAAATACAGGTTTTAATCCTGGTACTGGTGCTGGTGCTGGTACTGGTGCTGATGTTTGTGTTGGTGCTGGTATTACTGGCTTTAATGGTGGTTCTAATGCTGGTGCGGATGCTTGTTTTGGTGTTAATACTGGTTCTTGTTCTCGTTCATTTTCATCGGATTGCATAAACTCCGCTATTTTATCTTTCATACCACTACTAATATTCCCTATAAGGGCTTCATACAACCCGCTTATTTTTTGTTGTTGCTCTTCGCATGTTTTTGATGTTTCATTTATAAAATTAGATGTCTGTTTTTCAGCCTCGGTTTTAATGTTATTTGTTGCTGAAATAACCTTTTTCACTTGTTCGGATGAAGCGGCGGGATTTGCTACGATAAGTGCCTGAGATGGTTGGTTTTTCAATTCATTTAATAACGCCATTTTATTAGTGGCTTCATCTTGACATCCAATATTTTTATCTGGATGAAGTTTTAGTGCTAAATTTTTATAATTATTTTGTTTATCGTCAGAACTTTCCATTATTTGTTTAATATTGTTTTCTGAAAAATTGGCACTAGGACAATCCTTATTCGCTATATTCGCAATCTCATTCTCCACATTCTTCACATTCGCATTCGTCATATTCTCGTTCTTCGTATTCGCATTCGCATTCGCATTCGCAATCTCATTCTCCACATTCGCAATGGCATTCACCTTATTCGCTATATTCGCAATCTCATTCTCCACATTCTCCACATTCGCATTCTTCACATTCTCCACTTTCTTCACATTCTCATTCGCATTCGCAATCTCATTCTCCACATTCGCAATGGCATTCACCGCATTCGCAATTACATTCTCATTCTCCACATTCTCATTCGTGATATTCTCATTTTTCGCATTCGCATTCGCAATCTCATTCTCCACATTCGCAATGACATTCACATTATTAGCAATCGCATTCACCTCATTCGCATTCATATTATAATTAAATCGTTTGTTGCTACTATATGAATATTAGTAATAAATATTACTTACTTACTAATATACTTGAATATTATTTACATTTTCACTTTTTTTCCGCAGGTTTCTCTCCATTGATGTCATTTCCAAACAATTTATGATACTGTAACAACGACACGTGATTCTCTTCTTCCTTTTGTTTCTTCGCCTTTTCCAATGTCGCCATTGCTTTACTAATTTCCAAATCAGAAATTACGCCGTCATTGTTTGTGTCCACCAGTTTATGCGCATCTCTAAATCGGCTCGGCAGAATACAATACCGGCTGCCGTCGTTCATTAAATGGTCGGCAATGATAATAAAACACGCCGTAATCACCATCGCGTAATATATATTACGGGTTCCCATCCACGCAACGGCAAACACCAGCACCTCTTTCTTCATAAACCACTTTACAAACGATTCGGTTGAATGATTCAAATTCAAATTAATGTAGCGGGACCCAATATTCAATATAATCATAACAAACCCGGCAAAAAAGGTGCTGGTGTTTAAATTCACGAAAAAATTATGTGCGGCGGTAAGAACGGGCGAATTCAACACATTGGTTGCCTTGGATTGAAGCATGTATCCTTTTAAAGAAAAGAAATCACGAATCGTTTTTAGATTAAGGGGGGCGGAGGCGATGGTGATTGCGCCGCCGTTTTGGTTTTGGCCGCCCGGTCCTGGTGCTGCATTAGTAGGCGAAGGCCCAGGCACCGCTAGCCCAGCCCCAGAAGAAACCTTTGAGTTTGCTAAATGAGGTTGATGTATATTTGTTCCTTTTTTTGAAATATGTTTTTTCGTCTTTGCTACCATTTTTTAATTTTTTATTGAATATTGATATGATGTGTCTGATATGTTGTGTCTAATTGTTTGGTCTGATGTGTATTCTTGTAATACTACAAGAAAAATTATGACAGGTTGTGATACCGATAGGGTGATGATTCGCTTGCTGCCTGAAATTCCGAACGAACCCCTTTCATGCCTTCATATGTCGGCGAATCAACGTCAATTTCCTTTGAAGTCTGAACTAGCACGCCGCCTTCGGTATTGCCCCATTTACTAAATGTTTCTTTTAGAAACGACTTGGTTGTATTCACAGCCTTTTTGAACGGGCTGTCGGTCTTAGTGTCGGTGTCGGTGTCACTATCTGAACCCGAGTCAGACGATTCAGAATCGTCGCCTTTTACCGCACTATGTTTGGCCGGTTTGGATGAAGCGCCCTTTACCGTATTTGCGGATTTATTCGCGCGGTTATTTTTTGCGTGATTCTTTTTTTCTTCTTCTTGTTCCGCCTTTGCGTTAATTGCGCCATACAGAGATGAAATCAACACGATGACAAACATTCCAATTAATAAAAATATTGTTTGTTTTTCCATTTTATATGTTGGGTCGGGGCTTTTTATGAATTAAGGTTTTGAGTGTATTATAATATATGTCTGGATTTTTATGTGTTACGTCTGTGTAAATTTAGAATAAAAATTATATACTACGCCCAGTGGCGTTTTTAAACTTTCATCTAAATTATTTATATTATCTATTTGAAATTTTGCGACATCATTGATGTTTTGATTTTTAAGACTATATGGAAAGGTCATTGATTCGCTGAATTGCGCCGGTTTATCTTTATACACTGCGGTTGGACCACATATTTTGCCATATATTTCATTCCCCTTTTCCGCAACGGATTTAAGGTCGTTTCCTCGTGGAATGGTGGTGGGCACGGTTTTTCCTTCCGCGTCTGTGGTATATTCATACATTCCCGTAACGGGGTCTAGTTTATATGTGTTGTATTTTGCCATAAATGTATTATTGCTTGAATCGCCGCTGGTGCCGTATTCTACTGTTACCGTATCAAATGCCGTTTTATATGCCGGGGTTTCGCATATGGTTTGATTAAAGTAATCGTATGTCAGACGGTCAAATGCGCTGTCGTATATAGACGGCACAACAGGATACTTGCTATCCGTAGTTGTGTTTCCGTAATGGACGTTCGTTCCAGAAGGCGTAATTGTGGAAAACCAGGCATTATTATTGGCGGTTTTAGACGCAAAGTCTTTATCCGCAAATGCTGTGCTCATAGACGCAACGTTTTCGTCTTGCTGCAATTGATACGGTTTTGCGCCAAACCCTTCCCTTTTGTTGAAAAATTCGTTTGGTTTCCATCCGCAGGCGGTGGACGTTCCAATAATAATAAAAAGAACTGCTAAAACGCCTAAATAATTCTTGTGCAACGTTAATAACACAACGGCAAGCAGAACAAATAATTTAAAAATTGTAGTAATAACCGGGTGATTTATAATGTTTTCAAAAAAAGAGTGACACAAACATTCAAAATAACGATTAGAACACGGCTCTTCTTCTTTTATCATAGTTATAATTTAGAGGGAAAACAAATTTACAAATATCTTTATTCTATACTACTATTCACAACATATAACATATAACACATAACACAAATTATCTATTATCAATGTTTTTATTTTTTATATGCGCTTTCTATATACTACAATGCAGAGAAGAACCAAAAATACGGGTCGCACTAGAACAAGAAAAACCCGGAAAAACAAGAAAGTAATCTTTCATCATTGTAACCCTTTTCCCCTTGATAACAAATCAAAATATATTTATTATAATGCGGCGCCCATTTATCGTGATAACGACACGACGCATTATAATATTACAAAAAAAACACACATATATCTCTTACTTGGATGCGTCAGCAACGGCCTTGGCGATGTCAAGTGGGTTCTTTGCGTCCTTCTTCTTATCATCCTTCTTCTTATCATCCTCCTTCTTATCATCCTCCTTCTTTTCTTCGCCGTCCTTCTTCTCCTCCTTGTCTTCCATTCCTTCAAAGAAATTGCCGGCGCCGGATGATGCCGCAATGACGGCAATAAAGACAACTGCCAATAACCCGGCGGTGGTGTGGCACAATGTCAAATACACAATAAACGCAATTAGCACCAACTTTCCTAAAACATTATTGTACATAAATCCCAGGACATTGGGGCGGAAATAAAGAATGGCCAAAAGAACAAGCAAAACAATGGCTGCCTTGCTGAGGTCCAAACGAGGAATTTGGGGGAGCCCCGAGAACATTTTGTTTGATTTCATTTAATTCGGTTCTATATACATAGTAAATATATTTTCCAAATATAACAAGACAAGACTTTATAAGGTCCAGCTAGCCACATATAACATATAGTTTAAATAATAATCTCATTTTTTTATAAGAACAAACATAATGTCTTCTTTAGGTTATTCCGAGTTTTCAAATAACGGGTCTGAAACTATAAAAGGAGCATCAAAAAATGAAGATTCGGGGATTGCTAAAAAAAGAAATAGAACGTTAAAAGTCAGGCAACCTGGTGCCGTGACACATGCGGCGGGACCACAAATCCAAGAAGATACACGACCAAAACAAGAGTCCGGGGCCGGGGCAGGATTACTGGGTGTAGCAAGTTCTAAAATAAAGCAAATGAAGGATTATATTGAAAATATTCACAAAAATGGTGGCGAAGTGTCATCCGATGACGAAGAAGATACGTTTTCTCCGGATTTACCGGTTTATCCGGGTCAGGGGTTTGGACTCGGCGGAATCGGACATAATGTAGTAAAAAATGAGGTGTATAAAGCGCCAATGGACGCCGGCTCTGGCCCCGTTGAAGGGTTTAACAGCGACGCCGCATCCAATGTGGGTGTAAAGCACACCTCCCAAACCGTGTCTCTTGGGCCTGGTTCGCACTATACTTCCACGCTTTTAGACGGATTTAAGGGGGCAGATACACGCCACGTTCCTAGCACAAACGCAGAAGGGCTCAGCACTTATGCCAAACAATATTACGAACAGTTTGTTCCACATATGGATGCAATGACTGCTAGTTTAGGAAATAATGGTGCTGTGGGAGCAGGAAGCGGGGCTTTGATTGAAAAACTCAACTATATTATTCATATGTTGGAGGAAAAAAGAGATGAAAAGACGGGACACGTTATGGAAGAGTTAGTGCTTTACTGCTTTTTAGGCGTTTTTGTGATTTTTGTAGTAGATTCATTTGCCAGGGCAGGGAAGTATGTTCGCTAACGCGCGAACCACAATCAATACAATCAATACAATCAATACAATCAAAAACAAAACAAATGTTTAGACGAAATGGCGTCTGAGGAGACGCAGTTATGAAACACATAATACCAGGTGTCAACGGCGACGGGTGTTTCACTATTTACATGTAAAACCGCATTTATTATTTTATAATTATGGCCGATTGTATCAATCATAATTGTCTGTGTCTGGGTCTGGGTCTGTGTCTGTGTCTGAACCGCTGAACGAAATCCATTTACAAACGCGGTTTCTGATATGAGGTGTTTTGACATGATAGATGACCGCGCATACACTATGTTGGAATATGTCTTATCATACATCATTTCAATATCAATAATGTCTTTGTTTTGGTTCCGGGTGTGAAGCCGCCGAAGTTTATTTTTAACGGGCTCCTCGTTGGCTTCATCCGCCGAAATGTGCTCTTCTTTTAGGCGTTCTATTCGCTGTTTATGTGAAAAGAGAGATGATATGCGTTCTTTTTTACGTTGTGCGTAGTGCGCGGCTTTCAAGATTTCGCCGTCGTTATGAACGCACACTTTATTTGATTCGGCAAACACATATATACCGGCGACCACCGTTTTATTTAGTAACAGCGCATACACGACATATACACCGGTTTGTATTAAATGTGAAATATGACTAAATTCCGGTAATATGGTGTATAAAAACATTACGCCGGCATTTTCTCTCAAATATTGAAACAATACTTCTTCGTTTGTTTTTGTTATTTTGATTATGGTGGTGTTTTCATTGGCATTGGTATTGGCGTTGGTATTGGCATTAAGTTTAATCAGCAGCCCGTCGTTTTTTTGAAAAAAGGTGTATGTGTGATTTTTTGTGAAATAAGGAACAAACCACGGAACATAATTAAATCGGTAGAGAGATGAATACACCCCCGTTTTATATTTTTGGGTGTATTCCGTCGTTGTAATCAGCGCGGATTCAATAGTGGGGTCATTGGTTGCGTGTACAACATTCATATATAACGCGTGTTTCACGAGTCTTGTGCTGTGTTTTATTGTCAGCGTGGCAGGGACATTGATACTCACGCCTTGCAATGACAGCGATATCGGCGAAAATGAAACCCCTACAAACCACGGTGCGTTATGCGACTGTAAATATGGCGAAAGATTATATTTACTGTAATGCGGTATAATTTGTGTGTTATGCGTCTTGGACGGCGTGAGTGTCGGCGGTTGCGTGTTATGTAACAAGTCAATGATGGCGTCTTCATTCTTCTTGTAAAATTGCTCGCCGTTTTTTTCGGCGTCTGCGTTTGCGTCCGATAAAACTACCACGGCGCGATGGTCTATGTATTTCGCATACTTTTCGTGTAAATTATCATACAACGGAACAAATGCGTGGGCACGAGGTTGAAACCAGTATTGTATATTATACTTTTTTACAAACGCACATTCATACCACAGCCGATATTTCCCTTTCAATACAAAGAGGCAAGAGAGATAGGCCAGCAATATTGACACAAATGTTATTTGAACAAGTTGTATTGGTTCAACATTGTGAAACATAAACTAAACAGGTTATCTATGTTTTGTTGTGTTTTTATTTTTGTTCTTGAAACACAGACACCCCCCGATACACAGACACCACTAATAATCAATGTAATTCTAATTTGACTTTCTAAATATGTAAATATATTGGTATTCATTCATACACTTCACTAAATGAAATTGCCCGCTGAGACTGAACCCCACTTCTTTGGCAATGTCAATCACATCTCGTCGGGTAGGCATGTAGTATTTATGTATGTTTTCACGCACCTTACCCGTTTTATCATCCACAATCTTCTCCTCAAACGTGGCTTCATCTTTGTTATTTTTTGAAAGTGAAAAGTCAGCCTTGTAATCAAACTTGTTGAATTTTACCACCGAGTTTGTAATGCGGGTTTTGGCATATTTTTGGGGAGAAACCACCAATAGCGGCTTTCCTGCCGGAACAATCGGGTCAAATTTATTTCTATCAACCAAATGTACCGCTAAATACCCGCCATTCTTCAACCATTTATAACAATTCTGGAAAAACCGGCGCTTGTCTTTTAAATAATACACCGTAAATGTGAAGCAAGTTATCATATCAAAGGTGTCGTCGCCGAAACTCATTGCGTCATTTGCGTCCCCGTGTAAAAACTGAACCTTGGGATACAATTCCTTTGCTTGTGCAATCATTGCGCTAGATTTATCCAGTCCGGTCGCATTTACGCCGCCGCCCATTTTTTGAAAGTGGTCCAAGTGGTGGCCTTTCCCGCAGCCAATGTCTAATATTTTTGTTTTGGGAGATTTCGGCAGTTTGGTAAGCGTCAATATTTCGCCGACCTCAGTTTCTATTTTGTATGGCTGTAAAAACAATTCGTCATAAATGTCGGTATAAAATGTGTCATATATGTCGTCATTTGACATTGTTTTGTAGTTTTCTTTTTGTTCAAATCCCTCTATTTCTGGCCGAATTTGGCGCCGAATTAAAAGCAACACATACAGCACCGCAATGACAATTAATAATATGTGCCATTTCGTGAATGACCGCAAATATGCGGCAAATGATTTATATATGGTTGTCATTTATTATTTTATTATTTTATTATTTTAATTTGACAGGAACTTATATATATTTTAGGTTATTGTTGGAATGTTATATGTTATATTGGGTTATTTTTTTTGTGAATAAGTTTTAACTCATTGATGGCAGATTCGGAAATAAATGATATGAGAGATGAAGCCGATTTTCGGGGTATAACATTTTCCAATTATAAAAAATGCGATGTACAAAAAGAACTACTAAAATCAATCATTGACGGGAAAATAGAACACGCGTGTCATTGGAGCGTGGAATTGATTTGCGCGGGGCATTTTATGGAATTGTGGGACACCATTATGACATTCATCGGTAAATATGTTCATTTAGCGTGCCCCCGCATACCACTGTATATTGAAATGCGGTTTAGCCAATTTAAAACCTTGGTTCAGTCGGGATATTCTGGCAGTGAAATCCGGCTACGAAACAACCCCAAATTTAGAAAATTGTTTGCGGAGATTATGTGTGTACTGTGTCTATGTAAAAAGAACCACCGGTTTGAAAGCGTGAAAATAAAAAAAAGCGAGGAATATGACATTACCGCAATGACACAAAAGTTGAAGGCCCCAAAAATAACGTACGCGGAATCCTGCTTTCGCACAAAAGACCCGAAAGAATTGTTTATTGCGCTCAATGAATTTGCGTACCACATATCCGGGGATTCCCGCAATAATTTACTGGCGTGTTATTGGCTGGAATGGATTATGGAATTTGAGACCATATGTAAGGCGAAAAAAGAGGTGTGTAGGTGCGAACGCCGAAATGATGTTCCGGTGGAAGAAAAACTGCAATTTGACCCCATTTGGATAATATGGGAATTGATTACAGAAGAGGCATCCCACCCCGGGCATTTCCCGCTGACCGCAAAGATTTTGAAAAGTTTGTTTGCGTTGTATTGTATTCGGTTTACACAGGGGGTTCGCAAAAAACGCCGGTATTTAGTTTATTTCGCAATCTCTCTGTTGAACACGCCGTATAATCAAAAAACCGAGATTATTGAAAACAAAGACGCCGTGGAGTCGGTAGTGGCAAACATCAATTCCATATATAAACAAATTAAGAAGAATGAAATACTTCCGGCAACAGACTACCTGTTTCACGGAACAACAAAAAGCGACTTGGATAAGACATTTGAGCGTCTTGAAAAGTTAAACAGTATCAATACCATCATTCGCAAAGACGACGATGAAAGCAAGGTCTAACACGTCCACTATCCCCTCTCCTCTACTCAATATGTTATGTAATATGTTATGTAAGATGTTATGTAATATGTTATGTAATATGTTATGTAATATATGTGTAATATATGTAATATATGTAATATGTAATATATAATGTAATATATAATATATATTATACATCTTTCTTTGGCGAAAAATAAATTACAAAATGTTTGCTTCCAATTCCGTTCCAACCTTTAAAATGAGGACCGGTGATAACACTGCAACTTCGCCGTCTATCCCGGTGTTAAAAACCACGCCTGTTTCCGAATTATCACCCACTGTATCCGCCATAACCGGCGAGCAAGGGTTTTGGTCGTGGACTTTTTTGTTTCGCGTAGTTTTGGTTTTGCTTGTTTTGGCGTTTTTGGGGGTCAATGTATTGGGCGATTTAGGCGACATTACGCAGTCAGTTGCCGG
>JACCEA011114784.1_pt1 | contig 10053 bp, 4 predicted proteins | sample 7449851 | NCBI WGS metagenome assembly JACCEA01 (sample SAMN15323453, study PRJNA562643) | freshwater metagenome | isolation source: river surface water | place: USA:Blue River Watershed | collected 2017-08-18 | reverse complement strand
GATGCCTTCGCCAAAGCCACACTTGGCAACTACAACGCCAAAAAATTCGAAGGCATGTTCAATGCGCCGCTGTCTGACAATGTCGCACTGCGCGTGAATATGCTGAGCAACCAACGTGATTCATTTATTGAAAACGTTTATCCAGATTATCAAGGTGAAGAACTCGGTAGCACCAATCACAACGCAGCTCGCGCCGCGCTGCTATGGAAATTGTCTGACAAGACCAACCTGCAATTAAGTTATGACTGGGACGATTTGGACCAAGGCTACGCGCCAGGTGTTGGCGTTAGCCCTTATTCGTACAGCATGAACCCTGGCGACCGCAAGATTGAAAACGATGTGATTGACGGCCATGAACGCCGGGATATGGACGCTTGGTCGCTAAAAGTTAATCATGAATTTAATGCCGATTGGTCAGGCAAATTCATCAGCAGCTACCGTAAATGGGAAGTGTCTGGGCGCGACGATGCGGATGGCACCGCCGATAAAACCCGTTATCTCGATACTATCAACTTCGAAGATTCCGACATTTTCTACAACGAACTGCAGCTAAATTACACCAACGACAAATTCAGTTATGTCGGTGGCTTTACTTACTCGAAAGAAAACATCTATCAGAACACCAGCTTACATATTCTGGCTGACACAGTGGCTCGACTCACTACCGATTCGCTAAATGCGCAGTTGGTTGGTGCCTTGCAACAAGCTGGCTTTGACGACGCGACGATCGGCGCACTTGGTTTACCGGCTGACCATATTTGGCAAGCCAACGACTGGGCATCGATGTTATCGGTAATGTCGCTCGTCGATCCAAACGTACAAGGGTTGTTAGATGCGCTGGGTGTTGCGCCGTTTAGCCCGGAACTAGTTGCCGCCATCGGTGCAACTGGCGATCTGACCTACGACGCCATTGGCGCAGGGCTTGGTGTTGCTGAAATTTTTGGCCCGTCGCACCAAGGTAAGATGTGGGGCGAAGACATCATGAATCGGGGTAAATTTACCTCTTATGGTATTTATTCCGATGTCGATTTCAAAATTGATGAGCATTGGGGCTTAACCGCAGGCTTACGTTACAGCCACGATAAAAAAGACTTCAGCTGGGAAATTCGTGAAATCCCATTCGCCCAGCCACTACCCGGCCTTACTGACTTTTTATTTCCAGTGATGCCAGAGTTAAAAGCCAACGACAGTTGGAGCAAATTAACTGGCCGCATCGTTGGTAGTTACCACATCAATGATGACAGCATGGCGTTCTTGTCTTACTCCACCGGTTATAAATCTGGTGGTTACGACTCGCTCGATCCAGGCTCTGCAGCCACGCCTTACGCGCCTGAAGAAGTTGGCAACCTAGAACTCGGTTACAAAGCCGATTTATGGGATGTGGTGCGCTTACAAGTCGTGGGCTTTGATATGGATTTAACCAACCGCCAGCGCAGCGTCAGCAGTAAACGCCCTGGTGAAGGTGTGGCTGTGCCATTGGTAATTAACGGCGATCAGAAAATCCGTGGAGCGGAATTTATTATCGATTGGCAAGCGGCCGAAGCGGTCAAACTAGGCTTAGTCACCGAGTTTCGCAATACCGAATCGAAGTGGGAACAATTCTATAATGCCGACGGTGACTTAGTCACCGACATTGAGAAATCCTCAACCGCTGATTCCTTTACGTTAACTGCAGATTGGTTACCAAGCTACCAACCTGCCAACGGCAACTTGAAGCTGCATGTTGATTACGTCTATGAACAAAATACCCGAGCTGATGATCCGGATTTAATCGCTATCGCCAGCCAAATTCCTGGGTTCTTCGACGATACCAAAACCTTAAATGCCAGACTGAGCTGGACCAGTTCAGATGAGCAATTGGAATTGGCATTGTGGGGTAAAAACCTGACTGACCAAGATGTAGTTGGCGGTGTCGGCGGTTTTGCCGCTGATGTGCTGGGTACTGCAATTACCAGCTTAAGTGCTCCAAGAACTGTTGGGGTTGAAGCTCGATATAATTTCTAAAATCAAAACTGGCAGTTGCCGTTGTCCATATAAAAAACCACCGAAAATTCGGTGGTTTTTTTTAAAGATTACTCGTTCTTGCAACTATTTGCAGTAATTACTTCGACAAGTGCTTTTTCAAGAATGCTTCGAGCTCAGTAAATAATAACTTCCGATCCTCTGCTTCATCAAAATAATGGGTACCATCTTTTAACTCAACATATTGCACAGGCAGATCTTTCGCTTCCATTTTTTCAAATAAATCAGTCGATTGATGGTAATTTACTTGGGTATCTTTCAGGCCATGCACTAACAATAATGGCTTCTTCATTTTGTCGATATGATTGATTGCCGACACTGAATTCAACATTTCTTGGTCTTTTTCATAATCACCAATTCGCGCGGTAGTAGCTATGCGACGAGGTTCAAAACCACTCACATCTTGGCGGATCATGGTGACTAAGTCAGAAATACCAGAAATACTGACGAAACATTTGAATTTTTCGGTGTCGCGAAACGCCGCAACTAATGCGACATAACCGCCATAACTAGCACCGACTACACAGGCATTATTCACATCAACCCGTGGATTGCTGGCAACGAAATTAAAGCCGTCCATTACGTCATCTTGCATCAGGCGACCCCATTGGCGGTAGCCAGCAGTTTCGTGCGAAGTACCAAAACCTTCAGAACCACGGAAATTCACTTGCAACACGGCATAACCCATGCTGCTTAAAAATTGCACCCAAGGGTTAAACTCTTGGTAGTCGCGAGAAGTCGGGCCACCATGCGGAAACACAATTAACGGCGCTTTGCCATCCCCCGCAGGTAAGGTTAAATAGCCCTTTAACGGCTTACCATCACGGCTATTGAAAGCAATTGGTTGTGGTGATGTCATCGCCACCTTTTCCAATTTTGGATACTGGCTAAACCAAAAACCTGCTTTATTAGAGGTGAAATCGATGGTGTAAAAACGTACAGGTGAATGATCTGTAACGCTATAAATCAACACCTTCGATAGATCGGTACTGATGCTAGTGATGTAGTTTTCACGACCTTTCAGTAATGCATCAATTTTTGCAGCGCGTGCTTTATGCGCGTCTGAAATATAGACTTTCTTCTCGAAATCGCGCTCAGAGAAATAACCGACCAGTTGCTCATTTTCATCAAGTAACACCGTTGAAATATCGTAACCTGGTTCTTGATAAAGAGGCGCACTGATTTCACCTGTTTTGGTATCAAAACGGGCGATATAGGTATAGTCAGAATTAACATCGGTGATCACAAACAAGTTGTCACCATCAATCGCTACAGGTCTGAATTGCACATCACCCGCTAACTTTAATTTTTTAATTTCCTTCCATTCGTTAGTACCCGGCTTTTTAAAATGAATGGCAAAAAAATTGTCATTTTTATCTTGAGTCAATGAGAATACGGCTTGGCCTGCGCGATTTGTAACAAAGCCATAACGGTCGCCAGCGCCACTTTCTACTTTTTCAAAACTGCTGTTATAAATGTTGACCTTAAATAACGCATAGCCATTATCACGCTCATCATAAGAACTGATAATTACATGCTCATCATCATCCGCTAGCGTATTTACTATGGAATCACTGGTGTAACGACGGATCCAAGACGCTTCGTTTTTCTTGTATGCCGATTTATTTTCAATAATCAGCATGTTTGAACCATCGATATCCACTGCGTAGGTCACTAAAATCCGGTAAACAGAACCGCTGGTCGCCTGTGGAATACTGGCCGTTACCAGCAAGCGTTTGTTATTCGCCCAATCCACTGATTCGATGCGATCTGCAGGGTTTTTCAGACTAACAATTGGCGTGGTTTCTTTGGCGCCAAAGGCACTAGTCATAACCACGACTTTGCCATCAACGGTAAATACCCCAGCCATGTGCGCGCCATCAGGGGACACGGACGCGTCTTTGACTAAGGGTAAATCACTGAATAAATCTGCAACTTCAGCCGCGTCAACTTTCGCCACGACACAACTAAGACAGACTAATATCCATAAACAAAATTTGCGCATCGCAATTTCCTTATTAACTTCAAATTCAATTTTTTTTCATTTATACCATATTTGCATACAAGGCGACAGCTTCGCTGCTCGTTTCTGCCAACACAAAACTCATGACTTTTACCATGAAAAAACCCGGCAAAAGCCGGGTTTTAATTACAGGGAGAAAATTACAGACTTAGAAGTTACCAGTAATACCGAAGCGAACTGTGCGCGGAGCTTGCCATCCCATCGCTTGTCCGTAGTACTTGTTGTAAACACCTTCTGAACCGTTAGCTTCATAGTGTTCGTTCACTGAAGTAATTTCTTGTGTATCTAGGATGTTGAACACGTCCATAGTTGCACGTAAATCTACGCCAGAAACTTTGAAGTTGTAACCTAAGCTCATGTCAACGTTGAAGTTCCATGGCGTACGGCCAGCTGAACCACGTGGATGGAAGGTATACACTTTCTCGTTTTGTTCACAAGTGCCGTTAGCATTTGTGTCTGGGCAAGAGTTCGTGTAGTGATAGAACGTATCACCGTAGCTACCGTACAGTAATGGATCATCACTTGGGTAACCTTGACCGAATGCGCTGACTGGCTTGCCGCTAGACAGTAATGCGTTGAAGCCTAAGTCAAAATCTTCAGTGATGGCATAGCTACCGAAGAATTTGAATACATGGCGACGGTCGTTTGGTTGATAACCATCAGAACCATCCATTACTGCTGGGAAGTCGAAGTCTTGAGTAATACCAGCATCAGCTTGCGCGATATCTGATTTAACTGCGCCTTCGAAGTTACCGTAGCTGCGTGACCAAGTATAGATAAATGAACCAGAGAACTTCTCGGTACGATATTTCAACTCAGTTTGAATACCGAAGTATTCGTTTTTCGCTTCTGGTAATGCGATTTCAGCAGCGGTGTAAGTACGACGTGAACCTGGATCAGGGATACCATCGTGGTTGTCATCTTGCCACCAAGTGCCACCTTTACCTGGGTTCAGGATAACGCAAGATGGAGCTGTTGGACCACAGAAGTCATCCAGTGCAGTGCTTACTTCACGGAAGATGCTGCGAACAGAACCAGTTAACTCGTCAGTAATTTGCGCTTCATAACCAACAATGAACTCGTCTTTTGCAAATGGCTCAGCTTCTTCAGCTTGGAAAGCTTCTTTGCGCAGTTCAACTGGGAAGCTGTTGACGATGCGTGAGTTTTCAACTGTACCGTTTACTGGTGTTAAACCAATTGGCGTACCGTTTGTTGGATCTACGCCAGTGAAGGTGTAGTACACGCGAGCATCAGAGATACCGCCAGCTGCACGGTAGTTGGTGTTGTTTGGAATTGGCAGGTAGTACCGACCCCAAGTTGCAAACACTTTAGATTCGCCGTTACCAGTTGGGTCAAAGGTGAAGCCTAAACGTGGTGCCCAATCAGTTTTGATGTCAGCAAAGTCAACGCCAGTTACACCAGTGTTGATGAAGTGGTCTTGACGTAAGCCGAAGCTCAGCATTAATTGGTCGTTTACTTGGAAGTTGTCTTCTAAGTAATAAGCAGTCAGGTCGCTAGAGAACTCACCACCACCTTGGAAAATACGGTCGTTAACGTAGTCTTTCGCTGCACCTGTGGTGTTACGGAATAACACGCCGTTGTTACCTTGCACTGCAGCGTTGTTCGCTAAAGTAGTGTAAGTGTAAGCATGGCCGCCAACTGGCGCTGTAGTTTTCTTAGATTGACGATCTTGTTTATCAAGACCAACTTTCAGGATGTGGTTACCGTAGAATTCCAGGTTGTATTCAACGTCTAAACGAATTTGCGTGTTGTCGTCGTAGTCAACACCGATAGTGCCGCCTGAACCACATTGCACTGCTTTTGGTTGACCTGAAGTACGGTTGTCCGCAACTGATGGGCAGTTAGTAATTGCTGGAGTATCAGTATACTGAGTCTCGATGTTACCCCACAGAGCTGACACAGTCAGATCTTCTGTCAAGTTACCAACGTAGTTAGCGCTCATTACATCGCCACCGCGAGCACGAACGAAACCACCAGTTTCAACACCAACAACGCCAGTTTGTGCATTGTAACGCCAGTTACGTTCAGTAACGTCACGGCGATCTGAATAACCGAATAAGCTTAAACGGTGACCATCAGCGATATCCCAGTCAATTTTGCTACCCCAGAACAGGTTGTCGCCACCGCTCGCTTTTTGCTCACGCATGTTGTTGGTCGAAGCAAAACGGGTGTTACCTGTGCTGTAGTAATCTTTACTTGCACGTGGGTTGATGATGCCGTAGAAGAATAATTTGTCTTCGATGATTGGACCACCAGCAGACACAGAAACGTCTGATTGGGTTAATTCATCTAAGCTTGAATCATAGAATACATCGCTGCTGCCGCCGTTCGCGTAAGACTTTCTGCCTTCGCCAGCTAAGCTACCAGGTTGATGATAAGCGGTGAAACCGAATTCCCAATCGTTTGTACCGCCTTTAGTGATAGCGTTGGTTACGCCACCAGTAGTACGACCGTACATGGCAGAATAACCGCCAGTTTTAACTTGGAATTCTTTGTAGAATTCGAATGGTACTGAACCACAACCTAAACCTTGACGGGTGTTAGTTACTTCCAGACCGTTGATATAGCATGAGTTTTCTGCAACAGATGAACCTGCGAATGAAGCAGTGTTACCAAAACGACTGTCACCTTTTACCGCACCTGGTGCTAATAATTGGATAGCAGTTAAGTTACGAGCAACTGGTAACTTATCGATTTCAACTTCGCCTAAAACCAGACCTGAGTCAGTAGAGCTTAAATCGACTGGAGCCATACGAGCGCCAGTTACTTGAATAACTTCAGTACCGTCATTTGGTTTGTTTAATTCAAAACGGGCAACTGAGTTAGAACCCAAGCTTAAACGGACGTTGTCTTGTGCAACAACTTTACCGCCTTTTTCTACCGTTACTACGTAGCTACCAACAGGTAATTGACTGAAGCGGAAAGTGCCTGAACCGTCTAATGCGATTTCACGAGAAAAGCCGGTTTTAGGATCTGATACTTTGACCACGTCACCAGATGACGCGCCAGCAACAGTACCAGTTAAGTTAGATGTGTCTGCAGCATAAGCAGAAGCTGAGACGCCCAGCACTGCTGAAACTGCCATAGCGGCGAGGGACCGCTTAAAGACTGATGTTCCGAAAGAGGATTTCATTGTTATTCTCCAAGTTGTTATTTGAAGTTATCTACGTAACTTCTGCGCCTACTATATACACACCTTGTCGCATATGTATACAGTTTGAAACATTTCAAATTGCTACTAGACACTACTTGACACTTGGAAAAATTAGCGAGAACTAATTTGGTGAAAATCGGAAAAAATCCAGAACAAAACAATTAAAATCAACAACTTACACAACAACAACCTCTGGTAAACTTTTGCTTACATTTTGCCTAATTAATCAGCATGCCTCTCCCGTGATTCGCGACGTTTTACGCTTCTATAGTGAAAGTTAATTCAACTATGAGGCAAAATATGCCATTTACAGCGCAATTTTCCGACAATTTGCAACAAATAGCTGCAAATTCATTCACTACTAATTTATGTTTTTCGCATTTTTTGCGGTGAAATAGCTAAAGCGGGAACTCGTATTTCATCTTGATTAAAGCTGCGATGAATCCACATTTTTTCACGACAAAAATATGAACCAATGCAAATTCATGATTTCGTGAGGAATTGTTTGGACTACTTTTAGGAATAGTCGACTGAAAGCGCCGAACAAAATAACTTATATCGAAGTAATAGCAGTAAAAGCCACTGGTAGGCTAAGGAAGACATTCAATTCGAGTTTTGGTCAGCGGTAACTACAGTGTGTGCATCAATAAAAACTGTGTAAGCACCCGCTTTACATGCTCGGCAATATTGTCTGGCCGGCGTTTGGCCGGTTGCTGGAAGACGTTTCTCAGCATATCCATACCAACTAACATACCAAATAGACATTCAGCACTAAACACCGGATCGGGGCAATGAATGACCCCGGCTTGATGGGATTGAGCGAGGAAATTTTCGACTTGTTGGCATGTCGCCAATGGACCTAATTCATACATACGCTCGCGCAGTTCAACGGGCATGCATTCGTGGCCTTGTAAGGTCTTGAGTAAACACAGATGGTCGTCGCTAAACAAATAGTCGAGTAAACGCTGACTAAAGCCTTCTGCCGCGACAAACCATTGCTCACGATTCGACACGGTTAAGCTTAAACTTTCAACAAAGAAGTCAGATTGAGCCCGCAACACAGCCTCAATTAACAGGTTGCGATTACCATAACGTGAGTAAAGCGTGGCTTTTGATACCGCAGCCTTGGTCGCAACAGCTTCCATCGTCAATGCGCTCGCGCCATCGCGCAGCAAAATTTCTCGTGCTGCCAATAAGATAGCTTTGTCTTTGCTGCGATCAACAGGTCTGCCACTTTGCAAATTCATACTTTACTCTTGTTTATTGAACGATAACGTTCAATAATGTGTTTCTGAACGCTGTCGTTTAATAATATCAGAATCTGCCAGAGGTGGCTATGCTTGGTCTTTCCAATCGATTTTCGCTGATTACTCAAAGCTTATTGTTAGGTGCCGTGCTTGGCGCCATGCTCAGTGGTTGTTCTGATGCGCCCTCTGAACAAGCCATTGCCGTCAAACCTACTCTTGTAATGACTTATGCAATCAAGCATGATGCGGATCAGAGTCTTGAATTGACAGGCACTGTGAAGGCGCGCAAAGAAATTCCGGTGGCGTTTCAAGTTAACGGTCGCATCGCTGCACGCGCAGTTGAAGCTGGGCAATTGGTTAAAAAAGGCGACGTTTTATATCGGCTTGACCCAAAAGATCTGACCGAAGCACTGCGAGTTGCTGAAGCTGGTCAAGCTGCTGCCAAAGCGAGCTTGGATACCGCCAGCGCTGAACTAAACCGCACGCAAGAACTTATCAAGAAACGCTTTATCAGCGAACAAGCAAGTGAACAAGCGCAGCTTAAATTTAACGAAGCCAAAGCCAATCTCGACAAGGCGAATGCCCAGCAGCAACAAGCAGCGCATGCGCTAAGTTATGCAGTGATCCGCGCCAGCGCAGCGGGTATCATCACCGACATCAACGCAGAACCAGGTCAAGTGGTGAGTGCAGGTCAACGTTTAGCAGCGTTAGCAACTATTCAAAATTTAGAAATCGAAGTGCAATTGCCAGAACAAATCACTCCGCCAACAGCTGGTTTTGTGAAGGTGTCTGCCAACAAAATTCCACTAAAATTACGCAGTGCCGCCGGTAGTGCCGACAGTGCCAGCCTGACGCGCCAAGCGCGTTATCAAGTGGTCGAAAACAGCGAGTCGCTACGTTTAGGCCAAGTGTTGCCAGTTTCTTTACCTTTATTGTCCGGCAGCAGTGATGTGCAAGTACCAATCGCTGCACTTGATGAACGCGGCACCCAGGCACAAATTTGGCATATCGTTGATGGCAAAGCCCAATCGGCACCAGTACAAGTAGTGGCGATGGATGGTGATGTCGCTACCGTGAAAACAGACTTAGCCAATGGCACGCCAGTCATTGCTTTGGGCACACACTTATTAACTGCAGGCATGGCTGTGCAGGAGCTTAAACCATGAGCTTCAACTTATCGACATTAGCGGTGCGCGAACGCGCCATCACGCTGTTTTTTATCCTGCTGTCGTTTATCGGTGGCGTTTATGCGTTTTTATCGCTAGGTCGCGCTGAAGATCCATCATTTACCATTCGTGCCATGGTGGTCTCAGTGTACTGGCCGGGCGCGACTGCCGAAGAGATGCAGTCACAGCTTGCCGATCGGCTGGAAAAACGCATTCAAGAAGTGCGCAACATTCACAAAATTGACAGTCAAATTCGCCCAGGCGCAGCAAACTTAACCATTGAATTCAAAGACTATACCCCGTCCGAGATGGTGCCTGATTTGTTTTATCAGGTGCGTAAACGTATGCAAGAAGAGGCTGGTTCCTTACCGGCAGGCGTTATTGGCCCTGTGGTTAATGATTCGTTTTCGGATGTGTATT
>JACCEA010732888.1_pt1 | contig 10053 bp, 15 predicted proteins | sample 7449851 | NCBI WGS metagenome assembly JACCEA01 (sample SAMN15323453, study PRJNA562643) | freshwater metagenome | isolation source: river surface water | place: USA:Blue River Watershed | collected 2017-08-18 | reverse complement strand
TATCCGAAGATACCCCGATTGATATGGCACGTTCAATCTTGGTCGTCATTACTTACTGCTCGTCGCTACAGGGACTCGTTTCAACTCGGCAGGTGCTACCCACTGAGGCGGCATGAATTGTTCTATCCCCCTGATTTCGTACTTCTGCCCATTCGTAGAAAACTGACTGGCAATAAGACGTTCTAAAGTGACGCAAATTTCAGCCGTTTGCATCCACGAATTTGGCAGTGGAATAACCCGGTCGAACGCTTCCCAAAAGTTGAGTATTCGGGTAGCGTCTTCGCGGGTCATCCATTCCAATACGTCAGCGTGTCCGATTGATAAGCAGACTTGTCCAGCTAGTTGGATTCGTCTACTTCGCCGGATTTTTTTTCGAGGTCTCCGACTTCGGACTCTGCGTCGTCGTCAAGACCGCAATGGACCCGGCAAGCCTCGTTGAGCTTTTGTGCGAACTTGCTATCGAGCGATTTCAAATCGCCAACTTCCTTGTCGGAGAATAGTCGCTCCCCATCATCGTCCACCATGCAAAGGGCGAGAAGTTCAAGAGTCATTAGGGCCAATGTGCCCTCTTGCTCGTTCTTCATTCGGGAATGCCATCGAGTCCGAAGAACGGACAATTCCCATTCGGTGAGGGACTGAAGGCGAACGCCGTCAACTTCGGTGTATCGGCGTTTGCACTGTGCTAGAATGTCTGCTTTGGTTCTGGCCAAAATGATTCTCCTGTAATTTCGGCTATGTGATTAAGTCAAAGACTCTTCGTCATCGACTTGGGTAACTTCGACGTTCGATTCTTCGACTTCTTTTGCTTGAACGATTGTCGAGGATGGCTGACTGCGAATCTTGTCAACTTCGCTTTTGATGTGGGTTAGCACTTCATCTGGCAAACCAGCGGTGAAAATGCTAATGTGGCTTCCGGGGGCATCGGCGATATAGCCAGTACGCCGACCGTTGACAACGATGTGGGATTGACCTAGATCAACTTTGACTGGTCCGACAGCGGTTTGACGAACGCCAGTATGCCGCTCTAGTTCAACCTTCAGTTCGCTAACTTCTACTGCTTGCTCTTCCAAAATGCCCTCCTGATTATGTGGACTTGGTGTATGCCGGAGTTTCGGTGTACTTGATCTTCAACATGCCGACTTGAAGCACGTTGTTTTCCATTCGAGGATGCTTGATTGCAGAGACGTAGGCTTTTCCTACTCGGGTTGCAGGAGTTACTTCACCCGGACGGAGCGGATAGGTATGGGTGGCATTGCCAAGGTCCAAACCAACTACTGGGGGTTCGTCGAACGTGTCCCAGTTGTATTCCATCGAAAGTTCGGGCGTGTCGCTAAGATCCTCTTTGACAACAGACCGATGGACCGTTGTTGCCAAGTGAGAGCAATCGATATTGCCGATGGACTCTTCGCTTGGGTCGATGTACCTGAACTTCAGGGCAGCAGTGATGCCTGTTGCGAAAGTGAGGGTTGAAAGATTACCAGTATCGCCGCAAACTGTAGATCGAGCCATTTTGTTCTCCGGGAAAAATATTCCTGCTAATCAATAATTTCGGATATTCGACTTTTGGAAGTTACGCAACGCTCCAAACGACTTCCAAATCAACAGAAGTAACGAACCTTCGCAAGTCGCTTCCGGGGTCAACACCATCAATCCCATGTTCCATTGACCCGTCACCAAGAATGCCGTGGATGTTTACGCCTTGCCTAGTTCCGCGATAGGACAACACAGGCTTGGCGTACATCTGGATGGCGATTGCGTCAGACTGAACGTGGTCCGTTTCCGAATAGCAATCGATCGTCAGTAGGCTATTGAAAGTCGCCTTGTCACCATCGAGCGATTGGGACTGAATCATTGAGTCCAATTGGCGAACGACGATCGCAGGCATTTGAGCCCCTTGCGGAAGATACTCAGGGTATATTCTCGCAGTGGGCACTATCGTCGTTATGGGTGTGCGACTGGCTAACAGATTGATAATTCCGCCAAGGATCATAGTAGCGTTGCCTTCCTAATGTCATCGGCAACGATCCGTTCTACGACAGGTACCGCTCTGCGAATTACAATTTTGGCAATGTCCTTTCTTTGGACCCGTGGATTGACTCTTGCGTACTTTTCGTGGACGCCCTTTACCCACCAAAGTTTGTGTATCCGGCCCGTAGACATGCCTTTTTTGCCATGGTCAAAACGAACTTGGGTCGCGCCCTTTCCGCCATTGCCCGGCGACTTAATACCAATGACGCGACCGACCGCAGTTTGCAATTTGCGAAGTCGCTTAACTCCAGTTTGGTCCCGCATGTGGTTCGGGAATTTAGCCTTGGTACGTTTCGACTGTAGCCTTTTCGTTCCAGTCAACCGACTATCTGGCAACTCGGGAACCAGCATCGATTGGACTTCTTTAGCCGCACGATCCATCGCGTTGTAAAGCACTTTTTCAGTCAGATTCCGATTGACGTTATCAGCCAAATTCGAAACTTTGGAATCCACTTTGAAACTAACGGACATTCCCATTGGGCTACTCCGCTATTGCTTTGACGAGAATTTCTACGTCGCGGAATCCGCCTTCGTAGTTGCTCTCCGATGGTCGGACTGAATGAATCTCGTACCGGATGTTTCCGCCATTGACATGCAGCACTGACATTTTTGGCGAAATAGTGATATTCGGTTTTCGAATCTCGAATACTCCGACTACGGACGCTTCGACTTGCCGCCCTCGCATGTACTCAGTTCCATCGTTGTGCTTCCAAGTGGCCCGTACCGCAGTTAGCACGTTCTCATACCCGCTAACTACTTGTTGGTTGTATGCGTTGGTCGTAAAGACCGGCGTTTGGATGTGGATTACTTCGCGTTTGGATCGTCGGCTAGGCATGATGCGAACTATCCCCCGCGTTGCGTATCATGTGGCGGAACATTCGTTCCCATGAGTCGTTCGTGTTGCCACTATCACCACCACGGAAGTCGTACTTACGCATGGCTAAAGTCATCACACAGCTAGCCCATGCAGCAGGAATTGTATCGGCGGAATTTCCATAGCCCGATTCGTACTCAATCCAAAGGCTTGCCGGGCCATCTGCGATAGTCGGCATTGGGCCTTTGAAGAATACGCCGTTGAATAGTGGGACTGCTCGATAAAGAGTTGTTGACAGCGTTTGCGTTGCGTCGTTTTCGTCTAGGTACTTAACCGCAGTTATCGAGAGTACGGGACCACGGATAAGGTGGACCGTCTGACCCACAATGTCGGCAATCAACTCTTGGCTAACTGTCTGAATCCGCTTTTGGCGAATTAGCGAAACACTGCCCCGATTCTCAACGTCCTCAGTGGCAGAGGCTAAATAGCCATTCATGCCCAGCAATAGTTGATCGTCGTAATTTCCGGGGGTTTGAATGTGCTCGCGGATTATCTCCGCAGATACCGGCAGAACCTTTTCAGACTCACCAAAGGGGAATCGATCGACTAAGATGTTTTCGCCGGTGACGGTTCCAGCCATTTGTTATCTCGCGGATTTGTGAATTTAGCCACACCACCACGCACCATCGCGATAGCACGTTGCCGACTAAACCGCGATTTGTCGCCCTTGGCGAAATTGGCGAAGTCGATTAAGAACTCAACTCGAAGCATACGGACCCCTGAATAGTAGAAAAGTTGGGGCTTGCCTGACAGGAGAAAACAGGCAAGCCCCTAGAACAACGTCTAATAGACGTTAGACGTTCCAGTCAACACCTTGCATGTACGCCGATGCTTGTGGTCGGCGTTGAATGAAGTCGTGTTCCACGATCAAACGGAAGACCGCAGCATCTTGCGAGAATGCGGCTTGCACGTTTGTACCGTCATGGTACGCGGCTTCAGTCGATACTTGCAATTCGTAGGTCGGAGCGTCAGCGATGATTAGTTCGCTGGCTTCGACGTAGTAGATTTCCGAACTGTTCGGACGGGCAGAACCAATCGTCACTGTCAAGTTTTCTGGAACTAGGGTAGTCGTCAAATATGGCGACCCCTTCAACATTCCGCGAGCCATTTCGGGGTAACGAGCGTTGCCGTTGCTATCGAGCAAGTCCATCAGGTATTGCTCAGTACGTGGCGAGAACACCCAATACCGATTTCGCTTCGGCATGTTGACCGATGCCAACTTCAACTGCAACTTGCCCAAGTCGCGGTTGACGGTGATAACAGTTGCCGAAGCACCCAATGTTGCATCAACTCGGAATGCAGCACTGTTGGCATCACCGTAAGTCTTCATACCCGCAGGTATGGTAGACGATCCGGTTGCACGTAGGAATGTTGCGTCTTCCTTTTCGGCCAATGCCAGAACGATATCGTCTAGCACCAATCGGGCCGATTCAGGGTCGGAACGTCGCATCAATTCGCCGGACTGAACCGACATAACTGTCAATTTCTTGGCAGCTAAGTTGAGGTTGCCGGTGGTTACATCGGTCAGCGGAATGTTGGCCATTTCGCCAACGTAGTTCGCAGTTGTCCCACCCGTTTGAGTCGGCATTCGCAATGTGCCGTTTAGCAACGGCAATCGTCGGATACCTTCCATATTCCGAACAACGGTCATGGGCCGAAGCATCTTGACCAGTTGTGGAATGTAAGGTGCTGGCAAAACAGCCGCGTTGTTCGTCTGATTCATCACAGCGGACAAGCGGTCGTTTTGGTGATTGGCAAATTGCCCTTCACCGCGAACCACCATTTGGACAGGTACTTGGTTGTACTTGGCAATGTAGCTTGCTTGGAACCAAGAGCCCATATCGAATTTGATTTGGTCCTCAGTTGCCTCTTTGACTTCAACGCGAGTTTCACTTGCGGTTGCGGGCGTCTTTCGTTCAGTGGCTTGTGCCAACTTTTCCTTGGCGGCTTCGTGCTGTGCGCGGGTTTCGCGGTCAGCCAACAGGTCTTGCAACTTGACGTTGGACTTGTTGATATCGCTAGTCGCCTTGCGGGCTTGTGCCGACTTTTCGTCAAGCAACTTTTGCTCGTCAGCGGTCAATTCGCCTTTGGCTTGTAGGGCATCGATCTCACCGTACAGGTTCGATTGGGCATCAACAGCATTGGCGATTTCTCGGCGTAGAGCGCCGATCTTTTCATCAAGAATTTGTAAACCAGACATTTCGTAAATTTCCAAAACTTCGATTTGCGTCTTGCCCGCAAAGGCGGGTGTATTGCGTCAAACTGTGATTTCGGATATTTGCAATTTCGTATGTTGACATAACTCCGGACATTGGGTATTGTTTGTAATGAATTTTGGGTATTTTTCATTACGGGAGAATTGAAACGTGAGTAGAGTTATTTACCAAAAACGAAGCATAATTTCCGCTAATCCCGGATTCTTTATGGTGGAAAAGACATGGGATGGGAAAAATGTCGTTAGCGTTAGGGCGGTAGCTGATGTGCCCGTAATTGGGTGGTCACTACATCTTAAAGTCTTTGATGATAATTCAGAGATAACAGAAGTGACTCCAATAATCCCCGTGGTTGCGGAATTGCCAGATACCGACACCCCAATACTAACCCCCACTGGCATTGTCCTCGGTACAGGATGCACTTGGGATAGCCTCGATGCTTATGGGTCGCACTTACAAGAGATAGAAGACGAAAAGAGCAAGTTCAGGTCGTTCCTTCTCTCCAATTTTGAATTAGAAAATTCATCTATGATGCCTCGGGATGAGGTTTTTAGTACATACGTTTTTTGGTGCCGGGAGTCAGGATTTGAGCCGAGTTTTGCAAACCTATGCCGACACCTAGATACGTTCGACATTTCAACGATAAAAATAGGTGGTGAACGATTCTTTTCCGGAATTCGCAAACTGACCACCCGAACTAACAGTGACTCGCCCTAGCCTTGCTCTTACCGACAATCCGCTTTTCAGCCAGAATGCTTTGCAAACTTCCGATCTCGTCAATTAGCCCAATGTCCTTAGCGTCGTCCGCTTCGAACATCCGGCCTTGACCAAATTTGGATAGTACGTCACTGGCTGAAACGCCACGTCCGCGAGCCACGGCGTCTACGAATCGGTCGCCCCACTTGTCGATTTTCGACTGTAGGTACTCGTCGGCTTTTTCGCTTCTCTCTTCGTAGGGGTGCCCCAAATTCTTATCTGGGCTGATCGCTGCGCGGAAAATCTTAATGTCAATGCCCTTGTCTGCAAACATCTTGGCATAGCTGACCGTAACAGCCTGAACGCCCAATGATCCGATTTCGCCAGATGGCACCGATACGAACCGGCTACATTGACTGGCTAACCAGAGACCGGCACTTGCACAAGTCGGGTCAACAACGGCGACCGTGGGCTTAGTGCATTTCTCGATTGCTTCGGCACATTCGACAATTCCAGTTACCTCGCCACCCGGAGTATCGAATACGAAAATTATCCGTTCGACGTTAGGGTCAGCCGCGCAAGCAGCAATTTGCATTCGCAGATCTTCATACGAAGTTCCGCCGAACCACCATGTCCAAAAGTCGCTTCGATACGTGAGCGGTCCCGACACTGGGATAATTGCGTCTCCACCTTGGCGGACCACTTCGATTACCCGTTCAGCCGCTTGGACTTCGCCAGTGGCTTGGAACTTTGCAGCGGCACGTTCAAGGCATTCTTGGTAACGGCTATCGTCGATTAAGAGAATTCGCATAATAGGCTTTCTGGACTGACGCAGGCTTTTGACTTGTCGAAAATGGAGTGGCTATCTAGGGATTGGACTTTGCGTAAGTACGATTCCGCCACCAATCCTGATATCGGACTTAGGCCGATTGAATTGGCCAAAGCGTCGGCGGGTGCTAGTGCATCGGCTAACCGGGTTGCTTGCTTGTTGAAAAATTCGGGTAACTTCGATTGGACGATAGCGGGGTCTTGCTCCCGCCATCGTTCGACTTGGCTAAGGGTAATTCCGTTGATTCGCTCAACCGCACTGTTAGCTACTATTCGGATTGACTCTTTGACGGATTCCGATGGGTCGAATCCTTGGACATTCGCCTTTGGTGGTTCAGCCATGGGCTCAAGCATCGTGATAAGTCGCTCTTTGGCCTCTTCCGCCTTTTTGTCCGCTTCGTTTGTTGCGTTTGCTGGACGGTTGCCCTGTTCGTCGATCTTGTCCAATCGAGTGTACCCACCTGGGACTAGGCGATATTCGCCCTCTTCGCCATCGATTGGGTTCATGTCCAGATCGCGGAGAATATCGTTAGCCGTTGCTGCGCCCATTTCGCGGTATAATTTCCACGTTTCGGCCTGAGCCTTTGGATCGCCGCGTAACAGCCCGTCGAGGACCATTCGGTAGATTGTCTTGTCGTCAAATGCGTGAATTAACTTGCTGCCTGATCGCGTCTTCATCACTTGCCGATTGATTGCCCGCTCAATGCGTTCGACCAAATTGCGAACGGTCATCATTACGAAAAATCGAATGGCCGAATCAGCGGTAGCAAATTTCGAATCTTCCAAGTCGCCAATGATCGGAGGCGGAACGCCGTACATATAGCAAAGTTGGTGAGCGGTATATCGGCGCGTTTCGAGCATTTGGGCTTGCTCTGGCGAAATTCCGATTTGGTTGTACTTCGCCCCTTCCCAAAGTACGCCGACTTGATGGCGTTGGGCTGAGTGGAGTTTGTTAATATCCGATCGGAAGTTGTTACGCTTCGTTTCGTCAGTAATGAACGCGGGGTGTTCGACAAACCCAAGCGGTGCGGCACCATGGCGGAAGAAATCAGCACCATAGCGTTTGACGGCAAAGTCAATTCCGATCTCTCCTGCACCTGGGCTAATGCCCGGCCCGATGATGCCATTTTTCGATAGCGGACCTACGACATTCAGCATATCACGATTGGAGAGAAACCGTAGATTCTGTTGTGTCCAACTCGGGTCTGAGTAGTTGGGACTTCCCGTATAGTCGCCAGATACTTGCCAAATTAGGCTTCCATCGGATTCCCGGATGGGCTCAACTCGGGATGGGTGTATTGGCCATAGAGCAATCGGCCTATCTCGCCCGTCGCGTTGGATCTCGGAAAAGAAGTTTCCCGCGTTGATGGTTCGAGCTACCATCATTTCCATGAACGTGAAAGAGTCCATTTCGGGATTCGGAGATTCGCAAAGTAGGTCAATGGCTACGTGCGATTTCATTTCCTCGCGACGGTCCTTTAGCACCTTCATAATTGAAGATGGCAGACCTGCAACAGTTTCGGCCAGAACCTTCGTGCAAGCAAAGCACGTACTAGACGTTAGAACATTCGATTCGGTGACGGTTTCGCCCGCGAGCGTATCGGCGGACCAGTTAGAGACGCCATTCCACCAACGTCCTTCGCCATCGATTATTACGTTGTTAGATGCGGCAACTTTTGCATAGCCGAATTTGGATAATACCCACTGAAACATTGACCACCCTTAAAAGCGTAAAGACGCCGATGGTCCTGATTTCGGATATTAGGACTTCACTACCGCAAATCGTACAGCAACAGGAGTTGCCAGCGTAACGAAAAACAATACGAACGCGGACACAAGAGCCAACAAGACTGCTGACCCCTCGTCTAAGCATTTCATTGAAAAGCGAAGCCCCAGAATCCCGAACGCCTCATTTGTCAAAGCCACGATTCGCCCATTGGCCCGATCTCTATTGGTTGCAGCTTTGCGAATTTCGCAAACTAGATCGGTGTATCCTATATGCTCGCTTATGTTGGTAGCCAACACTCGCAAATCATTGGGCGTTGAATCGTTGTTGACTTGTTTCGCCAACAGCCAAAAGCAGTTGCAGCAAATCACTCATCGCTTTTGCTCCCCGTAATCGTTGCATTCGTAGGGACAAAAACCGACTTGCCGACTTTCTTAAAAGGTAATCGCCCTTCGGCAATCGCACGGCTAACAGTTCGTACTGACTTGCCGACTTTTGCAGCGTACTCGGTAATGCCGATTTCTAGCCGATCGGGCTTCGGTTGCGTCTTAGCAACCTCATCCCGAACGGCTTCACGAACCAATTCACGAACGGCTTTCTCGAACCTCGTCATTTGCTTTCTCCGAATAGTGATTACCCCAAGTTGAAATCCAAAACGCCGAAAATTAGGCAGACAAATACTATCACTGAGTTGTTAATGATGGTCCAGTTAATGTATTCGCTGGCTACCAAAGGTGCTTCCGATTTGGCGAATTCTCCAAATTCCTGAACGTACTCAATTAACTTTTGTTTGGTCTGTTCGTCCATTGGTATCCTCTTTTGTGTAATCTCGGGTATTTCGGGCATTTCGAACGTACTCTAATCGCCTTGATTCTTCCATGATGTTTAGCTTTGTCAGAACTTCGGTTAAGCGTTTTCGGTCATCGGGAGACTTCTGTATTTCGTCCTCTAGCCAAATTCGGAAATTGGCAATCACCTTTTGGCGACCGTTTGCCCTCTCCTCTGCGCATGGTAAACATCCAGTTGGGCACCCAACAATGTTCACGTAGCCCATCTTCCCGGCGTTTGGGTGATGGTTCGGAACGAGTGGCAATCCGCAATTGACGCAGGTACTCATTCGTTCCCATTCGCCAAGAACTTACCCGCCATACAACAGAACGCTAAGTAGCAAATTACGATGAATAGAATTTTCATTTTTGGCTTTCTATTTAGTACCTTTCCAGTTCTGTGACAAGAATCGAACTTGCATTACTGCCTTTCGGGCAGTGCCCTACCAATAGACCACACAGAAATAGCGAATCATCAGAGGCAGTTGTCTTGGGTTCATCAGGTTTTACTAGTACCCTTTAGCCCGCAAACTACGTGAATCTTCGTTACTCAACCACCGCTTCAGGTCGATTTGCTTTTACCCACGTTCAAGCACAATAGAGTGTTAGCTTTTATGGAATCTACCCGCAGCGGAGATTACGTGAGCATCTTCCGAATTTTGAGTTTGGAGCGAATCCAGCCTTCACCTAAACCCAAATATACGAATCTTCCGACCTTCTGTCAAGTCCGGACATTAACCCCAAACGCCTGTTGAACTATCGGCATACGCCCCGCTTTGCATTACGGGTGGATTCGTGCAGAAATTTACGTTCATCACATGGGAGACGAGCGGGTCAATCTTCACTTTCGAATTGCCTTTG
>JACCEA012307434.1_pt1 | contig 10054 bp, 30 predicted proteins | sample 7449851 | NCBI WGS metagenome assembly JACCEA01 (sample SAMN15323453, study PRJNA562643) | freshwater metagenome | isolation source: river surface water | place: USA:Blue River Watershed | collected 2017-08-18 | reverse complement strand
AATGAAAATATGAATGGAGTACCTTTTAAAAGCATATTCCTTTGTAGTAATGTATTACCAAGTAAATTTGTTTTTGAGTCATTAGGTGAAAAATTTTAAATTATTAGCAAAGGAGAGCAAACAATGACATTCGAAGATATATCATATACACCAACATCAGTTACTATAATAATTGAAGGTAAACAGTATACAGGATACAAGTGTGGTATGGAATGGATAATATATACATTAGAGGCATTTAGATTACATAGAATGCATCAAAATAGTATTAAAGTTATAAAATGAAGAACAATGAAACAGAAAACAGCAATGATGGAGCTTATTGAAAAACTTCGTTCAAATATGGGAGAACTTGGATTTATAGATTGGATAAAAGATAATCGTGAACAACTCCTCGAAAAAGAAAAAGAACAGATAATAGATGCACGAAATGATGCACTAAGAGATAAGTACACATCTGTATACAATGATTTAATTACATACGGACAAGCCAAAATAGAAACAAAAACATCTGAACAATACTACAACCAAACCTATTTAGAGGAGAGCAAACAATGAAACGATTTGAAATAATAGATTACTACAATAATTTCTTTCTGCTACCCGCATTATATTTTAATTACGAAAGAGGTTGGTATTGTTATATTATGATATCTTGGTTAAGATGGGGAGTATCTTATAGAGTATATAATAAGGAGAGCGAATTCTAAATATGGCGAAATCGCCACAATTAAAAAATAAGGAGAGCAAACAATGAAAAGATTTTCAATAGCACAGCACTACAACGTATTATATCTGATACCAACAGTTCAGATTTATTACGAAAAGAACAATTATATGTACATATGCGTATCTTGGCTTAAGTGGATAATAGATTATCGGGTATACGATGAAACTGAAAACGTGTAGCATCTGTAATAAGGAAACATATCTTTGGAAAAGCAATCCACCAAGCTGTAAGGATTGTTGGCTTAAAATAAAGGCTCAGGATCAATCTTCTGAGCCTAAGTCATATAAAGTATCCAAAAAGAAAGGAAGTCGCTCATATCGCATTAAAAGTGTGTCAGATAGGAAGCTATCTGAATTGAAGGAGTATAGAGTGGTCAGGGATAGGTATTTAGCAGAACATAAAGTGTGTGAGCACCCCGATTGTAAGAACCCTTCGGAAGACCTGCATCACGCAAAGGGAAGGGTTGGTATTCTGCTCACCGATGTAAGGTACTTTAAAGCTTTATGCAGACGTTGCCATAGGTGGGTAGAAGAAAACCCAACCGAAGCTAAATCGATTGGGCTTTCATCAAGTAGGCTCGAAGAAGAAAGATGATAGTTTGTTATTCCCAAACAGATTCTAAAAGAGTTGTTATATCGTCCTTCAGATTACCCAAGTCGCTGACATTCCGTTCAAGCGTCTTAAACGCATTTCGATTCGCTCCCCTAAGTTTGCATAGCTTATCGTACAGCTGACCTGCGTTAGGATGATTGCTCACCTTCATCTCGTGTACTGCTATGTCAAGGTTATCTTGTAGCAGTTGGCTTAGTACGTAGCTTAGTGCTATTGCTTTCTCTGACGGGTTCATAATTCAATTATATGATTTTCAACAAACTTCCAATATGTGTATTCATCTTTGTCTTCAAATGCTTCTGATAAATCCTGCTTACCACTTACGTAGGCTAATGACAACCGTTTAGTAACATAATCATCTGTGATTACCCACTCATCGTGATAATTTTTATCCATATTGAATTGCTTATACCTTTGGTATATTCTTTCTGCCATTTCTTTTGGTGGCACAACGTTCTCTTTTTGTTTCATAACATTCATTCATAATTTTAAATTCATCCATCATTTTGTATAGAAGCAGTATCCTCGACATAAGGTAATCTTTGTCACCATACTCAATTATTCGCTCTCCGCAAGACGCTATCTCTTTTTCTATCCATTCGATAGGCACAATAATATAAGGCTTCATAGCATCTGTTTTAATTTGTGGATATACTTCTTATCCTCTGCATAGTTCTTAGACAAGTATCTAAGGTATGCTCTTTTAGTTCTATGCTTCTTAACTACCTCATCCTGCCATAGCTTGTAGTCAATTATAGATTGCATCCAAGACGAATAGTCTGCGTGGCTGTTCTGCTCTCCGATAGCTGTCGTATTTCTAACTCTCGGTAGCTTCATTCCGAATAGATTGTTATTCTCTCTAAACACCTTAGAGGTAAAGTTACCTGTTTCCAATCTTGCTTGTGCTAAGACTACATCAGGAAACAATATACCTGCCTTGTTCATAACCTTTATCATATTGGATACTGAAAAGGGCATAGGCATTTCTTTTTTAAAGGTAGCACTACCTACTCTGACTGATATAAATAGTGCTATTGCAGTTAGTGTGATACATCTCATCAATAAGAATTTTGGTGCATATTCAGCTGTAACTTTGATAAGTCCACAACCATTTCAAATTTCTCAAGGAAATAATTCTGTGTTACATCCTTGTCGAAAGCTACTACATCGCTCTCCATAGTGTTTTTATAGAAAACTATTGCACCGCTCTCGGTCATTGTGATTTGCAAATCGTAGTCATTACATAACTCGATAAGCCTTGATTTGTTATTTCTCATTTGTGTTAAAGTATTTAGTTAGTTTGTTGATAATGATTTCCGAAAGTACGGAAAAAAAATAGGTTAATACGGGTACGCTTAGTATAATTAATACGGTCTTCATCTTATAGGCTTCTCTATTCTAACATTCTTAATATTTAGTTCCATTGCATCGTAGTAGGTGTTGATAAAATCTATTGCAGTCTTTTTATCAATGTCTGATAGGTACATTAGTAGTCTGACTGCCGTAGGACGTTTGCTCTCCGATGATACAAGCTTCTTAAAGTCAGGGATACGTGATACTATACCACATAGTTCCTCATATTCATATTGGCTCATTGTAGTACGCTTCGTTTTGGTCGTGTCCACACCCACCATCATCCTTAGATTCAGGCTCCGTACACCACTCCTCAACAATTTCCCTATACGCAATCTCTTGTCTAACATCTTCCAAAAAGTATCCATTATCTATTCCTAAATTACATTCTTGATATATGATGGCTAAGTCTCTGTTGCTCTTAACCATCAAGGTTCTCGGATTATAAACTACTCCCATCGCTTTTAAAGTTTTTAGTGTGACAAAATTCTTCTATCTCGTCAAAGAATTCTCCATCCCATTCTCTGCCGATGTTCTGCTCCTCGAATTCATTTGTCCAAGCTATTGATAATTCATACATACCACCTGTGCCATACTTAGCATAGACATCGTATATCAGGCTCTTATCGTCCATATAGTGTCTTAGGTGTGACTGAATGTACGACACTACCTCGTAGTGCGTTTCAGCCCAATTTTCAAATCCGTTAGGAAAAATTACAGTTTCATTCATAGTTAATCAAGTTTATTGTAAGAGGTTATTACAAATTCTAAGGATGTCTGCTCTCCGTCATTGATAGCATCTACTATATCTTGTTCACTAAGTCCATAGTAGAATACATAGTCATCGTCATCTCCATCCTCAAATTCAGTTACATAGTAATTGGTAAAACGAGCCTTGTCGTCTTTCCAATATCCGTCAATTAAAAATCCCATTGTCTTATTTATTTACAACAAAATAGCTATCTAATTCTTCTTCTTGGTCATCCGTTGTGCCATCGGCTAATTGAATGACTGGAAATTCATTGTATAGAAATTCCCATCCGTCTTCGTAAGAGTCAAACTTTTTGCCCTCGAAGCATACGTTTCCGTATTCGTCTTCAATCCAAAATTTCTTTTCCATTGTCTTATTGATTAAAGTGTAGGTAAAACACCATTTGTTCCGTAAAAGATTGCACCACCATCATTGCCTTCGTCATCGGCTGAAATGATTAAATGCTCTCCGTTATCTAAAAAGATTGCCAAGGGTCTACTATACCATCCCATATCCTCCATCTCTACATCAGTTAGGTAGCGTACACCAATGATTGTACGATTCATTAATACTTCGCGTGCTTTCTTGGTCCACACGGCTAAGGGGTTCTGTCTTGATTCCATTTGTTTTAAGTTTTAAAAGTTAATCCTCAATTTCTTCAATTTCAAAGTCGCTGTCTTCTGATAATTCGCAATCGTTACCAAAGTCAATTGGTTCGGCTTCGCCATATTTTACCATTTCAATAGCTTGGTCTTCATTCTCTGCCTCTACTTCGTAAATCCAAGTGTAGGTAGCAGGTTTTGTTTCATAAATTTTAAAGGTCTTCATTTTAAGTTAAGGTTAAGTTATTGATAAGAAAGCAGTTCGAATGCTCTCCAATTAATTGATAGGTCTAAGTGATTAATAATCCAATGTCGCAATGTATGCTCATTCTCCAAACAAATATCGTATTTGTCTGCAATGTTATCGGGATTATAGATTCTGTAAATTTTCATTCCTCTATTTCAGTTAATACTCCGTTAATTTCCTCGTAATTAGCATCCCATTCGGCATCCCACTCCGTGTAATAGCTATCCCCTCCGTCTTCGTATAACTCCTCCCATTCTTCGGGACTGATATGCTCGTGTAGGCATTCATCTGAACAATAGTACTGCTCTCCGCCATTGATACAATACCCCTCATTCATACCGCTTCCGCATTCATCGCATTTAGCGTGATATAATATCCGTTCCATAGCTAATAGGTTTAAAGGTTTACAATTCTTAATTCATCCACGAACATCCATTCGCAGTTAGTTAAGTTAAGGTCTAAGTCATCGGTCAAGTATTGTTCCGCATCCTCAACATTTTTAGGGATGTCTGCAATTAGCACTTCCGATGTTTCAAAGTTTAAGATAATAGCTTTCATTTGTTTTAAGTTTAAGTTAAGGTTATTTAAAGTTAGTAAATTGTTCCGTCTTCGGTAAATTCGTAGCAATTAGCTTCAAACATTTCAATCAGGTAGTCATCGGATTGAATGTATTCGTATTCTTGTTCAAGCATTGAAAGATATTCTTCGCCCAATTGCTTTTTAAATTCGTATTCTAAGTCATCCAATTCATTATCAAAATCGTATTCTTTTTCTTCCGCCACCACGTTTTTGTTCACGCCGTCTGAATACTTTCTAACAAGGTAGTCCCTATCTTTTAAAAATTCTTCCGCTAAATTGTATGTATCAGACCCTTGAGGGTGGTCGGTCATTATTTTACTTGCCACGTCATCTGCTGAATAAAGTAAATCAATTTCAATACTATTCGGGTAAAGGTCAAAGCATTTGATTTCTATACCTACCAATTTGGCATCGTAATAAACTAAATCCCACCAATCATTTCCCGAAAATTTGTAGCGATACTTTTCAAGGGCTTTTGTTTTTGCGGTGTCTGATAATTCGTCAAAGGCATAAAGATTAATTTCAATAGTTTTCATTTCAGTTAGGTTTTAAAGTTTAATTCAATATTAGGTTTAACATTCCGATAAATAAAATTTATTTGCAATTTATAATAAGTCTAAATAAGGTCATTTGCTCCCCTTATTCTTATTCCGTTCGCATAGGTCATAGATAAACCCACCTACAAAGAATAGTATTGCAAAGGGAAATAAAACATTTGCAGTGGTATAGATAATTTCGATAATAACTTCAGTTAGTGTCATAGTGTTTAAGGTTTTAAAATGATTGTGATTCAAAATCGCAGTTAATTTCAGTAATGTAAATGTCCGACCCGTCAAACCCCTTTGTCCGCATCTTTAAAAAATATACTTCAAAGAATCCGTAGGTTTCCTCTTTAATACTTTCAAAGAGATAACACCAATCTGTAAAGTCATCGTCCTCGTAATTCGTTTCAATAAGGACTATATTTTCGTGGAAAATTTCGCATATCTTTTGAGTCAAAGTGTAAAGGGTAAAACGTTGACCGACTAAATTTTCTAATTCCCTAACTATTCGGGATTCTAATTCTGTTAATTCAGTTTCCATAGCTGTAAAATTCGGTTAGCCTATACACCGAAAGGTTTTTTAAGTGTTAAGCCTTTACAACGGCGTCAATTTCAGAAAATTTAATTTTGTGGCATCCAATACGGATAAAATCTTTTGTAACATCGCCAACGGCATACTCCAAAAACTTATCGCCTACTTTTAAATTGCGGATGTTTTTGTAAAGCCTTAACCCTACATTAATAGGGATTTTAACGCCTTGAGAGGTCTCAAAGCTTTCAGCATCTTTGCGTAAGTAGTCAAAATCCATACGATTGTACAAACTACGTTTTTGAAATGCTCTCCACTCTTTTAGCTCTTTGCGCAAAGCTTTCATTTTTTCAGCCTCTTTGCGTTTCTTTTCAGCCTCTAAAACAGCTTGTTTCTGCTCCATATACAAAACGACTTCTGCTTTATCTGTAACGCTTAAAACGGCTTGTAAAGTTTCGGGCAAAGCAATTTTAAAGAATTCAGCGTATTTTGTAGCTTGTTGCTTGATATGCTCTAATTCAGAAAGGTATTTTTCGGGCTTGCGTGATGTTTTTAGGTTTCTCAAAACAATTTCTGCCCAATTAAGCCACGCCGTGAAATTTTCCTCGTGTGTTCCCGTTGGTTGGGCGCAATAGATTTTGTTTAGGTGGCTTGTTGCACTTGATAAAATAGAAAGGTGTTTTGCGGTGGTGTTGCTGTAACCCCGTGTAGTAAATAGGATTGTGCCAACGCCTACAAATTTAGCCATACAAAAGTGGCTACCATAGCTGTAAATTTTATCCTTGTAGAAATAAACACTTCTGTTTGGATTGTACGCCTCGTGCTGTAATTGATTAGCGAATAGGTGGCATACTTCTTGGGTTGAAACGACTTTTTTCATTTTGGTTAAAGTTAAGTTAGGTTTAAAAATAAGGGACTGCTCCCCGTGTTATTTATAATAAATTGTTATCAATTAGTATCTGTTGAATAGTGTTATAAGTAGTATTAAATAACTCCCTATCATTATTGAAACGGCTTCCGTCCCCGTATAGGGTAGTTTTATCCAATAAACGCCCTTGCACTTGCAAAGTATTTAAAATATAATCGTAAATACTTGAAATTAATTCTGTTTGAGTTTTCATTGTGTTTGAATTTAAGGGGGTATTGCTACCCCCGTTGGTTATCTATTAACGCTCGTATTTTATTTCTATTTTACCGCTATTCAAATAAGGCTTAATAACTTTTAATTTCTCTATTCTATTTTGCATATTTCTAAATTCATTTCTAATTTTTGTGGCACCTAAATAACATTTGTCTGAATTTACAACAATAGTAAAGTCACTGCCTAACAATTGTTTTCCGTTTTGATAAACTGTTATAAAATGTTTCATCGTGTTTGAAATTAAGTTTTAAAATAGGTTTGTGTCTTTTGACAAACAATAGTACAACAAAACCCCCACACGTGTCAAGAGAAAAATGAAATTTAGAATCATTCTAAATAAGAAACGTGGCTAACAATAGCAAAAACGCAATAATTAATAGTAATTTAGAAAGAGTCTAAATAGTGAATATACACAAATGCTCCCCGAAAAGAAAACTTATAACACTAAATACAATAAGAGATAAGAGACAAAGGCAAAGGCAAAACAATCAAGGGCGGGTCAAAGTTAGCGGGGATTAACAATAGGAAATAAAACAGACTTAACAGACTGAAAATAAAGCCCTACAAGCCACGATAATACTCAAAGGCAATGCAATACACCACAAAGGGAATAAAAGCCTTTAAATCAAGGGAAATTAGGTTTAAACTGAATGATAAGAGGGGGTTATTCCTATAAAGCCTCTTTATACTCACAAAAAGAAAATCATTAAAAACAGCACAGAAAGGGCATTTTAGGATAGCTTAGTGTATTTTACTACATTTATTAGCAAAAGCAAAAAGTGCGTTTAAGCATACGTTAATACACTTCGTCCGCCGTGGAGATAAAAAGACTTAGTGTATAATATTGGGTTTAATTAGTCAATGCAATTTAAAGTCAATTCTATTTCCCCAATCATTGAGCAGTCCATAGCAGAACACAATCAACACAAACTCAAAAAACAAGGGGGCGGGGTTAGGGAAATCGGGTTATTTTGGGGGTGGCGGGTGTATGGATCGGGGCGGTAATCCCTACTCCACACAATCACGTTATGGAACAATTTTGCAATAGGTGTTATATAAGAGCTGATCTATTGCTTTTCTGTTCCAAGCTTAAAAGAAAAAACCCTGAGCTGACAAGGCCCAGGGTAATCACACAATAAAACAAATGAGCTCTCCTTTTGTACGCAGGGTGTAGAGAGCAAAACACCTCAGCTGATAGGGTAGGATTTGAACCTACATAGACCATTTAACAAATGGCTGGTGTCGACTACCTTTAAGCTTTCTAAGTCTTACGCTGTGGTTAAGCTGCTTTACTTGCCGAGAGTTACCATTCTCCACCTATCAGTGTTAATGCAAATATACAATTAATTTTAAACTGCGTCAAGTTTATTAGGAGTTTTGTTATACTCTTCTTCTGTTATCTCTACCATTGTGTACTCGTTCATTCTGAGCAGCTCACGTACTTCTATACGGCGAGCAAAGTCTACTTTCTCATCGAACTTAGTGGCGCAGGTTACTTTACCTGAGCAGTTGATCACTTTGTAGTATTTAGTTTCTTCCATAACTTAAGTACAAATAAGCCCCAGGTTCCCGTATCCCCAGGGCTTTTTGTCGGTAAATTGTGTATTCGTAATGAATAATGTAGACTCAAATTTAAGATTTCTTGAGCAATTTTGCAAGGAATTTCTGCAAAAATTTATACCTCTTTGTTTTCTTCCAGCTGTGTAGCATCTTCGTTGGGTTTAATAGTGATTAGTACAGTATCAGAGTCTTCAAACTGACATTCTACGTTGGCGAGCTGAGCATAATTGAACTCAAACTGCTCAAAGTGTGCGATCTTGATTTTGATCGTCTTTACGTTTTCTATTTTCATATACCTTCGTGGGTTCTAATGTACTTTCTGGCCTCAGCATAGGTGTCGAATGTCTTATTCATATACCGCTCGTGTATGCCGTGATCGGCTTGGGTTACTACATCTACGCCAATCTTGAACTTTTCGAACTTGATATTGCCTTCTAAGTCGTACTCAGTTGTTCTTATTAGCTTTAGTTTGTCTTTCATCTTTTACTTTTATTGATCCTTTAATACCTCTTGGAGTATAAGGGCAATTAAGACAGCCACATCCACAGCAAGATCCGTTTGCGAGGAGCTCTTCACGTGTCATTGGCTTTCTTTTTTGTCGCACTACCCCCTAACTACTAAAATACCTAAGAAAACAGTCATTAAAGCAGCCAGTGCTACAGCAAAATAGTAGAGCTGAACAGGAATAATCTCACCCTGTGGGTACTTAGGGTGGCTTTTTCTCCTTTTAATCGCTTTTTGGTGGTCATAAACCTCCGCTGAGTGGTACTTTGGACCTGTTGGTTTCTTTCTCATTTCCGCTTTCTGTAAATCATTTTGCGCAAAGTAGCGTCAATTTCCTTTAATTCGTGTAATTTCTGGGCCTTTAACTTCATTAATGCCTCAATTTTCTTTTGCACTACAATCTCGTCTGCTAACATTTCGTAGAATTTCATTTTAGTTTACTTTTTACTATACAGTTTATACTCTCTTTGTCTTCTCCCAAGAAGAATAGGCTTGCCGCCTGCGTTTCTCCACATAAGAAAAGCTCCCTCAATATCGTTCCCGTTAGGATCTTTATTAACTCTCTTTAGAAGGGTTGATTTTTTGAAGGCGTGTGTGCCGATGTTGTAACAAAGGCTTACCAGTGCATCGAATTGGTTTTGATTGATGTCGTCTCTGGTGCTGGTATAGATACACATCTCGTAATGTTTAAGTGTATCTAAGAAAAGCTTCTCGGCTCGCTCCTTTGTGATGGGTGGATCGGTCATCTTAACCTTGGTACCGTCCTCATAATACGTAGAGCCGTACCCGATAGTAGGTACTTTAGCTGAGCATTTGTACGGCTTAAGCACCAATCCCTCTTCTTTGCCTATAAAATCAAGGCCATTCTTGCTTACTTTCTTTATTTCCATATTATTGCTTTATT
>JACCEA011886051.1_pt1 | contig 10056 bp, 15 predicted proteins | sample 7449851 | NCBI WGS metagenome assembly JACCEA01 (sample SAMN15323453, study PRJNA562643) | freshwater metagenome | isolation source: river surface water | place: USA:Blue River Watershed | collected 2017-08-18 | reverse complement strand
GTGTAAACTCAGATACAGTTAACTATCGTTATCCCTGATCGGGCATCATGCCCGCCAGTCGCTTGAAGCTTTGCTTGCGATCATAGAGATCTTGCAGTTCTTTCAAAGCAGCAGCTCTGTTGCTGTCATTGACCTTGACAGCAACGCCCCCGGCAACTTCCCACTCGCGGCAGTTGTCTGTACGATCGTCCACTAGACAGTCGCCCATTCTAGCATGTTTGGCCTTGTCCTTTGAATAGGGTCCAAAATGCACACGTATGTCGGGATAGTGCTCCTGCATCCATTCTAGCTTGTCCTGGAAAGCATCGGGCATGTCGTTGTTCTTGGGTATGGCTGTGAGCACACGCAGTTCCCAACCTAGCTCATCACGAAACTTTCTGGCCAGTTCGACTAGATCATCGGCAATTTCTGTTTTGGGTAGAATACGATAAAAATTCTTAATTGATTTTAGTCGTCCCCACTCTTCGTCGGGCCAGCGTCCGCGCTGTGCGGCTGCATGTTCGTCATCGGGCGTGGCTTTGAGCACCTTTCGTGCTAGAGCATTAAAGTCGGCGAGAACGCCGTCCATGTCTAAGTATAATGTTGGCATATTGTTTATGGTAAACTTAATTCTTGATCGTGAAGACGGTCAATCAAGGTCATAACAGCTTCCAGTGTACGGTCATTGCGTAGACTCTTGAACACCAGATTTGGTACTGAAAATTCAGCAGCTTTGGTTTTTAAACCCTGTTTTCTATATTCACGTAGTAATTGTACAGCTTTACGCAGGCTTTGTAAATCCCCTGTTTTTGCCGCATGTTGCAGTATGATCTGCCAAACCTTGACCATGCGAGCAACTTCTTCACGATCATATTGGGGCATGTTGGGATTGGGTTTTAATATCCACTGATCTCTGCTGACGCTGAAGCTGCTGCTTACGGGTGTTTGGTCCGGGCTTTCTACATACAGTTCAACTTCAATACCATTGATTCTTATGTCGTGCTTGCGTTTGTAAAGGCGTCGTTTGCTGTCAAATAATTCATCAACTTCTCGATCGCACTCTATACCCGCTTTGTCTACCACTATATGCAGATCTAGATCACTGCTGGGTGTGTAGTTATAGTTGACATTGCCCCCGTATATAACAATGTCTAACACAGTCATAGGTACATCTACGAATTCTATAAAATCGTCAGCTATGCGTAGCAAGCGGCCTCGAACTTCAGGCTTGAGTTTGTCACCGTCCCAAAGTTTAGGGTTTAGTACAGTGTTATATCTAATGGGCTCTACTAATTCAGTAATGAACATGATTGGGTATTTAGCAGTTAAATAAACAACTATGAGCAAGAATAATCTAGTTGGTCAACTTCTAGTTGCTAATCCGCTGAATCCCAAGGACGGCATAGATCACAGTGTCATCCTTGTAGTTAACCATAGCCGTGGAACAAGCCTAGGGTTGAGATTGAATAACCCTGCTAAAACACTGCAATTAAAAACAGTATTTGAACAAATAGGACTCTACTACGACGGGGATGATCCAGTATATCATTCGGGCAATCTAACTACAGATAAAATTCACATGGTACACAGCTTAGATTGGCAGGGAATTACCACAGTGGCGCTGACACCAACTATAGGCATTACTAACGATATCAGTGTGCTAGCCGCCATATGCCGAGGCGAAGGACCCGAGCACTTTAGAGCCTGTGCAGGTATGCTTACTTGGGTAGAAGGCGGCCTAGAACAGCAACTAGATCCCAAATCCGATACCAACTACAAATGGGAGCTTGCACCTGCTAACATCAACACCGTGTTTGGTTCCGACGAACTAGATCAATGGCACAAGTGCGTTGAAGCCAGTGCCAAAGAACAGGTCAGCAAGTGGTTTAATCTTTTTCAGGATTAAGATTATTCAATAAGTTTCGTATCATAGGAGCCGCAGGTTTAGCCTGAATCTTCTTAACGGCTGCACCCTGGTTAGGATCAACTGGCCTAATTTCTCCTGTTTCCGGATCTGTAGTAGTGCTTACAGTGCTGGTTCTCTTTAGACCACTATAGATATTCTGTGTAGCTGCATTGGACTTTTGTTGATTGAAACTGCCCTCTTCCTCTTCACCTAGATCACTAATACGCAGTGTATCAATATTAAATTCCAAATCAACCTTTTGTCCTACACCCGAACTACTACGTGTCTTCATAAACTGAATTTGATAGCGACCACGTTCTTTCATAGCACGACTAGTAAAGATACCAATAACGTTATCCGCTGTTTGAATCTTACTTAAACCGCCCGAAATATGGCTGTGATCAAACTCAATTTCTTCAACAGCACTGCGGTTCAGCTGGCTGGCTGTTACTGTAATACACTGCGTTTCCATAGCCAAGTTTCTTAGTTCTTCCGACACATATTTGTCTTTTACGAACAAATCGCTGGGCGATACCTTCACTGACAAAGGCATCATCAAATCGAGGTAATCTATGAGCAAAACGTCTGGTTTTTGGCCAGTTTTGACCTGATATTCCTTCAAATAGGCTCGAATATCGTTCACATTTTTTCCTGAAGGCATATACTTAATTTGAAGGTGTCCTGCACGTTTTTCCATCATTTTTACCTTCAATTCTACATCATCGATCTGCTTAAAGATTTCTCTAGTACCGATGCCTGTAGTCATACTGTCCAAACGCATAGACACTAAATTCTCGCTAAGTTCGAAAGTTAGATAGATAACGTTCAGGCCCATTAGAGCCCAATTAACACCTAAGTTAGCTAAGAACAAACTCTTGCCGCCGCCCGAAGCTGCCGCAAAGATATTGAGTTCGCCGCGATTGAATCCGCCATATAGCTTTCGATCAACGCTGGGCCAACCTGTTGAAATTTGTCCGTTATTGCTCTTAAGTTTTTCCAATCTAGCACGAGGATCTTCGAAATAGTTTGTGCCCATGTCTCTGTTCAAACTAATTTGAATAGCATCCTTGACCAGCTTCTCAACTGGACCGTAATCTCCTTTTTCTAGAAGATCTGCACTCTTAACAATAGCACGTTCTAGACCTTTATGACGACTGAAATTTTCAAATTCATTCATCAACCAATCGTAGTTTTCCTTGGGTAGTTGTGCAGGTTCTAGTTCAGTACTGCAAGCAGCATTAACGATAGCAGCTTCCGGCATGACCTTATAATCATCGACATATTTGGTTATAAACTCTGCAGGTGCTCTAAGTCTTTGATCAAAGTTTTCCGGATCAAAGATATTTTGACAGCGTATAAATGTTTCTGCATCGCTGAGAAACATTTCTAAGTAAAGTTTTTGAATGTCGTAGTTGTAGTTGGTCTTATTCATCTAGCGTTTCTAATTTTTTCTTCAGTAATTCTATTTTTATCTTGTTGTCAGTTTTATAGTGTAAAATTGTGGCTAAAGTATAGAGACGCCCATACTTCTTTACAGCATCTGCAACATCCTTGACATCGTCGCCCCATGGGGGTAAACTGGTGCTCCATCCTTGATCAATTGCATGTTTAAGCATCTTAGATCCCGGACGATCTTTATCAGGTACGCAGATGATTTCCCTACCTAATGCCTGCAATCTTGCAACTTGGGTATCGTTAGGTTCGTTGGTCATAATGGCTACACCATCTATAGCTATAGCATCAAATTGTCCTTCTACGACTATAACGTATTGACGATCGCGAATCTGCCGATCTAAATTAAACACATAGCCACTTTGACTTTCTGTTAGATATTTCGGTTTACCTTCTGTGAGTTTACGTCCTGTATAACCTACAATTTTTCCATCTTGATAAAATGGTATCAATATTCTATCAGAATACCCAGGTTCTGGACTCCACATCCAATTATACCAATCTATGTCCATGCCTCGAGATACTAGATACTCTATTAGAGGTGTAACATCCTGTCCTTGAGAGATCCATTCTGTTAATGGCTTGCTGTCATTGGGTAATGTTACTTCTTGTAAAACAAAGTTTAATACCTTTGATGCTTTGGGCATGTTTTCTTGATACTTCAACGCAACAAGATTTAGTTTGCCCACGTCTAGTTCACTGAGACCTAGCCAACGAAACAGCAGTTTGGTATTTCCACTAAGTGTTTTGCCGGGACTCCATCCGGCTTTGAACCCACAGTTAAAGCAATGATAGGTCCAAGAATCTCCGTCTGTTTTGATACCGCCGCGTTTGCGGCTATCCGGCTTTTCACCACGGTGATGGCAGCAGACAGCATTGAAACTTTCCCAGCCTCCGCTGGTATGTTTTCGACTAGGTGGTAGTAATGCTAGCAGAGCTGCCTGTATCTCATTCATTGTAACAGTTTAACTTCTGTACAAGAATTTGTCAAATGTTCCGCGGTAATCTTGGTTATCTCTGTTATTCAAATCCAATGGTCCTCTGGCTGGCACAACCAAAACATTGATATAGGAATAGACTCCGTTAAAATTGACATAATCAATTCCAGTATAACCGTTGTAGTTAAGAGTCTTGATAGTACTGTAGCTACCTAGATCATCTGGATCATTATTGAGTGTAGCTTGTACGTACACAGTACCTTTAAATCCAGTTAGATAGAACGCCATAGTATGTAAGGCTGTATTTCCATTATATTCTGGACTAGCATAGATTGCCCGACTTTTGTACTCATACAAATCGGTACTGACATTGAAACTCATTTGTAAGTCCGACACTTCTTGACTAGGTTGTAGTACAGGGTAGATATCTTCGCTCAAATGAACTGTTCCATTTATACCATAATAGGTATTGCTATAAGCAGGCAAGTATGTTCCATCGTTTGGATCAACATACTTTACACTGTATGTGTAACTGCTCTTATCTAAATCTACAGTATCGCTTTCGGTTAATGTAAGTTCTGCAAGTCCTCTAGTACTGGTCGTTCCTGCATCTAAGACTGCGAGTTCTTTTTCTAAAAGCAATCTTCTATTAATGGCATCATACATAGAGAACACAAAAGTCTGAGTATTGCTAATGCTGATTCTTTTTTGATCACTGTTTTTAAACTGAACTCGGACTTTATTTTTTAGCCCTTTCTGTATTTTTAAATCGTGTTGATACATGACTCGGTTAACTCCACGTATAGTTGGATCCAAATCTAATATTACATCTAGATTATTCTGGTATAAATAGACTGGTAAAACTTGCATGTTTGTATTTATTGATAATGAGTTTGCCCAGCAATTTCCAAGATAATTATCCCTTTATAGCTTGTATCAAGTCTAATGACATAGAATACGTAGGAATAGTGATTAACCTAGACGACTATGTTACTAGCATTTATGATATAGCTGCCATACGTTCTGACGAAGAAAAGCGCATATTTTTAGAATTAGGCGATGTATGGTGGTGGGAAAGTAATAGAAAAATACCGATTAATATTTTTCTTAAAAAAGAAATGCAGTTATTTAGGTATTGTATCAAAACATTTAACAGCAAAGATATAGAACTTGTTTTTGGGCCTGCTGTTAATCTAAGCGAAATCGCTGAAAAAAGAATCAAACGTAAATCAATTCAATTAGTAAGAACTCCTAAGAGTACCCGTAGCTAATCTGTTCACAAATTAAATTCATTTGAACCACGATAGCCAATGCATATGCAGTAGCGTGGCTCTTCTTAAAAAAATATTCGTCAGTTGTTGGTTTAGTCCATATATCTGCCATAACATCGGACCAACTTTTTCCTATCAAATGCTTTTTTGCCGGACGAATCATAGCTAGAACGGCGGCGAGCTGCTCGACATTTTTCGGTTTCATCAGTCTCAGGATCTTCCCGTGTCCGTTGACATGAAAAAGTAAGTTTACAAAATCGTCCTGCTCCAAAAGGTCCCATAATGGCTCTGTCTCCAAAAGTTGTTTTAGATGTTCTTCGTTTCTAACGCCGTTATACAAACTAACATTTAAAAAATCGATCTTAAAGTATCCACGATCTTCAGCTTCTTTATAATCTAGGCTTGCTGTGCCAGTTAATGGATTGTACGGGATAGAATGACAATATACTCCGGTATTGTGCTTTTTAAAAGTTCCATTTTCAGATTTAATAGCCGCTAGCACATGCTTGATCAAATCAAGTGCTTTATTTCTATCTGCAAAATCAATATCGATATCCGGCATTTCTTATCTCATCATAACTTGGTGCATAATTTCCGCGACGTTGTACAGTAATACCAGCGGCAGTGTTAGCAAATATTATACTGGTTTCGATATTTTTTGTATATAGGTATTGGACTGCTAATGCTGCCAAAAAGGTATCACCGCAGCCACATACATCTACTACATCAACTGATTTGGTTGAAATCAACATTTCAGTTTCGGATGTTTTATACATAGCTCCCTTATCACCTAATGTAACTATTAGGTTACTCGGAGTGCTTCTAGCATTCTTATATTCGAGTTCATTGATTTTAACAAATACATTTGGTCCGCTAATATCAGCTAACTGAGTTTTTTTAGTATCAATGAACACGGGTCCCAAGGAAGACCTAACAATATACTCAATATGCTCGTATGTTAAAAACCCTTTATTGTAATCGGAAATTATTACAGCATCATAATCTTTAATAGGGTAAGGTGTTTTTCTACTCCAGGGAACAATTTTAGGTTCTGTATCTACTCGTAGCATATGCTGACCAGAACGTTTATCAATATAACGTGTCTTTATTATTTGTTCGTCGTTGGTAATAAAATCTGCATAGACACCTATGTTCTCTAAGTTTTTCTTAACATTTGAAGCCATTCCGGGTACTACTTCTGTATCTGTAATTTTTATTACAGGCACCGGAGCTTCTGGGCTCAGTCTATCAATGGTCCCAATCTTATACTCATCTAAGCAACTATCACCTATCAGTAATACGTTGAATGAGTCTCGTTGTAGAGTGTCCTGTATGCTCATAAAAAACTATTTCTTTACAAAATTGAGAACCCACAATTGGTTTATTTCTATAGTCACTGCCTTTAACCATTATGTCGGGGTTGTATAATTTTATTATGTATTCTAATTCGTCTTCGTCTCCAAATATTTGACAGGAGTCAACCCATTGGAGGCTTTCGATCATAAATTTTCTATCTTCTTGCGAGTTAATCGGTCTAGTCTCGCCTTTTAATTTTTTAACTCTTTCGTCACTATCAATTGCTACCAATAAAGTATCGCCAAGACTTTTTGCATAACGAAACAGCTCGAGATGTCCTCGATGCAATATATCAAATGTTCCATTAACAAATATTTTTTTAACCATTTAGAGTTTTATGTAACTTGGTTAGATCTGCACAGGTATACTCTTGGTATTGATTCCTAAGGTGGTCTGGCATAGGAATGTATTCAATCTTAGCTTCTGTGCCTTCGGCTATGGTTTCTGCAATATGTTTGAATGACTGCGGTCTTCCTGTCCCTACATTCCAAATTCCAGATTCTTTTATGTTAAAAAATTTCTTGTGTATATCAATTACATTGTGAACTGAAATGAAATCACGTTTGAAATTTTCGCTGCCTTCAAACAATTTAATAACACCATTCTCTTTGGCTTGTTTAGTAAACTTATGGTGTGGACTAGGTTGGTCTTTATGGTCTTCGTGAGGTCCGTAGACATTAAAATATCTAAACCCTTGAACAACAATATTATTAAATTTTTGACTTTCTACATTTCTGTCAAAAAGATATTTGCTCCATGCATAGGGACTTTGGGGACTCTTCGGTGCAGATTCTCTAAAGTCTTTACCTAATCCATAAACACTGGCACTGCTAGCATATTGAAGATTTACACCATTAAGTTGACATGAAATTAGTACTAAGCAACTAAAATCATGATTTTGCTTCATTACCTTTTCAACGTCTTTTTCAGCTGTGGAACTGATTGCACCTAAATGAATACACCAGTCTAAGCCTTCGAAATCTGGCGGTTCATCTCCCCATTCATATAAAGACAATTCGTGTTCGTCCTTTAGGGCATTGACTATATTTTGGCCAATGAATCCTTTATGACCTGTAATTAGAATTTTCATTTTTGACTATCACCTTTGCCAACACGATAATTGTCTTCAACACTGTCGGGGGTGCTTACTTCGATGATAGTACCTTCCTCAATACAGATAATCTGATGAGGCAATAAAGGTGCATTATGCCATGTTTCACCGACATTAAGTTCAGTTTCATGTACAGATGCATCTTTGGTATTGATATATCGAACTATAAATTTTCCACTTAGCACATGCCAAGTTTCTTCCTTCTCGGCATGGAAATGCATACTAAATTTTGCACCAGTATTGAAGTGAAGCATCTTTCCGCAATACTTGTCATTGGTTGCCCAAATTAGCTCGTGTCCCCAACCCTTTTCTACATATCCGTTTAGTCGTGTCATGCTAATTGTTCCTTAAATCTTTGCAAAAATGCAGCAACTAGACAACTGTATTTTTGTCCAGTTTTTTCATTTTTATAATGGACCCATACTTGATTGTCTTTGTGTTCTAATGTGATGATCTTAAAAACGCTCGAATCAATACTGGTCCATTTGCTTGTAATATTTGGTAAATTTTTCATAATTCTCCGCTTTCGGCAAGCTTCAACATGAGGCTGTATTGTTCGTATGCCTTTTTCACTGCCGGGTATTTGTCTCTAAGATATCTCTCAGCTTCCTTCTGGTCCATTAAAATATTAAACATATCGTAGTGACCATGTTCCTTCATATTGTTAAAGACTTGTTCTTCAAATTTTGCTATTCTTTCAAGTTCACTTTCGGCAATTTCTAAAGTATATAAAGGCTCAGTATCGTAGTATGCAAGATTCTGATGAATTATATTGAAATCTATAGGATCTTTAAAAAACTCAATATTAAATTTTTGATACTTATGTGCTCTTTTATTCTTATCAAGCACATTAATTCTATGTTGTTCGCAAAATTTTCTTAAAGTATAATCGGTCATTCTATACCAACCTCTTTACAAATTTCTTTTACCAAGACAACGTCAGCAGGAACTTCTTTAAATTTACGAAGCCAATGGGGAACATCAAATGCAGGAGCAATCATATTCAATTGTTCGTCACTCATTTTTCTAACCATTGCTTGTCCGCTCTGTGTATTTAGAATGACCCATGGACTGATCTTGCCATTTCTGATATCGTGCACCGCTTTGTTTAGGCTAGCATACAAAAAGTAATGTGCAAAATTTGCACTATGTTCGTCGGCCCAATCCATCATAGTAGCCAAGGATCTTTGAACTGCACTTTCTACTGGTTCAACCTTAATCATTTCGAACAGGTACTGTTCGTATAGTTCGTCTCTACACCAGTGATCAAGTTTCACACCGCTTTTGATAACGTAGTCAATAAACTTATCAGGATAGATTGGATTGACGTTATTAATGAAACTACCAAATCTTACAAATGCATTGTAGTAACTGCTATCTGCAAAATTGTCATAGGTCTTAGGCTTCTTAGCGTTTTGTGTTAGCTGCCAAAAACGGTTATAGGCCATAAAGCCGGCCTGAACACGCTTCTCATCTTTTTGTAGAGCACGCCTTTTTCTTTCGCACATATGAGCAACAAGAGTCTTCTCTTGCATAAAACTCTTGTTGCAGTGTACACATTTGTAAGGTTGTTCCACAAGTGCTATCATTAGAATGAACGTTTAGCTGAAATAACAATAGTATCTTTCCAAAGCGGATTTCCGTTTTCAACAAATCCGAAATTTTTGGCGATATCTGTTAAATTTTTGTTAGTAATATACGTGCCAGTTACAGTCCAATCTTTGTTATATCTGTAACTAACTGATGCTTGTCTAGTAGTATAATTAAAAAGATCGTTGTTTGCAATATCTACTTTGCCGACATGTGCTCTGACAGTAATTTTATTATTCAAAGGAATGTTGACGCCAACTTCCCGGTAAGTTGTTCCGTCGCTATCAGGATAACTGAAGTAATTGCTTAGAGATCTACTTGCTTTTACGGTGAAGATACTGTAACTAACATTGGTATAAACTTCGTTGGTTACATATTTTGTAACTTTAGGAAATAGATAATTCATAGTCCCAACATCAACTGTTAGACCGTTAATAGGACTGAACTTATATC
>JACCEA011258055.1_pt1 | contig 10057 bp, 12 predicted proteins | sample 7449851 | NCBI WGS metagenome assembly JACCEA01 (sample SAMN15323453, study PRJNA562643) | freshwater metagenome | isolation source: river surface water | place: USA:Blue River Watershed | collected 2017-08-18 | reverse complement strand
GATTTATATACTCTTATGATGATTAGAGAACTCTACCATAGAAATCGTCACTGCAATTAGCAAAAACTATACCATCTACTCAAAATCCATAAAAACGAAGGGCATCTCCAATTATTTTAAAGCATGATGCGGATTTTCGTGAGTTTGCCGATCAATTTCAATTTGCACTCTCCGCAACAATTTTCCACTCGGCGATTTCGGTATCACATCTGTGAAAAAAACTCCTCCTCGCAATCTTTTGTGTGGTGCAACATTTGCATGCACATATTCCATAATATCTTCCGAACTAAAATCTTTTGGGGCATGGTCTTGCTTAACAACATAAGCACGAGGGACTTCCCCGGCCTCTTCATCTGGAACAGGAATGACAATAACATCTTTCACTTCAGACATACTTGCTATTAGCGCTTCTAACTCAGCAGGCGGTACTTGAAATCCTTTATATTTAATCAACTCTTTCATACGATCTGTTAGGTATAGCCAACCGTCTTTATCAAAATTACCAATATCCCCTGTGTGCATCCAGCCATCTGAACGAATAGTTTTTGCAGTAGACTCTGGGTCATTAAGGTAGCCCTTCATTATCTGGGGTCCACGCACAAGTAATTCCCCTTGCTGTGTGGGATCCAGGTCAACTCCAGTTTGAGGGTCAACAATTTTCCCTTCTGTTCCAGGCGCAAGCTTCCCAGATGTCCCCTTCAAACTCTCAATTGTCACAATCATATCGTCAGGTGTAATTGTTCCACAAGGGCTTGTCTCAGTCATTCCCCATGCTTGCTTGACAATGCACTTCAACCGCTTAGCACAAGCAACTTGAATATCAACACCCAATGGAGCAGCTCCGCTCATGAGACATTCCAGTGAAGAGAGGTCATATCTATCGACAACTGGATGCTTCGCGAGAGCCAAAACAATTGGAGGAACAACGAAACCGCGAGTAACCTTATGAGTTTGTATTAATTCTAAGTATTTTATCAAATCAAACTGAGGCATGAAAATAAGCTTTGCGCCAACATAGCTGCTCACCAATAAGCCGGCAGTAAGCCCATAGATATGGAAAAATGGTAAGGGGCAGAGCAGACTTCCTCGGTCTGCTCTCTTCGGAGCTTTCAAAAAGTTGCCTTCATATGGCAATGTTTGCAACACATTGCACACTAAATTCTTGTGTGTAAGCATCACACCTTTTGAACGACCTGTAGTACCAGAAGAAAATGGAACCGTCACAAGGGATTGTGGATCAAAATCTTTCGAAATCTCCATATTGTGATCATATTTCGGAGTTTTGTTGACATTTGAAGTGAGTTCACTCATAAGATATAACCCTTGCCTTTTCAAAGAATGGTTATCCAAATGAATCCCATGATCCATCACAATTACTTTTGTAGAAGTTTTGTCAACAACTTGTAAAACCTTCTCCAGGCACAAAGGGTGCACAAAAATCATTTTTGAATTGGTAACATCCAATTGAAACTTGATCTCTTTATCAGAATACAAAGGGTTTACATTTGTCGAGACTCCGCCAGCCAAAGAAATTCCCAAGAACGCTGTGAAGTAATGCAAATGGTTGGGGGCAATAATAGCGACAATGTCACCTTTTTTTATGTCCATGTCACGCAAGGAATCCCCCATACTATGGCAATGGTAATATAGATCACCGAATGTTAGTTCCGCACCGGAAGATCCATCTACCAAAGCAACCAAGCTTTTCCTTGATTCTGATAGAAATTCCTTCATAACGAAAGTTGGAAGAGGCATGTTTACCAGAGATGATGTTAGCTCGGGCATTTCAATTGGAGCTCTAACCACTCGGCTAATCCATCGAACATGCCCTCTCGCAAGCGCCTGTACCCTTGCAGTGGAAACTGTTGTCCGAACCGACAATCTAGCAAATAACATTGGTGGAGTACTGGGGTTGCTATGTATTTTAGTGTATTCTATTTAACTTCACTGAGTGAACTCTACTTCAAGCAAAAGTATCTTTCCAAATTATTATTATGAGTCTTAATGATGTCTTGAATGTAAATTGTAATTATCATTGCTTGTTGACCAAAAAATGGCGCAAGGGAATAGCGAACAAATAATTAACAGTACCATTTTTGTGTCACGGTTGAAAAAAACAATACATCTTCTTCGCATTAACCCGCTGCGATTTTCGATTTCTTGGATCGCCCAATTTTGTTCGCTCGGCGAAATGATTTTTCCTGGACCAATTTTTATGCGTTTATGTCTTGCAAGTGCCCTTGCTCTTGGGTTGTCCTATCATGGTTGGAAGAAAAAGTCTCTGGATTGGTCGGGTTGCTTGGCAGCTTGTATTGTTGGCTTTATCAGCATTGCAACATCATATCGTAATGGTCTCTTGCTGTTGTCCTTTTATTACTCAAGCTCAAAACTGACAAAGATGAAAGAGGACGTCAAAGCATCTCTTGAAGAAGACTATGCCCCTGGGGGTCAACGAAATTGGATCCAAGTTCTTGCGAACTCTTTGCTGTCTACAATTTTGGCGATAATTTATTATGTCTACATTGGAGAAGACCAAGAAATAGCATTCTCACCTAGTTCAAATCTGTACGATGAAGATCAAGTCATAATATTTGGTTTGGAAATTTCTAAATCGGTTTTGGCGTCTCAACTTGTTTGCATGTACATAGCCCATTTTTCGACCGCCAACGGGGATACTTGGGCAAGTGAAGTTGGTATTCTATCACCTACTCAACCGCGATTGGTAACATCACTATTTACGAAAGTGGTACCTGCTGGCACAAATGGTGGGATGTCTCTTCAAGGAACGATGGCGAGTATTCTTGGTGGTGGATTCATAGGATGTCTTCATGTTTTGGTAAATTTCTTGAATGGTGGTCATATTTATTCTCAACTTCCTGTTATTGTTTTTGGTTGCTGTTGTGGATTTTTAGGGTCATTGATAGACTCGTTGTTAGGTGCAACACTTCAATCATCGTACTACAATAAAGATAGTAAGAAGATTGTTAAACATATGAGTCAGGCAGCGCTTGAAGATCCCAGTATTGTTCACATATGTGGAGTAGATGTATTGTCAAATGAGGCGGTGAATTTTGTATCAATAGCTCTAACCATGGTCATATCTTGGTTTATAGCCCCTCTAATATTTTGCACGTCAATGTTAGATTAATGAGAAATGGTATTTGGTTTGGTTAAGCGAGGATGGTATGTATTTAGTAGATTTAACATTATTCAAGTGGTTGTCTCTGCACTTAATGGCATCCTAACCTGCGTTTTAATTCGACTTGAGCTTGTCCGATTATGTCCAGCAAGTCAGAAATTGACAATTCGGTCATGTTATTCACTACATTAGTTTGAATTTTGTGCACTGGTGAATCTTCAATTCTCGCTCTCTTTCCAGCATTTTCATGTTCTTGATGCAGATCATCGCCATCTATTAAAAATATGTTTCCATTAAATTCATCTTTTGCTCGTGTCAAACTTATAAACAATACCCTGGTCAATTGGAATTCCAATAAGGGACGGCAACATCTCTATCACCTCATTGCGATATGCGTAATACTGGTTTGTTGCACGAACAAAATTTCCTGGAGCAACTTGCGATGCAATAAAGCCAGCAACTTTAATAACCGCAGGTGGAATACATTCCTTAAGATGAGAATTAAATTGTACCATGGCATCAATCGTATTGGTCGGGATCGCTTTCAATTCAGGGGGTAGTTCATATCGCAATCTATAATGACAACCCTGATATATCAAAAAGGGTGTCTGAATAATCGCGTCCATAGGGTTCGTTACAACAGTTCTTGCATGGACGTTTGATTCCGATTTATGAAGATCACCACGATGATCAGTGATAACGCTGTTACTGTTATTGTTGATGAGCGACGGCCCACTATGGGTAATATGCCACATTTCCTTCACTACGTCCTCTCTATATGCAAGATATGTTGCATGAGGAGGATATGGTAAGGATTTACCTAATGGAAGCAGCTTTGCAGACAGTTGAGGAGAAATTCTAATTGCGAGTGGTTGCCAAGAAGTTGCATTGATATTTTTGTTCTCGAGATTTCTCATCGCAACTACTAACGCACCCCTATAAGCTTGCTGGAAGTTAAGCTCCAAAAAGTAGTTTGCCTCATGCCATTCGAACGAATCATCAACAACACTTGTTTGAATTGTAGGCCAAGCATCCATACCCAATATAATGGAAGTTACATTGGACGATTCCTGATATTCTTGCGGAAGAGCACGTAAGGACTCATCTTCATATAGGTTTGAACTTTTCATGATATCTAGAGAAGGTATTATATAAGGATCACTGTGACAGATTTTATTTTGGTGATTGTCATTCAGAAAGTATGGTACCACCGCTGTACGTATGCGAAAAACTATGGTGGTAAACGCATCGTATGTCAATTCTAACTATCTCTCATATGCCCTCTCCAGTCAATAATGGTGATTATCTTCTCAATAATTCCTATCGCAAAATGAGTGACACCAGATCGAGTAGGAATTATGGGGCATTCTCAAACAGCTATGTATTCGGCATGTTACAGTTGAAAATGAGATTATTTTAAGTAATTAAATTAACATTTAAATAGTGATCCAATTATATTCATATAACGACCTAACTTTTAATGATCAAGATTAATAAACACTTTAACAATGCCATCCTCGCGATCGAGTAGTTTTTGGTATGCCAGAGGGGCAGCTTCTAAATTGATTTCGTGAGTGATCATAAAAGTAGGATCAATTTCTTCCTTCTCAAGCATATCCATCACATATGGGAAATACTTTTGGCAGGGGCATTGTCCACTAACTACCGTCAAATGCTTCATCATTATCATTCCGATTGGAAATTGATTTGCAATGCCTACATAGTCACCAATTATGCTAATTCTTCCATAGGGTCGGGCGACTTTAAAGCATTCTTGAAGAACTTCAGGGGTATCTGTTTCCAAGCCAATTGCTCTTTCAACTTTGTGGAGCAACGACAAAGGGAACCTCATTCCAACAGCTTCGATACAAACATCAGCACCAAGTGGGATAATTTGCAAGATCTCGTCTGTCAATTGTCCAGTTGTTAATCCAGTACGATCAATCACATCAATATTTAATGCATGAACAGCAAGATCTAGTCTTTCCTTTACATGCTCAATACCAACAACGCGCTTGGCACCTTTAATTTGGCACCAACGCGCCGCATTCAATCCAATGGGTCCCAATCCCCAAATGCACACGGTATCCCCCTCTTTTACATTACCAATATCAACTGCATGCAATGATGTACACAATACATCAGACATATATAATGCCTTCTTATCAGCTACAGACTCTGGAATCTTAAAGCAATTCACGTCTGCTATTGGAACTCGAAAAAACTCCGCTTGGCTACCAGCCACATTGCCAAGCGCCGCAGAATATCCAAATATTGCAGACGGGGAATGACCCAGTAATGATTCTGCCATTTTTGAATCATTGGTTTCACGACAACCGGTATACTCCTCCCTTTGGCAGCAATCACATTGTCCACATGCGATGTCGAAAGCTATGACTACCCTGTCACCGACATTAAACTTTCGAACATCCTCACCTTTTTCAACGACCACTCCCATTGCTTCATGGCCCATAATGAAACCTGGAGTCATGCCTGGAATCTCTCCCGCGTATAAGTGTAAATCACTACCAGAGCAAATAGTACATGCTGTAACTTTGACGATAGCATCCTTGGGGTGAGTCACACAAGGCTTCGGGACCATCGAACATGTGACATTTTTGGGACTTTGCCAGGTGATGGCCTTCATAAGTTTACTTGGATCCACATTCGCGTCAGTGCTACCTTCAGCTACATCTTTTCTACCAGCGATGGTGTCAGCGAACTTTGCTACGGTGTTGAACATAATTGTCAATCAGACAGAATATAAATCGAACGAATTAATTTGTAGCAGCTTCTCCTCAACTATTAGAATAAAAATAAATATGAAAAGGAAAAGACTGTAAAACACAACACCGCTAGTCAATAATGCTATGTATACCAAATATTTGAATTTGGATACAGTCATTGAATTAGATAAATCAATGACTCAATGTGTTATAGCGTCCAACATGATTATTTTCGATACTGATGGCTGTATTCACACACAATCACAACCTTCAGGGTCATCAGTCAAATTGAAGAGGTACACCACATCACTACACTACATAACGAGATCATCCAGGCAAACAATTTCAAAATGAATTTGTGAGATTCCAGGGTTCACCAGACGACTCACCCTCCATAAAGGATTATATACAAAGGGCATCCGAATATTATTATTCAAATCGATTGTACATATAGAAATATTTCTGGTGATACCTTCTTGGGTGTCTGGATCAATATTTAGATTGACACAAATGTTTCGAACCATTTCCCCAATACAAACAATTGAATCGTAACAACCCACATACCGATCCAAAAATTTATCATCATTAGTTTTTCTGAGGGCGTGAACAGTGATTTGCCTTGCCATCTCAATTATCATGAAATGATTACAATATGAGATTCCAGATGATTGTTTGAAGAACGTGGTTCCACCCACTGCTATTATTATATTATACACCCTTTTCCATTATCCAGCTGCAGCTGTGCTGCTGCGGGTGCGCAAATTTGCCGTTACAATACCAGCTGTTTCGCCGTGGAATTCCAAATTAGGGATTAGAAATTAATGAATTCTTTCCCTCATCAATGTCAAAAAAAAAATGAATAGGACAATAAATTAATTAGATTTTGTAAATAAATAACAATGTTGAAGGGGTTACAAGTTTTGTTGTTTACTGGTCTCTTACTTGGACTTGGATACAGCCAGCAGATATATAGAACAGAAGATATCTACGTTCCAAATAATTGTGAGAGCGTTGTAGGTACTGGTGATCATGTACTTCTAGAATATGAAGTGAGATTCAAGAATGGAACAAGAGGATCATATTTGAGAAAACCCTCTCAATTGTTTCACATTATTGTCAACTTTGCGGTATGTACACTTTTTATGAGCTTGTCCATCATAACGGATGTCGATTAACTATCAGGACGAATCACCAGTTTTAGCCAGCGTCAAAGGCATGTGCAAGAATGCTACACGTAGAATAATTTGGGATGAACCAAGCAAAATTGATCTATATCCTTTGTTTGTTAAAGGTGGAAAAGTTGATTCTTCTCATGATGGATTATATCTAGACATCACCACTGCGTATGTTACCAATAGTGAAGAATACAAGATTTTCAGTTCGCTGAGAGAAAGCAATTTTACCAACGTTTCTGAAATGATTGATAACCACATTGGTGTGAATGCAGTTGATGAATGGGGACAAACTCCTCTCATGATCGCTGTTCAAATGAAGCATCTACCGATCGTTGCAGCTTTGCTGAATACTAGATTGCCCAAAGTAGATGTTAATGCAGCCAAACCGGTGAGTATTTGATTGGGACTTAATAACGCCGCTCACTAGATTGGGATTCTCTGTTTTCAGTCTGGGTTTACTGCACTATTTTATGCGGTGGAACACAGCGCTCCAAGCATTTTGACTGCCCTATTGCGTAGAGGAGCGCAACCGAATGTTGCATCACTCCAAGAGGTAAGCAAAAATCATGGTAGCGTCGGTTTTACAATTCTTACATTTTGATTTATTATTTCTAGGGTTCCAAAGGAAACACTCCTTTGCACTATGCTTGCATCATGGAAAAAACAAAGCATGCGGAACTATTACTTGAATTCGGAGCTGATCCGTTTGCAAAGAATGAGTACGGCCAAACTCCCCAGCAAATGATTCCTGGAGATGCTGTTCGTTCAACCAAATTATTTTTCAAAAAGATGTTCGATGTAGGTTCATGAGGCGTATGTGAAGTAAATTTTCATGATATATTCGATCCCAATTGTAGGATGCAGCTAGAAAGCTCAAGGATGCAGAGGCAGCTTCGTTGGAAGGTACACAATCCAGAATAATGAATCAAAGGACAGATTTGTAAATGTGTTGCCATTCTGTGATTGTTTAAATATTACATAATTCCCCCAGTGCTGTTATATTGTTTTTCTTATTTTAGCGGGCGGAGGTTCAACCTCATCGGTTCCTGCTGGTAATGGTGTTCCTGATACTGTCGATGATCGATTTTCTATATTCCTTCGTATAAATTCCTCCAGCAATGCATCTGCCTCTTCTAGAGGATCAGAAAAAACCGAAATTTGTTCGATCTGAATTTCTTCTAGAGGACGGTCTCTCTTGTCAGCTCCAACCTAAAAGATTTGGTAAATTTTTATACAGTCAGTGATAATACAAAATCAAACCTTCTCAATTTTGTCCAAAATTGCTAATCCGCCGACAACTCTCGCAAAAACTGAATGCTTGTTGTCCAAATGCTTAGCCTCCTTAAATGTGATAAAAAATTGAGACCCGTTTGAATTGGGACCTGAGTTAGCCATAGATATGACACCTCGACCATGATGCAACAGCCGTGAATCAAATTCATCCCGAAATGGAACCTTCCCAAATGCTGATTCTCCTCCAGTACCTGTTGCAGTTGGGTCTCCCCCTTGCAAAACAAATCCAGGGATAAGTCTATGAAACTTAGTCCCATTGTAGTAGTTATTCTTGCAGAGCGTAACGAAGTTCCACGCTGTTCTTGGCACCATGTCACAATGAACTTCTGCGTTAATATTTCCCATGTTTGTTTGTAATTGAACGTATGCCTTTTTCCCCAACTTTGCGTATTTAATATCAAAAATAAAGATAAGAGCTGATTCAATTCCATACCTTCCTTAGAATTCTCCATCTGGCGTCTCTAATTTCTTCAGGAGAAGCAAGTCTCGAGGCATTGGAAGTGTGGCTATCGGCAACTGTGGAGGTCAAGGACATTCCTGCTTTTCCATCGGTGATGGCCTGACCAGGATTTACATCTTGTATTGATGGACTCATGGCAAGAAATCTCGAAACATCTTCAGCAGTCTCAAATTCTCTTCTACACAATATATCCGATGTAAGTTTTCTACCTGATCCACCCTCACTCTCACTGTTTTGGACTCTTTCTATTTCGTCCATTACGGCTTGAGAAGCTAAACTATGCCGAAGCTTGCTCTCCGACTTTTTCAAATCATGATTTTCCGCACGAACTTGCTCTAAATGTTGAAAGCTATTGATGTCTCTTTTGGCCATAATATCTGGATTTTGAGGATCTTGTATTGTTATGATATCTCCCCGCACAAATTTGCTGCCATCAATCAAATCGATGAAGTTCTTGGGACGCAAATTGAGCTCTTCTACGGCACTGAACGAGTACACATTGCCAGTTGTTTTAATGGCCACTATGTGAGTACTGGCAGTAAACACCTTATTGGTAATAGGGCTTCAAAACGGAATTTCGAAATTACAATTATCTTCATACAAATTAGGTAGAAATCCTCACCATTGCCATTCTCCTTCTGTATTCTTATCCATATTCAGGCGTATTATATCTTTGGAAGTCATTTCTTCACCAGTTACAGGATCGCAATGGTATTTTTGAATGTACGGAACAATATTTTCAAAGTCAAACACAACTCCCGTGTTATTTGACAACATCACTGGCACAGAATACGGAGCCAGGCTAAGGGCACAATGATCGAAAGGAAGTGGTCGTATTTCAGAACCACTTTTCCGTTTCTTTCCACCATATTGCGTTGCCCATTCTGTTGCAGTGATAAAAAGACGATCTTTGCTGTGCTGATTCTTCCCCATCCCTCAAATTATTGTTCAACACAATATATTTAACATGGAATAATTGGATTATTTGGTATTGTAGTCCGCATGTAGCAGCAGCAGCCGCAGAGCACATGCACAGCAGGCGCCAGTAGGCGGCAGCGCAGCGCAGGCGGCAGCAGGAGGGGCCGCGCAGCCCACACAGAAGGCAACAGCAAAGCCTTATTATTATTAGCAGTAGGCCGCAGCGCAGCAGTAGAGGAGGGGAAGAGGAGCGGCGGCGGGTGTGGTATTGTATCTCCTCTACTGCTGCGCTGCGGCCTACTGCTAATAATAAGGCTTTGCTGTTGCCTGCTGTGTGGGCTGCGCG
>JACCEA010546743.1_pt1 | contig 10057 bp, 5 predicted proteins | sample 7449851 | NCBI WGS metagenome assembly JACCEA01 (sample SAMN15323453, study PRJNA562643) | freshwater metagenome | isolation source: river surface water | place: USA:Blue River Watershed | collected 2017-08-18 | reverse complement strand
GTTGCTCCACCGGGATTTTGCAATAATTGTAATTTGGTGTGATCATACACCCCATCATTGGTTGAAACAGAATCAAAATGAAAGGTTAATTCAAATGCATTGGTTTCAGTACCGGTTGCATTGGTTGTTGTAAACCAATGATTTAAAACCGAAATATTTCGCGTGGTTGCAGGTAAACTTGCTGAAAATGAAGGCGCAGAAGGAATAAATTCTACATAAAACCAACGATCGGGCACGATCGTTTTATTAAACCCTTCTAAATCTACCGGACGATAATTACTTCCTACACCTACTGGCCAACGGAATGTCTTCGTTGTATTTCCCGTGTGGTGCATATAAAAACCAGGTTCTACAAAACTATTTTTATTTCCACCTGTAACTTTGGCATTCGTTAATGCATGTAATTCAACATTAGCTGTAGTTACGGCACAGATACCTTGCCATAATCCCAAAGAATCCACTACTTCCAACTTACTACCCGCAGTTCCATCTAAAGTAAGCTTCTTGGATGAGCCTATCATACGAATGGAATTAACAGAAACGGTACCTGAAAGTGTAAATTTCACTGTTTGAGAAATAGCAGCGATTTCAGGATATGAGCCCGATGAAATCACAATTTCATCCGTAGCTCCTGTTAAAGAGCTCAATGCCTTGCCTATAGTTTTAAACGGCGCACCTGCTGATTGCCCATTATTGGTCGCATCATTTCCTGTAGTTGCCACATACCAAGTTTGTTGAGCTTGCATCAAACTGGGGCCAAAAATGAATAATATGAAGGTGAAAATGTATTGTAGAATTCTATTTCCCATGTATTTTTTATAAAGTGCTATCCTTGAATAGACGTGAATTTACACTATTTGTGCGAATCATCCAAAAAGATGAGATTGCTATGACAAACAAACTCATTTTTTTAGCGATTCGCACAAATTATTACTAATCAATTGGTTTAAAAAGGCAAGTCGTCGTCTGAACTACCCGAAGTTGCGAAAGGATCATTGATCATCTCACCGGTATTCGCAAATGGGTCCGTAGCATTGGATGATGACATCGAATCCATACCTGAATTCATCGATGCACCAGTTTGTTGACCTGGACGTTCTACTTTCCAAGCTCGAACTTCTGTGTACCAACGTTGGTTGTATTCACGACTTTCTAAATCAACTCCGATATTAATAAATTCACCCATTTGGATGTTGTGAGTTGCAATTTTTGCACCCCAAATTGAAAAACACACTTTTTTAGGGTATTGCCCTTGTGTTTCTACAACATATTCTTGCTTTTCCCAAGTACCGTTTTTGCCCTCACCTGTTTGCTTAGGCAGTATTTGAATAACTTTTCCAGATAACTCCATCGAACAAAAATAAGAATTAACTCTTAAAAAATCACATTCCGCTTTGTCCGTTTTCTTGTTTTAAGTCTTCGTTTTTAATTTTTAATTCACGTGGATTCTTTACTTCAGATTCTACCTTGCCGAATTTATAATCAAAATTCACTCGAACACCCCAAACGTTTAGGTTTCGATCTTGATTAAATGTAAAACCTTTTCCTACATTTTTCGTTTTCAAATTGATAACTGGAGTAAATGGATTATCTAAACCAAATCCCAAACCCCACTTATCTTTATTGTATCGGCGTTTAATCCCAATGGTATGAAACAACCAGTTCTGAGTGTATCCCTGAAGTGAAAAAGTTGGAGCATTAACACGACCAAATGCTTCGATTGCCCATTTTTCATTGATGTTGTAATTGGCCCTCAATCCCATACTGTACATCCACCCCTTTGCAGAAACATCTTTAACTGCACCCGTATCAACCGTACTTGAAATTTCTACATAGCTTAATCCACCGTTCAAAAACACACCCCAATCTTTACCTTTAAAATTCATATTTAAATCGAATCCATTGTTGCGATTTTTTCCAATATTTCCATAAGTCGTTACATATACACGATTCTCATTTACGGTTCTATATGTCTCAATAGCATTATCTACACGTTTATGAAAAAAGTTTATACCAAATCCACCTACTTTGGTGTAATTACCGAAAGATAATTCAAAATTATCACCAATCTCCGGCTCCAAATACGGATTTCCTTGTTGAATGTTCAAAGGATCACTCAAATTTGTGTACGGATTTAAATAAAACAAACTGGGTCTTTGAATTCTTCGATTGTAATTGAAACGTACAAATCCAGCCATACCAAACTTCCGAGATATAAAAAAAGATGGCACTAAATTGGCATAAGGCTGTCCGTTAAATTTAGTATTATCCGGCTTGGTCAATGCCCCTCCAAACTCGGTAAACTCATACCGCGCTCCAACACGAACTGAATAATACTTTAAAAAATTATACCCCAATTGAGTATAAACAGCATAAACGTTTTGATAATATCTGAATTCATTATTACGCGCTTCAATTGCACGGTAATCTTGATCACCATAATTAAAGCTATCAAAGGTGTAATCGGAAGTAACCAAACGACCGATAAACTTAGCGCCTGACTCCCAAGTTGTATTCGCATTCAAAGGTTCTATCCAATCCATTTGCAATGAATTTTCGATATTTATACCCAAATTATGACTGCGCTCTTTCCAGAATGAAACGCTCGAATTGTTCAAACGATCCGCCCAGTAATCATCCAAAGAATTTCCTTGAGTACTTAATCCAGAAACTGAAAATTCCCTACCTTTCTTTTTTGCTTGATATCGGTAATCAAACCCTACATCATATCCATATCCATTATTCGATCTATCTGTTTTTTGCGACCACAAAAATGCAAGTGAACTATCCAATGGTCCGAGTTTCGTATTCCAATTATTGTAGGAATTTCTCAATCTACCGTTACCAGAAACCGTAAAGATCAACGATTGTCGATCGCTAATTTGATAGTCTAAGCCAACCGTTAATCGTGGTCCCCCACCCCAATTGGTTTGATCACTCACTTGGAGCATTTTAAACGTTTCCCCAGAAGCATCTGTATTGATCCGTTCGGTAATTTCATCTCCCCAACTTCTCCAAAAATGACTTCCCAAATTAACGGAAACATTCGTTTTCCCTTTTTGATAGGAATATTGTCCACCCAAATGTGCAGAACGCGTACCCAACCCCATTCGAACATTCCCTGTACTCCCTTGCAATTTTTTATTTTTCATGATGATATTAATAATACCACCTGAACCTTCTGCATCGTATTTACTTGAAGGATTGGTAATTACCTCTATTTTTTCAATATCATCTGCCGATAATGAACGCAACGCATCGGCTGGATTCCCCGTAAGCAATCCCGAGGGTCTACCATTCACTAAAAACCGAACATTACGATTGCCCCGCATACTTACATTGCCATCCATATCCACTTCCACCATAGGAACCTTGGAAAGCAAATCGCTGGCGGAAGCACCTTTACTGGTAACATCTTCCGCGGCATTATATACCAATTTATCCGCTTGATTTTCAATCAAATTCTTTTGAACACGAATTTCAACAGCTTCAATTTTTTCGGATGAATCCAATTTTTTTCTTTCGGGGAATGTTGAATCTGCCGTATTTTTTGTTTGTCCAAATGCCGACAAAGAACTCATCAAACCTAAAAACACAAAAACACGTAAATTTCTATTGGGCACAATTATATTCATTATTCTTATTGTATTTATTTCTTATTCACTTTTCAACCATCCTAGTATCAATTATAACAGAATGTAAGTTTTACTTTTCTTTTTTTATTCACTGTTAAATTAGCTGTCGATATTTTTAACTCTTCAGAATTACTCAAACGCTTAATCTATTATTTTGGTTACAACACAAACTCTGTTGTTAAACGCTTCTCATAGCTTCTACAGGACTCATCTTCGCTGCGGACTGAGCGGGTAAAAACCCAGCTAATAATCCCACAACAAATGATGTAATTACTCCCATATAAATATCTTCAAGTCCTAAACTTAATTCAACACCATTACCCATCGATTGTTTTGCAAAAACATCCAAAACCAATAATAAAAGCCAAACAAAAATCAATCCTATACCGCCTCCAGCAATAGAAAGCCAAACCGATTCGAGTAAAAACTGAGTCCGTATAAACCAGTTTTTAGCCCCTAAACTCTTTTGAATTCCTATTTCGCGGGTTCGTTCTTTTACCGAAACAAACATAATGTTAGCAACACCAAAGCTACCAACCAACATCGCAAAACCACCAATAACAATACCTATTTTTTGAATCTGCCCAAACATACCCGAAATAGCATCCGTGATCATGGTCATTTGATTCACTGAAAAGTTATTTTCTTGGTTGGGCTTAAGTTTTCTAAACTGCCTCATCAATCGGTTCACTTCAATTTTCAAATCGTCTAATTTTGCACCTTTAGCCGATTTTACCATAATTTGAACTTCGTTAGAATACCTGTAAGGCATTATATTTAAAGCCCATTTGGAAGGGATAAAAACAGCATCATCCACCGAACTTCCCATCATATTACTGCCTTGATATTCACAAATACCCACAACAGTAGCTACAAAACTACCTATTCGTACTTGTTTACCTAAAGCAGTTGAACCGGGGAATAGATTTCGTGCAACATCATTTCCCAAAATCACTACAGCCCTTCCCGCAGAACTCTCATCCCCCGAAAAATACCTTCCCTCAGCAACAGGAACATCTTGAACTTGATTGTAATCGTGTGAAATGCTACGAATGTTGGCTGATTTAACTGCTTCTTTACCTGCTGAAATATCGCGATTGAAATTGTAAGTGAACGCAATGGAAGAAACCAAAGTTGGATCCAACCTCCTACTTAAAAATTCTGCTTCTTCCGGTGAAGATTCAGGACGTTTCAAAAAATTCCACCACGGATAATTCTCTCCAAAATCGTCCCACGACCATTTCTGAACAAACAATACATCCGAACCATATTTCGAGAACTGGTTATTTAAGCTCTTTTCTAACGAATGCACCAAGGCATACACCGAAACCACGCAAAATATACCAATGGTTATGCCCAAAACAGACAACGCACTTCTCAGTTTATTATTGACTAATGCCATAAACGACATTTTCAACGCTTCGCCGTATACAGGAAAAATGCGCATAAACACAAATTTACAAATTACCAAAGGAAAGATCGTTGTTCAAACAACAACTTTTCGATAAGCGTACGATAAATACCAATGGATTCCATTTTATTTCCCTCCGGTTGTATCGCGAGATTTTCGCTTAAACGTATCAAACTCACGTCGATACAATATACCCGTACCTAGAGTATTGCCGGATACACCATTGGTGGTGGTTGTATTGTTATTTTGTAGAATTAAATTATTTGAGCGTGAAAATGCTTTTAACCTCCAATTTTCATCACGTGTTTTATATTCTAGATTAAAATTAATTGGAACGGCCACGCTATTTACGAGAACTGCCACGGTCGGATCGTAGTTCAGATCCAAACGTAAACGATCGGATAAAAAACATTAGCTGTTAACAAATAATTGAGTATTACTGCTACCACTTGCATTTCGAACATCATCGAGATTCACCTGAATTCGCGTTGGGATTCCATATTTGGAAAACAAGTCATTCACCACCGAGCTTGCCAATGTAGAAACGCTATTTCCGGCAAAACCCGCACTACTGAATGAGGAGCTTGGAGCAGCAGAAGCGGCAGCGAATGAGGGCGGTAAAAAATTCCCAAAAAGCAAAAGCGCAATGGATTGTCGCATCGTTTCATCTCTATCTGATCGGATTCGTTGAATTACGGAATTCACCTCTGCTGCAGCCGTACCCGAAGTTGTGGCTAAATCAGGAGCTTGAATATCAAAACCGATGTTAGGACCGAATAAATTGCCCGTCATATACAAAGTAGAAACGAACCGAGTGGCGGGATAACTGCTACCTGAAGATCCTGCACTAATCATCAGAGTAGAAGGCGATATTTTCTTTTCAAAAGAACCACTTAAATCTACTTTAGCATTAAATGGATCTCCTTGCCAAGTTATATTTCCCCCCTTGTTTACATTAATTTTCTTTAATAAATTGATACCTGGCAGGGAAAAAGCATATTCACCCGACTCAATATTGTATCGTCCGAAAAGATAAATTTTCTCATCGCGATCGTAAATCAAACGCATGGCACCATCACCAAATCCTTTGATAATATCACCCAACTTCTTATCAATTACAAACTGTACTTCGGCATCATTCGTAGCTTGAACATCCAACGTAATTTTGCCTAAGGCATCATCTTCAGCTTCGGATTTCTTTGCTGTTTTTTTTGATTTATCGGTTTTAGAAACAAACGATATTGACCCTGAAACATAATTGGACGAAACTTGAGGGTATTGAATCGCCAATTTGGTTTTCTTGCGCGTTTTCAGCGCTATATCCATATCAATTTCGGAAAATAGACCATAAATATGTGCATTACCATCGGCATAAGCCGTACCATAAAACAAATCATTCATTTGCTCCGTGGTCTGCAACACTTTCATATTTTTCAAGCTATCCAACTTCAAATCCAAAGCAAAGTCAGAGAAATTTTCATGAGTCAACGCTAAATCCATCAATCCAAAATTCTTTTTGGTATCGTCGTAAAACTTAATCGGTCGCATGGTATATAAACCTTGATCGGTTAATTTAAAATTACCCGACATACTGTATTCGGTACCTAAATAATCTACACCCAATCGAGCACCATTTACGGTTATCAACCCTACTAATTTAGGTTTCCGCGTAGTACCTGTAATTCGAATGTTGCCTCCAATGTTGCCCGATTTAAATGTTACGATTTCCGTTAATAGTGGTTGCAAAATATTGAGTTTTGATTGCATAGGGATTACCCCTAATACATCCAGCTCGGCATCACTTCCTTCTTTTAGTTGCACAAATCCCTTGAAATTTGTGCGCTCTAACGGTCCATTCCTGAAGTTGGCCAATACTTTTAACTGACCCGGTGTTCTTGTTTCCTCCACGGACAATCCAAGTGCCCCGTAATCGAATCCTAAATATTTCAGACGATTGACATCTAAGTTCCCCAAAAAATGAAAATCAGAAAGTACAGAACTTATTTTTAAATTCCCATTTACCTTGAAACTGAGACTATCAAAGGTACCTTCTGGAAAAAAGGGTTTCAATACTTTTTGGGAAATGTTACTGAACTCAATTTTAAGTGTGTCGCGCGTGTTATCAGAAACGTCGCCTTTCAATTCCAAATAGTGACGATCATCTGCCAAAAAGAAATCGTGCAAATGCCAATGATCTTCATTGAAATCGATACTCGCTTGATCGTCTAACTTCCAGGTTTGATCATAAATTTTCAAAACGGTTTTCTTGAAATCCAAATTGGCGGTTTTTTCTGAAATCGAACCATTTCCACCCAATTTCAATCCGTATCTATCCAATTTATCATGCAAAACAGAAGAAATGGTGTATCCGCCGTTGGTAATTTCAAAAGCAAATCCCAATGTATCGTAAACGGTATTTTCAACCAAAACATAATTGGTAGTAAATTTTGATTTTAACAACCCATTAGCAGTGGGTTTTTGTATTGAAACCATGGCACGTTCCATGTAAATTCGACCGTATTCTATAGACATAGGTCCAATTTTCAAATCACATACATTGTTTGGTGCAAAATAATTACCTCGTATACCCACGGGTCCTAAATACAAACCGGGAACAATGAAAGCTTCAATCCAAGAAGTTTGTGGAATGTATAAATCAATTTCAATCGAATCCAATATGGGGCGATCGATTTCTTTAAACCTTTCTGGGGCTACATTGTGTGCGAAATGTTGAAACCACTGCGGAGTATTCGTCAACTTCCAAGGACCTTTTACTGTTCCGTCAACCCAATCACCTCTAAACTCCAATAATGCATTATTGGGTCGATTAATCGCTTGAAAACGCAATTGAAATTCATCTTTCCCACGTAGCAACCTAAAATCCGATAGACTTACATTACCCGTTAAATCATCTAAGTTCCAACCTTGCAAATTGGCTGAATAATTTCCACCAAAATTCAAATTTACCGTATCGAAACCCAGCTGTTTTAGATCTACTTTATTTACTTTACCCGATAAATTCCAATGAGGTTGATCCGAAAACAACTGATCAAACTCAATATTTGAATTCAATTTAAACACCGGATCATCGGCAACCAGACTTGCCGACAAATTTCCGTTATCCAAACTTCCAACTGCTTGAATTTTATTTACAAATCGATCATTGATTAAAGCTTGATTCAATTTAATATCAAAATCGGAAACCGCAGATTCATCAAAATTATATCCTTCGGCTTTAACTTCGGCATCAACGGATTTAAAGGCTTGAAAATTGTCACTAAATACCCCAGGATTAAATTGCTTAACCAAACCGTGAGCTTTATAAGCTAAACTGTCGTCCAATCGTTTGTGATCAATAAAAAAATGCCCATCATACGTACCTAATGCCGTTTGACATTCGCCTTTAAAGTCAACCGAAGTCATCGGAATATGAAGAAATGCATTAATTAATGCATCCCCAAAAGGCAGCAACGAAGGAGTAAATGTTTCTACTTCAAGTATTTTTTGGATATCAGCTTGCTTAAACACACTTTCGGTAAGCAACACTTCGTTAATCATTTGATCGGTATGCACCGCATCGAAAATATCTACTTCTGCATTCAAACGCGAACCCATGGGGGTTGTAATTCTACAATCTCTTGATTTCAAATGCATTAGAGGGCCTTTGATGTGTAATTTGGCATGGATGTCAATGGAATGATCTTTCAACCAGGGGATAAAGTAGCCTACATCGGAAAGTCGAATTTTACTTTGATCTACTCCGATAGCGTATATTACTTCTTCATAATGATTATTGATGCTTCCGGGTTTGGACCAATCCATGGAAAAAGCTCCTTTGATTTGCGTTGATCCTGATTGTAAATCCAACGGTTTCAATTTTAAAATTCCTCCCTTTATTGCAAGAATTCCTTGAAGGGAATTTACCGGAAAACCCGATCGCTCTTGGGCTTCAAGATGTTTAATATCTAACTCAAATCCCTTTGCATCGGAAATTTCACCCGAAGAAATTTCCGCATTTAAACTGGAAAATCGTATGTAATCGGGGTTAAATTCGCCCTTGATATTGCTTTTTAATGGTGATTTTCCATAAAAATAACAAAATTCCGACTCAATGAGGTTAATATTCGATAAAAACACATCCCACGATTTACCTGTAGTTGGAGTTGTATCTTGAGTAAAATACTCTTCAATAAATTCGTAATTGAGTTTGTTTTCTCCAGGGTATTCTCCCATTTTCACCAGCAACTTGTAGAAATCCAAGTCACTTATCAACATTTTTTTATTTGAAACGGATGCTTCTTGAATTTTAAAATCCAATGTTTTTGAGTATAAAATCGTGTCTGAGTGTTTATCGTAAACACATATCGATTCCAAATGGAAATTTCTTAAAAAGTCAACCTCGACACCGCCAATCTCAATTTTTGTTCCCAGTTCTTTTGCCAATTCTCGGGCTAAATATTGAGTAACTTTGGTTTGTACAATTTTGTTACGGGTGAGTACGGCCAAAACACTAGAAAGAAATACCACGATCAGCAGAGATCGTAATATAAACTTTCGTAATTTTGAGCCTCGTCTTTTCAAATCTATCAAAGTTAATATTTACAAAATTTGGGCAATCCACCAATGCAATCCGATTCCATTATATTAGGCATTGAAAGCAGTTGCGATGATACATCAGCCGCTGTTCTTATTAACGGCAAAGTCTGTTCCAACATTACCGCAAATCAAGACGTTCATCGAAAATTTGGTGGAGTTGTTCCAGAATTGGCATCTAGAGCTCACCAAAGTAATATCATTCCGGTTATTGATCAAGCTATAAAAACCGCCGGTATTGAAAACCATCAAATTTCTGCCATTGCCGTTACTCAAGGTCCAGGACTGATGGGCTCTTTAATTGTTGGATTGAATACCGCAAAATCGCTTTCCTTGGGTTGGAACATTCCTCTCATCGGTGTCAATCATTTGCAAGCTCATGTGGCAGCCCTTTTCATCGATCACCAAGTGGAATTCC
>JACCEA011190284.1_pt1 | contig 10058 bp, 5 predicted proteins | sample 7449851 | NCBI WGS metagenome assembly JACCEA01 (sample SAMN15323453, study PRJNA562643) | freshwater metagenome | isolation source: river surface water | place: USA:Blue River Watershed | collected 2017-08-18 | reverse complement strand
CGTAAAGCAACTCCTGATAGAAAATGACTGAAATAAAAGTACCACCGGTTGGTGAATCGATAAGTGAGGTCACCTTGGTAAAATGGCTGAAGAAAGAAGGCGATTATGTGAACAGGGACGAAGTGTTATGCGAGCTCGAATCTGAAAAAGCTACTTTTGAACTCAATGCCGAACAGGCTGGCATTCTTCACATCAAAGCTGAAGAAGGTGCTACCCTGAATATCGGAGACCTTGCATGCTCTATCGACGAGACTGCACCTAAACCTGCCGGCGTACCGGAAGTTGCACCTGCACCTGCTGCTGCACCCGCACCGGCTAAGGAAGAAAAAGCAGCAGCCCCTGCCGCAGCACTCCCGACCGACACGAAAGCTACTCCGGTTGCCAATGCCATCATGGCCGACAAACAAGTAAAACCTGCAGACGTAAAAGGTTCAGGTTCCAAAGGTCGCATCATGAAACAAGATGTCCTGGACGCTATTGCTAACCCCGGTCGCAAAGGTGGCGCAGAGGCATTCACTCGCGAAGAAAAGCGCGAAAAGATGAGCAACCTCCGCAAAACTGTATCACGCAGGTTGGTTGAAGCAAAGAACAGCACCGCTATGCTCACTACCTTCAATGAGGTAGACATGACGTGTATAATGGAGATCCGCAAAGCATACAAAGACACTTTCAAGGAATCTCACGGGGTCAACCTCGGCTTCATGTCGTTCTTTACAAAGGCTTGCTGTATTGCCCTCCAGGAGTGGCCTGCGGTAAATGCATATATCGATGGCGAATCATTGGTATACCATCACTACTGCGATGTATCTATCGCAGTTTCAGCGCCGAAGGGTCTTGTTGTTCCTGTTATCCGTAATGCGGAAAGCATGAGCATGGCCGACATAGAAAAGAAAGTGGTGGAACTCGCTAAAAAAGCAAGAGATAGCAAGCTCAGCCCCGACGAAATGGCTGGAGGTACATTTACCATCACCAACGGCGGCGTGTTCGGGTCCCTGATGTCAACACCTATTATCAACATCCCGCAATCAGCTATCCTCGGCATGCACAAGATACAGGATCGTCCGATGGCCATAAATGGTAAAGTAGAGATTCGCCCGATGATGTATGTAGCCCTTAGCTACGACCACCGCATCATCGATGGTCGTGAATCTGTTGGTTTCCTCGTTCGTGTAAAAGAACTGCTTGAAAACCCTGATTTCATGCTCTTCGGACACGATCCGGTGAAAACACTCCTCGAACTGTAATTACTTGAACTATACTAAAATATTAAGGCGACCCTATCGGTCGCCTTAATATTTTGTACTGTCTATATCACGCTACGCTTTAGGGTCCAGCGCCTTCTTTATACGGTCCGAAACATCCTGCAGGTGATACTTGCTGATCTTATCGCTCGTAGCCGGAATAGCGGCATCAACCTGTTTTTTCAAAGCCTGCAACTGCGCTCTCGCAACTGACACGCCATCGGTGTTCCAAATGTTGGCAGCGCTTCCCGGTGCCTGCATCATTGCTGCATCAGGATTTATAATGCGCTTCAACGCATCGATGTACGCTTTCTGCAGATTCCTGCGATAACCATCTATAGGTTTGTGCGACGTCAGCTCGCTCCACACCAACGATTTTACATCCTCCATCATAGCATCAGGGGTGTACACTTTGGTCGCACCGAATCGGTTGGCCGATACAGCCATCCTGTTCAACCTTCCCACCGAAAGCAGACTATTAAGCACATTCACCTGAACGTTGGTCACCTGGTCGGCAGCCACCGGATTGTTGATCTTATTCAGGATGTTCTTGTCCAGCAACCATTCAGGAGTTGTGAACAACTGCTTACCGAGGAACGCTACAGCGTCTTTCTGCGATTGCACCGGAGCCGGTTCATAAACATCTTCCCCTTTCTGCTCCACGCTCTTCGGTGTTTCGTAAACACCGCCAACATTCTTGAGCACATGCCCCATATACCTGTTGAACTGGGTCACAACCGCGCCATACATGGTCTCAAGATTCTCATACTTGTCTGCTTCTTCTGCCGTCCATTCAGGCAACCTCGGCACAATTCGTTTTAGGTTGGCTATACCATACTCACTCGCCTTCATACTGTTATCTCCCAGGTCTTCTGTCTGCGATCTCGGATCGAACGGATTCGTTTCCGTTCCAAACCACAACCTCGGATTAGCCTTCAGACTATCCACAATCCACTTGTTCACAATTTTTTGGTCGTCTTTCTCATCTTTAGCAAATGTCGCTTTGTACCCCCACTCTATTGCCCACTTGTCATAGTCACCAATGCGTGGGAACATACCTGCGTCGCCTATCGCGTCGCCCGGCTGTGCAACATAGTTGAAACGCGCATAGTCCATTATAGATGCGGTGTGACCATGAGCCTCAACCCATGCTTTATCCCTCAACTTCTCTACCGGGGTCCTGCTGCTGCTACCCATGTTATGGCGCAAGCCCAGTGTATGCCCCACTTCATGCGACGAAACAAAACGGATAAGTTGCCCCATCAGCTCGTCATCGAATACCATTTTCCTGGCACGCTCATCTACTGCTGCAGCCTGCACAAAATACCAGTCGTGCACCAACTTCATTACATTATGGTACCAGCCTATGTGGCTTTCTATGATCTCTCCGCTCCTCGGGTCGTGCACATTCGGGCCGTATGCGTTCGGTACATCCGATGGAAGGTAACGAACCACCGAGTAACGGGCATCTTCAAGGTTAAGAGTCGAATCAGAATAGTCCCATTCCTTACCAATGATCGCGTTCTTAAATCCGGCACGTTCAAATGCTACCTGCCAGTCGTTGATACCCTGTATCAGATATTTCCTCCATTTCTTAGGCGTTGCCGGATCTATGTAGTAGACGATCGGTTTCTTGGGCTCCACAAGCTCACCGCGTTTCCATTTCTCCATATCGGCTTCCTTGGCCTCAAGGCGCCACCTCACCGCAAACACCTGATCTTCTACCTTTTGCTGCGCATCGTCAAATACCTGAAAATCATCGGCAAAGAAACCCACCCTCGGGTCAAACAAACGCTTGGCCATTGGCACCTTGGGCAATAGCACAAACGAGTTGTTGATCTCCATCGTCACCGCCCCCGCAGCCATGGCAGCAGGCAAGGTCACGCTTGGCATCTGGCCAGGTCCGCCGGATGGACCAACCGGTGGCGTAGATGTGAATGTACGCACGACCTTTACCTCAGTATTTATAGGGTAGGTATTGATAGACGAAATGTACGTCCTGTCAGACACCTGATTCGTCAGATTGAACCTACGCTTCGTGAACGCACTCAGGCTCACAGGCTGATTATCGCCATTGAAGAAGTCTGTAACATCCAACACCACAGAGTTGGAGTCTTTACCCAATGCCTTGATGTCAAATGAAAAAGCGATCGGGTTCATATTGGAGTTGCTCACCGCCTTGAAGATGTCGGTAACCGAATCCGCAACACTTATCGTTGTTACTACTCTCAGAAACACTTTGTTGTTGGGTCCCTTTTCCCACAATACCGACTTACGGCTTTCCATCTCTCCGGCATACACGCCGCCACCACCGGCTATTTTACTATAACGGGTCGTCACTATCATCTCCCGGTTCATGATAGAATCAGGTATCTCGAAATACCATTTATCATCAACTTTATGGATACTGAAAAGGCCCTTACGGCTCACAGCCTTATCGGTGATCACCTTGTTGAATGGCTTCGGGCCTTTTTTTGCGCTGCTAGTGTCAGTCTTTGCGGCAGGCGCTCCGGCTGTCGCTGCAGGTGCGCTATCCTTTTTCTTCTTGTTCCTGGCAGTTGCACCAAAGGCGACAAACGCCATCAAGGGAAGGATGAGTAGTTTCTTCATCGAAAACAATATTAGTTTGGAACGTGTAATGTAATAAGTAAACACCAATTTTCCGCAACGACCGCAGCTTTGCCGTCAAAAATCCCCCTCTGAAACGGCTGATCATTACACACCAAGTTTCAGGGCGATGCTCAGCAACAACCAACCCAGCACTATCAGCGGAGCGGGTATCTTTGAAAAATACAGAAGCGAGAAGGTGATAGCGGCCACTACCAGATGGAACCACTCAAACGACAATGATGCATCAAAAGCGATATAACGGAACAAGATAATACCTGAAGCCCATATGATACCGACAATTGCCGAATTGATACCCTCCAACGCCCTGAAAATGATAACATGGTGTTTCAGATTTTCGTAGATCGGGAAAAGGAAGAACAACAATAAAGTACTGGGCATAAACACCGCGATTGTGGCCACCAATGCTCCCACCGCCTGCCACATGCCTCCGTACTGACTCATTGCCATACCGCCAACGAACGAACAAATGGAAAAAACCGGCCCCGGTAATGCCTGCACCAATCCATAACCGGTAAGCAACTGCCCGGCAGTAAGGACCTGATAACCCTGCCTGCTCACAAACTGGTAGTACATCATCGGCATAAGGGTTTGCCCGCCGCCAAACACAATTGCGCCGAAACGGTAGAAGTTCTCAAACAGGTTGAAGATCCTGCCGTGTTGCCACGCCTCGGTCCTCGCCAACTCACTCAATACACCCGCAATAATGAAAATGGCCGCAAACGCCCACAGATGCAACCAGTTGATCTTCTTAGGTTTCTGCAACGGTGTGGGGATACGTTTATTACTGAAATTGCTGATGGTACCCGAAAGAACCAACAATGCCGGGAATACCCACGGCGAGTTAATAAACAATGTCGCGAACAGACTGCCCACCATAATGCTGGCCGTGGCGAAGTGTTTGATACTCACCTTCATCATGCGCGCGGCTGCATAAAACACAAACCCCACCGACATCGGCTGCAACAAGATCAGCCGGTTCTCGCTCAACTTGCCCAGATGGTAATGATACATTAAAAACGAAAACACAGCCATCAGCAACGCGGCCGGAAATACCCACAATAGCAGAGTCAGTAACGCTAATGGGATGCCTCCCCTCTTCATTCCTATCAGCATCACCGTCTGCGTTGATGAAGGGCCGGGTAGCATTTGGCAGAATGCATTATACTCAAGCAACTCGTCCTCGGTAAGGTCCTTTCTCTTCTGCACAAATGTCTTTACCATCATACCCATGTGACCCTGCGGGCCGCCAAAAGCGGTAAATGAATACAGGAAAACTGCCTTCAGAAATGGTATGTGACGCAACAACCTCATTTCGGAAACAACATCTTGATCGTACAGTTAATAACAACACCTCTTCACCTGACCCCCACTTCTCCCTTTAAAGGTAAATATAATACGAATAAACTCATTATTCATATATAAATATTCAACAACTCAAAAACTGAATTCAAGGCACAAAGAAAAATAATATTGCCGTCAAGAACGAATATGAAAATACGCCGGTGACGTGTGTCTCTATGGCAATTTCAGTTGCGCCTTTATCGCTGTAAATACTTCCGTGCACGTCTTCACAACAGCATCAACGTGCGGACGTATGATCTCGGGCGCCATGCGCTGCTTGGCCAATGCTTCGATCTGCTCTAACTCGGCTACGACCACCGTCACACCGAATGTGTGCATAGATGGCTTGATCTTATGGGCCATAGCCGCCACCTCTTCCAAATCATTCCCCTTAAAAGCAGCCTCCATTTTCTCGAGCCCTGACAGTGACTCCACCACAAACAGCCCTGCAAGATTCACTACGAAGTCCTCGTCTCCTCCGCTGAATGCCCGAACCTTTCCCAGATCGAACAATGCATCAGATGCCTTTTTCAGCTGTTTCGCCTTGGTCACCTTCTCCTTTATCCTCGACTCTCGCCCCAGCCACTGTGCCACCAGCTGCACCATCTTATCTTCGTCAAACGGCTTGGAGATAAAGTCATTCATGCCCGCTGCCAGACACTTCTGTTCCTCGTGTTTGTTGGCATATGCCGTCAAAGCAATGATCGGTATCCCCCTATCCACCTCACTTCTTATCAACCTTGTCGCTTCCAGCCCATCCATCACCGGCATCTGAATATCCATCAATATCAGATCAAACGCACCCTTCCGCAATACATCTATCGCCATGGCACCATCGTGCGCTTCTGTCACATCAGCACCATATTGAGACAATATCGTATTTGCCAGTACCCGGTTCATTGAGTTATCCTCTACCAGCAATATCGATTTGCCCTTCAGCACCTGCGTATCAATGTTGAACGCGTGCTGCTTGGGCAAGTGCTCCTCACTACCCTTTCGGAAGTTCAGCGTGAAGGATATCGATGTTCCCACACCTTTCCGACTCGACACCTTGAGGTCGCCACCCATCAGGTCCACCAGTTGCTTACAGATACTCATGCCAAGGCCGGTACCTCCGTACCTCCTCGTTATACTCTCATTCTCCTGAGTGAACTTATCGAAAAGGTGTCGCACAAAATCATCGCTCATACCTATTCCGGTATCCTGAACAATGAATTGTACAAGCTGCGATTCCTCGGTATCTTCTAACACAGAACACTCCACCAGCACCTCTCCGGTTTCTGTGAACTTAATGGCATTACTCAGCAGATTCATGATCACTTGCCCCAGCCTGTACGGGTCACCAATAAGGACCTTGGCAAGATGTTTAACAAACACACGCCGAACAGATATTCCTTTTTCTTCGGCTTTATGCCTTAGTATCCGCAGCGTATTCTCAACCGTATCCTGAACAACAAAACCTATCTCCTCCAACGCTACCTTGCCTGCCTCTATCTTCGTAAAGTCAAGAAGGTCGTTGATGATCACCAGCAGATTATCGGACGCGTTCCTTACTATCTCCAGATATGCCTCCTGCTGTTGGTCCAGTTTGGTCCTTGCCAGCAAACGCCCTAGCCCGATAATGGCATTCATAGGTGTGCGTATCTCATGGCTGATGTTGGCCAGGAACAACTCCTTAGCCCGTGCCGAGCTTGCAGCATCCTCATTCGCCTTTCGCAGATCGGCCTCCAGCTTTTTATGGGAGGTGATATCAAGGTGGATCCCTATGGACCCCACAAAATTATTTTCCGAGTCAAAAATGGGCGCACCGCTTATCAGCCACCACTTTTCAGCACCATTTTTATCAACCACCTGCAGCTCATACGCATCCGACCTACCTGATTGGCGCCTTTCGTTTACATTTTCGATCGACTGTACTTTTTCACCTCGCACAAAAAGCGATGCTGTCGAGTTACCTATCAGCTCCTCCATGGTGTAGCCACTCATGTCGCAGAAACTCTGGTTGGCATATACAATGCGCTCGTCGGGCGACACTTGCAGCAGCCCCAGGTTCATATTCTCGATGATGCGACGATACTTCTCCTCACTCGCTTTCAAGGCCTGCTCTGCCTTGATGCGTGCAGTTATATCCTGCGAGAAACCTATCACATAAGGCTGGTCGCCCTCATCTGTGACAAGGAAATTCTGGTACAAGAGATAGATACGCTCCCCTGTTCTTGACAGGGCCACCATAATACCTTCCGCCTTCCCATGCTCTCTTATCTGCTTCAAATAAACGTCTTCGAAATCAGACTGCCGGTCCTTGGGCAACAGGCCTCCGAGCGACTTACCCTGCAGGTCTTTGTAGTCATACCCGAAAGTATCCACCGAGGCCTGATTCAGTTCTATCAGCTTTCCATCAAGGTCGTGCGTGCATATAAGTGCCTGGCTATGATCGAAAATGCTCCGGTAGCGCAACTCACTCTGTCTGATAAGGTCATCAGCCTTTTTACGCTCCGTGATATCAATACCATAATTAATGAACAAGTAAGGTTGCCCCTTGGCATTCATCACCGGCTGCAACACTTTCAGTTTGTACTGCACCTCACCCGCGACACCAGCCGTCTTATCCTCCCATGTGATCGATTGGCGTGTGCGGCGCGCCTCTTCAAGTCTGGCCTTACCCACCACCGGCAATGCCGTCTGGCTTTGCCCGTTTGTACACTCCTCTTCGGTCTTGCCTATCACCCACTTTCTTACTGTAACGTCGCGCACCGCACTCGGATTCACATACACATATCGCCCGTCGCGGTCCAGTACGGTGATATCAGCGGGCAGGCTATTAAGTATCTCTTCATTCAGCTCCTGCTGCAGCCGCTGCTTTCTCTTGGATTCCCACACCTGCTTTTTCAGCAGGGCCGCCAGATTCACTATATCATCCTCCACCGTGATCTCATCCTGCGGATACCCCCCCAGCACAAACATCGCCTCCTTCATGTCGGCTATCGCCGTTGTCACCTTCTGGCTTTGCTCACTTTCCTTCTCCTCACGCTTGCTCATGCGCTTCTCCTTCACTACCGGCAGCATCTCATTATAGGTATCGTTCACAGCATCAATAAAGTCCCTGAAGTCGTCCCTGTCCAGGTCGGCCTCCGGAAAAAACTGCTTTATCTGCTGTGCCAGCTTCTTGTTCAATCCCATGTTCTGCGGTTCTACCCTGCTTGGTTTTGCTTCGCTTTTATTACTTCAATGTCAGTTCTGCTTTCTTCACCATTCTATATATGGTGGACTTACCTATGTCCAGCTTCTCTGCCACCTTCAGAATGTTGTGATCATATTTATTCAGGAAGGTCTGGATAATATCTATGTTGTACTGATGCAGCGTCTTTTCACCCATCATCAACTGGTTGCCGGTAGTTGCCGCATGGAATGTTATGTCATCCGGCTCCAGCTCCTTGCCACTACACATCACCGCCGCCAATTCCATCACCCCCTTCAGCTCGCGCACATTGCCCGGGTATGAATACGACAACAACTTGTCTTTTGCTGCCGGCGTTATGGTCATCTGTGGCAGATTGTTCGCCTTGCAGAAACTATCGAGGAAGAACTTGGCCAGCAACAACACATCGTTTCCCCTATCTCTCAGAGGTGGTAATGCGATAGGCATACCCGTCAACCTGTAATACAGGTCCTCCCTGAAGTTGCCACGCTTCACTTCCTCTGCAAGGTTCTTGTGCGTAGCGGTTATGATCCTCACATCCAGCTTTATGCGCTCACTGCCGCCTACCCGCACCACCTCGCGCTCCTGCAGCACACGCAGCAACTTGCTTTGCACGCTCAGGTCCAGCTCCGCTATCTCGTCCAGAAACAGGGTGCCGCCATTGGCCTCTTCAAAGCGGCCCAACTTGCGGGCCACCGCACCGGTGAATGCCCCCTTTTCATAACCGAATAACTCACTCTCTATGAGCTCCCTGGGGATAGCAGCCATGTTCACCGCCACAAACGGCTTCTTCTTCCTGTCGGAAAAGTGGTGAATGGCCTGTGCCACCAACTCCTTACCGGTACCGGACTCGCCGGTGATGGACACATTGATATTCGCCTTGCCAGACTTCTCTATCAACCCGAAGATCTTCTGTATCTCGCGGCTACTGCCCTTTATCAGTTTGCCGGGGTCGTTGCGGGTGCTCAGCTCTTCTTTCAGTTGCTCCACCTCTTTGCGCAGAGAGTGGTTCTCGCGCACACGGCGCACCGCGTTCAGCAGCAGGTCTTTGGTATTATCGTCTTTTATAAAGTAGTCACTCGCTCCGTTCTTCAGCAGCTCTATGGCCGTGGTGATGTCCTTCTGACCACTGATGATGATGACCGGTATATTGGCATCATGCTTCTTTATCTTCTCCAGCACATCGCCCCCCTTTGCATCGGGCAGCGAGTAGTCGAGTGTTACCAGATCAGGTTTGTTGCCCAGATTGGCCAGACAGTCTTTTGCGGTAGTGTACCTGAATACCTCATAGTCAGGATTCAGTGACAGGAAGTAGCGCAGCATCTCCCCATACACCATATCGTCTTCTACTATGAATATCCTGTATTTATCCATTTTGGGAAATTTTTCTCATTGTAGTAAGGTCTTTCCCAAAAATACACAATACACGGAGACATCACAAATAATAGTGGAGTATATTAGTACATAATATACACACCCTCACGCACTATCCCTCATATACCACGCCCGACTTCGGCGTTTCGTAGAGTTCTATCTTGCTGAGGATAGGTATCTCTTTTTTTATCTTGTCCCACAACCACTTGGCCAGCAGCTCGCAGGTGGGATTTTCCAGCCCGGGCACATTGTTCAGCGTTTTGTGGTCCACT
>JACCEA010355178.1_pt1 | contig 10060 bp, 20 predicted proteins | sample 7449851 | NCBI WGS metagenome assembly JACCEA01 (sample SAMN15323453, study PRJNA562643) | freshwater metagenome | isolation source: river surface water | place: USA:Blue River Watershed | collected 2017-08-18 | reverse complement strand
TATGTTGGGTTCTGCTAACCGTGCGTTGCAGGGTATGGTTAATTCAAATAACAATACTTACAACATTAATTTGAACAAGTCGAACATGAGTCCGGCTGAGATTATTGCTGAGATTCGTAGGTATGAGAAAACCACTGGTCGAAAGGTTTTGGTCGCTTAATGGCTATTGCAGATTTTAACCTCAGTACCGATGTAAAGGTGCAGTTGTATACGCCTCCTACTGGTGCGTTTATTCTCGGTCAGTCTTTGTTGGGTGGCACTGATGTGTTCAATGATGCTGATTACACTTGGGAGAATGTTGCTACTGAGGGTGTGACTGGTGTTCAGTGGAGCCGTGGTATGGGCTTCGATGGTGCTATTCGTGTCATTGAGGCTGGCAGTTGCCAGATCAACTTTATGACTCAAACTTTCGACCCGTGGGTTGATCAGAATGTTCGTGTTGGTGCTCGTATGCGTGTTGTTTTGCAAAGGGAACCTGAGGGAACAAGTTATTTCAACCGTGTTCTGAATCCTAGTTTTGAGTATGGGGACAAACTTGGCTGGGATTCTTCTGGTGCTGTTATCACACAGGTGAATACTGAATCGTATTCTGGCACTAACTCTTTGCGAGTTGCTTGTAGTGCTTTAGATCAGAGTGCTTTCATTTCTTCTGCTTACCGACCTACTGTTGCGGCGATTGCTCAATACACTGGTTCAGTTTGGGTGAAGGGTGAGGCTGGTAAGCCAGTTACTTTGGAGTTGACTGATTACACTGGTGGTGGTGTGGCTTTGACTACTACTGTTTCTGACACAACTGTTATGACTGGTTCTTGGCAAAGAATTTCTGTGTCTAAAACTATGGGTGCTACGGCAGCTACGGTTCGTATGTTGGTGCGTAATAAAATTGCAGCTCTACATACTTTTTATGTTGATGCTTTTATGCTGACTGTTGGCCCTGATTTGTTGGATTACTTTGATGGTGATTCTCAGGGTGCTACTCGTGATAGCAGTATTTGGTTTTATGACTGGACTGATGTTCCAGGTGATTCAGTGTCTATCAAGATGGCTACGACTGAGGCTTTGTTCACTGGCAAAATTACTTCGTTGAGTATGTCTTATGACAAAGATGGTTGGGCTTCTGTAAGTGTGAATTTGACGGATGCTATCCAAGAAACTTTGAACTCTCGTATCGCTGAGTATGTCACTGACACGAGTGTGGTTCCTTATGATTTGGCTTCGCAGGTTATTTTTGCTATGACTGAACCTACTGGGTTGGTTCCTAATCCGTTTAATGATGAGGGACAAACAGCACATTTGGGTGCGTATGACACTGGTGCTTCAGCCTTTGTTATTGCTGGTGATTTGATTAATCAGGCTATTGAGGCGGAGCAGGGTTGGTTCTGGGTCAGTAAGGACAACACAGAGTATGTGTATCTTGGTCGTGGCTTTGCTGGTTATACGCCTGTTCTAACTTTTGGTAATAATGAACCAGAGTCAGACACTTACTTCCCTATTCGTGAGATTGACATTGATTTGTCAACTGACCAGATCATTAATGCTGTGAATGTCACTTCTTCTTACGATCCTGGTTTGACTCAGGTTAGTTCGGTGAATCAGGACTCGGTGGATTCGTATGGTTACCAATCTCAGGACTTCTCACCGTATTTGTATGATGAGGCTGAGTTGGCTTCTTGGGCAGCTAACTTACCGTTGGCTACTCTTACTCGCCGTGTGAACTCGGTAACTGTTTCGGCTCTTAATGCTGCTGGAGAGTTGAACTACATTGCTAGTTTGCCTTTGGCTGACTCAGTAACCGTAGACTTCACACGGTCAGGGTTTACAATTAATGAGGACTACATGATTCGTAGGATCACCCACTCGCTCACCTTCGAGGAATGGTTGACTACTTTTGAACTTTGGAAAGGCAACAACTAATGGCTGGTGCTGGTTTTAAAACTTTTGTCAATCTGACCACTATTCCTGCTTCGGATGTGAACAATTACCTTATGGAGCAGTCGCTTATGGTGTTTGCGACTGCTACTGCTCGCAACACTGCTTTGCCTTCACCTGCTGAGGGTATGCACGCCTACTTGTCTGATGTGAACCAGGTAACAGTGTATGACGGCACTTCATGGCGACCTATCAGCACTTCTTCGTACACTTCGTACTCACCTACTCTTGTGAATGTCACTTTGGGTACTGGTGGCACTTCAGTGTTCTCATACTCGGTGTCTGGAACTCAGGTGAATGTGCGTGGTGCAATCACTTTTGGTACTGGTGGTGCTTTGACTGGTTCACCAACTTTCACTTTGCCATTGACTGCTGTTGCTGGTCAAAGCATTTTTGGTTCTGCTCGTTTCACTGACACAGGAACCGCAGACTACGCAGGTAGCACCATTTATGCTTCTACCACTACTGCAACTATGCGTTGTTTCAACGCAGCTGGTACATACGCTGTGAACACGATCCTTTCGGGTACTGTTCCTTTCACCTTCGGTAACACTGATGTTATCGCTGTTAACTTCACTTACGAGGCTGCATAATGACTACTGTTACTTGTCCTGACGCTACCTGCGATTACTATGGTCGTATCTTCGAGGTTGAAGGCGAGGTTGTAACCGCTTTATGTGGCGGTTGCGGTAACGCTATTCCTGCCGAGGGCATTACAACCGTAGAGTAAACTGTTCTTATCGCCTACGCAACGATTGAGAAGGTTTTTGCGTGGAACAACAAGAGCAAGTCCCTGTATGGGCACAAGAACTTATCCGTGAGGTAACAATCCTCAATGAGCGACTGCCTAACCACATTAGTTGGACTGAACGGAATGTTTTAGATCACGAGAAGCGTATTCGTGTTTTGGAGCAGTTCCGTTGGATGGTTGTTGGTATGGTCGGCTTGTCTGGCTTTATTGGTGCGATTGTTACTAAACTCTTAGGTTTCTAGATGGGGAAAGTCGCTAGATTTATAGCGGCTACTACGCTGGCCCTCGGTTCTTTACTTCTTACTAACCCTGCTTCGGCTAGTGAGAGTGTAAAAGTTGATGTTTATACTTTCAGTTCTGATTTTGGTTACCCTGAACGCAATGTTGATTCTTTGATCTATTGCACGACAGTCTATGTAGATAACATTGAGGCTGATTGGGGCGGTAATGACATTTTTGGGTGTGGCTATGATTTTGTTTTGTTGCACTATTCAGGCACTTTAACTTTCCCAACTTCTGATCCTGTTTATTTAATGGGTTTGGCTGACGATGGGTTCAGTTTGAGCCTTGACGGTGCACCTGTTATTGACGATTGGTATTTGAAGGGCTGTTCTGGCAGCTGGAATACTTTTACTCCTGTCGCTGGTCATTCTTATGTTTTGGATGCGTGGATGTATGAGTATGGTGGCGGTGCTTGTTCTTCTCTTTATGTAAGTACCGATTTGAACAATTTTGCAGTTGTTCCTAACACTTGGTTTGATGCACCTATTGTGGAGCCTTCTCCTGAACCTTCTCCTGAAATTACTCCAGAGCCAACACCTGAACCTAGTGTGAAGCCTTCTCCAACACCTACCCCAAAGCCAACTGTTCAACCTACTCCTGAACCTGCTCCAGTTAGCCCTGAACCAACCGTAGAGCCAACACCAGAACCTCAACCAACTATCACACCAGAACCAGTTGTTGAGCCTTTACCAGAGCAACCTACGCTTCTTGAACAAGCAACACAAGATGATCCTGAACTACCAACTGAACTAGCAGCTATCCCGTTGATTGGTGATGTTGCTGGGAAGGTTTTAGAAGTGTTCAATGCGTTGGGCAATGTTGGTGCTGACATGACACCGGAGCAACGCAAAGAATCCCAACAAGTAGTCGTAGCCTCGGTGATTGTTGGTCAAATTGCATCTATTTCTACTATGAGGAAACTATGAAATTCTTGAATGACATTCTTGGTCAGTTGTGGACTTTGCTAGGTATGTTTATCGCCTGGTTAGTGTTGGAGGGTTCAGCCCGTACTGTTGTGGGTTGGGCAATCCTTATTTCACTTGTGATTTGGGTAGGCACTTTTTGGATTAGGGACAGGGTAGAATAGATCTATCAGCCTACGCAACTGACTACGAAAGAGTTTGAGCATGGCTTGGCGTTTACCGTTTCCTGAATCAAAGATGGCTGACCCGTTTGGTGCGTGGCCTCCTGCTCGTAAGAAAATGGGTTTAGGCCCTCACCGTGGTGTTGATTTCAACGGTTTCAAAAAGGGCACACCTCTCCCTGCTGTAAATGATGGTGTTATTTCAGCGAACTACTGGTCAGATGTTTTGGGCTGGGTTGTTGAACTGAAGGTTATGGCTCCGTTTGGTAAAGAGCGTAAAACTACTGCTGTGTACTTTATGTACTGCCACTTGGATAAGCAGTCACCGTTGAAGGTTGGCTCTAAGGTAAAGTCTGGGGCTTCTGTTGGTGGTGCTGGTACTTCTGGTTCAGCCTCGTCAGGTATCCACTTGCACTTCACTATGTCGCTAACTAGTAAGGGTGGGGCTATTGGTAAGGTGTTTGACCCTGTGGCTTATTTGAAGCGTAGGATCGCTGAGGAATCTAAGAAGCCTGTGAAAAAGGCTGATGTTGTTGTTTGTTCTGAGTGCAAAAGACCGTTGGAGGCTTAGTTATGTTCAAGTTGATTAAAGACATTCTTGTACGCTTTATTGGCGTTATTTTGTTTGCGTTTATCCCTGGTATGGCTGTGGGTGCACCGACTGTTGGTTGGTTTATGGGTGGTGTCAATGGTGTGTTGACTGTTGCAGCTTCTATTGTTGTGTTCTTTGGTGTGCAACTGGCTTGGGATGCGAACCTTACTGCTAACGACATTGAAAAGGGTTTCCGTGCGGCTGTCGCTAAGACTGCTTCAGAGAATGAGGATGTTGCTGAGGCTGTTCGTGCTTCGGCTAACGATGTCGCTGAGTGGGATGATTTCGAGGAACTTGACGAGTCTGATCGTTAAGCCCTGAGGTGTCGTTTTCGACTACCTGTTTGGTTTCGTTCTTCTGGGGTGGTTCCTGCCCAAATACCCCACGGTTCTTTAGCTGCTAAAGCATACGACAAGCACTGTTCAACGATTGGACAGCGTTTGCAAATCATTTTGGTGACAAGAACTTCTTTTCTGCGTTCGCTCCACGCCACATTATCTTCTGGGAAGTAAATTTCAGGCATTTGCTGACATTCGGCTCCACCGTTCTCCTCTAAAGCAATAAGCAGAGTGGCGTATTTTCGCTGAATGTTGTTATTTGTCATACCTAGACAGTATGTTATGTGTATGCCATTTGGCAAATTGAAAAAGGGAGAAAAATGACTGAGAAATTTGTTTCCACCACGGCTGTGTTGTTGGGTGAGTTTGAGAATGGGTCTGAGGAGTGGCATAAGCACCGTGAGGGTGCTATTGGTGGTTCGCAGATTGGTGCTGTGCTTGGGTTGAATCCGTGGGAGTCTGCGGTGACTGCTTTTTACAAGATCAGTGGTCAGTTAGAGAGCCGTATTGAGCCTTCTATGAGTATGCGTTTGGGTACTAAGTTGGAGGCTCCTATTTTGGAGATTTTCCGTGAGGAGCACCCTGAACTGGAGGTGTCCACAACGGGCACTTGGGCTTCGTCAGCGGAGCCACGCTTTCACGCTAACCCTGATGCACTGTATCGCCGTGCTGACGGCTCTACGGGCATTGTAGAGGTGAAGTTCAGTCGTGATTATTGGAACGAAGTGCCTAAGCATTACCGTGCACAGGTGCTTTGGTACTGTCATGTGCTTGGTTTGACTGAGGGTATCCTGGTGGCGTTGGTTGGTTCTTCGTATAAAGAGTTTGTGATCGAGTATGACCAGTTTGAGGTTGATTCTATGGTCGCTCAGGCTAAGAAGTTCCTAAATAACCTTGATGCTCGTATTGCACCTGATTGGGATGGGTCTGAGTCCACTTATGAAACAGTGCGTGCGTTGAATCCGGCTATTGTTGACGGCCCTGCTGTTGAGTTGGGCACTTTGGGTCAGTATTTGGTCATTGCTAAGGGTGAGTTTGATGAGGCTGAGGTGAAGTACCGTGAAATGCAGTCCCGTGTTCTTGCAGCTATGGAGGATTCAAAGTATGGTTGTGTTGAGGATCGGGTTATTGTTCAACGCAGTCAGCGTGGGCAGGGTAAACCGTTCCTGACTTGGAAAAAGGGAGAATAAAAATGGATTGGGCTAGATTGTTGATGAGCCTGGCGATTGTTTTGGTCGCTTTGCAGGTTGTTTGGTTGCATTTTCAGTTGCGTAAGGTAATTGACTTATCTATCAAGCAGGGACAGATCTTGGGCAACGCAATTTACGAGTTGCAAGAGAAGGGAAAGAAAAATGATTAAGGTTTCGATTGAAACTGGTGTTTCTAAGCGAAAAGTCGAGGAATTGACTGCTGATTCTTACTGTGTTGGCTTTGATCGTGGAATGAACGCTATTTTTTGGGATTTTCACGAAAAAATTGACTCTTTGGAAGCAAATGGTGAGTCAATCACTTTTGAAGCATTGAAATCTTGGTATCCGGAGGTAAATAAGTAATGTCTACTGCTAGAGAAGTCATTTTGGCGGTTATGGGCGAGGTTCAGTCCGTGGCTAAGAAGGAAAAGAACCTTTCACAGAACTTTAACTTCCGTGGCATTGATGCTGTGGTGAATAAGGTTGGCCCTGCGTTGCGTAATGCTGGTGGGTTCATTGTTCCGGAGATTGTTTCTAAGGAAGCGTCTGTTGGTGCTACTGCTAAGGGTGGTACTTTGAACATTATTCGCCTTGAGGTGAAGTTCAGTATTTTTGGTGCTGATGGTGACCCGATTGTTGGCACTGTTGCAGCTGAGGCGTTTGATTCGGGCGATAAGGCTACTGCTAAGGCTATGTCGGTTGCTTTTAGGACTTTCCTGTTGCAGGTGTTGGCTTTGCCTACTGACGAACCTGATCCTGATGCTTCTTCTTATGAGGCTGTTGTTGTTAAAGAGTGGGTGAAACTGGCTGAGGACTTTGCTTGGAAACAAGATCTACCTGGTTTGTTGAATCTTTTTGCTGAGGCTGAGAGAAACAATGCTCCTGCTGAACAGTTGGCAAAGATTAAGGAATTGGGCAGTGGACTTAGAAAGCAAACAAATCCTGTTGGCTAACATTGCTGAGTTGCAGGGGTTACTTGATGAGTTGAGTAACCCTTGCAATGGCAGGAACCCTTTAGCGGTTCAAACTATTCAGAATTTACTTGTTGAGAAGGCGGTTAGGTTAAATGAGCGATTTTACTCCGGCTCAGATCATTCAGGAACTTCAGAGGATTCAGAGTGATGCAGCTAAGGGTGTTCAGGCTTTGTTTGATGCTGAGGTGAAGTTGGCTCACGCTGAGGATGCTTATGAGCGTGAGGTGAATCTTGCGTTTTTGAACTCTCAGGGTATTGCTACTGAGCGTACAGCGGTGAGTAAGTTGAAAGCGGCTGATAAACGGTTGGAGGCTGATTTGGCTAAGGCTGAGTTTAATCGTGTGAAGTTGAAGTTGAAGCAGTTGGAGTTGGCTCAGATGAGCACTCAGACTATTGCTCGTCAGATTGAAACAGAAATGAAGGTACTTCGATGAGTTGGACAAAACCAGAGCCTTTAGTGTCATCGGGTGACTCTTATGAGGCTGGATTGAAAGATGCCAGTAATCGTATTGTTTCTTGGCTTGAGGACTATTTTCAGGAGATTGATCCTCAACACTGCAACGATTGTTGGGCTATGCAAGTCATTATTGATCGTGCTAAAAACCAGTCTTGGTAAGCAATGACACCTAAACAGTTCAGCAGGTTCCTTGACAGGGACACGAGTTGCCCTCATTGTGGCACTACTGATGAAACCCTTATTCCTCAACATCGCAGGAATAGGGGTTTTGGTGGTTCTAAACGGTTGAATAGCCCTGCAAACATTATTGTGATGTGCTCTTACTTCAATGGCCTGATTGAATCGTCTGCTAAAGCTGCTGAGTTGGCTCGTAAGTTCGGTTGGAAACTGGAGTCGTGGGAGGATCCTGAGATGGTTCCTTTTTATGCTGATGGTGAGTGGTGGATGTTGGATGATAATTTTGGTCGTGCTATTTTGCTAAATTACGAACAATAGGTTATTGTAGTAATTCTTCAGAGAGTCAACTCGTTAGCCTGAAGTAAAGTCAACTTGCACTCGCCTAATCAGCGGTGAATCAGGCCGTTAGAGGGTGTCTGTTTTGTTATACCTAAAGATGAGCTGGGTGTTGACAGTTGGCAAAGACCACCACTCTATAAAGAGTGAAAGAGTTATACGAGCGTGGCTACTCCGCATCTACCTAGTCACCGTTGTGGTCTTGTATAACAGGCGTAGATTGTCCTACCGTGAGGTAGTGACCCAATTCGATGACCGAAGTCCTTATACGGCTGGTTGAGAGATTGGTGCTGTAATGGCCCTTTCTCTCTTTCCTCAGAACCTTTCCGGCTGGTTTGGGTTAGTGTTGTGTTTGTGGATGATTTGAATTTGGTTGTTTGCTTTCGTTGTGGTGTGAAGTGGGTTGTTTCGGCAGCTAAACGGGGTAGGCGTGATTTGTTGTGTGTTTCGTGTCGTATGAAGCCTGTGAAGTCTATTCAGTATGGTTCTGAGCGTTGTGTTCCGTGGCATGGTGAGTTTACTGAGTTTGATGAGCCTGTGTTGGCTGGTGTGATGTTTATGCCTGGTGTGAGATCTTGTGGGCATAGGGATTGTGTGAATCCGATGCACATTGATGGTTGGCATGAGTGAGTATTTGCTTTTGTCGGATGGTTTGGATAGTGTTTAGGTAGCCTATTTTTTAGGCGGCCTATTTTTTTGAAGGGATTTGTTTTGGCTACTGTTTATGTTGAGGGCACTGTTACTCGTACTTTTTTTGAGGGTAAGGGTGCTGAGGTTACTGAGTATTACACGAGTCGTGATGGTAAGCCGTTGTCGAAGAAGTATTCGGCTTGGTTTGAGTTGCCTCAGAACTTTTTTATTGGGCAGGTTGGTACTTTTAGTGGTTTGTTGTCTGTTCAGGTTGAGGATTGGGTGAATGAGGATGGTTCGCCTAAGTTGGATAATTCTGGTAAGCCTGGTCGTTCGGCTAAGTTGAACATTAATAATGCGAAGTATAAAGAGGGTATAGAGTCTGGTTCTCCTGCTGTTTCTAATGCTGTTTCGCCTTATGCAGCTGGTGATGAGCCGTTCTAATGGGTGATCTTGGTTTGGGCATTGTGATCGGTGTTGCAGCTATTGTTGTGTCGGTTGTTTTGTTTGGGCTGATTTTTGCTGGGATTGCTTGGATTAGCAGGTTTATTGGTGATTTTGATGAGTAGGTTGTTTCAGGTTTCTGTTTCTGGGCGACCTGCTCCTCAGGGTTCTAAGGTGCGTACTCAGTATGGTATGCGTGAGGCTTCTAAGTATGTGAAGCCGTGGCGTGATGCTGTTGAGAAGGCAGCTAAGGAGGCTATGTCGGAGGATTACACACCTTTTGATGGCCCTGTGCGTTTGACGGTTACTTTTTTCATTGATCGCCCTGCAAAGTCTAAGTGGGGTCGTTATCCTGCTGGTACACCTGATTTGTCTAAGTTGGTTCGTTCGACTGAGGATGCGTTGACTTCGGCTGGTGTGTGGGTTGATGATGCTTTGGTTGTGAAGTGTTTTGCTGAGAAGTTGTGGACTTCTGAGGATTCGGTGGTTAAGCCTGGTTGTTTGATTGCTGTTGAGGCTTTATAGATCTGTTATAGAAATACCCCTTGTCATAATTTGACAGGGGGTTTTCTTTTTGGTAGTTTTTATGTATGGCGATAGAAGGGAAAAATAAAAATGCCATTTGCTAGAAAAAACGACCCGTTGACTTCTCATGAAGCAGCTGAGTCTGTTGTTGCTGTTTCTGAAACTCAGAAGGTTATTCTTGATCTTTTGTCTGGTAAGCCTATGTGTGATCAAGAGTTGAATGAGCGTTATCAGATGCGTTGGGCTTCTGGTTTGGCTCCTGCGGCTTCTGAGTCTGGTGTGCGTTCTCGCCGTCATGAGTTGGCTGTGCGTGGTTTGTTGAGAGTGGTTGGGGAAACTCGCACTATTGCT
>JACCEA011417983.1_pt1 | contig 10062 bp, 2 predicted proteins | sample 7449851 | NCBI WGS metagenome assembly JACCEA01 (sample SAMN15323453, study PRJNA562643) | freshwater metagenome | isolation source: river surface water | place: USA:Blue River Watershed | collected 2017-08-18 | reverse complement strand
GAAAAGAAGAGTGGAAAAGGGCAACGTCACGGAGGTGGTAAAGGTGGGAATACTAACTCTTTGCAGCCTGTTGATCCTCCAGGAAAGAAAGATATTGAGCAAGCCATAGACCAATTAAGAAATTGGAGTTTCATGAAGCAAGATCATAGCTACATATTAGAGCTGCAAGAAATTTTACAGGAACTTGTCTTGCAATTTGATGATCTTCAGATTGCAACTATGAATTACCAGAAGGCTATGAAGTTAAAAAATATAGGCAAATTTACTTTCGCCGACAAACTTTTCGATGAAGCTTTCATTTTGTTATTTCGAACTATTGGTGGAAGTAGCTCTTCTTGCTCTTTGTTGATGGCGCAGTTGCTCTATGAAAAAGCGGAAAATTCTCGACAACTTGCAAGAAAGACAGAATATGTGAAATCCTTACATCTATTGGCTATTCGAATCTACAAGCAATATAAGGAAGATGAAAATCGATTCGACTATTTCGTTGCGAAAAATCTATTCGCTATGATCTGCCTTTTGGTAGATCAGCATGCGTTTGAAGATGCTTTGGGCATGCTGAGCCAGTTTCAGTCTTCCTTAGTGTCCAGCTATCCTTTATTTGATAGCTTCGTTGATGAAGCATTGGCACCAAGACAGAAACAACTTCAGGTGACCCTAACAAAAGCTTCATCCTCTGATTCTGATGAAGGAACTGATATTCGGGATAGCTTTTTACTTTTTATTTTGGTGAAGATTTATCAAGCTAAGTTGAGCATTCAGCTGTACCGTTATGACGAAGCATTGGCATTTGATGCAAAAGCAATGGAAATGATCAAGCTCGTAACAATTGCGGACCACACTCCTACAATTGGAGAAAATGAAGAAAATTCTTTGCCACAGACGGATCCTATTTTAGCAGAATATTTGATTCGAGTTTATTTGAATGAACTTCACATCAATGATCAACTTGGGCATTTTGCTGTTTCGGAGGAATTCGTTGGGCAGATACAAAAGATATTAAATACATGGAAGAAGCAAGTTTTACTTGCCTCTGCCCCCACTGCAAATTCTATAGGATCTTCCGCTGCCACCGTCGCAAGTACAAACACCAATATTGTGGTTGGAACTGAGTTGGACACTGCTAATTACAAAATATTGCTTTCAGATATTTTTCACCAATTTGCCGAGCACTCGAACACCCTTCATAAATTTACTGATGGTCAGCAATGGCTGCACCAATCATTAGAAATTCGAATAAGTATGTTCAATCGAATCAAAATGAAACCGCCTGTTGCGGAGGGAGAAAGTGTTTCAACGTCAAAAAAGTCCTCCAAATTCAATCCCAATGAGGAACCAGAGTGGACAAAGGAAAAACAGCAAGAAGTACGTTCTAGTTTCTTGGCCGCAATTGACATCTTGATCAATGCTGGTAACGATCCCAATGGAATGAAAGACACTACTGATGAACCTGACGTTGTCCGCAGCAACAAGCGTGGTACAAGTTCAGGAGGTGAAGGAGGGGAACTTGAGAATGAAATGCAATCAGCCAGTCAAGAAATCCTCAACGATTTTGATTCTACTCGGAATGGAGATGACGATAGTGGTAGTCATGCTGATGAGGATAGAGATGAGAAGAGTGTGAAGAGTAAGAATAGCGAAGTCACCAACGCTCAAACCGTTGGAATATCATTGATGGATTTTATGCTACCTGATGAAAAAGTGTTTGTGTTCCAACAGAATAAAATTACTGCACATGTTGCATTCATTGACTCTTTGTACTTGCAAGGAAGACTGTCATTGGCATTGGGCGATGTTGGATTGACCAAAGAGTCAATTGATATTGCTCAACAAATGGCTATGTCTCTGTATACCAGATTGACAATATACAAACTCAAGCTGCAATTCATTCATGCTAAGCTCCGATTCCTTCAAAATCAAGTGGAGGAAAGTAAGAATCTCCACATGAAGATTCTCGAACAACGTCTTAGTTTGGCCTCTTCTACTATCTTAGTCAACTTAGATATCAGCGAATCTTATGCCGTTTTATCTGACTTGCATGTCGTTTTGGGACAATATGAGGATGCGATGCAGTTTATTAACGATGCATTAAAGATTGAACGGAAGCTTTTCCATAAGTATCATAAATCCCTGTCATTCAATGCGGCAACCATGTCGGGAACAGCTTTGGGTCTTGCAGCCGCGAATAATGCATCCAAAGATAGTCATTATCGCATTCAATCTCTTTTGATTGTTTGCGCTGATATATTGTATTATAAAGGTTACTACCAAGATTCAAACTCCTTGTTGGACTCCTGCTTGACTATCCAAAAGAATAATTTAAACGCACTGAATACGAACCTCCATTTGTCAATTGTCCATGGAATGATCACAAAGGCGAGAAACAACTTGGAGTTGGGCAAATGTGAAGATGCGATTACATTACTGCAACACGCCAAATCGATGACGATTGTAATCTTAGGCGAACGTCATTTTGCAGTGGGCTTAATATACTACTATTTAAGTCAAGTCATGCGAGTTATGGGCAAGTTGTTAGATTGCAAAACGCAATTGGATCTTGCTGTGACCACTATTCGTTCTCAACTTGGCAAGTATCACTTCTATACAATCTTTACATTATTGGACATTGGTGTAAATTTTATGGATCTCGGAAAATTTGTTACTGCTCAACATGTCCTTCAGCGCGCTAATCACTTGATCAAGAAAAGTCTTGGCAAAGATCACATTATGTTGGCAGTCGGGCAGAATGCAATGGGTGAATTGCACATCAAGATGGGTTTACTAGATAAGGTCAATCCCTATTTTGACGAATCTTTGTATATCACTCGCAAAGCAATTGGTAGTGATCGTTTCCCATTGATTGCTACGATCATGGGTAATATAAATGAAGTAAAGAGTATTCGAGGTATTTTTGATGAATGCATTCAAGGATTAGATGATACCATTGCGTTGATGAAGATTATTTACGGTACTCCCAATCACTATTCCATTGCGAAAGTGACATTGACGTTAGCAAACACTTTTTTGGCGATGGGTAAAATTCATGAAGCGAAATCACAATTTGACAAAGTTTACATTATGACTAAATCGTTGTCCAGTAGTGATCATGTTTTACTCTATGAGAGCCAATTCGGTGTTGCTCAATGCCTATTGTGTATTGGGCGGGTGGATCAATCCAAAGCATTGTTTGAACGTTGCTTGAATTCTTTTAAAGATTGGAAAGGATCAAACCATCCCACAGTGGCTGCTGTTTTAAACAAGTTGGGTGATATATACAACCTGTTGCAACGTTTAGCCCAGGCAGAAAGTTTGTTAATTGAATCATACACTATTCGAATGAAAACATACAAAGAGTGTAATGCTAATCATATAGAATTGGCAAAGAATTTACTCTCTTTTGCAGAAAATTTGCGGTTGCGTGGGTTATTTCTTGCTCCACCTGAGAAGGATAATAGAGACGAAGATGATGATGAAAGTAGCAAGAATCATCGGAAAGGATCTTCTAAGGGCAGTAGCAACAAAAAGCTTTTAATCAGCGATACGTTAAAACTGAAAACTGCGGGAATGGAAACTTCTTCGTCCGGTTCCGGCAAAATGAAGAACATTAAGGAAGAAGAAAATGAAGTCAAGGAAGAGCTGGATGAAGTTGATGCAATCCTCTCCCAGGCCGACAAAGAGGATCCTGATTTAGTTGAGGAGAAGAAGAGGAAAAGGTCCAAGATTGTAATCGATTCTGATTCTATTACTACGGATGCTGGTCCACCATTAGTGAATAAAATGCTTGTAAGTTCTGTCGACAATCCTTCCACTTTGCAAGGAGGCACTGCACTGGGCGAGGGCGGAATGTCTTCTATCCTTGCCCCACAACCATCTGCATCACAAAATATGGATACAGCTATCAATGTCGGACCTAGTCACACCATGTCGCAAGTCGCAGAAAGTAATGAAGGCCCTGCCACTAGTGAGAAAGTTCGAGATGATGATGAAGAATCTGCTCCAACAGTCATGATTTCTGCAATTGAACATTTAGACCGAGAAGTAAAGAGACCAAAAGAAGATGGAATAGCCGAGGAGGAGGGAGACGATGACGAGGGAAGTCTACCAGGTGGTATTGCCAGTGAGATTCGTCACTTTCTGCAAGATGAGCAACAATATCGTTCAATGCCATTATTGGAGCGCGCGATGACAGACTTTTTAGTTTTTTTCCAGGATGACCAACTTCATCCATTTGTGTTCACTACTCGTCATATTATGGCGGAAAATTATCGGGGACTTGGTGATTTTGAGAAAGCATTGTCGATGCATGAGCAGTTATTTCAATCTCGTCGCAAAATACTTGGTGATCAGCATTATGATACCATCACTTCATTGTTGAGCATTGCTGAAGTATTGCGTGTGATGAAACGTGTCTTCCCTTCCAATCAGTCAAAACCCATGCATACATCTGCTCATGGAAGCTCATCCGGAGGACTTGCAAGTGGAGCAGCTGGTACTAATATTGGTGCTGGTGGTGTAAGCCTGCTTGATCACTTGACCTCTTTGATGATCCCTGTTAAAGCACCAGCTCGCCCGAAAACAAGTGCTGCTAACTCATTTGAGGATGATGAAGATGGCAATTTGTTCGGAGAAACTGAAGAAGAAAAGTTGCGCCGCGTCAGAAAAAAGAATTACGAAACTGGTAAAGATTGGATATTTTTGACGAAGTCCGACTTCGACAAAGATACGAATAAAAAGCATAAACCGCTTCCCATACCACGTGGTTACATGGGTTATCAATTCCCACCTGTTAAACGTGACAATCCATTAGATGAATCTACAGGAAATATGTTGCAAGCCATTAATTCATCCACAGCTAATGCAAATAACTCAGGCGCAACTGCTGGGGCCAGTGGTGGCAATGCAAACAATCCTCTACACGATCCGAAGAAATGCATTGATTTGACCATCATGCTTTTGAAGAAAGCGTTGGCATCGGATGAATATGGTATCACATTAAAGAAAAATGAAATGTTTGATCATCCCTATATTGCAAGTTGCCTGTATATTAAAGCTGAAATAGCTCGCTTGCGTGGAGATGGTATTCAAGCTTTAAAATTTTTGGAGCAAGCTTTGGCCATGCGTAGAAGACTCTTTCGAGCTCATCACCCTGGTGTCGCTGATTGTCTCTTCAGTATGGCTGAATTGCTTCGTCAAGATCAGCGATATGCTCAAGCATTGCCTATCTATGACAAGGCATTGGAAATCCGTATTGAGACATATGGAGCTGTTCATTTTTCTTGTGCTGAGATAGAGAATAGCACTGCATTACTGCATATTGCTCAAGGTAATTATACAAAAGCTCAGGAGTTGTTGGTGCATGCATTGGATCTATGCGAGCTCACATTGGGCCCAGAACATCCCAGCACCGCATTTGCGTGCAATAACCATGCTGCACTGCTTCAAGCGATGGGTAAGTTCAAGGAAGCTTTGGCTTGGTATCGTAAAGCTTTGCAAATTAAGCAAAAGATTTATGGTGATTTGCATCCAGAGATTGCAACTACGATGAATAACATGGGCTTACTTTACAAGACACAAGGTAAATACGATGAAGCAATGGTCTGCTATGAAAAGGCCTTGACAATTCAAAAACAAATTCTCGGAACTAACCATCCTGATATTGCTTCAACACTGAACAATTTTGCTGCCATTTTGTCAATTCAGGAGGGACGCAAATTTGAAGCGAAAGAGTATTTCAAACAGTCACTGGGTATTCGTTCTTTCTGCTATGGTTCAGAAAATGCTTTGGTTGCATCAACAATGAATAATTATGCCGGTCTTTTGTACTCTTTGGGCGAAATTACACATGCTCAAGAAATGTTTGAGGAGTCATTGAGAATCCGCAGAAAGCTGCTTGGTGATGAACATCCTGCAGTGGCAGAGTCCTTACATAACTTAGGTTATTTCTATTTTGCTCAACAGCAGACTTATGAGAGTAAAATATACTACGAGGAGGCATTGAAGATTCGCAAGAAGTTGTTTGGGCCAGAACACTTGTTAGTTGCAACCACATGCTTACATTTTAGTAACGTTCTAGCTCAAATGAACGAATGGCCCATCGGTGTTGAAATTGCACAAGAGGCATATCGTATTCGCGAAAAGGCGTTCGGCGATTTGCATGAAGATGTTATCGCTGCGAAAAAGAGTTTGGAAAGAATTGAAAAGAAGTATCAAAGATTTTTACGATTAAATCCACCTGCACCACCAACAGTTGGTCCAGGAAAGAAAACCGCATCCAACAGCCAGACTCGCGTCGGGTCAGCTGCGACCAGTCAAAGACCAAAAGCTGCAAAGGACCTTCCGCCCAGAACTGCATCTCCAAATACAGAACGTCCTAATCTTGGATTCGAAGTTGCGGGAGCTGGTAGTTTGACTTTGGGTGAACATAATATGGAGTGACATGCACTACTAAACAAATGTTTGAGAAGGATTCTTTTTTTTTTGTAAGTACAGTGTTTAAAGAAACTTCCAATTTATATGATATAGATGTGCATCTTCATATGCATAAAGATATAATATCGCATTTTACACTTACTAATGAAACATTTGGTTAACTACACAAAATTTGTACAAAGAGAAACACGATAGGTAGTTGTCACTATTGGTAAGTAATAATCATATTCACAATCAAGCAGCTGCTTTCTAAATAACACACATAGACTAACACGATATCAAACGCTTTTAAGCCTTATACAGACAAATAGCTGTTTTACCAATATAGAAGAAAATGAAATGTTTAGACTCGTGAGTTACAAAAGCTCTGAAATCGCTACCGACTATGCAATGCCACGTTGGGCCATACTTTTGATCAAAGAAAGTTTTCACATGCTTCGATATATCTTTTTCTTCTGTATTGGTCTCAAGAGCAGCTGCTACAACTGTGAAAGCATCATGTTTCATTTCACCATGAATGCCATGGTCATCCACTTACAAAAAGACGAGCGATCAATTGTGTGGAGATTACTAACACTCAGGAAACTTACTGTCGCAAATCATCTTCGACTCTGGACCTCCAGCACCTTGACTTACAGATGACATTTTCGTTCACGATTAAAAAGCCCTGCTTATTGCCGGGAGATAGGGTATATGGAATTGTATAATAAGTGGTGTCACGATAATAAGACACTAAAAGTAAAATGCCGCAAGCCGCCTTGAAACGGTTGAAAACTACTTATTTTTGAAAATAGTATTTTTCAATTTTTTATGGGTTATTATTGAGATTTACAAAACTTGTAATGCTGGGACTGCGATGTTCACTTTTTATTTGGGAACACAATCCAACTCCAGAACTGAATTCACAAATAAAACAGAAACAAATTCATTCCAAACCAAAGTTGGTGAAGCCTCTGTATGATAAGTACTTGACGTAACTGAACGAATTCACAGAGAAACATAATATCATCTCAATATAAAGACAATGTACCACAACTATTACAATCGAGTAATCTCCGCACCAGTGACTGTCAATGATGGTGAACCATTCGCTGATCAACCAAAGGAATGTCGTAATCTACGTCTCTATCCTTTTCAATTGCAAAGTTTACATCGTATGAGATATATTGAAGCTAATCCACGTATGATTCTCAAACCACCAAGAAATAATGCTATCGTTACCGCCGGTACCCCGCCCGCAAATATTTCTAATTCTAATGGAAACGATGAGACAAGAAGTGATGAGGATGATACTGAAGTTGTTACAACAACATGTGGAGGTGAAAGTAGTAGTAGTAGTTTATGCGCTCCTTCTATTGAGATTGTCATTTCTCGTTCTGATGTGATTAATGCTGATTCTATTGATACAGCACTGCCATCATTCAAGACACTTGTAACCAAGGGACCACGTATCGAAAAATACAGTAATGTTGTTGATGACAGTGATGATGAAGACGATGAATTTGATGAGGATGATGAAGACTATGAAGAGTCTTCAACGCGTAGGTCCAAAAAAGCAAAGACTAAGGGAAAGGCAACTAAGACTGCAGCATCAATAAAGGCGACAACAAAGAAGATTAAAGGTATAACGAAAAAAGGAAAGCGAAAGGAGACTACAGATGAAGAAGGAGACTATGATGATGGTGATTATATTGATGACGAGGAGGCAAATCGTCATGAATTAGAAAACATTGTTCATGAACTTCAATCAATGAATCAACCAAGTGATGAAGAGAAGGAGAATGATGACCAATATCCTGAGGTTGAATCAAGAGTTGGTATTTTAGCGAATAAACCTGGTTCAGGTAAGTCTGCAGTAGTTCTCTCATTATGCGCACAACCTTGTGCAACAAAGAATGTTCTTCGTGAATCAAAAGGTGAACATTATTATTCTATTAAACAATCTAATCACTATCACAAAGATAAGATTGAAGTTTTAACTAATTTAATTATATGTAATCCAAAGTTATTATTACAATGGTCTGGTTATATGAAAAATTTTCATTTACCATATTATGTTATAACTAATAAAAATAAATTACCAAAAAATTTAGAAGAATTTATTTTACTATGCCGTAAAAATCGTGTAATATTTTTATCATCATCGATGTTACATTTATTAGGTACAATCACTTTTCAGCCAACAACCAATGGTACAACTACTGGTACTACTAGCGGTAAAAGTTGCGACAACACAGGATTTTCTTATCATTCATATCGTAAGAATTATCTGTTTGATCGTGTATGGTTTGATCGTATATTTATTGATGAAATTGATACAATGGAATTTCCAAAATGTTCCAATATACAATTTCATGCTAATTTTATATGGTGGATATCAGCAACACCAATGCCATTTTTAAAGAATATTGGTTGTAATCGTCGTGGTGTTGGTGCACATTTTAAAGAATATTTAGTTAATTTATCATTATTTAATAAAAAAAATGAAGCAATACCATTATATACCGTAAGATGTTGTGATAATGATATTGATGCATGTATAGCATTACCACCATATATTATAAATGATATTATTGTAAGACAATCAACAGCATTACGTTTAACACAAGGTATTATTGATGATAATAATTTTCAAAATATGTTACGTGGTGATCGTTTAAATCAAGCAATTAGTTTATTAAATATTAATGGAATGAATTCAACAATTGCAACATTAGCAGAAGCAGCAACATTATGGATGGATACATCAATTGCTAATTTATCAAATGAATTACAATATACAATGAATCAAGTTGTACCAATTGGAACAAAACAAGAAGAAACAAAACAAGAAAGAATTTATCAATTACAACAACGTTTAAATGAATCATTACGTAAAAAAGATTTATTATTAGAACGTATTGCTTCATCACATGATTGTATGATATGTTTAGATGGTTTAACAAATCCTGTTGCAACTAAATGTTGTACAACAACGTATTGTGTTATATGTATTAAAGGTTGGTTAACTAATAAACGATCATGTCCAAATTGTCGTGCAATTATTGATGAATCGAAAGATTTTCTTGTTAAAAATTCTGAATCTTCTTGTGATAATAAAGAAGTTAAAGAGATGAATAATGTTCAAGGAAAAAAGAAGAGTATTACACAAGCTAATAAGAAGAGAAAAGCTGGAGATATTACTGAAGATACTACTAGTGGTACTGGTAGTAGTAGTTCTACTACTAATGCTACGGAAAGAGAACCACCAAGAAGTAAGATTGAAGCATTATTACGTGTATTAGAGAATTCACAGCGTTCATTAGTTTATATTGAATGTGTTGGTGATGATAATACAGAGAGAATCAAGACTTCTTTGAATGAGAATGGCATTAAAGTATTGTCATTGGCTGGTCATACTGCATCTACTTGTATGAAGATTATTGATCAATTACGTGAAGCAAAGACAAAGACTTGTCTCATTGTTAGTTCCATTCAACATAGTGCAGGATTTAACTTGCAATTTGTTGATACAATTGTGATGTATCAACGTATGGGAGATAGAGAAACTCAAATTATTGGTAGAGGAATGCGTCCTGGCAGAACTGAGCCATTGAAAGTATATCGAATCTTGTATCAATCAGCTGAGTAAGG
>JACCEA011371510.1_pt1 | contig 10062 bp, 10 predicted proteins | sample 7449851 | NCBI WGS metagenome assembly JACCEA01 (sample SAMN15323453, study PRJNA562643) | freshwater metagenome | isolation source: river surface water | place: USA:Blue River Watershed | collected 2017-08-18 | reverse complement strand
TCAGCTTGCGCTCCTGCTGAGGCCCACATTCTTAACCTAGCTATCTGGGACAGGCCTAGGTTCCCATGATTAAGGCGGTAATCGTGTGCAACTTCCTTCACCTCCAGCAACGTCATGCGCCCATCTCGCATGATTAAGAAGTCTGCAAGTGCAACAGCGAAGCTGCCGCTACGGGCATCAGGCCAGCGCGCGAAGGCTTGCCTTGCGGATTCCAGACTTGCAAGTTTCTTTTTGACTTGGGCTTCGGCGTACTTTCCGCGATTTGCTGCGGTGCTCATAGTTTGTGCTCCCTGAAAGCTGCTACCGTATGCGGCACCAGCGGCTCAATCAATTGCAGCATAGCTTCAGCATATACACGAATCTCGTATTGAGAGTGGCTATGCAGACGCAGCTTTAAGAAGTGCATTAGGTTATGAAGGTCTACTGTGGCGAACATATGGGAGTATGTGCCGACTGGCAAGACCGACCGGGCAAGTTCTCTTGGGCACCCTGCTGCGATCAATTCCTTGTACGTTGCGAAAGCGCCTTCGCCCGCTGAATAGATTGCCTGCCGCATGTGCTCTGCAAGTGGGTGAATCTCATTTGTCCGCATCTGCTTGTTGCTTGTGCTCTGCCCTGTAATCTGCGCCACCTCAGGCACATAGAACTCTTCAGGCAGTTCAGCGTAGCGTGCTGAGATTTCGTTGAAGCTCCATGTGCGGTGCCGGTGCCATTGGCGCAGCACGAAGATGGGAGCTTTAACCTCAAACGTAAACAGGCATGACTCAAAGGGGCTGGTGTGATTATTCTTGACAAGGTAGTTGAGTAGTTTCACATCCTTGCCTTCGTCTTCCCCAGCCCGCCACTCGGCATCATAACTTACCCGTGCATTGCGAACGATAGAGAGGTCTGACCCCATGTGCTCTACAAGCCGAACTAGGCCATGGTCTAAAACTTTAATTGCGTTGTTCATATTTTCTCCATTTCTTTCAAACCATATTCTACCGCTTCCGCAGTAGGCTGATTACCGATTTCAATTTGCTGGTGAAAGTCTACGCCAAATGAGATGCTAGACTCCACAGGGATTACCATATCAGCGTATTGCTGCACCATGCAGGCGTGTCCGACAGTCAGAAACTCTGTGAGGTCTTCCAACTCCACAGACCAGACTACTTCATCATGTATAGGGCCATAATACTCACAGTCAAATCTATCAAGTAAACCTGCCTTAAACATACGCCCCTCTGCAAGTTTTGTCATCTCGGCGCTACTGCTTTGAACCTTGAAGTTCACAGCTTGCCGATCTGCCTTACTTGCGATGTAGCGGTCAGGCGAGTCAAACAGCGCAGCGAGGTGCCGCATAGCTCCTTTCTTTGTTCGTACAAAGCCTACAGACTTTGCCTCGTCCTGTACTTTCTCTTTCCATACAACCACATCAGGGAAGGCTCGCTCCTTAGCGTCGATATACACCTGAGCTTCCGACTCTTCAACCAACATTGTTGCAGCAAGCTTTGGGGCAGCTGCGCCGAACTCAGTTGTAAAGTTGCACTTTTTGCCCAGCGCTCGAAACTCTTTGTAGACCTTGCTGTCTGTCTCTGCCAGATGCTCGAATGCCAGGTATGCCTGCTCATCTTTCTCGCTTAAATTTGCAAGGATTCCCATCGCGTTCAAAGTTGTAGCGATTAGGGCCGGGTTCTTCTTAGCGAGGATACCAGCGCCAGTCAACGCGTGCATGTCCTTCTTATTGTCGCCGACAAAACATGCCACCATGTTTTTGTCTTTAGAGTAGTCAGCGATCACACGCAATTCCTGCGCTGCAAAGTCCATAGACACTACAACAGCATTCTTTTTGTGCGGCACGATTACTTCACGGAAGCGAGATTCGTACCCTTCAATCTTAGGATGTTTAGGAAGTTGCTGAAAATTTGGCTTAGAACTACTGGCACGACGAGTATTTGTAGCACACTGGTTATGCGATGAGTGAATTCTACCAGTCTTCCAGTGTACAAAGTACGGATACTTGCTGTAGTAGAAGCTACGGCGCGTCCGAACCATCTGCAACAACTTAATCGCTTCCAACACCTCTTTCAAGTTGTCAGGAGCATCTCGTAAAGCGTAGGCAACAGCAAGTGCGTCACCTTTAGGGTTGCCTTCTTTAATGCCCTTAGCCCGCATTGTGTCAGTAACCTTGCCACGAACTCGGACAGGCAGCGCCATCTTCTCATACAGCAGAACTTGCATCTGCTTGTTTGACGCTTTGAACTTCGGCTCCCCTGTAAAGAATGATCGCACATAGGTGGTGAACTCTTTGTCGTGCCCATCAAGGCAACCCTGCAAGCGCAGTGCGAAGTCATCATGTCCAAGTTCTTCCAGCATCATGACAAGCTTTGCTGGTGTGCGTATTCGGGTGCTGAGGAACGGGTCTTTGACGGTTGGTTCAGCTTCTTCGTCTTCATCAACTTCGTCAGGCTCCCCGTCCAACCCCATCACGATTGCATAGGCTTCTTTAATCTCCTTAGCTGTGATTGCAGAAGTATAGGTCGGCGGTACAGTGCCTTCCCAACCATTCGCCATCAAAAACTTGCGCAAGGTGCTCCACGATTTGTCATAGACTTCGTCGTCAATCTTCTCCAGCTCCTTGCACTTGGCAACCGAGATGGTCACACCACTGTAGAAGCTGCGAGCATGCAAGTAAGCTGCATCCAATTCCACTTCCAAGTACACAGCATAGTGGTGGTCAAGTTGCATATGCAGCTTGTAGAAGTTGTGCAAAGCTGCAGTACAGATCGTGTCGTCTGTACCATACCCAAACACATGCTTAGCGGAAAGTTCTCGCATCTTGTAGATACGAGATTCTTTAATACCATGTTCGCCGTAGTCTTCTTCAGCCAGCAACGTGCCACCTTTAGGCAGCGAGCCTTTCGCACCCTCAAGCGTCATCGTATCTTTATACGTTGCCTGCTTGTATTCGAGGTGGTGCTCGCTACGAAATTTTAATTTAAGGTTGATGTTCTCGTTCACATAGCTTGCCTCAAGCAAGGTGTCACGGATGTTGGGGATCATACCGCCAGCGTTGTATTTCTTCCAGTGGTCACGCCAGAAGGAGCCGTCTTCATCCTGCGCGCCATAGAGCACTGGCAACTCGAAGGCGGTGCGTTGAATGGTAATCTCTTTGCCGAAGCATAGTTCCAGCATTTCACGAGCCTGTGCCATCGACACATTCTCCGTATCAGCGTGATCCACCGGCACGTAGTAGGTGTACTGGCTGTTTGCGCCGAAGGTGATGGCGTAGCCAGTCAGCTTGCTGCCCATCACATCGACGCCTTCTGGGTCGCCCATTGCTGCCAACCAGTCATCCGACTCGTCGCCGGTCGAAGTTTCAATATCGAACGCTACGAAGCGGCTCTCATCAAGCTTCGACTTCAGAAACACCAACGCATCATCGAACTTGTCAGCAGTCACCAACCGCGATGCTGCACGCCAAGGCTTCAGGCGCTCGTCATCCGTCAGCTTACGAACCATCCCAGGTTCCCAGACAAGTTGCTGCTTGACGGTGTTGACCCACTCAGGGTGCAAGGTAGTCAAGCGTAGGGACTTGCGTACTGCATCCCACTGGTCCACGATCTTGTTCAGCAACTTGCAATTGTTGTCCTTAGCGATCTGCGCAATCTCATCTCGCTTACCTTCGTTAATCAACTGCTCTAGTTCAAAGCACCCATCATCACCGTAAGCGATGTTTAGCTGCATCCATGCAGCGGGGCCGAACCCACTCGCGCCCTTTACGTTATCGCTGGAGTCTCCTACCAAACCCTTGTACAGCGACACGAGCTTCACATCGAATTCGCCATACTTGTTCTTGCCAAGTTCTCCGTTGATTCGTACACGGCAAGTTGCTCCATACTCATTCTTACCATTAAGAACCGCGAGGTCGTTGTCGTTTGTAACAACTACGCAATCTTCCTCTGAGTTAAAAGCTAGCCATCCGAGTACATCGTCGCCTTCGACAAATGCCTGTGATACGGCAACGGCACCGAGATTGCGGTATGTATCTTTGATGAGGTCTTTAAGTAGGTTGAATTGCACATACGCTTCTGGTGGGCGGCTGTCTTTATCGCCTTCCCGGTTAGCCTTGTACGAGGTATCAATTAGGGTTCTGCGCTTCTTGCTGTCCCGTCCCTCAAACACCATTACTACGTCCATTGGTACGCAGTTAAATTCTTTGATTGCGGCATTCATGCTGTTGACTACATTTTCGTAGCCATAAGCACAGGTGTTCACCGTAACCTTGCGCGAGCCGTGTTGTACTTCCACACCCTCAGCGTCCTTGCCTGCCAGCAGGCCCGTCCACAACACGCTGCTCATATCGAAAAATAGCTTCATATCAAACCTCTTTAAAAATTGGCACGTATTGCGTTATCCGTTTCATCTCATTTCCAATCGTGTGGTTCAGTAACAGGTAGTCTTCAATAGGTAGATTAAGGACCTCAGACTCTGTAATCGGCTTACCATCAAACTTGACGATAGCCACAATCAGCGCTATATCGGAAGCAGGATTCTCAAGCTTAATAGTAAGCAGCCAGTCAATAGTCAGAATTTGACGGATGGTAGCTACCCGGTCATCTGACAATATAACCTCAGCGATTATTTTCATTTGTGACCTCCCAGCGGTTTTAGAACATCGACGGTATCCGTGTACCACAGCCGATAGAGCCACAGTACCAATGTAGAAGCGAGGAAGCTGTAACCAATCACCTCCCAAAATCTGCTGATGTCGTAGCGATCTACAAGCAACATCCAAATCAAAAAGTGTGACACGCTTCCCGGCCAGACAATCACGTTATCCGGGTGAATTTTATAAACACGCTTCATGTATACCTCCTATAAAGTTTGGATTGTCGCTCCCAAATTTCCTGACACCCAACACAGCGAAACTTGCCGAGAGCGAGCCTCGCATCTGGGATTTCAAGGTTGCATTCGTCGCAGTGTTTGCCGTCGAAGTCAGGCGGGGTACGCTCAGTCTTTCGAATCGCCTCGATTGCTTTTTCCCTAAAAGCTAATTCAACATCTGATGCGTGGTCTAAGCTATCACTTCCGTTGCTCATTCTCTGTCTCCCGGATATACAAGTCTAGTCTCGCGAGGGCGTTCCAAGCTTCGTGGGCAAGGTGCGTCAAATTCGTGTCCTTATCACACTTCTCACCCATCTTTTCCTTCAGCCAATGACGCATCTTAGCGTCATCATAACGCTTGTCACCATCAACTACTTCCATCCACCCGTTATCGGTGTACTTGGTAGCCCCATACGTCCCAACCTTACTGACCTCCCACAAGGCTCGGGCGAAGCCCCCAAGGACGAGAGAGGGGCGAACCTTGCCTGCGTCCAGCTTGGCTCCGGGAGAGTTGGGGTGCAGGCCATTGGGGTCTGCTTCTACGGCGGAGAATTCTATATAGTCTGCAACTAGGTCGTTGGAGTGTTCTCTACCACTCTCCTCCCATATTTTCCCTGTATCAATATACGCATTGGTAGGGCCATAACAGGTGGCTTTCTCTTCTCTACCCACATAAACACAATTTGGGTCTATGTCAAAGTGAGCTTTCTTAGCTTCCACCACAATCCCATCCCTACGTACATACTTCTTACCAATCTCAATCGGCAACGTCAACATAATCTAACCCTCCATCCGAACTTGTTTACCTTCAGAGATAGCTCGCCTTGTCTGCAAGAACAGAGCCACGAATTTTTCTAACCCTCGATTTATGGTTGCCTCAGCTTTCCTAGACACTCGTTTGGTACTTGCTGGCATATGCTTAAACAAGGCTTTAAACTGCATGTCGTCTAGGTAGGCAGGGACAAGTTGACGGTGCAACCTGTCAAGTTTAACCACTTGGGAGTCATCGCCGGTGTACCAGATGTCTCGAATCATGTCTAGTGTTGCATCACTATATAGCAAAGACTTCATCGTAGGTTCCACCTTCGCCGGGGGTCGCAGGTTTCTCAAGGCTTGTTCAAACCTGTAAGCTGCAGTAGGACTCTGCCCCAGTTTGAGTAAGCACAAGCCTCTAAGAACCTTTTGTGGTTCTTCAAGCTTTGCTGTGTTCTTTATCGCCCACAGATACGCTCTATCCAAAGCGTCGAACGTATCGAAGACGATGAATCCCCTCTGCGCTTCTAAACACTCGTTTATGAATGCTTCATCTACAGCTTCACTGTTAGAGCATATACCGTTTACAACTCCCATAAATGGGATGTACATGTCAGGTGCAAGTTTTATACAGGCATGGTTAGACTGGATAATAGCTTCATTAGACCTGTTCTCCAAGTAGCATGCCCACTCAATACCGAAGAGCGGAAGCGCTCTAGGGGAGGCTTCAGTGCGGGTGAAGATTAGAGGGTGTAAGGCTCTAGGGCCAAACGCTGCGCTAAGCTTCTCTTCAGCTTGTGAACCAAACCCATGCTTTCGCACAGTTTCGATTAAGTCTATGTAAAGGTCGTAGACGAATCCAAGGTTTGAAACTTCCCCATCAGAGGGCTGCACATTCAAGCTTACCTCTACAAGCTTTCCACCCCGCAGCGGCGGTAGTTCCCACACGATTGTTTCTGGGGTGTAGATACTGAGCAGGTCTGCAGGACTTGCCCCAGTCGCAGTGATGATCTGCGAGAGGGCAGTTATCAGGTCTGTAACGTGCCCAGCAGAAAGACCTAAAGGAGCAAACTCCTGCTCCTTTAGGTCTATGACACCAAAGTCAGTCATCAATTTAGTACCTGTTGAATCCGTTCTGGTGGGGGCAGGAAAGGCTCAAGATTAGGTTTCACATAGTGTGGCCCCTTTTTAATCTTCCCATTCTCATCGAAGATGGGCTGACCGTCTTCCCCAAACTTGCTGAAGTTGGAACGATCAACTTCAGCTAGAGCACCTGTGGTGTCCATGCCTAGCATGTGACCAATGCCGATAGCAGTAACTTGCTGGTCTGTGATGCCGTCGAGGACTGCGTTGGCATCAAGCGTAGCGATTTGCATCTGACCTTGCTTCATCAGATTTGAAATCTCCACCAAAGTAGCTTGCAGTTGCTGCCATAGTTTATAACCCTCGCTTGAGCCTTCTACTGTCATGGCTTCTACCATTTCGGCCACTTCTTCCAGATGCACGGCTATCTGAATGTTTAAATTCTTAGTCGTAGGATTCGGCACAGCTTGCTCAAACCATTGTTTCGTATTTTTCATCGTGTCCTCAATTCTTGTGTGATGGAGTGTCGGAGGTCTTCGTCAATTTCTTGTTCCAAAAACCATTCCAGGTACTTAACAGGCAGCGCGGAGAATCGCTTACCCTTGTGCATACCAAACGGCATCACATGGAACGTCCGAACCTTGTTAGCAGCTACAAGTTCTGGAAGAGTCTTGCCCGAAATCTCTACAAGCTTTCGCAGTAGCTGAACTGTGGTATGTACATCCCCTCCGGCGTCGTGGGCCTTGCCGGTATCAAGTCCGAAGTGTTCTGCGAGTGTAGCAAGTTTGTGATTCTTGCTGTCTCGTACATAGTGCCTTGCAAGTGTCAAGGTGCAGAGCGTACCTGCAAGGTTTTGAATGTAGCGTCCTACGAACTTAACGTCAAATGGTGCATTATGACAAATCAGTACAGTAGGTTGTGTCGAACAGTACACTTCTTCCAGCGGAGGCTTGTCAATCACATCCTTCTCATACCACCCATGTACCTTAGAGGCTTCAGGATGGATAGGTGCTTGAGGATTAACCATGTGCTGATGCGAGTAAATCACATCTAAGCTGATTGGGTGAATCTCTGACCAAGCAATCTGCACAACACCGCTGGCAGGTTCTGGGGGAGGGTTAAGACCGATGGTTTCGGTATCAAGTACGTGGTATTGCATCTTTACTCTTTACTATGGTTTCTAGGGTGTTAAATCTGTGTCCGTTAGCGCATTCGTATCTGCGGTGTCTTACGCTAATATTTGGACGACTGCTTAGTACCCGAGTCCACGTTCCACACACAGGGCATTTCATAATTTTTCACGTGAAAAGAAACCTGCCGAAGCAGGTTTCTTAGGTTAGCACAAATGCTTAGCTGATAACAATCTTGGTGTAAACCTCATTGTTCCGGCTCTTCTCTTTCACAGCCTTCAGGGTCAGGATCGCAGCTTCTGCTGCGGTCTTGCGGCCCTTGCCGACTGCCCACGATGCTTGCAAGGTGTAGGCGTTGAAGCTCCGGCGCCCGGTTTCAGGCAGGTCCACCTGAATCAGGTTGCCTACCAGGCCTGCCCCGGCAGGGCCAGCGGAGAGCAATTCTCCGACGATGATGCAGCGGTGTGCAATCTTCGCCTTGTCGTACCCTTGCTCCTTCAGGTCAGCGATATGCTGCTGCAGGTTCACGCCATCTTTAGAGTCGATGCCATCATCGCTATACTTGACAAGTTCCACATCGGCCTTCTTGTCGTTAGGCGATGCGACCCAGCTTTCCTGATAGCTCATCAATTCAATCTTGATTTCAGGGCCGAGGTCAGCCTCAGAGCTGTCCTTCACTGTGAAGGAACCTTGCTCTGCAGCAAGGCGGGGCATGGAGTCAAACTCCACATAGAAGGCATCCTTCTTGTCCGACAGCACGTTCCGCGTGACCACTGCCTTAGCGGTGGAAACAGCACGAGTCGTCTGGGTGGCGACTGCAGTGGTTGCAGCAGGCGCTGCGGTTGCAGCAGGCGCTGCGGTTGCAGCAGTCTCATCTTCGCTCTCAAAAGCAGCGTTGGTGTTAGCGGTATTTTCGTTGTTGCGCAATGCCATGATAGTCATCCTAGTCAAATGCCGAGAAACACTCTCGGTGGGCGTCGTACTATTACAGTACAGATTTCAAACCGGACCATAGTGTAGCACACTATGACCCGGCGCTGTCGGTGAAAACCCTAACCCGGTGCAATAAATCCTGCCCCGCGCAACTCGTCCAAGTCTAGGATGTGACTGCCTCCAGGCACATCAAGTTCTTGGCTCAGGCCCGAAGCCTCAAGCGAGGGCAGGTTGTTCAAGGCATGCACGAAGGCCGCTTCGCTGGGGAACAGAGGCTTGTTACGGCCTGCTGCAGCGTACATGCGGTACTTCAGATAGAACGACCTGACATACAGCTCCAGGCAGGTTTTCCCGTTGTACTCGATGATTGCATAATCTCCACCCTCCTTGAGATAGAACTGCGCCATGCTATCCACCTTGGTCATGTCTGCAAGGTTGTTAAGCACCTTGAGCCACTCGGGGATAGTTTGCGTTTGAATGTCTTCCACCGTGGAGTAGACATGCTCAATCATATCTGCAAAGATGTCATCAAACTCCTTTGGGTAGATATTAGTGATAAGGTTCCTCAGTTTAATCAAACCAAACTTGACAACGCTGTAGTTGAAGACTGTCCGCTCCTTCGCTCCAGACTTCTTCATAAACTCTGCATTAGACAAGGTGTTCACCTCACCCTCCTGCAGCATTAGCTCTTTACGGGCTTCGTTGTAGACCACATCAAACTCCGCCTTGAGGTCTTCTACAGAGTAGCGTTGCACAATCTGTGCTGCCATATATCCCCCCACAATACCAAGCACTTCTTTGTGCGCCATCGCAGAGCTGAACTTGTGAAAGAACTCTTGGGCTTGCACTACTGGAGGCTTCGTAAGCGTAAGCAGCACAACTCGTTCCATCAGAGCAGATTCCGATTCAGCAGCTTCTGCGATGAAGCAGAGCGGTGCTGACAAAGCTGTCGTATGCACAGCACGGTAGTCACTGCTTTCCCTGTTGCCTCCCCCTCGTTCTACGCTGCGGCAATTGTAAGCATCCCGAAGCATAAGCTTAAACCTGTCATATACGTCCGGCCTCATTTCCCCAGGCTTAAACTCGTCAAGGATTAGTGGGATACTTGCACTGCCTGCAGCTGCATAACTTACAGCAAAGAGTGTTGATGTAGGTGTCAACATCTTCGGTGTTTGCTTGTAGTAGTGAAAGTTACTCATTAAGAGTGTCATCTCAGTTTTCCCCTGTCCTGCACTACCATTTATATGCAACAGTGGAAACTTCGTGTAAACCTTATGAAATAACATTCTATAGTTAC
>JACCEA010496170.1_pt1 | contig 10063 bp, 10 predicted proteins | sample 7449851 | NCBI WGS metagenome assembly JACCEA01 (sample SAMN15323453, study PRJNA562643) | freshwater metagenome | isolation source: river surface water | place: USA:Blue River Watershed | collected 2017-08-18 | reverse complement strand
GTTCACACGCGTCACGCCAAAAATTTAAGAAATTCATCAATATTTTTTTTTTTCCAATTTTTATTACATATGTATTGTACATAAAATATGCATATTTTTGAAACTCCTGACGTATGTAGAAGTATATTATTAGAAGTAGTATTATTGTGACAATACTCTATATGAAAAGATGGTCATAATCGATTTTGTGGCCTCCATTCCGCTACCACTGAACTCCATTCGTGACCAGATACCTCATTCAAAATAAAAGAAAACTGCTGGGTTTTTATTAGTTTTTTTTTTTTTTAATTATGGTGCGATCGCACCATATTTATGGAAAACTATTGTAGATCTGCAATATTACGCATGAATGCACTATATCAGCGTGAAAACTCACGTTATTCTCATTTTCTGAGGTTACAACCTTGGAATTGAGACCGTCAATTAGATTGACCTATAGCCTATGACGAGAATCGAGACTATGGAACCAGCCGTGAGGAACATTTTCTTGCTAGTGGTAGTTGTCAATATTTTCCGATTCTATTCCAACAAGAGCTTCAATTCAGTCATTTCCCAAGCTGTTCCAATAGCGGCTTGAGGGAGTTATGTTGTATCCTGCCACACATCTCAATCAATATGAGCTGATTGTCAAATAATTAGATCTTGATAGTACATTGTGCAGAATTAATATATATTGATGGTTGTGCATGGATACACCATATAAAAATTTAATATGGTAATTTAATCCAAGCACATGAAAGTAGTAATCCAGCATGTGGGGGAAAAAGTGAACAACGGGCGACGAATATTTTGCCTTATTACAGTATATGATATATTATTGTGCGGCTGTATGTGCGCGGCGTTTTGCACATCGCGAACCGTAAAAGCATTAATATAGGTTGAAGTCTCATGTAAAGCGAATATGCATCGTCAGTGAACCAATAGGATAGCCATATAAAATAAGAGTTCTTATTAAAAACGATAAACATGATCCCTCTCGCAATTAATGTTCGTACTTGTAAGCTTCACATGATTCATTTTGACTCAGCTATCCCACCAAGATGAAATGACCAACAAGAACATACGGAATAACAGTTATTTGCGTCGTTAATATTCAATATCCATAGCCCCGGAAGCAATAGTTCCCATCCAACTCGCTCGATTACCACCAGCACTGGTACCTCCACCCGACGTATTCTTCATGATGTAGCTTGTGGATGTCATCGAGACTTTTTGAAGTTCTCTCATCTTGTTTGAAAATGCTGCTGTTTCTATCATTACCCGGCCAAGTTGCTGATTCAACAACACTAATTTTGCATCCGCGAAGGTTGCACCATCATTATCGTCCACAAACTTGATTATTTCTGAATCTGGATTGATCTTACATGAAAATACTTCTGAAGACATTGCTTTGTGGAGGAAGGTAACTACTGATGAAGAATCATGTACCAATAATTCTTTGGTGACCCTATCCAACGGTAGCGTTACAAACACCTGCGATAATTGCTTCAGTCGACGAATTTTCCAGGCCTCGATGACTTGTTTTGCAAGACCATAGTTGTTATCCTTATCAAGCACTTCTCGCTTTAAAAGAATTGCCTCGCGTAAACTAGCGAAATCGTCTTCCACAAAAAGCTTGGCGATTTCATCATAAGGAGACTGTGTGGACTTAGAAAAATTCAAAACAACTGCAGATATATTCCTGATATAGAAATACAAAAGATAAGCAACAATTCTTATGAGATTAGAAGGGCATTACTTGGGAAAGGCGTATTTTTCTCCGCGAGCTACCAGGGAAATCAGCTTTGATTTTTTCAATGCATTTACCACAATTACACTAAGTGCATTCGCTGGAGCGCTAATTATCATGTCGAAACACTCTAAAGCCTTGTTATAAGATTTTTCCGCCATAAAACTTTTCAAGGATGCAAGGATTTAGTCTCAGATAGAGAATCTGGAATACAAACAAAACTTACCATATCCCTGCATAATAATAGAATCGGAAAATATCTTGTGTAGTAATCGCGGTTCGTTCTTGCTCAATGTCAATAAATATATGCTCTTTCAAGAATCTAATCCCAATGGCATATAACTGACAGCTGATGCAGGCCTATTGTGAGACCAAAATGGTATCATAAACATTGGTAGAGTACCAAGAAAATATTTCGAACCTGCAAAAAATCTGCGTGGACAGATGTTAAACAACTGCTATGAGGAGCCACAATGCAAGCGACAAAACGGAGAGTCCGAACAAGCTGCTTTGATCTTCCGATAGAGCATGCCAACTGTGTTACAGTGGTACTGACATCCGCAACTTTTGAATGACGCCGGATTGTTAATGAGAGTGTAATATGAGTTAAATGTGGAAATTTACCTTCAGCAATAATTTTGGAGAAATCAAATTGATCAATCAGCATCAAATATCGTTGGGCGATTCTAATGTAGCTTTCACTGCATGATGAATTCAGCTTTGAAATATGAAGCTGTAGAGCAACAATTGCACAAGATGGTTGTATCTGATTGGCGTATTGTTCGAGTATTAAAAGTAGTTGCGTAGTTGTTCTTTGAGTGACCCTCATCTCTCGTTCAACATCGATGTTATCTTCAGCATCCCTTAATATGGGTGCGGATGACACATCAATTGGGAAAAGAACTCCTGCAGCAGCTACAAACAATTCACTGCGTGCTCTTACATTGCTAGCGGTGCCATCATTTTGATGCATGAGGCAACTGATGAGTAATTCGTCCATCTGATTCCCTGCCATTGTATTGGAATTTTGAGCGTCAGGACCTGAAATTAGATTTTTTTCTGACGAATACTAGATATTCAGAAATGCTGAGCACGGCAACATTCCCAATTGAAATTCGACATACAATAATGCACCTGACTCTGCTGACGCTTCCGGGCGGGGGGTGAGTGCGCCTGCTGCTGCTGCTGCTGTGCCTATACTGACTAACTGCGGCTGCTGGGTGTGGAGCACAGCAGCAGCACCACCGCCGAGAGGCCGGCAGCAGCAGAGGGCACTTTTTGGTTTTGCTTTTTCTTGGGGTGCTCCTGCTGCCCTGCTGTTGTTGCATCCCGCTGGCTGCTGCTGCGCGCTGCTGCTGCTTTTATAGTTCATATTGTTTTATAACTTCCTCTAATAATATTGTGGTATCTTTATGTGATTTTTGTATTGCGTGCCATTTGCTTCGACTCAACGAATACTTGTACAAGTTATGCTATGGCGATTATAAATGATGGAAGGCCGTGATTCTTATCCAATTCGATGCATTCTTCCTCACGATCGATATGTTACTACATCATCTTGGAAAGTAACTTCTTCCGAGGATCAAGAATCATTGTTGCAGGAGTTAAATTATCACCTAAATGTTAGAGAAGTGCGGTTTTATGATGATCCAAGACGAACAAATTTTGATACGAGTTGCAATACAATTTCATACAGTACATTAGGTGAAAAGTTTGGCTTTGAGTATGTTCCTCACTTGATTTTCTTACACGAGAAGGATCTTCGAGAATTGTTCCTCAATAAACCAGATCCATCGGAAAATGAATATTTCAATTCTCCTGAAGTTGATCAATTAAATGATATGGTAAATAATGGCTACATAAGCCCTCTAATTTCTATCAAGTATATTGGGGAAATTGATGATGTCGATGTCGGCTACGGTGTGTTTGCGGAAGAAGAACTTCCTGCTGGAACTTTTATTGGTGAATATGTTGGAGTAGTTCATGGAACGTGTGGTACTTCACAATTCGTTACAAGTATGCAGCAAGAGGTTGATTGTAGGTTCAGTGATAGGCTTTCATATACATGTCAGTACCCAAGCTGCGATGGTGGATTGGGAATAAACGCCATGGAATATGGAAATGTAATTCGCTTCTTGAATCACTCTGCAGTCCCAAATGCGGAATTAAAATATTATTGGGGCGGTGCTGGTAGTGTTATGCATGTTCTATGTGTAAGTTGTGTATAAAGTATGTTACGCAGATTTGATTCACAAAACATTTCAAATTTTAACAGTTTGTGCGGGAACAGCGAAGTGTAGCAAAAGGTGAGCAACTGATGATTGATTACGGAGCATCATATTGGAAAAATAAGAACTCTATTAAGGTTAAACTTGAGGACTGATATTCCTTGTATGGTGAGAAGGAATAACGATCATCTCACTATTGTAGAAATGGGATATGCCAAATAAACGTCGAATACTTCATAAGTCATCCACCATCGAAATCGTCAAACTGCCCATAAAATACGCCACCAAAGCGCATGTACAACTCAAAATGATGGATTCCATTCCCATGCAAAATGCTGAGGAGTTGCTGAAAGCACTTTTTGAAGCACCAAATATTCCAACAATGAGAATAGACCAAAGGAAAAATAAAATTAATCCCATATTTGGATCAACCACGTCTTCTGCAATTGCTGCAAATGGAATGAGTGACACCAATCCAAACGAACCAAATGAAACAAGCATAATTATGGCATCCGTAAGAAGTGCAGAATCATGCTCTTCTTGTGGAACATTCAAACCCAGTTCATCTGAAACCATTAAGTTTACAAAGCAGCTCTCATATTGAGCAATTTTATGAACCACAATCTCGGCATCCTTTTTAGCCATACCTTTTGCTTCAAAAGCAGATATCATCTGGAGAAAGATTTTGATTGTGAGCGACGATATACCAATAATATATGAGCACTGACATGATGGACCTCCTGGTCTCGAAAATTTTTAAACTCCCAAAGCTCCTTCCGCTTTTCAGCTAACAAATATTCCTTATGTGCTTTGGATGAGAGAAATTCAGAGATTCCCATCGAGATAGAACTCGCAGTAACGACACTGATTGTTATGCATAACGTGATTCGCCACCCCAAATTAGCACCTACGGTTGCAGCAGCTACACACACAGCAGTCACAATTCCATCGATTGCTCCGAATACAACGGACCTGCAATCCAGCAACATGTAATTAGGCAGTTATTGTATTAGGCAGTAAAAAAATGATCATACTTCAAACTGTCGTTACAACAACTTGGGGATGGCAAAAGATCGTCATTGTTGAGGATTTCGCTGGTCATACAAAAGTTTAAACTGATTTGAACATAGGACATATTGCTGTTTTACCTTGCACTTCCAAGCACCATTAATCGAGTGGACTCCGTTGGGGGCGCCGCCACCTCACCTTCAAATCCACTCCTCATTGTCACCGACAAAAGGCAATTTCAGATAAGCCAGATTATTGCGCGCGGAATGCTATCCTATACTAGCATATAGTGTATCGGATCCATTATTTGAGTTGTTGTTTTGATTATACTATATTACCATATTGCATATTTGGTATTGTACAATATTCTGAGAGATGGTTAACCCGGTTAAAAAATCTCATCCACAATGACCCAGATATGGGATGTAGAAGTAAATCTATTGTGACAACTTGTTGTTCCATTCAGATGACAAACATAAGTCAATGTAGATGCCGATAAGTTACCCTGACAACATAAACCCATTCAAACAGAGGAGGAAATTCAGTACAGTTCCTATGCGTCAACATTTTATTTTAATTACACGTATCTATAACATTCTATAACATTTCATCATTCCATATGCACAGCTATATTGTGTAATGCAAACTATACTAAAATCCGAAAATATAATCGATAGCCATAAAAAATATTAACGGTAGCACTTCTTCACCGCGGTGGAGAGTACATTGACAATCTTAGCGGTTTTAACATCATTAAGGCGAGCATTTGCGCAAATCATAATGGATGGCTTATTTTCTCTGGAAATAGAAAATTTAGACGAAATGACGCCAATACCATTGTTGATACATTCATTGACTATCGATTGAACAATAATGCGTTCTTCATCGAAAGAGCGATCCGCCTGAAGAACTAAATGCATAACGGGTGAAGGAGCAGAAGAGAGCAATCGAAGTTGTGGAATATCTCTTAATTGCTTATGCAAGATTCGACTGTTATCATCTAACATCTGCAACAGTTCTGCTCCATTTTCCAACTTTTTCAGAGCCGCAACAGCTGCCGCACATAGGAATGGCGCAGTCGATGCAGAAAAGCAATACCCCGCGCCTGATAAGCGCTGATGATCAATTATCTCTCTTCTGCCCACACATACGCCACCCACGGATGCAAGTACAGTATCCAAAGTGAAAGTCAATACCTCGATATCGGCAGGCTTTAAGCCAAAGTGCTCGGTGATGCCACGACCAGTAGGTCCAGTTGTGCCAAATGACAAGGTTTCATCCAAGATTAACCGATAGAAATATTTCTCCTTGAGAGATAAAATAGCTGGAAGAGGACATAACTCGCCAGTGTTTTTGTACAAGCCTTCAACAACGATGAAGCGACGCTGCTGAGTTGCATCTCTTTTCAACCTGCGATCTTCTGCGGATAATGCCTCAAGAATTCTCTCCAAATCAGTCATATCATTGTGACGGAAATATCTGATTGTTGCCCGGGAAAGATTAGCACCAGTCATGACTGGTTCCGCGCAAGCTTCATCAATAATAAGCAAATCGCCTTTCTTTGCAAACGCAGGTATTGCGGAAGTAACGGCAGAAGCACCCTCGGAATAGCAAATTGCCTCTTCCGTTCCCATGAACTGAGCAAGGGCATCTTCCAAAATAAGATGCTGGTCAATTGTTCCATAAAATCCGCGTGGACCACAGCTGCCGCATCCGTATTTGTCCAAAGCATCTTTAGCAGCTTGCTTTATGTCAATATCACGAGAAAACCCTAGAAAATCAAAATTTGAAGCAAACACAACAGGTGTTTTAACACCACGAATCTTCATTTCATCACCGCGAATCTCATCAATCACCTGTTGAGCATATGATAAAGCATAATTGACTGCATTCAAAATGCTTAACCTACCAATTCATTGTTTGCCAACATAGCATCTTTATCAGAAAGTCTTGGTACCAACGGTTCCGGCTCCCATGTCTCCAGGAGCCATTCAATTTCTTTCTGAGAAAGCTTTTCAGAATCGGTTGCTTTCTTAGGATCGACTGTCTTGCGTATAAATAACAACCAGATGATGAACAGAATTAAGCACGTTTCTATCACAATGTGTTGAGGAGCCTCCTTCAGCAACTGAGTCCACCATTTTTCATAGTTTTGCGGAGCATGTGCCACAAAATCCAACGATTGTTCCCACGTAATGCTTCGCAAAGTTTCAAAGGTAGAAACCACCAAATTGAACAATGGGTTGCGAGTCATGGTTAGAGGTTGTAGTGGGTCGCATTAAGTACTTATCTATGATGATGAAAATGAGCGCTTTGTGGGATTTTCGAACGGCCACATTTCTGTTTTTCATTATATTGGAATATTGTATATGCGACTTGAAACTCTCATTGTGTTAGTTTATTACCGGGAACTTTATTTTAAGGCGCCTTATTAATAAGTTTCTCAAAACCGTTGTTGTGGTACTTTAAAAAAATTTACTTGCTGTTATATAAATAAATGGTAAATTTACAGGACTTACAGTTTTTGGAATTTCTATTCAGATTATTATTTCTTTCCTCTCCATGATCGTTTATGGTGCCTTTGGTTTGGGGAATTCAGATGAACAAAGCTATTGGACTGTTGCATCTAGTTACTCTTGCCCTCCTGTTCGCACTTCCGCAGATCTGCAACAGTCAAGCGGATTACCAAATATATGGGATGTTTGACTACTATCGCACTGCTATTAATGCTAGAACAACAAATGTTATATATTCACGGTGCTTTAGTGGAGTTGGACTTCTCACATGCGTTCCAAAACAAGCCGATGATGACTATGTTCGAAATTACGACTTGCCCTACGTGGAGACTATTCCAGATTATTACGGTAGTACATATTGTGTTCAGTGTTGTGGGACTAATCCAACTCACATTGACACATGGGACTTATATTGCCCGACTGATGCCGGAACACGCAGTCAGTTTAACTTGTATGGTTATGAACTGCGACTCGCTAGAAATCGTGGAAATGGTGATAACGCTGTTATCACTTGTCCATTGAGAAGAAGTGCATGTACTTATACTGAAAGTGGGGCTACTATTTCGTGTGATCGCGCTTCAGACAATACATCTTTAGCGGGTTACACATTAAAACTCAGAGTAAAAGAATGGGACAGCATGTTTGCATTCTGGCGTGGCGTTGAATCTTGCGAAATAGAGACTGTTGAAATGAAGGGCCAGTTGCCTTTAACGTACAAGTTTCACGAAAAAATCATAATTGATCACACTCCACTGAAATATCCAAATTATGATTACCCTAAAGTATTGATCGTTCTCGTATTAGTAGTCTTTATTGTGTACGGTTTTCTGTATTTTTGTAGGAGAAAGCGCTGCCCCTACTGCCAGAACAAGCTTGTGATTTCTTTGAATTTGTGTATGGCGTGCAGATTTTATGGGGTGAAGCCACCAGACCCGGTAATGCTAAAAGCGTTGGAATCTAAGGGCGAAATTATTCAAGGTCCAATTCCTGAGAGATTTCCAGGAGCGAAAATGGTGGTGGGATTGGTTAGATTTTTCCTTTCTTGGATGTTTGGTTGGTGTTTTCGATCAAGCAGAGCCATAAGGGTTCACCCCATTGTTGTCTACAAGTCTAATTTAGAGTTAGCCGGTATTGCTAAAGAAAGTCAAGCTTCAATGGACCTGGAAGAGTCGAAAATAGACCAAGATATGGATGAAATTTTGCAAGAAGAAGATATACAACAAAACCAAGAGCCAATAACAGGTATTGGATTAAAGAAGCCATCTAAATACGAACGCATGAGGGCTAAATGGGAAAAACAGAGATTAAAAGCCATGGAAAAGAACTCAAATATCTTGGATCAAACTCCAGAGCTAATATTTCAAGCGGTTGATCATCCAAAATTTATGGAATTCAAGCCCAAAGTTCCTCCTACCAAACGGAAAGGAACCGTATCTCCTTATCAATTTCCTTGAAATAGTTCTGGCTATTTCCAAAAAGCGTGCTTTATTCGCCATTAGGTCTGGTGCGCGATGTGTATATCACAAGTTGATGTCGCTGTTATTAGATCTTTCATGGCATGTGACATGCGAAATGGCATCACTTAATCCAGTAATGTTCCCAAGCAATATGATTTATATTCTAATTGAACAATATTGATGGAATATAAGTATGATTGTGAGTTTTTGGAAGTGTGAATCATACCAATCTTACTATATACTGTTCTATTCTATTCTTCTCTAGCTCCACTGCATAGAGTACAGCAGCACAGTGAACTCATACACAACGAAGAATCCATCTATCATAGAGACAACACTCACAAGCGAAACACAACAAGTTAGCACCGATGACGCGTCTACAAATAGAAGTAATTTGCGTAGTGGACATGAGGAAAGATAATTAAATCTGGAATCGGAGGAAACGCGTAGCAAAGCTGGAACTCTTGTAATGGAAGTAGTGAATAGCTCTCTCTGTGGTGCGTCCGGTCCAAGATAGAAGCAATAATCGACAAGCAACGATAAATTTACATACGAGCAAGGACATCATTGTGCCATTACGATTCAATCACTCCTCTCCCTAACGATCACAATGAAAACGTAGACTTATAAGTTAGCCATCATATTTCAGAAGAACAAATTTTTTTTTCTACATGTTATCGAAAAATGGTTTGAACACATCATGGTCTTTCACTTCATTCCGCTCAACGATAATTTCGAAGATGCTCAGTGCTGGATTTGTTTACATTATAATGTTGGCAACAGCCATATTTTCTTCTGTGATTGGTAAGAAACCTTTGTATCTAATGTAAACTCATTTCAAAATACATCGAATGTGCTGGTCTTGGCAGGTTGGCTCATAGCTTGCAGCAGGTGAAGCGTGTCTGGTAACAATGTAGTTGCTTTCCCCTGAAACTTTTATTCCGTCTTGTTCAGTAGTGAACAATGCGGCTGGTAGATAGGAGCAAGATAGCAAACTGACGAAAAGTTACAAAATCGTTTGATGGTTCTTTATTATTTGAGAATGACAGTTTTCATTGGGGTTGTTGGTGACCGTTTGTAAGGTTTACCACAACTTATAATATTCCGATTTGAACATATGGCGTG
>JACCEA010120712.1_pt1 | contig 10063 bp, 9 predicted proteins | sample 7449851 | NCBI WGS metagenome assembly JACCEA01 (sample SAMN15323453, study PRJNA562643) | freshwater metagenome | isolation source: river surface water | place: USA:Blue River Watershed | collected 2017-08-18 | reverse complement strand
GAAGGGCGCGGCACCTTCACGCGCATGACCATCACCGAGAACCTGCAGATGGGCGCCTACATCCGCAAGGACACCGAGGCCATTGCGCAGGACATGGAGATGGTGTTCGGCCTGTTCCCGCGCCTGCGCGAACGCAAGGACCAACTGGCCGGCACCATGAGCGGCGGTGAGCAGCAAATGCTGGCCATGGGGCGCGCGCTGATGGCCCGTCCCGAAGTGCTGCTGTTGGACGAGCCGTCCATGGGCCTGTCGCCCATCATGGTCGACAAGATCTTCGAGGTGGTGCACGACATCCACACGAAGGGCGTGACCATCTTGTTGGTGGAGCAAAACGCCAGCCGCGCGCTGGCCCTGGCCAACCGCGGCTACGTGATGGACTCGGGGGCGGTCACCATGACGGGCCGCGGCAGCGACCTCTTGGCCGATCCCAAGGTGCGTGCCGCATACCTGGGCGAGTGAGCGCCTGAAGCGCCTCCGGAACCCGGCCTCTGGCCGGGTTTTTCATTGGGGCTGCAACACCAGGGTGTGGGTCGGCGTCTCGGTCGGCCACATCGGCAGGTAGCGGCCGTCGCGCCACAGCGGCAGCAGGTCGCGGTAGGTGGCGCGCCAGGGCAGGCCCGATTGGCCCGTGGACTGCACCATGCGCGACTGCGCCGGGTGGGCCACGTCCATCAAAGTACGCAGGCTGGGGCCGTGGTCGTCGGTGTACAGCGCGCCCGCCCAATCGGGGCGCAGGGCCACGCGCGACACGTTGACGGTGTAGGTGTCGCCGCCCACGGGCGTTTGCAATTCGAACAGGGGCCGCAAGGCCGCCACCCGCGAGAAGGGCCGGTGTTCGCCCTTGGCCAGGTGGGCCTGGCCCCAGGCCCAGCGCGTCACGTCGGGCCCGAACCGGGCCTGCAGTTCGTCCAAGGCCAGCGTCAGGGCTGCATTGGCCTGGTCGGCGCACGACTCGGGCGCGGGGGTCCGGCGGTCGTCGCACCACGCGGCGTCACGGGCCGCCAGGCGTTCTTGCAGGGCGTCGCGGAACGAGCGCGTGGCGAATGCGCGCTCGAACAAGGCCTCGCCCAGGTCGTCCTGGAAAAGACCCACGGTCAGTTGGCGCGTCCAGGCCCAAAAGATCAAGGGCGCTGCGCTGTCGGGGGTCATCGTACCGTCGAAGCCTTGCAAGGCGCCGTGGGCAGCGGGCGCCAGTGCATGTGGGCTGCGTGCCGCCTGCAGCCAAGGCAGCAACGGCGCCGCGCCCAGGCTGTGCACGTCGGCTTGCATCGCGGCAAAGCTGTCCAGGCTGTGCTTGGGCGTGGCTTGCAACAACTGCTCGATCCGCTGTTGACGGAAGGGCAGGGCCCATTCGTGCGTCAGGTGGTGGGGGTAGTCGTCGGGCACCGTCCGTTGGTTGGCGGTGGCGATCCAGCCCCGCGCGGGGTCCCGCTCGCGCGGCATGGCCTCCAAAGGCAGGTAGCCCTGCCAGTCGTAGCGGGCGTCCCAGCCCGGCGCCGGCGCCAGGCCGTGCAGGTCGTGCGCGGGGCCTCGCACCGGCACCAACGCCGATGCGATGAAGCCGGTGTGGCCCGCGCGGTCGGCCACCAGCATGTTTTGCATGGGCGCGGCAAAGCGGCGCGCGCCGTCGAAGAAGGCGTCCACGCCCTGGGCTTGGTTCAGGGCCAGGCCGGCTGCAATGGGGTCGTTGTCGGGTTCCAGGCTGGCCCAACGCAGGGCCAAGGCGTAGCGTTTGCCCGCCGGGGCCAAGAGTTCCGCGCCGGGTCCGGCGTCGGAGAGGAAGGGGCCGTGACGACCGACGCGCACCCGCAGCACCTCGTCCGGTCCTCCCTTCACGCGGATGCGCTCTTCCAACACCTGCGCCCGGGCCCAACCGGTGGGCGTTCGGACCTCGGTGTGTCCGTCCACGTCGCGCAGTTCTTCCAGGTAGAGGTCCTGGGTGTCGGGGCCGGTGTTGGTGAAGGCCCAGGCGATGTGCTGGTTCTGCCCCAGCACGACGAAGGGCAGACCCGGCAGGGTGCCGCCGGCCACTTGCATGCCGGGCACTTCCAGGCGCGCCAGGTACCAGAGCGCGGGGCTTTGCAACTTGAGGTGGGGGTCGTTGGCCACCAGGGGCGCGCCGGTGACGCTGCGGCTGCCGGCCACCAGCCAGTTGTTGGAGCCCGAGCCCTCCACGCCCGAACGCGGGGCGTGCCCTTGCAGGGCGGCGGCGAGCTTTTCGGTCCGCTGCGGCTCCAGCCCCAGCTGTCGGTACAGCGCGGGGTAATCCGCCGTGGCCGGCAGTCGGTCACCGGGGTAAGCGGGCATCAGGGTGTTGATGCGGGCCAAGGTGTCGCGGCCCTGCGCGCCTTCGTCGGGCAGTTGCAGCGCCAGGCGCAAGCGCAGGAGCTCTTGGTTCCAGTTGCCGCTCAGGTCCCAGCTCATCATCACGGCCCAGGCCAGGCTGTCGACGGGGGTCCAGTCCTGCAAAGGCAGGCCGAGGATGAGCATTTCGGGCGGCCGGGCTTGGGCCGCGCGACCGGCATTGACGCCCTGGCTGTAGGCCTTCAGCAGCGCCACCGATTGTCGCGAGGCCGCGTCGGTTTGCCCTTGGAGCCAGGCCCAACGGGCCTCGGCCGAGCGGCGCACGCCCAGGGCGCGCAGGAAGCGATCGGTTTCCAACGCGTTCGGGCCGAAGGCCTCGGCCAGCTCGCCACGGCCGATGCGGCGTTGCGACTCCAACTGCCAAGCCCGGTCTTGGCCGTGCACGAAGCCCAGGCCGTAGGCCATGTCGGGCAGGGTGTTGGCCTTGACAGTGGGCACCCCGTGGGCGTCGCGCGCCAGGGTCACGGGGCCGCTCAGGCCGGGCACTTGGCGCGTGCCCGACTCTTGCGGCTGCGCGCGCAGCAGGTACACGGCCAGGGCCGCCAAGGCCAGGCCCAGCAGGGCCAGCACCAGCCAGCCCAGCCGGCGCATCCAGGTTTTGATCATGGGCGGCAGCCTAGGGCGTGCCTGCCGCCTTGCCCATGCGGATCGGCCCCAGCACGGGGCCGACGCCGATCAAGCGCGCACGAGCAGGCTTTGCGCCCAGACGTCGGCTTCGGCTGCCGGCGTGCGGCCGCTGACCCGGATGCGCGCCAGCAGTTCGGTCACGCGATCGGCGATGCGGCTCACCTCGGCCATCACGGCCTGCTCTTCGCCCTCGCCGCGGTACTCGCGCGCCACGGAAATGATGCCGCCGGCGTTCACGAGGTAGTCGGGCAGGTAGGCGATGCCGCGATCGGCCAGCAGGTTGCCGTCGGAGGGCAGGGCCAGTTGGTTGTTGGCAGCACCACACACCAGCTTGGCTTGCAGGGTGGGGATGGTGCTCGCGTTCAGGCTGGCACCCAGCGCGCAGGGAGCCAGCACGTCCACCGGGGCGGCGAGGATCTGGTCCACACCCACCACGGTGGCGCCGAACTGCGCCTGGGCCTTGGCGGTCTTGGCCGGGTCGATGTCGGCGACCGTGAGCTTGGCGCCGGCTTGGTGCAGGAACTCGGCCAGGTGCCAGCCCACGGCGCCCAGGCCTTGGATGGCGACCGTCAGGCCTTGCAGGTCGCTGCGGCCCAGCACGGCCTTGGCACCGGCTTGCACCGAGACGAACACGCCCCAGGCGGTCTTGGGGCTGGGGTCGCCGCCAAAGGCGCCTTCGCGCGGGATGCCGCTCACGTACGCCGTGTGGCGTTGCACCACGCGCATGTCGGCCGTGGTGGTGCCCACGTCTTCGGCGGTGATGTAGGCGCCTTGCAGGCTGTCCACGGCACGGGCGAAGGCGGCGAACAGTTGTTCACGGTTGAAGTCGCCCTTGGGCTTGACGATCACGGCCTTGCCGCCGCCGAAGGGCAGGTTGGCCAGCGCGTTCTTGTAGCTCATGCCCTGCGAAAGGCGCAGCGCGTCGTGGTGCGCGGCCAGGTCGTTTTCATAGGCCCACACGCGGCAGCCGCCGAAGCCCGGTCCGCGGGCGGTGTTGTGAACGGCAATCAGGGTGCGCAGGCCGCTGGCCTCGTCGGCAGCGATGAGCACGCGTTCGTGCGGGGCTTGGTGGGGCAGGCCAAAGAAAGAGGGCATGGGTAACGCCTTGAGTGGTTGCGGGTGGCAGTGAAGGAGCGGCGCGCCCGGCTTGTGGCCCGGCCGCCGCAGGGGGATTGTCAGGGGCCTTGGAAGCCGCCGGCGCGAAGGGTCAGCACCAGGGTGTCGCGGTGGCCCACCGGGGCGCCGTCGGGCTGGATGGGGGTGGCCTCGTGGATCACCCGGGCGTCGTCCATCAGCAGCAGGCTGCCGGGCTCGGTCAGCGTGAAGCGCAGGCCGCTGGGGCCTTGCGCTTCGAACACCCGGGTTTCGCCGCCCTTGATGTGGTGGCGGCCCAGCAGCAACACGGCCACGAGGTCGACGCCATCGCGGTGCGCGCCCTCGGGTGTGGGGCGGCCGATGCCGTCGGTGGTGTCGATGCGAAACGGGTGCGCTTCCAAGAACCAGGGCTGGGCGCCGCGCAAGGCGCTGGTGGTGCTGGCCAAGCGCTGCAGCAGGGTCTGCCACACCGGGGCGTTGACCATGCCGGCTTCCATGGGCTGGAACCAGCGCTCGATGCCACCGTGCAGGGCGTTGTAGTCCAGGCTCTGCCAGTGCGCACGGTGGGGCATTTGGTCTGCCTGGGTGCCCTCAACCCGCCAGCAGCTGTGGCGCCGGCGGCGGTAGCGGCCGCCGTCCTTCAAGTGCTGGTCGGGGGGCAGGGCGTCCCAGAACGGATGCAGGGCCAGCAGCTCACCCAGCGGCTGGCCCAGCCATGTGGCGGTGTCGGCCGGGGCCAGCACGGCGTAACCGGACTGCCGCAGGCTCGCGTCCACGCGGTCGGCGGGCGTGAAGGGCGGTTGGAACATCAGGCGCCGTGCTTGTCGGCTTCGCTGGTGAAGGCATCGGCGAAGAACTGCTCGTCGGGCAGGCCGGCCTCCAGCGCGAAGTCGCGCCGCGCGCTCTCGACCACGATGGGGGCGCCACAGGCGTAGACCTGGTGCCCGCGCAAGTCGGTGTGGTCCTCCAGCACTGCACGGTGCACGAAGCCCGTGCGACCGCTCCAGCCGTCGTCGGCCTGGGCGTCGCTCACCACCGGCACGTAGCTGAGCCACGGCAGGCGCCCGGCCGCCGCGAGGGCCCAGTCGTGCAGGTAAAGGTCCTGCGGTCGGCGGCCGCCCCAGTACAGGGTCGTCGGCCGGTGGCTGCCGTCGCGCTCCAACTGCTCGATCAGGGCCTTGATGGGCGCGAAGCCCGTGCCGCTGGCGAGCAGCACGATGGGTTGCTCGCCCTCGCGCAGGAAGAAGCTGCCAAACGGGCCCTCGGCCCGCAAGATGTCGCGCTCCTTCAAGGCGGTGAAGGCGTGATCGGTGAACTTGCCCCCGGGCATGTGGCGGATGTGCAGCTCGGCCTCGGGGCCCTGGCCCGGCGCGTTGGCCATGCTGTAGCTGCGGCGGGAGCCGTCGCGCAGGATGAACTCCAGGTACTGGCCCGCGTGGTACTGGAAGTTCTGCGTGGCCGGCAGTTGCAGCTTCAGGACCAACACATCCGGGGCGGCACGGGTCAGGCTGCTGACGCGCACGGGCATCTTCAAGACCGGGTGCACGCCCTCGGCCGGCACGCTGCGGGCCTCGATCGTGCAGTCCGTCTGCGGGATGGCGCAGCAGGTGAGCACGAAGCCGGCGGCTTCTTCCTCAGCGCTCAAGGCCTTGGCCTGATGGGCCCCATGAATCACGCGTCCTTCCAGCAGCTTGCTCTTGCAGGACCCGCAGGCGCCGTCTTTGCAGCCGTAGGGCAGGCCGATGCCTTGTTCGATGGCGGCGGCCAAAAGGGTGCCGTCACGGGCCACGGTGAAGCTGCGACCGGCGGGTTGAACGGTGATGGTGAGGGACATGGCGTCGAAGGAGAGAGGGCAGGGCTTCTAGACTGAGCGCCATTGTCCCAGGGAGATGGCATGCGCCTGTTGATCGTGGGGTGTGGCGACGTGGGCCAGCGTGTGCTGCGCCTGTTGCCGCGCGCGGTGTCGGTGGCGGTGCTCGCGCGCACGCCGGCCAAACTGCGCCACCTGGGCGTGCCTTTGATCCAAGGCGACCTCGACGAGCCCAGCAGCCTGCGGCGCCTGGCCGGTGGCTTCGACGCCGTGTTGCACCTGGCGCCGCCGCCCGCGCAGGGCGGCACCGATCCGCGAACGCGCGCGCTGGTGCAGGCCTTGTCGCGCTCGGGGGCGCCACAGCGGCTGGTGTACGTGTCGACGACCGGGGTCTACGGCGACTGGGCGGGCGCCTGCATCGACGAAACCGCGCGCCGCCGCGCTCAAACACCCCGGGCCTTGCGACGGGTCGATGCGGAGGACGTGCTGCGTGGGTGGGCGGTGCGGCAGGGGGTTCGGCTGAGCCTGCTGCGGGCGCCCGGCATCTACGCCGCCGACCGCGACGGCCACCCGCGGGAGCGCCTGCTGGCGGGGCGCCCCGTTCTGCGGGCGGAGGACGATGTGTTCACCAACCACATCCAGGCCGACGACTTGGCACGCGCCTGCTGGCGTGCCCTGTTCTTGGGGCGGCCGCTGCGCGCGGTGAACGTCGTGGACGACAGCGACCGCCGCATGGGCGATCACTTCGACCTGGCGGCCGACACCCTGGGCTTGCCGCGCCCGCCGCGGGTGTCTCGCGCCGAGGCCGAAGCCAGCTTGAGCCCGATGCAGATGAGCTTTTTGAGCGAGAGTCGCCGCATCGGCAACGACCGTTTGAAACGGGAGTTGCGCCTGCGTTTGCGTTACCCCTGGCCCGAGATGGGCTGGTAGCGCTTACTTGACCTTCAGCCAGTGGGTGAACTCGCCACCAGCCTCGGTCTGGGCCAGCAGGGTGTGGCCCGTTTGCTTGGCAAAGGACTGAAAGTCCCGGGTCGAGCCGGGGTCGGTGGCGACGATGCGCAAGACCTGGCCGCTTTGCATGTCGGCCAAGGTCTTCTTGGTTTTCAAGATCGGCATCGGGCAGTTGAAGCCGCGCACGTCGATCTCGCGGTCGTGGGGGTGCTCGTTCATCACAGGTCCATCCAAAGCGGGTCGTGGCCGCGGGAGCGCACGAAGGTGGCCAGGGCCTGGCCCGTGCCCTGGGGCCAACAGCGCACCTCGTGCGGTGCGAAGAGTTTGTACTCGGCCAGTTCGGGGCTCAGCACGATCGGCCCTTGGGCTGGCACGTGGTACGCCACGATCAATTGGTTCATCTTCTGGAAGTCCCACACGCCCAGCAGCGTGGGCGAGCCCGCCGCTTGCAGCGCGGTTTCCTCGGCCACCTCGCGCAGGATGCCTTGCTCGGGCGTTTCGCCGGCTTCCATGAAGCCGGTCACGAGGCCGAAGAAGCGGCCTGGCCAGGCGGCATTGCGGGCGAGCAGCAGTTGCCCACCGCGGTCCACGCACTCGACCACGGCCGCCAGCACCGGGGTGGGGTTGTTCCAGTGCGTGAAGCCGCAGGCCGGGCAACGCAGGCGCTGCTTGTCCCCCCCGTCTTCGGCTTGGGTGATCCATGCCAGCGGCGTGGCGCACTGGGGACAGAACTTCATGCCGGGAAGACGCCCGTCGACAGGTAGCGGTCGCCGCGGTCGCAGACGATGAAGACGATGGTGGCGTCCTTCACCGTGCGGGCGATGGACAAGGCCACGCAGCAGGCGCCTGCCGCCGAAATGCCAGCGAACAGGCCCTCCTCGCGCGCCAGGCGGCGGGCCATCTCTTCGGCATCGGCCTGGCTGACCAGCACGATCTCGTCCACGCCCGAGGGCTCGTAAATCTTCGGCAGGTAGGCCTCGGGCCACTTGCGGATGCCCGGGATGCGGCTGCCCTCGGATGGCTGCGCGCCGATCACCCGCACCCCCGGGTTCTGGCTCTTCAGGTAGCGCGAGACGCCCGTGATGGAGCCTGTGGTGCCCATGGCGCTGACGAAGTGCGTGACGCGCCCCGCCGTGTCCTTCCAAATCTCGGGGCCGGTGGTTTCGAAGTGGATGCGCGGGTTGTCGCCGTTGGCGAACTGGTCCAGCACCCGGCCCTTGCCCTCGCGGGCCATCTGTTCGGCCAGGTCGCGGGCGTACTCCATGCCGCCGCTTCGTGGCGTCAGGATCAGTTCGGCCCCGAAGGCCTTCATGGTTTGTGCGCGTTCAATGGACAGGTCTTCCGGCATGACCAGGACCATGCGGTAGCCGCGGATGGCCGCAGCCATGGCCAGGGCGATGCCGGTGTTGCCGCTGGTGGCCTCGATGAGGGTGTCACCGGGGCGGATGTCGCCGCGCTCTTCGGCGCGGCGGATCATGCTGATCGCGGGGCGGTCCTTGACGGAGCCCGCCGGGTTGTTGCCCTCCAGCTTGCCCAGCAGCACATTGCCCCGCGCGGCCAACTCGGGTCCGAGGACGCGAGACAGTTGCACCAGGGGGGTTTGGCCGATGACGTCTTCGAGGGTAGGGTAGCGCGGCGCGTCGTTCATGGCGTCGATTGTGCCGTCGGCGGCGAAAGTCGCAGAATGCTGTGGCAGAATCGCGGGCTCCGAGCAAGGCACTGCTGCCTTGCAGCGCAGCGACACACCGCTGCCAGCAACCTGCCCAGGTGGCGAAATCGGTAGACGCAGGAGACTCAAAATCTCCCGCCGCAAGGTGTGCCGGTTCGAGTCCGGCCCTGGGCACCAAGCCTTCTCCAGGCTTCGGGCGCGCTGTGTGACAGCCCGCCTACACTCGCGCCGCAATCTTCAGGCGCGACGCATGCATCCCCTTCCTCCCATCACCAAAGCGCTGATCCTGGCCTGTGTCGGATTCTTTTGCTTGGGCTACCTGCTGCCCGAATTGAAGTTCTGGTTGGCGCTTTGGCCGATCCAGGCCGAGCCCTTCATGCCCTGGCAATTGGTGACCTACGCGCTGATGCACGGCGACTTCGGCCACCTGTTTTTCAACATGCTGGGGCTGTACATGTTCGGCGCCCAGGTCGAGCAGTACCTGGGCGTGCGTCGCTACCTGACGCTGGTGGGCGTGAGCGTGCTCACCGCGGCCTTGGTGCAACTGCTCGTGACCTACGCCACCGGCTCGTGGGCGCCCACGGTGGGCATTTCAGGCGGCGTCTTCGGCCTGTTGCTGGTGATGGGCTTGGTGTTCGGGGAGCAGATGGTCATCCCCCTGATCCCGCCGATCCCGATGAAGATGAAGGTGCTCGTGGTCGTCTATGGCGCCATCGAACTGCTGCTGGGGGTCACCGGCCGCACCGGCATCGCCCACTTCGCGCACCTGGGTGGCATGTTGGGCGCCTTCGCGTTGATGCAGCTGTGGCGCCGCCCCAAAAAGCGCCCGCCGCTGCGGCGCGTGCACTGAGGCTCAGAGGCTGAGGGTTCGCAGGTAGTCCCGGAAGCCCGGCCCCAAAGCCGGGTGGGCGAGGGCCAACTCGACGTTGGCCTCCAAAAAGCCTTCTTTGCTGCCGCAGTCGTAGCGCCGTCCGTCGTAGCGGTAGGCGAAGACCTTCTCGCGGCGCAGCAGCCCCGCGATGCCATCGGTCAGTTGGATCTCACCGCCGACGCCGCGCGGTTGGTTGGCGATTTCGCGCAGCACGCCCGGCGTCAGGATGTAGCGGCCGGCCACGCCGAGGCGGCTCGGGGCGTCCTCCGGCGCGGGCTTTTCGACAATTCGGCTGACGTCGACCAAGCGCTCGTTCACGTCGGTGCCGGCCACGATGCCGTAGCGCCGCGTGTGCGCCGCTGGCACCTCTTGCACCGCCAGGATGCTGGCTTGCCATTCGGCGAACTGCTCGGCCATCTGCTGCAGCACGGGCTTCTCGCCGACCATCAAGTCGTCGGCCAGAAGCACGGCGAAGGGGTCGTTGCCGATCAGGCGCTGTGCGCACAGCACGGCATGCCCCAGGCCCAGGGCTTGTGCCTGGCGCACGTAGATGCACTCCATGTCGTCGGGCTTGACCGAACGCACGACCTCCAGCAGTTCTCGCTTGTTGGCCTGCTCCAGCGCCACCTCCAGCTCGAAGGTCATGTCGAAGTGGTCTTCGATCGGGCGCTTGTGG
>JACCEA012192286.1_pt1 | contig 10064 bp, 5 predicted proteins | sample 7449851 | NCBI WGS metagenome assembly JACCEA01 (sample SAMN15323453, study PRJNA562643) | freshwater metagenome | isolation source: river surface water | place: USA:Blue River Watershed | collected 2017-08-18 | reverse complement strand
GGATCCCTAAATTGGCAGAATTACTAAAAACCAATGAAGATGAGCTACTCACTGCTTGGCTAGCCGACAGAATCCAGGAGCTTGTTCAGGATGAAAAAGTGGCAAAAGACACCATTAAAACGGTGGCCATTGAAATGGGAATGAAAGTAAAATAATGAAATAATACGGAGAGAGAGGATAACGAACCCTTCGGAGAAGAATAACAACCAAAATCACGCATAAAGATGAACGATATAAAAGACTTAGAAAAAACCCTTTGGGCAACTGCGGACAAACTCCGTAGCAACATGGATGCAGCAGAATACAAACACGTTGTTTTGGGACTGATTTTCCTAAAATATATTTCAGACGCTTTCAACGACTTGCATTCCAAACTGACAAAAGGTGAAGGAGAATTTGAAGGTGCAGACCCCGAAGACTCAGACGAATATGTTGCTTACAATGTATTTTTCGTTCCTGAAACAGCACGTTGGAAATATTTGCAGGACAGAGCTAAACAACCTGAAATTGGAAAGCTCATTGACAACGCAATGGATGAAATTGAAAAAATCAATAGTAATCTTAAAGGCGTTTTACCAAAGATTTATGCAGACCCCGAACTTAATAAAACAAGACTTGGTGAACTCATTGACTTAATAGGAACAATTGGTTTTAATCAAGAAGGACACGAAGCAAAAGATTTGTTGGGAAGAGTTTACGAATATTTCTTAGGACAATTTGCAGACGCAGAAGGCAAAAAGGGAGGGCAATTCTATACACCTGCAAGCATTGTAAAACTCTTAGTTGAAATGCTTGAACCTTATGAGGGCAGAGTGTATGATGGAGCTTGTGGTAGCGGTGGAATGTTTGTGCAAAGTGAAAAGTTTGTAAAAGAACATCAGGGAAATATCAAGAACCTATCTATTTACGGACAAGAAAGCAACCCGACAACTTTACGATTGGCAAAAATGAATTTAGCCATTAGAGGAATTGATGCCAAAATTGAATTGGGCGACACTTTCTTAAATGACAAACACAAAGACCTGAAAGCCGATTTTATTATTGCCAACCCACCATTTAATATTAGTGATTGGAGTGGCGAGCAATTAAGAGACGACCACCGTTGGAAATATGGCGTTCCACCAGTTGGAAATGCAAACTATGCCTGGTTACAACACTTCATAAGCAAGTTGAGCAATAGTGGAACTGCTGGAATTGTTCTGGCAAATGGAAGCATGAACAGTAATACGGGCACAGAAGGTGAAATAAGAAAAAATATGATTGAGGCAGGTTTGGTAGATTGTATGGTGAGTTTACCTGCACAACTTTTTTACAACACCGCTATTCCTGCTTGTCTTTGGTTCTTAGCAAAAAACAGAACAAATGGAAAATTCAGAAATCGTTCCAACGAGATTTTATTTATAGATGCCCGAAACCTTGGAACAATGGTAAACAGACGCAACAGAGAGTTTACTGATGAAGATGTGAAACAAATTGGAGAAACCTATCACAATTGGAGAACCATAAATGGAAACTACTATGATGTTGCAGGATTCTGTAAAAGTGCAACCATTGAGGAAGTAAAGAAAAATAGTTATGTTTTGATGCCAGGGAGATATGTTGGAACAGAAGGCACAGAAACAGACGGAACTCCATTTGATGAAAAAATGCAAACACTCACTGCCAAGCTTGCGGAACAGTTTGCACAGAATAATGAATTAGAAAAAGTCATTCGTGAAAACTTAAAAGGTATTGGATATGAGTTCTAATGAATGGGCATTTTATAAAATCCATGAACTTGGAAGAGTAATAACTGGTAAAACTCCTCAAACTTCTAACAAAGAAAATTTTGACGGGGAATATCCTTTCATAACTCCTGTAGATATGAATGGGCAAAAAGAAATACACAATACTAACCGTTCATTATCAGAAGTTGGAAAACAATTGATGAAAAATTTCCAGCTACCTAAAAATGCTATTTGTATTTCTTGCATCGGTTCTGACCTTGGTAAAGTCGTGATGACAACAAAAACAAGCTTTACCAATCAACAAATAAATTCGGTCGTTTGTAATGACAATTTTGACCCTGATTTTGTCTATTACGCTATTACACTATTATCCCCAGAACTTAGGAGTATCGGACACCAAAGCACAGCGGTTCCAATTATAAACAAAACTGATTTTTCACTTTTTGAAATTTATGCACCAAAGGATATTCAGAAACAAAAAAATATTTCAAAAATACTATCATCCCTTGATTCCAAAATTGAATTAAATAGACAAATCAATGAAAATTTAGAACTACTTGTTAATAATCTATACCGTGAAATATGTGTATCTAAAACTGAAGATTTACAACAAGGTTGGGAGCTAAATAAACTTGAAGAATTTATTGATGTAAAGAATGGCTATGCTTTTAAGGGTGGTGATTTTATTGATGAAGGAGTACCTGTATTGAAAATAAAAAATGTAAAGGCAGGAAAAGTCATTCTTAATAACCTTAGTTATGTTTCGAGGGAAATAGCCGACAGAGCTCAACGCTTTCGCATAAAACAAAATGATTTACTAATTACCATGTCTGGAAATCGAATTGACGGAACACCTGAAACATGGGTTGGTAAAGTTGGGATTTTTCATAGAGATGGAGAGTATTTACTGAATCAACGAGTAAGTATTTTGAACATAATTGATGAAGCAAGAATATCGAGATACTTCCTTTGCCAGTTATTAAGCACAGAAGAATTCCAATACTATTTTATTTCAAACGCCACCAGTTCAGGCGGTCAGGCAAACATATCACCTGATTTAATTTACAATACCGAAATAGTTGTTCCTCCAAAAGAAGTCATGCAAAAGTTTCATCAACAGGCAGAAGGAATTTACAGCAAAATATTTGCGAATGAATTAGAGATTGAAACGCTTGCCAATTTAAGAGATACGCTGCTGCATAAATTAATGAAAGGCGAAATAAAAGTTTGAACCCATGAGATATAAATCTTTTTACATAAAAAATTACAAAGGAATCAAAGATTTAAGCCTTAGTTTAAATCATGAACCCAAAACTAGTATTATTACTCTGGTCGGTCTTAATGAAAGTGGGAAAACTACAATACTAGAAGCTATTAGTGTCTTTAGCAAAGAGCCAATACCATCAGAAATACATAAGCTAATACCCAAAAGCAGAAAGTTTAGCTTTACTGATACTATAGAAATTCATGCCTGTTTGGAATTAGATGAAGATGATGAAGAACAAATCAAAAATTTTTGCCAATCACAAGGTTTTAAAACTGTCGAGCCTATAAAAGAATTTACCCAAAAAGTGATTTATGAATTTCGCAATTCGGAATATCTTGAAGCAGAATCTGGATGGGAATATGAATTTAATTTATATGGACTAAAGAGAAAAAAACAATACAACCGAGCTTTTAGTTCTGATACTCCAGAATTTGAAGCGATTCAGGCTTTCATAACAGAAAAACTAATACCACCTATAATATATTACCCCAATTTCTTATTTGATTTCCCCAGTAGAATTTACTTGGAAGCATCCACTAATGAGGATAAAGAACAAGCCACTTACAGAGCGGTTTTAAATGACATTATGGATACTTTTAATGAAGGACTTACAATCGAAGAGCACATTATTAAAAGATTAAAAAATCCAGCAGGAGGACTTGAGGAAGCACTTGAATCAACAATTGATAGAATGAGTGTTCAGATAACAAAAGTTGTTTTTTCGGCATGGGGACAATTGTTTGATTCAAGAGGCAAGGAAATAAGATTAAAACCTGGAATTGATTCGACAACAGGTTTGGCATATCTTGAAGTTAAGCTAAAAGAAGGAACAGATCAATTTCAAATTTCTGAAAGAAGCCTTGGCTTTAAGTGGTTTTTTACCTTTTTATTATTTACAGAATTTAGAAAAAATCGTTCTAGCGAAAACGGTGAAATCCTTTTTTTACTGGATGAACCAGCTTCAAACTTACATTCGACAGCCCAAAAAAATCTATTAACAACATTTGAGCAACTTGTTTCCAAGTGTAAAATGATTTACACAACTCACAGTCATCATTTGATTAATCCAAAATGGCTTTCAGGGGCATATATAGTAAAAAACAAAGCATTAGACTATGAAAAAGAATTTGAATATATCACAGAAAACACTGATGTTGAAGCTAAGATTTATAAGCAGTTTGTTGTAGAACACCCAGAACAAAGAACATATTTTCAACCGATTTTAGATGCAATTGAATACAGCCCAAGTCATTTAGAAGAAGTTCCAAACATTATTTTGACTGAAGGCAAAAATGATTACTACACATTTAAATATTTAAATGAAGTGATTTTTGAAAATGAATTTGAAACAGTTAAGCTATATCCGGGAAATGGTGCTGATAGAAACAATCAAATAATTGCAACTTACCTTGCTTGGGGAAAGGAATTTACAATTCTGTTAGATGGTGACAAAGCAGGAGAGGACGCAAAAACAAGATACATCAAAGAATTTGGTGAAATCGTCAGGAGCAGAATAATTACATTGAAAGATATAGATGTAACATTCAATCACCCAACAGAAGCTCTATTCAAAACAAGCGAACAGTTAGATATTATTCACGGGTTTGATCCGAATGAAACTGTTTTTCATAAATCTAAATTCAACACCGCAATACAGAATCTTTTTATTCAAGAGCAACCAATTGAATTGTCTGCTGAAACGAAAGATAAGTTTAAAAAGATTTTTGAATTTATAAAGTAATAAATGTCTAGGTTCATCACAGAAAACGAAATAGAGCAAATTGCATTGGATATTCTGAATGAAGATTTAGGATATACAGTGGTTTATGGCCCTAACTTAGCCGAAGGCGAAAGCAAAGAAAGAGAATATACAGAAGTTGTCTTGCAACAACGTTTGAGAAATGCAATAGATAAACTTAATCCTGAAATTCCAGCTGATGCAAGGGAAGAAGCATTTAAAAAAGCACTTCGCACAACAACCATAAGTTTATTTGAAAACAACCAAGCATTTCACCGAATGCTTACTGAGGGTATTGATGTAAAATTTGGAATCGGTGACGGAAAAGCAAAAACAGACAAAGTTTGGTTGGTTGATTTTTCAAATCCTGAAAACAACGAGTTTTTAGCCATCAATCAATTTACAGTAATAGAAAATCACAACAACAAAAGACCAGACATTGTATTGTTTGTAAATGGTTTGCCGTTAGTGGTTATCGAATTAAAAAATGCAATTGATGAAAATGCAGACACTAAAGCAGCGTTCAACCAATTACAAACCTACAAACAACTTATCCCTTCCCTATTTACTTACAATACTTTTTTAATTGTTTCGGATGGTTGGTTTGCAAAGGGTGGTACATTAAGCAGTGACTACAGCCGTTTCATGGAATGGAAAACCGCAGACGGTGAAAAGATAGTAAACACACAAACCGAACCTGAAATGGAACCCATGATAAAAGGCTTGTTGAATAAACGAACCTTGTTAGATGTGATTCGCCATTTCATTGTATACGAAAAGACCAAAGAGAAAACCATTAAAAAAATTGCTGCCTATCATCAATATTACGCAGTAAATAAAGCCATTGAAAAAACTGTTTTCGCAACTACAACCACGCAAGAAGAATCAAAAGGTCGTGCAGGTGTTGTTTGGCACACCCAAGGAAGCGGTAAAAGTTTGAGCATGGTTTTCTATACAGGAAAATTAGTTTTAACGGAACAATTGAACAATCCAACAATTGTAGTTTTAACCGACCGTAACGACCTAGACCAACAACTTTTTGAAACCTTTGGTAATTGTGAGCAATTGATTAGACAAAAACCAAAGCAAGCCGAAAACAGAGACGATTTAAAAGATAAACTTTCCGTTGCTTCAGGTGGTGTAATTTTTACCACCATTCAGAAATTCTTACCTGAAAATTCTGGGCTTACTTATCCGCAATTATCAGACAGAAGAAACATTGTTGTAATTGCAGACGAAGCACATAGAAGTCAATACGATTTTATTGATGGCTACGCAAAACACATGAGAGATGCTTTGCCAAACGCTTCTTTCATAGGTTTTACAGGAACTCCAATTGAAAAGGAAGACAAAAACACAACAGCCGTTTTTGGTGATTACATTCACATTTACGACATACAGCAAGCAGTTGAAGACGGTGCAACGGTTAAAATCTATTATGAAAGTCGTTTGGCTAAAATTGAACTAAGCGAAGCAGACCAAAAATTACTTGACCAAAGAGTTGAAGAAGTAACCGAAGATGACGAATTAACTGAAAAGCAAAAACGCTTTGCGAAATGGGCAAGCAAAGAAGCAGTTGTTGGAAGTGAACAACGCTTGAAGCAAGTAGCTTTAGATTTAGTAACTCACTTTGAAAACAGAACATCAGCAGCAGAAGGCAAAGCAATGATTGTTTGCATGAGCCGTAGAATTTGCGTTGCTCTTCATAATGAAATTGTAAAAATCAGACCACATTGGCACGACACAGCAGACGATAAAGGAACTATAAAAGTTATAATGACAGGTTCAGCCAGCGACCCTGTGGATTGGCAAGAACACATCAGAAACAAACCAAGAAGAAAATCAATTGGTGACAGACTAAAAGACCCTAAAGATTCATTGAAATTGGTTATTGTTCGTGATATGTGGCTGACTGGTTTTGATGCTCCATGTTTGCACACACTTTACATTGACAAGCCAATGAACGGGCATAACCTAATGCAAGCCATTGCAAGGGTTAATCGTGTATTTGGCGACAAGCAAGGCGGTTTGGTTGTAGATTATATTGGCATTGCACAAGACTTGAAGAAAGCTCTTGCCATATATACAGAAGCAAAAGGAAAAGGACAATTGACTTTTGACCAATCAGAAGCCATTGCCAAAATGCTTGACTTCTATGAAATCGTAGTTGATATGTTTGGTAGCTTCGACTACAAAAAATATTTCCAACTCAACCCAAGAGCCAAACTCAATTTTATACTTGATGCTTCAAACTACATTTTAGGACTGAAAGACGAAGATGGAGTAACAGGCAAAAAGCGTTTTACTTACAACGTAACTCGTTTAAGTCAAGCGTTCGGACTTGTTGGAACAACTCCAGAAGCAAAAGACGTAAGAGATGATTTAGCTTTCTTTCAAGCTATTAAAGCAAGGTTTGCAAAATTTGACGAAAGCAATAAAAAGAAAAGCAACGAAGAAATTGAGACAGCAATCAGACAAATTATTAATGATGCAATCATTTCAAAAGAAGTGGTTGACGTTTTTGATGCTGCCGGACTTGCCAAACCGACAATTGAAATTCTGAATGATGAATTTTTAGAGCAAATTAAAAACCTGCCGAGAAAGAATTTAGCACTTGAACTTTTAAAACGTTTATTGAATGAAGAAATCAAAATTCGTTCAAATACTAATTTGGTTCAAAGCAGAAAGTTCTCTGAAATGCTTGCAGAAGCAGTAAAACGCTATCAAAGCGGACTGATTGAAGCTGCACAATTGATTGAAGAACTAATCAAACTTGCACAGGACATAAGAGCAGCAGACAAGAGAGGCGAAAAACTAAACCTGAGAGTTGACGAACTTGCGTTTTATGATGCACTTGCAGACAATCCAAAAGCCGAGACAATTTTAGGTGACGACATCTTAAAAGCAATTGCACACGAACTGGTTGACAGCGTTAGACGAAACACATCTATTGACTGGCAACTCAAAGAAAGTGTTCAAGCTAAATTAAGGGTTTTAGTAAAAAGGATTTTGCGTAAATACAAATATCCACCAGACGACCCACAGACAGGAGATTATACAGAATCAGTAAACAAAGTATTAGGCCAAGCAGAACTATTAGCGGACTATTGGACAAGTTGATTGCTAGAAATTGTAATCTCTACTCATTTTTTAATATTACAGTAAATCCCATGGAACTTTCAGCAATTCCATGGGATTTTTGTGGTAAAATCAACTGAAAAAAGCGGAATTTTCGAGACTTTCTAGGAATTCTATGGAATCATCGTCGTATTCGTAGGAAATGATGATATCCGAATCCTCATCGTCTTCATCTTGATCTTCAAGAGCACTTTCTAACACCTCATTAAGCATTTCAACGAGGGACTTTAAGTAATAATGTCCCAGGTGCGATTCGGTGTCGATGGCATAAACCGCCATGTGCGTTTCAATTTGTTCCCAAAGCTTGATTAAAGCCTTGTGGTTGCGTTTGAACGTAGCAAGATCCATTTCAATTTCTTCATAGTCGAATTCGGAAATAATTGCTCGTTCTTTTTCAATCCATACTTTTAAGCCATGGTTGATTTTGCGTTCTTCGATTTGTTGCTGCCTGGAAATAGCATCCTTCTCCAGGTGCTTCAATTCCAATTCACGTTTGCGTAGTTCTAGCTCTTTATCCTGTTGAGCCAATTTGCGCAATTCAAGCTCGTGCTCCAATTGCAATTTCTTTAAAGCGATTTCACGCTCTAGTTTGTTGAGGTCATTGTTGTTTTCCATGTTATTTTGATTTTTGTGTTTGAGAAATTGAGGAGTGTTTGTGGCTATGGCAATCTGGTCAATGGGCAAGGTATTGCCTCCATTGCCTGATTGTCCATTAAGCCACCGAAACACCTGACTTTTACTTACGTTGAGTTCCGCTGCAATTCGACGGATACTCAATCCTTGTTTTTGAAGCTCTAAAGCTTGTGTTATTAAATTCTGATTCATTGGTTTTTCTATTCTATTGGGTTGAAATAATCATTTAATCAAATACTCATTGGCTCATCGCCCATAATTTGAGCATCTTTTTTGCGGTATCTTCCATGACCTGTTCGCTCAAAAGCATCACTGGATAAATACCTTGTAAGGGTTGCCAATGAAATCCCTAATCCTTCACCAATTTCATTCGCTTCCTTCCTTGTAAATGTATCAGGCAACATCTCAATCATGAATTCGAGCTTCCTGTGCTTGATTATTTCATTATTCACTCCAGGCATTTCAGCCATGTGTTTCGCACTGTTACTAAGCAGATGCTTTGCTAAACTCAACGCAACCTTGAAATCCGATTCATTCAATTCCAATGTGCTTGAAAACGACTGCCTTTGGTCGATATACTGACGAAGACTTGTAAGTACCATGGTGATACGAAAACAAATCAACCCTGTACGATGTAGTGAAGCCAAAATCTTATCGCCTGTATCCTTGAAATACGATTTCAGCAATTGAGAGAAGTTCTCATGAAATTCAACCTGTAGAGATTTGCCAAGGGTACATTCTATCGGTGTCCCAAGCCTATTCAACAATTCATAGAGCAAGAACATTTGCTGTCCCAGATGCATGAATTCTTGTCCCGGAACTGTCCCTCTGCGTTCAAATACATCTTTGAAAAATGGGACACTCTTCATGGAATAGTACATAAAACGACTGAATAAACCGTTTTCTGCATCAGGAATCAGGCGTTTTAACTGTCCTTGTGTCCCGGTAAGAAACACAGTTAGTTTCGGAGCCTCTAATGAAATGTATTCTTTGTTGGTCTTTCGCTGAATTTCCACCGTCTCATGATGAAAGGCACATCGTAATACATCACTGAAATTTCCCCAGTCCTGTGTCAAAGAATTGCTCAAGGTATCAGCTTCTGAGCTAAATAGAATTCCAGTTCCGTTGTTTTCAGATAGCGTATGTAGAAATGAACTTGCACTATTATTAGCAGGTATGATTAACATTTTACAGGGTGGTGGAGGAATAAATCCTTCCGAACTATCCTTGTCCTTTTTTTTGCTATTGAGTTTTGCTTCAAACTCTTGCTGAAGTTTTTTTGACTCTTCACGTTTGGCTTGATGAATCGGAGTGGCCAATAGTCGTATAAAATTCAAAATACCTTTACCAGCTCCAGCAGGCGCATCAATAAATGTGAAGAGGTTGGGGTACACCAATCGATTGTCATAGATGCCGTAAACATTCGGCAAGCAACCTGATAGTATGGTAATTGCTCCCAGTAGAATTACATCTCGCTCTTGCTTATTAGATGCCACTATAAACAAAGGCTGTAAGCAATCTGGAATCAAGTCAAATACGGAATCATCAAAATTCAATTCCG
>JACCEA011183130.1_pt1 | contig 10064 bp, 5 predicted proteins | sample 7449851 | NCBI WGS metagenome assembly JACCEA01 (sample SAMN15323453, study PRJNA562643) | freshwater metagenome | isolation source: river surface water | place: USA:Blue River Watershed | collected 2017-08-18 | reverse complement strand
TTCTGTTATAGAAGGGGGAGGAGGGGACACAGATTTTGGTCGATTGTCACTAAAAGGGACTTTGGATGTTCCTCTATTTGGCGTGGGAGAGTTATTCGCAGATGCGATGGCATCGTAGTCATCTTCTTCACTATCTTCAGAAGGGATGACACCAAAAATATTTGCCATCATCGACTTCTGAGGAATGATGGCTTGAGGGGCAGGTGTGGGCATGCTGGTTGGATGAGTAATTCCTCCAGAAGGATTAAGTTGAGAATGTGGGTCATCATTGCCAATAGATCCCATTTTCTCATTCTCTGAAGGTAATGCAAGCTTGATTTTTTGATGAGAACTGGCCAATCTTTCATTATCTGATACTTCGGAAGTTGTCGCATTCATCTCTTCCAATACAGATGGCAAAACCATTGAACCTCTTCTCAGAGGAATACCCAAGGATTGATGGGCAATGATATTACTAAGTGCGCTCTCAACCATATCCTTTTTATCTTTCTTTTTCCTCAAATCTTCAATGGTTTGTTGCAAGTCTTCATTTTGCTTTTGTTGTTCTTTCATCTGAATTTGCATTTGGCTTAATTGATCTTGAAGCAATTGTACTTCTTGCTGTTTTTCATTGATCATATCCTTTAAAGATGATATTTGCATTTGAACCATTTCTCTATGAGAATTTTCATCATCATCATCGTCATCTTAATAAATCCCTCCTTGTCTCGCTTTGGATAGTTTCAATGAAGTATTTTCTTGTTTAAGTTGATCGATGGTTTGTTGCAGTGACTGAATGAGTTGATCTGTTGATCCACCAGAGCCACCTTTGAGGTCAGTCGAAGTTCTCCTAGGTAACATCGACAGACAACCTCAATAATCTTCCTCTACAATTGAAAATGGGTGAAATAATGGGGAAAGGGGAATCCAGCAAAATGGACTGTGGGGGTGCTTATATGGATTATTAGGTATTGTATTGTTTGGATGGATGGAATCTTCATAAAACCTTAACGGCCAGCAAGTTCAAGTCCTCGGAGTATCCAAATTAGGCTGACTCTGCGGCACTGACGTGGTTTTTGCTTTTCCATTCTGTGATAAATTTTAATATAGCCAACAAGTATCTATATGGGGGTTATATGGTTGCCGATTTGTAAGCTTGAATTGAAATAATGAAATCTGCACTCACAGCGCGCTACGTATTTCGCCAAGTCAGGTCATTGACTTCCGGTGCCAATGGAAGCACTGGTCCTCTTCAGCTGTATGGCTTTCCAATGAGTCAGCCAACACGGTCGATAATTTTTTTGTGTGAAGAGAATAAAATCCCATATGATCTCATTCATTATGATGCAAGAAAGGGAGATACAAGAAAACCAGAGTTTAAAAAGCTGTTCCCAACCATGATGGTGCCTGCGATAATCGATCCAGCTGTGACAGGCAGCAACAATGGTTTCAAACTTGAAGAATCTGCTGCGATCTTGCAATATATTTGCGAAAAGCATAATCTTTCCCAATGGTACCCACTAAATAATATCCATGCAAAAGCTCAAGTGAATTTCTGGCTACATTGGCATCACACTAATACTCGAAAGAGTACTCGCTCTGTTTTGGTGCCATTTTTTTTTCCTCCAAAGAATGTGTCGTTGGACGAAGTTTTTCAACAAGCAAGGAAAGAATATGGTCGTGTGATGCAATTTCTGGAGTCTCATTTTACTAACCACCCAAATCAACGTTTCCTTGCTTCAAATGATCACCCTACCATTGCTGATTTGATGATACTTCCGGAGCTCGATCAAATCAGCGAAAAAGGATTTAATTTGTTTGATTATTCGGCTTATCCCAAAGTGACGAACTATATGAACAGCATGGCGAGTTTCTTGAAGACGTATCCTCAAAACTTTGAAGCTGTGGTAAAAGAAGTCAATATTTACAGAGCAAAGAAAACACAAGTGAAGAATTAATATCCTACGTGTTCAACATTTTATCATAATTACCATGTGGAAGTACAATATTCTGGATGACAATAGATATATATAAATTAAATATCTGATGGAAGAATGCAACGACACAAGCAAAAGTAAATGCTATATAAAAGTATTCTATAACTAAGCAACAACTGCGAAACTACATACCACACATTTTTGATATAGTACCACATTCATCACTGCACAATACAAAAACAAAAAGGAGGTGATAAGAAATGCTTGTCGCACAATACAATAGTCCCTGAATCTCCTATTTTACAATAAATAGTAAATCACTTGGGCAGCATACTTCCAATTTAACAGTTCACGACGATATTGAATTAAATTCTGTCTCATGATGGATCACAATTTCATTCAGGACTGAATCTGGAGAAAAGGAAGAAAGACAGTGATATTATCAAAACAAGCATATTTTGAGAGAAAACTCAAGAGACTACGAGCTACAAGACAGATATCGTGAGAAGCTCATCGTGATGTCATGATGTTTAGACAGTCGTCGGATTGGAAAGAAAACAAACAACAAACATCGATTGCAGATGGAGAGAGATGGTCTTCCAACCATCAACGCCAATGTACACGGGATAGTAAATTGAGCTATCTATTCGGAAAAATCGGCGTTGGCAACCAGAACTTTCTTAATTGGATTATTCATGCAAAGAGTCCTGAATTAAAACTGGGGATCGTCAGTTGATTTTGAAATATAAACAACCAACTTTGCAGTTTATAACCCAATCAATCGACAAAGCAATTCATAAAAAACAATAAGCAATATTCCTACATCAATGAAGGAGCAGAAAATTGAAGAACTTACCACACTACACTTGCCATGATTTCGTGCACAAATAATACAAAAGGACAGGCAAAAAATACAGCACCTTTGCTAATTGTAGAATGAATGCAGAACAGTAAAAGCTTATATAACTAATGCATCTTCAATTGATGGGACATTGGCGGTAAAAATAGTGTTTACATGTCAACATCCACAATTTCAGACAAGACAGAGAAAGGCAGATCATACAGTCCATGACATTAGTTGTATTTTAGAACAGAGGAGAATATCCTAACATTCAATCATGTTAAGTGAATAATCCTCCTAATCCCAAAGAGACTTGTACAGTGATGCGGCAAAAGTTGGGTCGACCATGTATACAATTACTGGTGTTCCAAAAAACTACCATCTAACACATATTAACGAGAAACGATCAATAAAACATCAACAGAGAATGATTGCAACCTTCGTCCGGTTCCATGCTAACATTTATGTCTTGTACTGGGCATTATTGGACACAAAAAGATGACCTAACCAAATAATGTTCACCACCAAACACAACAAACTACATAAAGCAAACACATGCGTTGCAGTGGAATAAAATAAATTTTAAAAACATGAGGGATATAATTAAAACTTGAAGGATATATAGCGGGCTTGCGTATTATCGGGCACCCAAGATCAAACAATGGAGTTTCTTCTCCTTAAAAACATGCAATTGTTGAGCGATCCAAGCATTCAATCAGTATTGCTACCACTTTTCCTACCAGTTCTTATTCACAATTATCTAACGTTGAAATACTGTACAAAATAACTCTCGCTATTCACATTAAAGGACTGTATATGTGATAGTTATTACGAAGAATAGTTCGCTCATCCTGTTAGTTTAAAGTTGATACCATTTGGTATCTTTACTAAAACAATAGATATTTGAGAAATGTCAGGATGGATGCAGAAATATATTTTCAAATTGTCAGGGAAATGGTCACCAGCAACTTCGTATGCCTAATGAGACACAACGACGATTATTGCGATAGAAAACTTTGGATTGTCTTTTTGAATGTGTCTACAGTGAATGGTTTACCCACAAATTCATCCATTCCGGCTTTCAACGCTTGAACCGCGGTATCTGGATCCGAATTTGCAGATATACCGATAATCAAGTGGTGAGGGGGGCGTCGTTTCATTTTAGCAATGCTGGTTATCATATGAGAAGGGACATAACTGCTGCTAGACACTTCACTCTGGTCGCCGCAACTTCCATTGTGAAGCGTTCCGCTGTTATGTTTCGAAGGAGGAGGAGGACTCTCTAAGAAACGAATACGTCTAGTTGCTTCAAAACCATCCATCACCGGCATTTGCAAATCCATGAGAACCACATCGAAAGTCTCTCCTTTCTCCAACCATCGCTCTTCTATTATTCGCACAGCCTCTTCACCGTTCTCAGCACTTGTAATGACATGACCCAAACGCTTCAACATCATGGTCGTCATCTTAATAATTGGAAGGGAGTCATCAACTAGAAGGATACTTAATGGGTTTCCACCCACTTTCTTAATACTCTGATCTACTGTTGATTGCAAAATGGTCTCTACCGGGGGTGAGAGTGCTTTGGCGGGAGATTGTTCTGGAGAGGCACCATCAATTAAAGGCACGCTATGTGCAGTTCCAACAACATAACGATTATCCGCGTCAGGTATATTGTTTGACGCAGAAGTGGTAATATTCTTGGTATCAGCGGTCATATTAGAGCTCTCATGGTTGATGGTGGTTTGCTGTTTCCAAACAAATCGTGTGCTCCAATCCATACCCGCACTCAAATGATCTGGTCGATAGGGAATGGTAAACCAAAAGAGGGAACCTCGATTACCATCTCTTCGATTTCTCACTCCATACTTCCCTTGAATTGCATCTAAACGACGAGCAAGACTGAATAACCCTAAACCAGTGCCACCAGTAAGTCTTTGAGTTTGTTGGAAAGGTCTAAAAAGGGTTGTCATTTCTGCCTCAGACATACCAATCCCATTATCTTCAACTTCAAATAAAATATGCAAATTCCCGGTGCTGGATGTATTAGGACCTTCTTCAGTTATACATGATTCAATATCTCCCTTCAACAAAGATTGTTTAGGAACTGGTTGTCGCTGACCACTTCCAAGCTCAGAAGATAAATTAGAACATTCGAAAGTTGCATGCCCTACATAATTGCTACTACCACCTAATCGTGAATTCATCGGAACCTTATTCTTTCCATCAAAGAAATTGTCATCAACTGGAACAATCTTCCCAGATGCGGGTTTTTTCTGAGATGGGTTACTATTGACTTGATTACCACAGTCGGATAATTTACTGCTAATGCTGAAATTCTTCACAAGTACGTCATCGAAACAAGGTGACTGAGAGTGTTGGTTGGTGACAATTACTTGGCAGTGGTCATTTTTATGATCATTTTCTGCTGCCTTTCGCACACCGCAATAACGTTCAGGATACATAATTCGGTCAATTTGGTCTATGGGTACAAGAGACACAGTCAAAGTCACGGCACCCTGGCTTGTATACTTAATAGCATTCGATAATAAGCACAGTAAATTCTCTTGTAGCCATTGCTTATCAGCAATAATTGAAGGGCAAATATGTTCCGGTATTTCACTAGTTATCAAATTTACGCGATCTTGAATATTCTTCATGCACTTTACCGGCATGTCGATTGTGACTGACAAATCTATTGTCTCGTTGAGAGGAACCAATTGTACTCCCTTCGTCGCCTTTGCATAATCTGTGCATCTGTTAATTGTCATCAACATAAATGAATTAGTATCCTGGATACTGTGAAGACATTTGCGAACACTCGCGAGAAGATCAAAACACGTCTTTACGTCAGCAATTCCTCTAGTATGTTTATCGTCTCCTTCGTCTAGGATAGCTTTGATTAAATCTAATCCTGTCGTGAATGATGTAAGTGGCTAGAAAAGACACGAAAACATTAAAATCAAGCGAAATAAAACATCTACAATGGACTTACTGTTTTCAAATCGTGAGCTACATTAGCAATAACAAATCTCATTTCGTTGGCATGGTATTCATCAGCAAGAACCTGATTTTCTTTAAGAGTATCTTGCAGTTTCCGATTAATGAAAAACGATCTGACATTCTTCATTTGTGAGTCTGCAACCAGAACGAAACTGACAAGGTACCAGAGCATCAAAGATACCAACGGTGGCATCTGTCCAGTTATGGACGTTATCAGTGCATACGATGAAGCGGAAGCAACAAAAATCAACCAAATAATGTACATATCAACACATGGAAACAATGTAAGCATGAATAAAGGACAAACCATCAACGCAAATCCTGCATCAAGAGGTGATCGATCCGTTTCATCACCGCATAGAAAGGCATCCGTAATTTGGCTTAGTATGTGCTGCTGTCCATGGGAATTACTATGACACAATGCGGGTAAAGACCGTCGCGCAAAGAGAAAAACTAAGAAAGCATGGGTCATAAATATAAAGACGTGGTTGCAATATTTAAGCCATGTCTTCGTTTCATTCATATTTTCCAAGACATTCAAATCTGAAATTGAGCCAGAGCGAAGTCCTTCAAACATAGACGTATTGCCAGGTTTTATTAAATCTTTGTTAGTCATTAACTGAGAGCTTTGTAATTTCAATTTATGATGGAAATGATATATCCCAAATCCAGAACAGGAACTAACAAACATTGTCACAATGACTATCAAAACCAGTATAGCATAGTTGTACCGACTCGCTTCGAGATCCACGATCAACAAAATAATGATCAATGGAATAGCCCCAAAGAGTCCCAAAAACCCGCAAGCTAATGGGAATATTGGTGACTGGTTTGCAATTCCATATTGCTCGAATTGTCTTCGAAGAGAAAGATCTCGAATTCTGAGTAAATAGTCTACTTGCTGCGAAATTTGGCGACTGCTACCTCCATCATAGTAGAAGTAATGTTCATCATATGCTTCTTGCTCTTCCCGTTGCTTTTGAAAAGTTTTAAAATTGGTGTCTTGATATTCTGACTGACGTGGCATTATCAATAAATTTCAAACACACAGAACAGGAAGAAACACGCCCTGTTGTACTGCTGTGATTTTGAGTCCGCCAACCAATGAGGAATTTAAATTCTCGTAAAAATATTTTTATGCTCTTAACAAAAGGGAACAGTTTACATCAAGACATAAGTTGGCAAAAGAGCCAAAAGTTTCTTGAGTCAATCGCTCAATCGCTCGAACCGGAACGAATTGATTTTAATAAATTTACAATAATTCCAAATGCATTTCCAATGGATAGAAGTATAATACTTCTATGCTTTCTACTGTAAGTTACATATTAATTGATATCCATTTGTAAGCTTTGAAGTGTATCCTGAAAATTACTCCAAGTTCCGTTGGCTTGTGGGCGAAAATATTTTTGGCTGTGAAGATTAAAATGCATCAAAAATTAAATAGTGAGATTTTTGTCACCCAATATTACGCTCAATCTTTTTCTATTCGACAGCATCTTCTTCAATCCCGGAAGATTGCCGGTCAGGTGGTTGTCCGTATTTTGCCCATTATTTTATTCTGCCCTAGCACAGTAACCACATAATTATACACTACTGTTTATTTTAATTCCCGTTCCTCAATATTCTGCCGCAAACTTTATAAGACTCTCATACTACACATTTACAGTCAATTTGCCACAACCATCGTTCCTGAATTTTTCAGACTCAAAGAGGCCATGTCTCGGTCTCAAGCACAATCTCAATCACCACGTGGTGTGATAGCCCCACCGCATCATTTGCAATCAATGGCTTCATTTCGTATGGCACATGCAAATCAACCACATCCTGGTTCGGCTGGTGGGTCAATTAGTAGTCGATTTCCAGTAGATGCAAATAGTGTGAACAGCGAGCATTTTTTGAATGCCACGAGTATATTGAACAAACCACTATCTTCAAGTGTGAAGCAAGATATGACTTGGTTTGGTGAATTCAAGGATCTTGCTCAACGTCAACTCTTTTTGCAATTCAATCGCGATCAGCCATTATCTTCTTTTTTTCGATTATATGTATTTTTCTCCTCGTTCTTCCTCTTCCCACTTAGTCTCTATCTATTGATCATAACCGTTTCGAATTCTTCCTCTTCACCAATGATACATTTCCATAACAATCATAGCACAGGCAGTGGTATACGAGGTGGTCCCAGACATATTGATAAAATGATGATATTTGATTTTGTGTGTGCTGTTTTGATCCTTCTTTACGAAATCACATCCCTAGTGTGTGGTTGGTTGGTTTATTTGGACCATAGGTCGACTTCATCGTCCGCTCATGCAGGCATCCTTTGGGCTGCTACGGCAACTGGTAAAATGGAACATCTTAGTGCGGTGGTTGTTCCACTTAGCAGTGATGAATTCGTTCCTCCAACAAATCTTCGAAAAAGCTTTTTTGTCTCCACATCATCCCGTTTTCATCGTAGTGTCGGAAGATTGCGCCATTCGTTGTTTCAGTGGATATCTCCAAAATGGACCAATCGCTCATCGAACGCGATTGGCAATGTATTTTTTATTTCTACTCAACTTCTCTACATTTTTCTTTTACTGAAGATATCTTTCATTACCATGTATAATCAACCGCAAGAATCGGTTGATACTACATGTACTATTGCGTATTTGCTCGCAGTTGCTTCTAGTTTACTGCTGTTCCTTCCTTACTTTTTTGCCGCAAGTTTACCTGAGATTTCAATTAAAGTTGTGTGGGTAATCTTGTCAATGACCCTGTTGTTTGTGATTGCTATGGAAATTGCCATGTTGTGTCCTCGTGCAATTCCTGTGTCGTTTTTTGTTGCATTATCTACTGTGTGCCTGATTATTGATTTCAACGGGCGTCAAGTTCAAATCTTTCTGCGACCATCCTTGTATTCATCTCCTTCTTGTCATAGTAGCTCCGATGGTGTGTTGAGCTCTAATAATAGCCACAAAAGAGAAAAGCTAGAACAAAATCATGCAAACGAGATGCGCCACATGATTGCAAATGTTGCACATGATTTAAAAACGGTAAGTATTATTTCGGATTTTTGATTTCCATAACCAAGTTGTTGATGTTTTTTATCTTTTTCAGCCTCTTTCTTCGTTCATTACTGGAATGGACTACATTCAATATATTTTAAATGATTGTCAAATGTACATTATCAATGGAAATGGCGGCATTGCGCAATTGAAAGATTATGTTCAAAATATGCAATCCTGTCTGAATGGGATTCGGAATACGAATTCTTTTATGTTGATGACCATCAATCGATGTATTGACTTTGCTAAAGCATCCCGTGGTTTCAAATTAGTTCCTAAGTTTGACACATTGGATTTAAATGAGACTTTACAATTGCCGCTTGATTGCATGCGCAATTTACAGGACCGTATAGAAATCCAGTTGAACCCGATCTCTCCAATCGTATGCTCTCATATTGTTACTGACAAACAGTGGCTTCAAGAGAACATTTTGTGTCTTCTCTCAAATGCTGTAAAATATTCTATAAAGGGTACGGTGACGATTGATGTTATGCTTACTGATGATCCTGTGTTTGAAATGGAGCCGTTTGAAATTGGTAATCGATCATCCTCAGATCCTAACCCTCATCCTGATGCGGTCATCGACTTTGCAGAAAATGAAAATGGTGATCCGGAAGTTTCATTCCATACCATGGAATCCATGAATCGAGATACATTACGAGTTTCACAGAAAGTACTCCCTGTTAATGCGGCGGCTGCAAATCGTCGTGGTTCCTTTGTTGTTGGAGCTCTTCCTGAAGACAGTGAATTTTTCCTTTCTCTCCATAGAAAGGAAAAAGAGGCGATGACACGTCACAATAGTGAGAATATTCGCACCCAAGAGTTAGAAGATGCGAAAGAAATGCGACAGAAAGCAAAAGCAGAATTAGAAAAAAAGTCGGATCAACATCTACTTTTCACTATTGAAGATATGGGTATTGGTATGACTGAAGAGGCTATGAAAGAATTATTCAGTCCCTTTAAGCAAACCCAGCGTCTAGCTGGTGGTACAGGGTTGGGGCTTTTCAGTTTGGCGAAGCGGATTGAAGCTTTACAAGGGAAGTATGGTGTAACTTACAGGCGAGATGGCGAACAGGGTTCACTGTTCTGGTTCAGTATTCCATATAAACCGGATCATATCACGGCCAGTATCGCTGCTTCTGCGAATGTTACGACCCTTTCAACGACCAATGTTAGTCTGAATGTGAGTGGCCCTAAGGAAGTTGGTCCCAAGTCCACGACATCTGGCAATCCTGGTGGATTCCTTCGTCCATCTGAAAT
>JACCEA012217593.1_pt1 | contig 10067 bp, 4 predicted proteins | sample 7449851 | NCBI WGS metagenome assembly JACCEA01 (sample SAMN15323453, study PRJNA562643) | freshwater metagenome | isolation source: river surface water | place: USA:Blue River Watershed | collected 2017-08-18 | reverse complement strand
GGTCCCTGTAGAGAAAGATAAGTAGATTATAAAGCGATAAGCAGAGGTATAGTGAAATATATAGTAAACCTATTAAAATATTATGATTAATTCTTAGTTGTCTTTTCTGGGAATTATCTAATATTTATTGGGAAAGAGATGTAATCAGTATTGATTTTTGTTCCTATTTTAATATCTTTAATCTTCCACCTGTTCCCCCCCTCCCTACAGGGGTGGTATTTCTAAGAGAGAGGTACTCTATCAGAGTAGTTATCATATATCTTAGAATTAATTAGATCTAATGAAATAAAAAGAGTGTATAAAATCTAGCCAATAAGTATGATGATCCAAGCACCATAATGTATAATTTCAATTGAAATATACAGTGGTAAGAATGATTAGGGCTCCTATCTTTAATATTCAATGGAAAATTACTTTATATATCTTTATCCATATATAAATATTTCCTAAGAACAATTGAGTACTTAAAGATTATGCTATGTGACGTAAGAAGAGTATTTATTTGTCTCCTACCCCTGTGGTGGTAAACTATTCTTCGGTATTTTATTTAATTAGATAATAGATAACTACCATTCTCATATCACTAAGGAGAAACTGGAAGGAATATATAACTTATGTGTAAAAATATTCATATTCCTAATCTTCAACAGACCCAAAATTAAACAAACTGCCCACTAATCAGATATATCTATTTTACCTTATACCTCTTTATAATATTTAGTATACATAGAGAATCTTTAAATAGTTAAAATGATCTAGTGTCATAAAAATTCCTATTATCTTATCTCCCCTCCCCTATGGGGAGGGTTATCTCTAATATAGAAATGTGTATATAAACTGATAAGGTGTAACAAGGTAGTTAATGGTAAACCAGTAACTGTATTTATTTTCTATTATTCCCATTACTTATTCTATAATCCTCTCCCATAGTATGAGATAAGATAAGATAGAGTATAAAATATAAAGTGTATATGTAAAGAGTAATAACATTCTACAAGTATGTAATATAAGAAGCTGAATAATAACATTAACAGAGGACGTGAGCATCTTATATATTTTCCCCCTCACCTCTCTCTAAGAGAGAGAGAGGTACCCTTTAATTATTTTATTTTCTTATCAAGTCTATCGGATAACCCTAATTGAAGTTAAAGTATCTTAATACTCTACCTCCCCTCCTCCATAGGGGGAGGGTGACCTCATATTGGGTATTCTTTATCCATGAAGGAGATATTGGAAACTTGAGTGTATAATAATTACTTTGGCATCTTGTAAAGTTGTATATATTTAGTTATAATATCCTAAAAAATGAAATGAGACATAAGAACAATAAATATGTTACCGGATAAATATAAAGACCCCATCCTTCGTAGGGGAGGATGTATTTTAGATAAAGATATATAAATTCAATATTAATTTAAACTTTATTCAGACAATTAAGTCACACTTCGTCATTTATCCAATTCCAGTATCAATTAATTATTTCTGGAATTTAGGTTTTATTGTATTCATTTGTATTGTTATTCAGATTATTACAGGTGTAATTTTAACATTATTCTATTCAGTAGATAATAATTATCATTCAATTATTTATATCTTAAGAGAGGTATATCATGGTTATATTATTAAGTATATTCATAATAATACACCAACATTAATTTTCTTATTTATGTTCTTACATTTATCAAGATCATTATATTATAATATTAATAGTTTTAATATTTTAACATGGTATAATGGTATTATTTTATTAAGTTTAGTCTCAGTTATTTCATATTTAGGTTATGTATTAGCTTGGGGTCAGATTTCATATTGGGGTGCTACAGTTATTTTAAACTTATTACATCCATTATTAGTTTACTTAATTTCAGGTAACTATTACATTACAATTGTATGTTTAAGAAGATTCTTTATCTTCCACTTTATTTTACCATTTATCTTATTAGTATTCTTTATTGTTCATGTATATTATTTACATGATTTAGGTTCAAGTAATCCAGTTTCATCAACATCACCATTATTAACAAATATGATGTTATTTGTAATTGTTAAGGATGTTCATATTATTATTAATTTCTTCTCATTTATTTTCTTAACATGGGATTCATTCTTATTAAGTCATCCAGATAATTTAATTTATCCAGATCCATTAAAGACACCAATTCATATTATTCCTGAGTGGTATTTCTTATCATATTATACATTATTAAAGATTATTCCTTCAAAGAATATTGGTTTCATGACAATGATCTTAGTATTCTTAGTATTTATTGCTTTAGGTGATGTTTATATTACACCTTTAACAATTTATAAGCCATTATTATTCTTCGTATTCTATTTATACATTTACTTATTATGGATCGGTGCTCAGTATCCTGTTCCTACTTATATCTACTATGGTAGAATTGCTTATATCTTATTTGGTATTTCAATCTTAATCTTAACAACACCTGCTGCTAAGGTTTCACAGTTAAGATAAATTCTTAATATAATTTACAGATTATAATGATTCTTACCCTTTTATAATCCAAATCACATTCACATTTATATTTATTTTAAGATCTTGTTTATCTCCCCTTGTCCATAGGGGGAGGGTTATTATTTGGAAGAGATGTTCTTAATTGCTATTTAGGTATCCTATCCAAAGTATATTATCAAACATGAAACATGAAACATGAAACAGATATATATATTGTTCAGAAATATATATTGTTAAGTCTATATGATTAGTTAATTACCTGTATAGTGGGGGTCTACCCCCTACAGAAGAATATTAGAGGAAGATATACTAGAGACTAGTCTTATTACTAAGAATTGATTTAATATCATCTGCTCTTTGGTTAAACTTAACTATTATCTTCAATTTCAATATAGATCTAATTAGATATAATCTTAGTTTTCATAAGATATAAGATTAAACGTGATTAATGATATAAAGATATAAAATAATGATATATAAATATAAATTCAATTTAGTATTAAAGTTAGTACAGATTATGAAGGTTGATTATAACATTATTTATACAGCTTATTGGATTAGAGGTATTATCTTAGATAGAGATATTAACGCTGCTTATCCATTAGTATTTAGTTTATTATTATTTATTGTAGCCGAGTTAATGTTATTCGTTGCTTTCTTCTGGTGTTATTATCATAATATCACAGTATATACAGTAATGAATAGTTCAAAGGCTATTTTATTAACATTATTATCATTCTATAATAATAGTTTACATAACATTATTTTCTCATTAACAACAGAGATTTATAGTTTAACATTAACATTATCAGATGAGTTAGTATATTATGTAGTTAATGTACATGGTTTACATATCTTATTAGGTTCATATTTAACAGTTAGAATTTATTGGTACTTTATTGATATTTTATGGACATACATTAGTTACTTATTCTACTTCTAATTTACACACAAAACATATTTATTTCCTCTTTCTCCTCACCTCTCTCTTAGAGAGGTATTCCATGGTGGAGTATTTCTATTATATATTTCCGTATCCCCTTTTTATATAGATTGGGATCTTATATATTGTATTTATTTATATTTTCATTCTAAAAGTATCTATTCTAATATTTATGATTATCTTTCCTGTATAGAATAGTTTTATAATATTCTTAAGATAGTATTTAGGATATATATATATCAATCTTATTGACTATTTGCGAAAATTGTAGATGTTACCTTAATAATATATCAAGATGATATCCTCTCTTTTAAATCGCAATTGTGTAGAATAATTTCAACAGATAATAGATCAAAAGGCTCCAGGGATAACAGGCCAAGGGCATATTGTAGTCCATATATAATATTCCTTCTGGCACCTCCATGTCAGCTGTTCCCTACCCATTAAAAATATATATTTGCTTATTTCTTAGACCCCCGCCACCTCTCTTTTAGAGAGAGGTACCCCTTTAGGAAATACTCTTATATTACATCAAATGTGTAAAAAGACTAAGATGGAAGTTGTAATCGTAAGTAATTACTAGTGATAATAGAGTAATGAATATTAATAGGAAGATATATATTTTAGTTCCTCCATCGTCAGGGGGAGTTAGTAAGAATTAAATTATTTGTTTAGTGTAATTTTCCCATAACTAGAATATAATGTGTATAATTATATAATCAGATAAGTAAGGCTTCTATAGATTTCGTTCTAAGTCCTACACCTTCATCCACTCATTAATAGTTAGGCTAGGGAAAGAAATAATGTGTATAGATATACTATCAGATAACGATACAATGCAAAAATATATATTTATCAATTCTTCCTCTTCCCCCTCTGGGGTACTATCTATATTTGATTGAATTATTTTCTTTATGACTATTTATTCTAGATAATTCTATATATTAGTATCTTGAGAATAGAAATAATCTAATCAAATATAATCGCGAATTATGTATCGGATAGAGGTTAAATAGATAAAATTAAGATTTAGTAAAAACCCTCATGAATAAAGGTAAGTGTAAAATAGCAACAATATAAAAACAATAAGTCAATAGAGAGTCCCAGTAATAGCAGAAGTGTAAGAGGGTTAGTAATCTGTTCTTGGTAAAGATATTAGTATATATTTATTTGCAATCGCGTTTAATAAAAGAGTCCTATGTGTAAAAATAGTATGGTAACTGTTCGATGCAAACATTACGCACTGTTAATTCTGATGAGGAGATAAGGTTCTAAGTAAGCAAGCCCGGTAATTCATATATATTTAATTTAGTTATTCATTAATTAGTCTATTATAATCTATTACAATTAAATCATTAATCGCGATATTCTCTATTTGTTTATAATTATAGATATAATATTTGCAATTAGAATATGATTATAAATCTAGACTATTACTCCCCTGTGGGGAGGGTTATTGAATAAATATTTTATTATCTTACCTCCCTAAGAGGGAGTGTTATTTCTTTATATTGATTTCTACTTCTATTGATTTCTACTTCATATTTATTTGCTTTTCTCATTTTATTATATAGAAACTAGTCCTATTTCTTTGTATTTGTAGTTACCTTCTTTTAAATTCTTTCCCTTATTGTCGGGTAATTCTTCTAAAAAAACTAATATCGCGATTTGTGTAATATCTTTCTTCATAAATTCCGATATAGAGTTTATATATAGTGAATAAGATTAATTAGATATTACATAAGAATATGTATGAAATAAAGATAAAGAATAAGATTAATTATATAGATTCATTTTTAATTACATTTTAGCTAATATTAAGACATGTAACCATAAGATTTTATCATTATATTATTTAGGTTTCGCTATTGTATCATTAATTATTGGTGTTATTTTCTCATTAATTATTAAGATTGAGTTATATGAGTCAGGTAATAGAATTATTAGTAGTGATAATTTAAACTTCTATAATTTAGATATTACAGTTCATGGTTTAATTATGATCTTCTTTGTATTAATGCCAGGTTTATTTGGTGGTTTAGGTAATTATTTAATTCCAATTTATGTAGGTAGTCCAGAGATTATTTTCCCAAGATTAAATAATTGTTCAGTCTTATTTACATCATTATCATTTGTTATTATGGTATTAGCTTTATTAACAGAGTATTCAATTGGTCCAGGTTGGACAGTATATCCTCCATTATCATTATATCCAGTAAATACAACAGTATTAGTAATTACAGGTTTAGTTGTTAATGGTTTAGGTACATTAGTAACATCAATTAATTATATTTTAACAGCTTTCCATACATTAATTTTAGCTGATTTATTTGTACCAGCTATGATTATTACATCAGTTATGTTAGTATTTGTATTACCAGTATTAACAGGTGCTTTATTATTAATTATTAGTGATTTATATTTTAATACAATTTTCTGGAAGGGTGTAATTAATGGTAATTCAGGTGATCCAGTATTATATCAGCATTTATTCTGGTTCTTCGGTCATCCTGAGGTATATATTTTAATTATTCCTGCTTTTGGTGTAATTAATCAGGTATTATCAATTATTACACAGTCATATATTTTCGGTTTTAAGTCAATGATTTTAGCTATTATTAGTATTGCTACATTCGGTAATTTAGTCTGGGCTCATCATATGTTTACAGTTGGTTTAGAGGTAGAGACAAGTATTTACTTTACAATTGCTACATTAATTATTGCTGTTCCTACAGGTACAAAGTTATATAACTGGTTATCAATGTATACAGCTAACTTAACACCATTAATTAATATTATCTTATTATTTGTAATTATCTTTATCAGTGGTGGTTGTACAGGTTTAGTATTAGCTAATAATATTATTGATTTAGCTTTACATGATACATATTATGTAGTATCACACTTCCATTATATCTTATCAATTGCTGCTATTTTAGGTTTAATTGCTGGTGTTGTAGTATATCATCATATGTACACAGTATTAAATCCTATTACATTATTATCATTATTAGTATCATGGAATATTACATTCTTCCCATTATATTTCTTAGGTTTCAATGTTATGCCAAGAAGAATTATGGATTATCCTGATTATTTAAATGGTTGGAATTATATTTCAAGTTTAGGTTCAGTATTAACAGTATTAACATTATTATCAATCTTACAGTAAATTTAATCAAATATATATAGATTTCCATTTTATAGATCATAGAATCTATTTAATATTTAATATATTCTAAGAGTCACTTCTTTATATCAATTCTAAATTTCAAATTATCTATTTAATTATATTATTCTGTGATCTGTCCCTCTATAGTAATCATATACTTAAGTTCAATATCTCTATATATATGTCTATATAATTTATCCTCCCTGATATAATATTAAATATGAACCCCACCTCTCTCGTAGAGAGAGGTATCCCCTGTGGGGGACTTATAATTTGATATAGTAAATTTATCAATAGTCCTCCCCTCCCCCTATGGGGGAGTCTTATTTGTAAAGGTAGATAGTCTTGTGTAAATATAGATAATAAACAGATGCTAGGCAATATCATAATAAGTTTCTAACTAATATAAATCACATCTTATAGTATGTGAATCAAAAGATTATGATTGACTGAGAAGTTTACGAATAAAGCTAATCAGGAAAGAATATAAATGTCTAATATTTAATATTTGACAGCCTTATTCAAATATTATGACTTATTCTTATAAGATTATAATTAAATAAGGTATAGTGTAAAGTATTGGCCCACAAATATTTATTTAAGAATATCAACGATTAATACCTACAAACATTCTATTATTTGATATTCATTTTAATTTATCTCTATCTAGAAATTCATTAGAATAAATATCTTTAGTCTCTTATGTTATAATGTATCCATGTATCTATTTACTTAATTCTTTAATTATCCTGGTTTCTTTTCTCAGTCTAAATAAACAATCTCTATATATATATATATATACATGTAAACTATAGAATGAATATTTAAAGATTAAATTTCTCTTATCACTTAGGTGGAGGTTTTGTGTATAATGAAATAATTATTGTCGGTATGCTTAGGGTATATTTATTTATCTTCATTCAGTCTATAGAAATTTATTTATTTATAATTGTTCACATCTTATATAGGTAGTAAACTATCTAACAGTAGACACCTGCATATATTCCTTTCTATTTCTATATTCGCGATAATAGATTAGATTCAATTTAATAGTAATAATTTCAATAAATATAATCTTATGCTATTATATTAAGATACGTAACCATTAAATGCTACAATTAATAAGTTCTAATTAATTTACCTCCCCTACAGGGTAGGGGATAAATATAGTGTAAAAGAATAACAAGACAATACTCTCAATCTATCAAACCGTGAGGTTAAATTGAAATATGATGTAAAATTATACCAATCAATCATATATCTTTTGATATATAAGGTATAATAAATAGTGAAATATAAGATTAGATGATAACCTATAGATTTACTTTCTTTATGATCAATATTCTTTTACTTCTACCTCTCCCTCTTAGTTCTTATTTAGAATATAGTTTTCAGAATTAGTTATTATATCGCGATTTATCCAGAAATGTAAATATCTCTTTCTATTTAATGGTTCATGATAATAATTGTGCCATAGGTGTATATATAGCTTTCATAATTATGTTGACATGAGTAATATTGATTTCTTTAATTGAATCTATACAATATGATTTTCAATCTTCTTTGGTAAAATATTCTAAAGATTATATTGTTAGATTTCTAATTATTATTCTTTTTCTCCCCCTGTGGGGGAGATCTTTAATATATATAGTAATCTAATAAATAATACATAAGGATTGTTTGCAATAAAAGGTATCCCTCCCCTACGGGGGAAGTAGTGTATAAATAGGACCCTAGACGTTATCTTTTAGGGTCAAAATGGAAATAGCCATTAAGATAATACGATGTCCAAATATTGATTTGTTAAAGTATATAAATAATCCTAAACCTGCCAATTGTTTATTGTTCGGGAAGGGGTAATCTAGTATTAATAATATTAGGTGTAAGACCATTCTTTATTGGTTTTGCCTTGTTATATATTAAATTCTCATTGCTGTGTAAAAAGAATCCTAAGTTGGTAGATGCTAGTAGTTAGAGATTAACCTTAATAATATGTTGGATTTTGGGTTAACGATATTGTTACATAATATAATTCGATTGTACCCCGTTTAATCTTACCTAATCAAAAAATATATATTTCTGTATCTATCTCTTCCTCCCACCCTTTTAGTTCTTATTCTAATGGACCTTGTCCTGTATAGTAATTGTTCATATAGATCTTGTAATTATTTCTGTATATATATAGATATTTATATAAAGGGATGATTCTTTTTCCGCAATATCTAATTAGTGTATTTCCCTTTCCTCTTATATAAGGATGTGTAAAAGATTGGATTCTTCTATAACAAGATAATCTATTACTGTAGCAAAAAGGATTATAGTGTGGTAATAAATATGTCTCTATTTCTCTATCCCCGCCTCTCTCGTAGAGAGAGGTATTTGTGATATTCTCTCCCCAGCAGGGGTAGATATTATATTATTAAGACCTCCCCCTGTGGGTAGTAAAAGAGTAAGTGGGTTTAATATCTATTGTATCTCAAGTTTGTCTAAATATCTTCAGATTAAGAATATGTGTTCTTACCTTTTTGAAATAAAGGATGTGTAAAATAAAGGCATACAATATATAGATTCAAAATATAAAATATCTAATTCTATAAAGTGGAGGGATCCTCTTTATTAATAGACTTGAAAGATATATAATTTAAAATGATTTTGGAAATTGAGTAAAGATATAGTTATTAGAGTAATGCCATAAGATAAGTGATCTAATATATGGACCATATTGATGCCTTACCTGTTCAAGGGATATTATTTGTAAGAATAATATCAAGTATATAAACTTTATAGGCTTAAGTATCAACTTCTAGATTAGTAGATCCATTATTAGGGATTAAAAATCAGTCGTACTTATGAATGGACGGTTAGTTTATGAAAGATTATTAATATTAGTATATCTATTTCGCGATTTCTATACATTCTTTACTATTATCCTTACTAACCCTGGTGATGGAGTATTATATTATTTAGAATGTTATATGCAATATCATTAATTTGATATCCATTATAGAAATCTAAATAAATGTGTATAATTAGATATATCTTTCAACAAAATAATAATTATCCGAACCTGTCGAAAGTCAGTAGTTTAAGGGATAGCCAATGTTCTAATTATCTTGTATTACTTCATTAACTGACATAATACTAAAAAAGAATAAGCTATAAGAGAGGTAGTATAATTAATTGCTATGTTAGATGCTTTAACCTTATAAGTAGTTCTAATATTCTTCTTTTAGAATATTAACTACAATCCTTGATTATAAGGAAGTTAAATAAGAAATAGATGTGGTATATATATTTAATATTCTTTATCCTATAATATATCTTGTCCTGGTATTTATATTTGTACTTGTATTTGTGTAAAAGAATGAATTAAACGGAGGCCAGCAATTAACTATTCCACTCTCGGTCCTAAGGTAACAAGTTCAGTATTCCTGAAGATAAGAGTAACATGCCCATACCGATGTCGTTATTAGATT
>JACCEA010526397.1_pt1 | contig 10070 bp, 9 predicted proteins | sample 7449851 | NCBI WGS metagenome assembly JACCEA01 (sample SAMN15323453, study PRJNA562643) | freshwater metagenome | isolation source: river surface water | place: USA:Blue River Watershed | collected 2017-08-18 | reverse complement strand
GTTTTAACCTGCGGGGAATAAGTAAGAGGTGGTTTGATGTTCCACTGTAAGCATCTGCACGAGGAAAGAAAGGTAGGCTCCAAATGACCGAGAACGTAGTACTCGACTCCACGCCCCTTAACGCCCTTGATCGCTGTGACCGTTGTGGCGCGCAGGCTTATGTTCGTGCAGTAATGGCAAATGGATTTGAACTACTTTTCTGTGGTCATCACGCCAAGAAATACCAAGAGGGTCTTGCAAATGCTGCTACCCGAATCGATGATGAAACCTCTCGCCTCAGCGAAGGATCAACGGCGCAATAACCTTTGAGACCACACTTGGTCTATTTGTTAAAGCTTCCTCTCGATCTGCAACCCCACTCAATTTAACCAAGCTGTTTACCGCAAAATAACGAAGTGGCTCTGGCTCCCAATTACGAATCTTTCGATTCACAAAATGCAATTCAGTTAAATCATTTGTATTTCCAACAACAAGATTGCCCATAATCTTTGCTGCGAGATAACTCATGGTTACGCCATCACCAGCATAACCACCAAGCCGGCCAAAGCCAGTGCTTGCATCAAATTGAATGTAAGGCTCCCAATCACGGGTAATTGCTACCGCCCCGCCCCAGGCATGGGTAAATGAAACATTCTTCAACTGCGGAAACCATCTTTTCGCTAATTGACGAATGTTTTCATGTACCGAACTTGTGTACTCCTTACCTTCCCGTAATTGCGATTTAAAGGGGTATGTTGCACCTCTGCCGCCTATTGCTAATCGATTATCAGAGGTGCGTTGAGCGTAATTGATTAAGTGTGAACCCTCTGCAAAGGTAAATCGCTCTTTAACGCCCACTTCATCCCAGAACCCTTGCGGCAAAGGCTCAGTAGCAACCATTTGCGAATAAAGGGGAATGAAGGCACGGCCCGCAGTTCCATAAACTTCAGTGGCCTGAATAATCACATTGGCTCTAACACTTTGGCTATTCACCAAAACTCCACTAGGAATCGGGGTTGCAAAAGAGTTTTCGAAGAGCTCTACACCTCTGAGCTTTAGGTACTCATAAAGACCCTGTAACAACCCCATGGGATTGACAGTTGCGCACTCAGGATTGAACAACCCTCCGCGGGCATCGCTAACCCTAATTAACTTAGATAACTCCTCCGCACTTTTCCAAATATGAAACTCATCTGCAGAGTGCCGCAACCGTCTTTCTTGCGCTGCATTTCTAGCAAACATTACGGTTCCAGATTTGGTGAAGTGAGATTTCGGGGCATAACGCTGGGAAAAATCACCAATCTCATTAATTGAGGAAATCAGAGCTGCAAAAAGTGCAGCGGTCCGTTCTAAACCGTGACGCTTGACTAGTGTAGATCTAGAAACCGGATAGTCAGAAGAAGCCCAGCCGCCATTTCTGCCGCTGGCTCCAAATCCAAAAACATTAGCTTCAAATACCGCAATTTTTAAATTTGGATTTAGATTGATTAGATGAAATGCGGACCAAAGCCCAGAGAATCCTCCACCGATGATTGCAACATCGTAAAAATCCCTATGCGGTCCCGTAGATTCAAAACGCTCTGCGGTGTCTGCCCAGAGCGAGTTATTCGGCTTGGAATCCAGCTTCGCGGTGGGAACCATCGCACCATGGCTTGTCTTTAGAGTGGCCACAACGGCAAAGCGAGAAGTTCTCCTTGGTTTCAATGACATTGCCATCGGCATCAACGAAATCCGCGGTTCCAGTTACTCGAATTGATCCATTTGGCTTTACATAAATCTTTACTCGATCTGACATTGCCAACTCCTAATCTAGGTAATCGCGAAGTACTTGTGAACGTGATGGGTGACGAAGCTTTGACATCGTCTTTGATTCAATCTGACGGATACGCTCACGGGTTACTCCGTAAACCTTGCCGATCTCATCAAGGGTCTTTGGCTGTCCATCGGTTAGCCCAAAGCGCATCGCTACTACCCCAGCCTCGCGCTCTGACAAGGTATCTAGAACTGAATGGAGCTGTTCCTGTAGCAAGGTGAAGGAGACAGCATCAGCTGGAACGATTGCCTCTGAATCCTCAATCAAATCACCGAACTCTGAATCTCCCTCCTCACCAAGTGGGGTGTGAAGCGAGATTGGCTCACGGCCATACTTTTGAACTTCAACGACCTTTTCTGGGGTCATATCAAGTTCTTTTGCTAACTCTTCTGGGGTCGGTTCGCGACCTAAATCCTGCAACATCTGACGTTGTACACGTGCCAATTTGTTGATGACCTCAACCATGTGCACAGGAATACGGATGGTACGAGCCTGATCTGCCATCGCACGGGTAATAGCTTGGCGAATCCACCAGGTCGCATATGTAGAGAACTTGTAACCCTTTGTGTAATCAAACTTCTCTACCGCGCGGATTAGACCAAGGTTTCCTTCCTGGATTAGATCCAAGAACAACATACCGCGGCCGGTATAGCGCTTTGCCAGAGAAACAACCAAACGCAAGTTAGCCTCTAGTAGATGGTTCTTTGCACGTTTTCCATCTTCGGCAATCCACTCCAACTCTCGCTTTAAAGAGCGATCTAATTTCTCACCTGAGTTCAAGCGCTCTTCGGCAAACAATCCCGCTTCGATTCGCATTGCCAGCTCAACCTCAAGCTCTGCATTTAGAAGTGCAACGCGACCGATCTGCTTCAAGTAATCCTTAACCGGGTCAGCGGTTGCACCAGCGGTAAGAACTGTTTGCGGCGGCGCATCATCCTCTTCGGAATCCTTAAGGGTGAACTCGCCCTCTTCCTGCTTTGCCTCTTCATTTAAATTAACAACACGAACATCTGATTGAGGCTCTGTAGCTTCTTCCCCGGTATCAGCAACAAGTTTTTCTAGATCCTCTAATTCAACCTCTTCAAGTTCAACATCTTCACCATCAATCTTCTCTACAAGTTTTTTGCCTGATGGTTTTGTTGTAGCGGATGTGGCTGGAGTTGTTGCAGACTGTGCTGTCTCGCCAGATGCAGCAGCCTTCATCGCCTCTAGCTCTGCTTTGGTTGGGAATCTACGTGGACCTTTTTTCTCAACAGTTTTCCCAACTGACGATGCTTTCTTCACGGTTTTTTTGGCTGGTGCTGCTTTAGCAACTTTCTTAGGTGCGGATTTCTTCGCACTTGTTGCAACGCTCTTCTTCTTTGGAGCGTTTTTGGGCGCACGAGATACAGCCACGAAATAGTCCTTTGTTAGTTTCTGACGAATTGTCAGAGTTACTTGCCAGCCATTTGGGGAGTTTGGCTATGGCTATATTATAAATTGTCCACAGGCTGAAATGCACATTTAGGGAGTTATTGACCGCTGGCGTGGGCCTGTTTTCCGGTTAGTTGGGGGTTCTGGAACTTAACTTTTGGGTCTAAACGAGTTAGAGACGACCCGCCTCATGAACCCGGCGCAAAAACTCCCTCGTCTGAGGCAACTTTGGTTCCTCCAAGATTTGGCTAGGCCGGCTCCACTCCAGAATTCGGCCATTTTGAATATAACAAACCTCGTCAGCGACCTGTTTGGCAAACCCCATCTCATGGGTAGCCAAAACCATGGTCATGCCTTCATCTTTCAACTCTTTTACAGTGCTCAGGACCTCGTTTACCAAAACTGGATCAAGGGCACTGGTTACCTCATCCAAGAGAAGTAATCTGGGATGTCTTGCTAAAGATCTAATGATGGCAACCCGCTGTTGTTGTCCCCCGCTTAATCGGTCGGGATACTGATTGGCTTTCTCTTGCAGCCCAAAACGTCGCAGCAACTCCTGAGCCTCAGTGATTGCCTGCTCCTTGCTTACACCTTGCACTCTGGTGGGAGCCAAAATTATGTTTTCCAAAACCGTCATGTGAGGAAAGAGGTTAAAAGATTGAAAAACCATTCCCAGCTTTTTACGTACCTCATCGGGATTGGCATCTGCAGCTGAAATATCAACACCATCCAGCAAAATCTGGCCATCATCAATCTGCTCGAGAAGATTTATGCAACGCAGCAGAGTTGATTTTCCGCTACCTGAGGCGCCAATAAAGACCGTAGCGGTGTGCTCTGGAACGCTCAGAGTGATGTCTTCAAGAACTACCTCATCACCAAAACTCTTTCTAACTTTTTCGAGGCGCAGGACGGGGGTACTCATGCCTGCCCCTGCGCATTTTGTTTTTCCAACGAGTTCCGAAGCATCCGATCGGTGAACCTAGTTAAAGGGATAGTTATCAGCAAGAAGACAATGGCTGCCATTACATACGGGGTGTAGTTAAAGCTCTTTGAGGTCTGTATTTGTGCTGCTCGTACCGCATCGGTAACGCCAAGAATCGAAATCAGGCCGGTATCTTTAATCAACGCCACTAGATCATTAAGCAGAGGTGGAGTTACTCTCCTCAAAGCTTGTGGCAAAACTACGTGACGCAGAGTTTGCAGGTTGCTTAATCCCAGAGATCTCGCCGCTGCTCTTTGGCTGGGATGAACCGTCAAAATTCCAGAACGTATTACCTCGGCAACATAAGCCGAGTAAGTAATGATTACTGCGATAGTTCCTAGAACCAACACATTGTTGGTTAAGCCCTTGATTTGTAGGGCCGGAATTCCAAAGCCCACTAACAAGATAACTAGCAACATCGGAATACCACGGAAAACATCAACGTAAACCGTGGCCAATAATCTAAATGGAGTCAAAGCAGGCGAACGAGAGGTACGCAAAAGCGCAATAGCTAAGCCGATTAAGGCCACAGAGGTTCCCGCAATAACAGTGAGCATTGCATTTGTGCTAAAACCCATAATTATCTTGGGCAGTACCTCAACACCATAGGCCCACTTAAAGAATGTATCCCGCAGACTCTCCCAACCTGGAGAGGTAACTACGATTAAAGCCAAGCTGCCTAAAACCAGAAAACTTGAGAGGGCAGCAATCAACGCATTTCTTTTGTTTTTCTCTTTTCGTGCCGCTCTTCTGGACAGCTCTAAATCACTGGGCTGCCAAGGTCCACCAAAATCATAAGGCGTGGCCCCAGATTCGGAGCCACGCCCTGATTTGTCTTTCATCTTCTAGAGAGCTTGATTAACTTTTATTAACCAAGAACCGGCGCACCAGCTGAAGCAGCTAACCACTGATCAACGATGGCCTGAAGTGTTCCGTTGTCACGGATGGTATCAACAGCTTGTGAAACACAGGAGGTAATTGGGTTGTCCTTAGAAAGGAGCAAACCAAATCCTTGATCACCAGCATCGCTGCCATCAATCTGGCCAACGATGATGCCATTTGGCACCTCTACTGCTGATAGATAGAAGGCGGTTGGTAGATCCACTACCAAGCCATCAATCTGCTTGTTCTTTAGCGCGGTAACACCTGCAGCATTGTCATTAAACACTGAGGCCTTTAGACCTAGTTGAGTTTCGATGACATCTAGAGATGTTGTTGAAACAGCTGCACCCAGTTTGGCTCCAGCATCCTTAACTCCCTGCAGAGTTGTTACTCCCTCTAGCTTGCTGCCCTTGAAGGAGACAATCGCCTGATTTGATTTGTAGTACGCGCTGGAGAAATCAACGACCTGCTTGCGCTCGTCGGTGATTGAGTATTGCTGGAGATTGAAATCAAAGTTCTTTGGACCAGGTGTAATTGCCGCATCAAATGTTGTGCGCACCCACTTCACCGCAGAGTTTTCATAACCTAGTTGCTTTGCAACCGCGTACGCGACCGCAGCTTCGAAGCCTTCACCTGACTCTGGAGCATCATCAATTACCCATGGATAATAAGCAGGCTCACCAGTAGCAATTGTTAGAACACCTGATTCAACTGTCGCTAGTGACTCTGGCGAACAGGTTGTTGACTCGCTGCTCGCAGAGTTGTCTTCAGATGAAGAGCATGCAGTTAGCACCAAAGCTGCAATTAGCAGTGGAATTACCTTAAAAAGTTTTTTCATTTCTAGCCTTTCGCAATAAATAGCTTAAGGCCTGACAATTGTTGGCAGACCCGCGCTTGTCGATGCACCTTGCAATCGACCAGGTCCTCACCCGGAGCACCCCACCGCGGTGGAGGGTTGCCGTCCAGTTAGCCGGGGCTTGTTGCTGGAACTCGTGACCTAGGGCGGACTTTAGGAAATGAAATCTAAAAAGTCCACTTATGGGCGGTTAGACCGTGGGCCTCTGCGACCGCCTGGTAGTAAACCTTTCCATCATGGACATTTAGACCCTTAGCCAACGCCGGATCTGAGGCCAGGGCTGCCTGCCAACCCTTGTTTGCTAGCGCCAAGGCGTAAGGCAAAGTGGCGTTCGAGAGTGCATAAGTTGATGTGAATGGAACCGCACCCGGCATATTGGCCACGCAATAGAAAAGCGTTTCATGCACTTTGAAGGTGGGATCTGCATGGGTTGTGGGCTTGGAGTCTTCAAAACAGCCACCCTGATCAATTGCGATATCGACCAGAACTGCTCCAGGTTTCATTTTCTTTACCAGTTCATTGGTAATCAACTTGGGCGCCTTTGCGCCATGCACCAAGACAGCGCCTATTACTAGATCTGCCGCCATCGCCTGTTCTTCAATCTCATGGGTATTAGATATCAAAGTCTTTACTGTGCCATTGAAGTTTTGATCAATCTCTCCAAGTCGCTTTTGATTGATATCAACCACGGTGACATCTGCTCGCATGCCATGAGCGATTGTTGCCGCAGCTAGACCTGCAATTCCGCCACCTAAAACCAAAACCTTGCCAGGGCGCACACCAGGTACTCCACCTAACAAAACCCCACGGCCGCCGGCGCTCTTTTGTAGAGCTGCTGCTCCGACCTGAGCCGCCATGCGTCCAGCCACCTCACTCATTGGAGCAAGCAATGGAAGTGCGCCATTAACCTCCACAGTTTCGTAGGCGATTGCTGTTGTACCGCTGGCGATAAGTGCATCGGTGCACTCTTTAGATGCAGCTAGATGTAGATATGTGAAAAGCACCTGACCAGGACGCATTCTGGAGTACTCCGCAGCTATTGGTTCCTTTACCTTCAAAACTAATTCAGCTTTGTCCCAAACCTCATCGGCAGATGAAAGTATTTGCGCACCGACTTTTTCATAATCAGCATCAGAGATAGCGCTCCCCGCACCGGCATTGGTCTCAATGACAACGTTGTGGCCATTTTTAACAAACTCCCGCACACCAGAAGGGGTTATGGCTACTCGGTACTCATTATTTTTTATCTCTTTAGGGACACCGATGATCATGGATTTATGCTACCTGAGAAGATAGCGTCACAAATCCGTGGGTGTAGCTCCTGTCTCATCACTGCAAATGTCCCGGTGGGCCACCCTGAGGAAAAGACTTGGCGCAACAATCCCGTCATCGCATAATCAGGATCATCTTTAACTGCTCTATCCAATGCTTGATGTGCCAGGGCGCTGTCGCCTCTTTCGTATGCGACCGCTGCCAACAAATTTGCAACTGGTGCAATAAAGCCCTTAGGCGCGCAACGCAATAACCAGCGCCAAGCATTGAAATAGAGTTCCAGTCTTTCGGCTGTGACACTGCCCAGAGCGAAATCTCTAACCTGTAAATCCTTTAATCTAGTTAAAACCAAAGCGACCAAGCGCTTATCTCTAACCAATCCATCAGCTGCGAAATCGGCAATGAAATCTATTACCGCCTCCGCTCCTTGACGTTGGAATGGGGCTGGATCTTTCTCATAATCAATTTCACAAACCTTGCTTAATTCCGCGAGTAGCAAGGAATCTTCGGGTAGCGGAGAGGTAAGTATTGTCATAGCTTAAGCATGGGCTTCAAGTGCGATAGCAAAACTAAAACTTCACAAGTTGTTGAAAACTAAGGCCTGTATGCAACTCCAGCCGGCCTGACCAAGATCTGCCTTTGTACTCTTTGAGTGATTGCCCCGTTTATTGGAGCACCTAATGCTCCGGCTCGCCAAAAACCATTCCACCTGGTGGTTAGTACAACATTTTTTTCTCCTGAACTCCTATATGTATTTTCAATCAGGGCGAGTGGGTATGGCGCGCCTGGAAGTTTTGTAGTCAATCTATTTCCATCACCAAACTCCCACTCAAAAACCGGAGTGAGATGAATGGAAATTGGAACCCCAAGAACAACAATCACAGTGGTGAATATCTGCGGGGTGTTGGTCATAAAGTTAACTGGCTGCTGCACCAAAGCGTCACCTAAAGGTTGGGTGATGATGCCTCCCCTTGGCAGCAAACTCTTAACCTGATCTGAAATTTGCGAACCGGAGATGCTTTTCACCCGCGGTCGCGCAGTAAAGGTTGGTCTAGGTCGCGGCTTTGAGGTTGCAATAGGTTTGGGTAACCAGGGAATCCAAGGTTTCTTTAACCGCGGAGTAGAAACGGCTCGTGGCTTTCTTGTACTACTGCTTCCCGGTTTACCTTTTTGTACTGTGATAACCACCTGATTGTTATCTTGATCCGCAGTGACATCAATGCAGGTATCCCCTTCGCACTGAGCAACCGCAGCATTTGGAGCAATGAACACCAGCACCAGCGCTATGGCGAGATTTCGCATAGCTGATGATTTACATTTCGGAGAGAGTCCTCGAGGTAGAAATTACTTTGGTGGATAACTTAAGTTGTGTATTGCTGATGCAAACGCCTTAGAGACTCCTTGACCACGGCACCCTCGCTGGTGCGCCATAGGGGCGGCATAGAGTTCAAAAGTATTGCTCCATACCGCTTGTTCACGATGCGAGAGTCCAAAATCGCAACCACTCCTCGATCTTCAACAGATCGAATCAACCGTCCCGCGCCTTGCGCCAAGAGCAAAGCGGCACGAGGCAATGAAACCTGCATAAAGCCAGAACCTCCGGCTGCATCGGCCTCTGCAGCTCTAGCTGACATAACCGGATCATCTGGCCGAGGGAATGGGATGCGATCAATCGCTACCAATGTGCACGAAGCTCCTGGTACATCAACGCCTTGCCAAAGACTCATAGTTCCAATCAAAACTGAGGTTGGATCATTTGCAAACTTTTCAACCAATGCACCAACACTGTCCCCACGCTTTTGAGTAATGATTGAGATTGGCAACTCGGCCAACACTCGACGCAAATGTTCATCGGCCATTTCAACCCCACGCCAAGATGAAAATAACGCCAAGGTTCTGCCACCTGCAGCATCAATTAACTCTCCCAGCTCAACTAAAGCCTCTTTGGCGGGACCATCACGCCCTGGTTCCGGAAGTTGTTTTGGCAGATAAAGCATTCCTTGATTAGCAAAATCAAATGGTGAGCCAACATCAAGCATCTGAACATTAGAGGGGTCAAGGTTCCAATCTTCATCCTTCTCCTCCGCATCATCTTGAACCGTGCCAAATATCCCAAGGCTCTTGGCGATTGGATCAAAACTTTTTCCTACTGTAAGGGTTGCGCTAGTTGCTATGACTGGTGTCTGAGTAAAAAGGTTTTCGCGCAAGACATGGGAGACCGCAAGAGGCGCCAAGTAAAGCGTTGAGAAGGTTGGCTCATACCAAAGCACCTGCCCATTTCCCGCCTTCATTAATTTTTGCGCAGTAGTTTTGATTTCATTGACCGCACCCTTGACCCGGGCTCTATCTGCCAAGGTATCTGGATCAACAATTTCACTATCGGCGTTGATTGCTGCCATAACCGCCTCGCATGCCTCTTTGACTTTGCGCACCGGTGCAGCAAGTGCATTTGGCAGCTCGCTCAGTTTTCTCTCTACATCTGAAGCGGAGCGATAATCCAGCCCGTACTCCTCCATCGCGTCGGCAAAACCATCTGCCGCTTTCACAAAGCCATCCGCTAACTTTCCGGGCATGTGTCGGCGCACCATAATTGCAGCGCGAGAAACGCGACCAGCGGTCAACTCCTCAGTCACCGCTTGGGTTGTGCGATCCATAAACTCGTGAGCCTCATCAAGGATTACCGCATCACGCTCTGGAAGTATGGGGTGAGAATCAACAATTTCAATCGCTAACAAGGTGTGGTTGGTGACCACAATGTCTGCAGTTTGCGCCTTTGCCTTTGCATTAACCGCAAAACATTCACTGCCAAAACGACACTCATCAGCGCCAACGCACTCTCTGCCTGATGTTGAGTTTGCTAACCAGACTCTGCG
>JACCEA011868075.1_pt1 | contig 10072 bp, 8 predicted proteins | sample 7449851 | NCBI WGS metagenome assembly JACCEA01 (sample SAMN15323453, study PRJNA562643) | freshwater metagenome | isolation source: river surface water | place: USA:Blue River Watershed | collected 2017-08-18 | reverse complement strand
TATTTGGATTAAAGAACAATTGTCTTTGAAAAATTCGCAGAAGATGAATGATGACACATGGTCGGAAAGATGAAAATAAATTTTTACACCATCAAAATCATTGCAGCCAACAAGCCAACGCAAGCAGCAGAACATGTCAACGCATGCAGGAGATTGAATAGAGGAATTACGCAAATATTTTAAGTAAATATTTAAATTACGGATGGCAGATAATAGGAATTGCATATGACATAGATATTCCCGATCTACTGTGTTCTTCAATATCTACTAACGGACTTGCTGTTATCATGACAAATACTAGTACTACGCAGATGTATTTCCCTTCCAACAATAACAAATACTGCACTTTGATCATTTAACTACACAGCTAATCACTTCCTCAACTAATTTGGTGACGAAGTACCAGAATGCAAAGAACCGCCAATATTGCATTCAAAACCTATATATGTCCAAAATAATTGTTATAACAACACGATAAACAACAACATTTATGTCACACGAGGAAATTCAAATTCTTCCATCATATGAAACCGCCAAAAGCAATTTTGTTCTGTCAAATTTTTGGAACATAATGGAACACTACAAGTAACGCAATATGTTGCAGTCTTCTTCTTACAACATCGGCACTTTTTTCTACGATCAGGTACTTGAGCTGTTACACAAGAGATATAATGCAACTGGTTTCGATCAAAACGAGAATGATCTTTTTGAAGAGAGCGAGCATGTTTGTAACGAGGTTGATCAATTGGAACAGATATTTCAATAGCATCAGCAGAACGCTTTCCTTGTGAGAGGTGATTCATATCTTCGTCGCCTGATAGAGATGATTCGCCATCATCATTGTCAATATGCGATGCATCTAAGAATCCAGAACGGTTAGCAGCATCATCTTCCGCTGGAACTGGAAGAACGGCCATGTGACTCACACCATGAGCGCTACTAGATGGGGCACTACTGTGATGCCCTCCATTCGCATTTCCACTCATTCGTTTCCGTGCTTGTTCACACGTAGTCTTGTTCGTGTAGTGGCGCAAACCACAATGTGCGCATGAAATATTACGTCTACCTCCAACTCCCGATGAGGATCCCACACCAGCTTTCGACGGAGACGCTACTAACAGACCGCCCTATGAGATCAGAAAAATTTAAAAAATGATTATGGGCGATTATTTGAAATTCAATTTAGAGTGGCAACTGCTCACTTCATCGTCATCTCCAGCCTGACCAAGCAAATGTTCAGGCGATTCTTCCGCTTCAACGATGGAAGAGTCTGCTTGTCCATCTCCACCCAACAAAATATCTGTCATTTCGCGCTCCATTCTTTGTTTTGACCTACCAAATTATTTTTTTTTTATTTGTGCATTCAACAAGAAGATCCCACATCTGGTATTGCTACCGCCACAGATCCCACATCTGGTGCTGCTGTTGCTATCATTTTCAGAAAATATGGATAGTCATGTTGTTCACAAATTCCAATGCTAGATATCTAAATATACCCTCCTAAATACCTAGTTCGAATTAGGATGTGGATTTGCTAAGAAAATTGGCTGACTGACAATAAATAATTCAAAGTGTCTTCATCACTAGGTTTCAAGTCTCAGGAGATTTCTGGAAAAGTTATTTCTCCTTATTGTAGTTGATTGAGTAACTCTATAGCGAAAGAAGGGTGAACATTGGTTTTATTGCGGACCAGAGAATCAACATTCGTAGTAGTAAATAAATCAACACACAAAGCCACAATACTTTGGAAAGCTTGAACATTCAGCAATACCATCTGAAGTATAATTTCGTCATGCATATCAAACAAGTCCTTATTTCTGGCTTTCGAAGCTTTCGTAGTCAGAATGAGATTGATGCCTTCAGGTAAGTATCCTTCTTGACGTTGTTGCCCACAATTTTCGATGACAAATAATCTAATCGCGATTTCTCTACCTCCATTCTAGTCCCAAACACAATGTGATAATTGGAAGAAATGGAAGTGGTAAAAGGTACGTCTATGACTGTCATTTTATTATTGCTTGGACTAATCCGCACCTTTACACTTTTAGTAACTTCTTCGATGCTATCCAATTCGTCTTGCTAGCTCCCAAATTTGCCAATCTTCGACAAGAAGATCGTCAAAACTTGCTTCATGAAGGGTGAGTCTATCGATCTTTGTGAAACCAGTAATTGGATGACGCATCACGCTCTCTCTTTTTCTCTTGCTTTTTCTTGTAGTGCGGGTTCAAGTGTCATGGCCGCATATGTCGAAATTATTTTTGATAACAGTGATGGTCGATTCTCTGTTGATAGTGATGAAGTTGTATTGAGAAGAACTGTAGGGTAAGTATTGTCATCACTAATAGAAGTTACAACGTGACTAATCTCTCTCTCTCTCTCTCTCACACACACATTCGACTCTAATAGTCAAAAGAAAGATGAATACTTTTTAAATCGTAAACGTATTCAAAAGAATGAAGTTGTCAGTTTATTAGAAAGTGCAGGATTTTCTAAATCCAATCCCTATTATATCGTTCAACAAGGGAAAGTTGCCAATTTGTGTATAATGAAAGATAAAGATCGTCTACAACTCCTCAAAGAGATTGCTGGAACAACAATCTATGAAGAACGACGCTTGGAATCGATTAAAATAATTGAAGAAACAAGTGATAAACAAGAAAAAGTAGAAGAAGTTCTTGCATTTATTGAAGAACGACTTGATGAATTAGATCGTGAAAAGAAAGAATTGACAGAATTTGAAACATTTGATAAACAACGTCGTGCCTTGGAATATACACTCTATGATCATGAGATAACTGTCGCAACACAACAATTGACTGAAGTAGAAGGAGAGCGTGAGATACAACGTGAATCACAACAAAAGTCTTATATGGATCTACGGGATATTCAAGATGAAATTATTGCTGAAGAAGAAGAATTTACACAATTACAAGGTTTAATCGAACGATTACAACAAAAGAAAGATCATCAACAAGATGAAGTAAAACAATTAACCACTAAGAAAGCTGCATTAGAATTAGAATGTCAAGAAATGGAGAATCATAAGACTGTGCAATCACGCAATCAACAAGAATGGACCGAACAATTGAATGAAGTCATTGAATCGATTGCACAATACGAACATGATCTCAAGGAATCGATTCAACCTGTTGTCGATCAAAAGGAAGAAGAAGTACAGAAAGCAGAATTGAGATTACAGACGATAAGACGTCGTATTGAGCAATTATACACGAAACAGGGTCATGGTACGAGATACAATAGTAAACAAGAACGTGATGCCTTTCTATCACAACAAATCGATACATTACAAGGACAAGTTATGAAGAAACAATCATTGTATCAACAACAAATACAAGAATTAGAATCAATTGAACGACAGTTACAAGTGAATCAACAAGACCTACAATCCGATGAAAATGCTCACAAACTACGTGCTAATACCATTGATCAATTAAATCAATCGAATCACGATTTAATCAATCAACGCAATGCATTACAAGAACGTCGTAAACTATTATGGAAAGAGATAGAGACAGTAGAGGAGTCATTAGTATCTGCTACGAATGAGTTTGATAAGGCAAAGTCTCAATTACAACGCAATCTGCCTAAAGCGATAACTACAGGTATAGCAACGATAGAACGATATGTACAAGAACACAATGTAACCGGATATCATGGTCCATTAATTGATAATATACATTTAATACATCCTAATTTTCGTAATGCTGTTGAAGTAGCAGGTGGTAATAGTTTATTTCATATTATTGTAGATACTGATATTATAGCTGCCACATTGATACAAGTATTGGAATCATGTAATGGTGGTAGATTGACATTCTTACCATTGAATAGAGTGAAAGTACCGCGTTGTCAATATCCACAGAGTAATGATGTCAGACCATTGATTGATGTTGCGTTACGTTTTGATGATCATGTTGCACCGGCTATACGTATGGTAAGTACATATATAACTACTATATATGTCTAAATATGTAATGAACCATGCTATTTAGGTATTTGGACCGAAACTAATCGCTAAAAACCTAGATGTCGCCGCTCATTATAGTAAAGAGTCTAAAATGGATGCGATAACCATGGATGGCGATGTCGTTACACATACTGGAGTATTCGAAGGTGGTTATCACGATGATCGACAATCGCGTATCGATGCAGTACTCAAAATACGTGAATCAGGCGATAAAGTACAAGAATGTAAACAACGCAAAGAAGAAATGAACAATTCCTTAACTGCGATTGATAGTGAAATGACGGAAATATTAAGACAATTGTCTAAATTACAATCGGATCGCGATCAATTACATTCGAAACAAGAACAATCATCAAAGGAATTACATTCACGTAGTAAACAATTACAGTCTATGAATCAAGTGATACAAGAAGGACATAAACAGTTGATTGGAATACAACGTGAAATCGATTCGATTCACGAACAATTGACTGTTTATCGTATTGAAATGAATGAACCATTGACACAGACACTATCCGATGAAGAACGCGATGAACTAATGCGATTGAATGAAGAGAGTGTCGTATTGACTAGACAATACGATCAATTACAAACAGAGAAAGCATTGTTAACGAGTGAAAGAGATCAAATCGTTGCACAATTAGAGAATTCATTAAATAAACGTAAAGAAGAATTAGAAATGAAATTACAATCGTCTTCTTCTTCTATGTCGTTGAATGTATTGCGTACGAATAGTTTAGGGATTAGCGGATCTACGACTGCTGGGGGTTTAGGTGGCAGTAGTAGTAGTCAATCTGGGGGTTTAGGAGGCGATACGGGTACACCTGTGGTACACGATATCAATGCGTATTTGATCGATTTACAATTAGAACTCGAACATATCGAAACCACCTTAATTAAGACACACGAAGAGTTATCATCTACTGAAAGGTTATTGAAGAGTAAACAGAGTGAGTATGTGAATATCGAGAGAGCGATTGAAGACAAGCACGACATCGAGAAAGGGATACTCGATACTATCGCCACACTCACACAATCATTGGATAAATTAGTAAGTAAACGTACTACATTGATTAATACGATCTCTACTAGACAGAAGATGATACGCGATTTAGGGTCATTACCACGTAAAGAAGTCGAAGAATTTTCAGGGTTTGGTAAAAATACCACTAAATTAATGGCTAAATTGAAACAAATTAATGATAAGTTAAAGGATTATTCATCTGTAAATCGTAAAGCATTAGATCAATATTTAAGTTTTCATGAACAACGTGAATTTTTATTAGAAAGAAAAAAAGAATTGGATAATGATACGAAAGCGATTGAGAAATTAATGTCTAATTTAGACGGTCAAAAGGATGAAGCGATATTGAGAACGTTCCGTACGGTCAATCAACACTTTATGAATGTATTCCAAGAATTAGTACCTGGTGGTAAAGCGAGATTGATCATGAGAACTAGTCGTGATGGTGATGATGAAGGTGAAGATATCGATGAGATTGTTGATAATACGATATTAGAAGAGGAAGAGAGAGAAGGGACTGATAATGAAGTAGAAGAAGAGGAAGGAGATGGGGAAGGGGAGGAGGAAGAGGAAGAGATTGATGAGAATGAAGTAGAAGAAGCATTCACCAAGTCTAAGGCCAATAAGAGAGTTAGTAAGGGACGATCTAGCAATACTTCGAGTAGAGGTACAAAACGTAAGATATCGTCGGGTTCTATGAATACAGCTGTAACAAGTAAAGGAGGGAGTAAAGGTAAGGGTAAAGGTAAGCAACAACCATCACCATCTAAACAAACTACAACTAACAGTAGTAGAGGTAGTAATAAAGTAAATATAAATACTTTTACGGGTGTACAAATTAGTGTTCAATTTAGTGGTACAGGACAACAATATCAAATGCAACAATTATCTGGTGGACAAAAAGCAATTGTAGCATTAGCATTAATCTTTGCAATACAACGTAGTGATCCTGCACCATTTTATTTGTTTGATGAGATTGATCAAGCATTAGATGCTAGTTATCGCGATGCTGTTGCTAAATTAATACAAAAACAAGCTAATTCTGATAGTTCATCTGCACAATTTATTACTACGACATTTAGACCGGAATTAGTTGATGTTGCTGATAAATGTTTTGGTATTGCGTTAATGAATAAAGTATCGAATATTTATCCATGTGAAAAGGTAAGGAAGAGAATGATTGTTTTTTTGTATGATTGTATGTCTTATCTCTCTGTATATTAGGCTGATGCACAAAACTTTGTCATGAATCTATTGAATGAAGAAGAGGCTGTTGGTACAGTTGCAGCGGTTCCTCCTGCGCGTGGTGGTCGACCACAACAGACACCAGTACCAACGAATAGAGAAGACATGGATCCACATGGTTATCGACGAAAAGGTCGTGCTCGTGCATTAGAAAAGGCTGTGGAAGAAGAAGATGAAGAAGAAGGAGATGAAGGTGAAGAGGGTGAAGGGATTGAAATTGATGCAGAAGATGAATTAGCATTGCGAAAGTTAGGTTTAGATGATATTGAAGATGAGGATGAAGGTGAAATGAGTACGTAATGATGTTATGATTGAATGTGTACGTGTAGTTTAGCTGTTCACAATTGTGTATTGTTACCCTTGAATGTGAGTAATATCCTGTATTTTATCTTGATAAATTGTAATCCATGCTACTGTGTCTCCAATTTCAGGGGAAGTGGTTTTTATTTATTTGTAATTATTTAAGGCGATTGAATGATGAAATAGTAATTTGAAATTAACGCAACACAAACTACTGGTATGATGATAAGAAATCGCCAGTCTAATCTATATTTGTTACAAGATGTTATTACGTTGATGTTGCTGCCATAATACATAAACCTTTCTAACACCTAGTATTGAAGTAATACTATCCTTATGTAACCCTTATAGGGAATGTGTGTAGCAATAAAAAGCAAATGGATTCGAGATTTGGGATTCCAAATTTGTAAGGGTGTGAATTTGATTGAAAGAAGATGCTGTGTCTTATTTCCAACGCCATTGTTACAATTGTCGTTGTATACTCTGTGGTATACTTTGCTTCTTTGATTTTCCTGCGGCCAAAGAAAATTAAGGGATTCCAACCTCAAGGAAGGGTCGTGGTCATCACAGGATGCGATACTGGATTTGGAAATCTTTCAGCTTTTCATTTGTCTGCTCTTGGATATACCGTCGTTGCATTGTGTTACACTGAAAATGGGGTTGAAAGTTTGCGTTCTTCTGGCAAGATCGCTCATGTTCTGCAATGTGATGTCACGAAAGAAGAAGATATTGAGCGCGTTGCCAACTATACCAAGAAAATGATTGAGGAGTCGGATGAAAAGGGCAAACCATTGAAATTTTGGAGTTTGATCAATAATGCTGGCATAGCACCATCAGGATGTGTGGATTGGGTCTCCATGAAGAGTGTTCGGGCTGTAATGGAAGTGAACTATTTCGGTCTCGTATTCTGCTGCAAAGCGTTCTTACCTCTTCTAAAGACGACAAAACACAGTCGTGTCCTCAATATATCTTCTGCAGCTGGATTTTCAAGCTTTCCTGGTGGCTCCAGTTATTGTGGTAAGTGGCATTACGTACGATGCAAATAATATTGAGACTAATCGATCTGCCACTGCTAGCGAGTAAACATGCCGTCGAAGGTTTCGGAAAATGCTTTCGCCAAGAATGTGTTGGTTGGGATATCCATGTTTGTAACGTCAATCCTGGATTCACGAAGTATGTTATGGCTTCGAGTATTATTATCGTCGTTTAAACATTTCATTCAGGACACCTTTGCTCGCTAATTCCGAAGTGGCTGCATATAAAGAATTCGAGAATGCACCAAAGGAAATAACGAATCAATATCCTATAACCAATTTGTCTGAATCCCTGAGCGTTATGCACTCTATTGCGGGAGATCCTATGGTTGTTGTCCATTCGATCGCATCCATTCTTGAGCAAGATCGCCCAGTCTTGGTAAACCCACCCGATTGGCAATCGAGTGTCATCAGGTAAGAATCCTGTTGTATATCACATACTAAATTTTGAATATCATTAATCTCGTTCGATAGATGGATGTTTCATATCATTCCACATGGCCTTATGTGCTTTATTCAACAGTTTAGTTTGAAACGCAAAGTTGGTTTTGGACCGTATCCTGAAATTCGCAAGAAAATCCAAGTAAAGTGATAATTTTGCACGGAAGTCCGATGGTATCGTTTTTCTGCAGTGATACTGCGTTAAATTTCTTCAGCAATTTTTCATCCACAAACAACATGCCTATTTATAGGTGATAAATTCTATATGTATTTGATATTTACCTTTTGTTTTTTCTCGCCATTTTGATTGTGTGAGACATGAAAGTTATTTACTGTGTATTTAATCTTCATATTATCATCTTGACCCAGAATAATTAACTTTGATAATAAAATTTTAAAAGAATTCCAAGCACGATGTGAATGACGAATAATAAAGATATTTAACAATTACCACCTACAACTATCATACAAAACATTAACGAGTCACAATCGATTATACAAGTCCTCGGTAACACATCAACAAACTCAATAAACAAGTACAACAGTACCCCATCCTATCCTAGAGATAATTCACCTAATTACTCGCGTAATCAAAATACACACTCAAATCGCATCGTGAATAAGGAAACGGCCAAGTTCAAAGGTTTGAATATTTTCGTTCTATTTTTTTATTATTTTTGTCTAATTTTCTTCGTCAGATCCTTCGTTAAGTGCGTTGATAGCTCTGTTTGGCTTTGGGCGACCTGGAACATTATTCTTGGTCTTAGCAAGGATACGATCCTTGGCGGACTTTGGTGCAGTACTTCCTTCAGCAGCAGGAGTGGCAGCAGCTGGCTCACTCAAAGAGCTTGCAATTTTACTCAAGTCCATCTGACCCATTTGAGAACCTAATTCCCCAACAACCATGTCGATATCGGAATTGAAATAACTGTCACCACGTCTGTGAGCGCGATCCTTTGGCATTGGGTGGCGTGGGTTGAAATCATCGTATTCATCGCACGAGAAGTGTTCCAAGTGCTTGAAGATCTCTTGATGTTCACCATCTGCCTCATCCTCGTCCTCTTGATCGTGAACCGCACTGCCAATATCCAGTAGGATACGACCATTGCGATCATCGATTTGTACTGTTAATTCTTGGACGTGGTGTAAATTGTGCAAAACACGACGATACATGCCAGTGGTAATACTGTGAGGAAATTTCAAAATAACCTTAGGATTCCATGTGGTTTTGGTCACTGTTTGATTTAACTTTTCTGGTGGTAAAATTAAACCTTCAGAAACCTTCGAAGCAACGGAAAGATTCAACACATCCTTCAATTCTAAAAAATCCCAAAAAGCACATCCTGTGCAATGGACAACTTCTTGTAATTGCATACTCAACGGATATGACATCTTTCAACACAGAGCTTTCCAACAGAAAAATATTAACACGGAAATCTTTTTTAATTTTTCTTGCGATCTTTCGGCTCTCTTTCCACAAAAATGGTCCCAACGCACGGTTTGTCCGGTAGGGACTTTTAGACTTCTAGGAAACATTTGGATATTTAAGAAATTACACGATGTCATATTAAAACATCTTTTCTCGCTTTAAGAATGTTATATGTCAAGATTTTATTCCGTTTGTTATTCTTGCACAAGCTTTGCCGAAGCCAGAAGCATGATGAAAAGGAATCATATTTTGTCCGAGAGAGAGAGCATTGTTCTTGGCTTGTTAAAATCATAAATGAAGTCTTTCTTAATTCTTCAATTAATCTTGGGCGTCTTGCTCTCTTCATTTATTTTTTCTCATGCCAATTATTTAAAAGGAAGTGGATATGATGTTGAAGATAAAACCCAGCTTTGTGACTATGCTGCTACTTGTACTGCAAACGGTGTATATGGAGCATGTGTAAGTATTAGTGGAAAATGCTGCGAAGGTGGTACTGTAACGTCTCATTTGTGCCCTGGCAGTGATGATATCAAATGCTGCACCAACAATCCATGTTCAACTCCTTCTGGTAGTGGTACTTGCATGTCAACTAGCTCCTGTTCCGCTCAAGG
>JACCEA010179397.1_pt1 | contig 10076 bp, 8 predicted proteins | sample 7449851 | NCBI WGS metagenome assembly JACCEA01 (sample SAMN15323453, study PRJNA562643) | freshwater metagenome | isolation source: river surface water | place: USA:Blue River Watershed | collected 2017-08-18 | reverse complement strand
GTGTATGTCGATGAAACCTTCCTGCATACTGATTTGCATGCGTTCGATAGGGAGATCGACAAAGACGAAGGGGCGTTTGATGGCGTTCAGACATTCCGTCAAGGTCTCGGCGGTGATCCCCGTGCGCTGACCCTCGGGATTCAGAAAAAAGTAAGGTGGGAAATCTGGGAAATTGATTTGGATCGGCGCTCGAGGAGGCATCCCGTGAACGGCTGCCAAGGCCTCCCATGCTAAAAGCAAGATGCCTGCGATCAGTGCCAAGCGCATATTGAAAGACTCATTTCAGGACGCAGGGAAGCTGGTAATTCTCGAAGATCTTGCAGTAGCTGCCGTCCTTCTTCAGATCCGCAAGGCAGCGATCAAAACTTTGAACAAATGCTTTCGGCTGACTCACCCGCGGCGATTTTTTCGAGAGGGACAGATAGTAGTGTCCGTCTTGAATCGGGAAATCCAGAATTTTTATGCGATCAGATAAACCCAGTTCGGCCGCCAGGGTTAGTATGGAGGAAAAGTCCGCGACAAAGACATCGATCCGACCCGCGAGGAGTTTTCTAATATTGGACTCGATGCTGGGCGTCTCATCCAGATCGTCTTTCTTCTTACGTTTTTGAATATAATCCCAGAATTCTGGGCTATAACGGAAACCTATGGTGTGGCCCAGTTTATATTTGTCAAAGTCACTCAGACTCTGGATGGTTATGGTGGAATCCATGCGAACAACCGGGCGATATCCTGTAATAAAGGCCAATTCCTTGCCGAAAGTCACAAAACTTTCCCGCTCTTTCTTGTAGGAAAAGAAATTGATGTCCAGTTCGCCCGATTGCATCAGATTCTGCATGCGTTCGATCGGAAGCTGAACGTATTCATACTTATGGTTCATGCGGGAAAGACAAATTGCCAGAATATCTTTGGCAATTCCCGGTTTGTTGCCGCTTTTACGATCCTGATAAAAATAGGGGGGCCAGGTCGCGTCGTTGATGCGAATCACAGGTTCTTCCGCGGCGGCGTAAGGCGCTACCAGAAGCAGGAGAATGAGAAAGTATTGCAATCGGATCATGAAGGGTCCTCAGCAAAAAGTACTTTGCTTCCATCTTATGTTTATTTGCGAAAAGCCGAAAGGCATGAAAAGCGAAAACCATCGGGGCCTTCATGATCACCCTGCGAACGAAAATAACGATTATTGTGAGCCTGGTCACAGGTGTCCTTGTCGTAGGCGCGGCCACGTTCGAAGCTCACCATCTGATCGAGCAAGGGCAGAAGCATGAGCAGGAGAATCAGGCGGTCCAGATCGCCAATATCCTGCCGTCGATGAGTGATGGGATCTGGGATTTCGATCAGGGTCGAACAGAGTCCGCCATGCGCGGTCTCTTCGATGCCAAGGCCACCCGGCGCGTACAGGTTGTGGATCCTTCGGGTCAGGTTTATGTTGGGCTTTCCCGCCAAGGGTCGGAAGCCACCCCCGCGTCTGATACAGAAGCCCGCTTGACTCCCGAGGAAGCCAAAAACCCCCAGGTTCCATGGAACGAGAATCGCAACAAGACCCTTAAATTTGTTCAGCTGGATAACGCCCACTGGCGTGTGGTCGCCCCTCTTTGGCACAACTCCGCCCGGGATCGGCAGAGTTTAATTGGCCATCTGATCGTGGAATATTCCACCGAAGAAAGCATAGCCCGGTCTCAAAACATGCTCTATCGTCTTCTGATCGGCGGTTTTGTCATCGCCCTCTTGACCGTTATCCTGGTTTCGATCGCGCTGCAGTATTTTGTTCTGAAGCCCGTGGACGTTCTCATGAAGGCGACCGAGGCCATCGCAGCGGGTAATTTTGATGAAGCCATCGGACTGAAAACCAACGACGAGATGGCTATCCTGGCCAAAAGCTTTGATACGATGCGCGTGACGCTGCGTGATTTTACCTTCAAACTGCAGGACCTCGTCCGGGTTCGGACCGCGCAATTGGAAGAGGAAAAACGCAAGATTCAGAATATTCTGATTCACATCAACGAAGGGATTATGACCTTCGGCAGCGACTTCAAGATCGAACCGGAGATTTCGGACCAACTCATGCGCATCCTCCGATGCTCCCGCGAAGCTCTGGTGGGACAGGATGTTATGGATTTTGTATTCCGTGCGTCTGGACTTTCAGCCAACGCGCAGGATGAAATCAAAGCAACCCTGATATCCATTATGGGTGAAAGCATTCTGGCCTTTGACGTCAACAGTGGACATTTGCCTTCAGAAATTCATCTGGGCGAAGGTGGGTCCCAGATTCTGGATCTTGATTGGGTGCCAATTCAAGATGAATCCGATAACGTCTCCCATATGATGTTGACCATGCGCGATATCACCGAGAAGCGCAATATGGAAAGGCAGATGCAGGAAACCCAGGAGGCCCATGCGCATTTTATGCGAAGGGTCAGCAATATCGTTCAGGCCGGAGTGGGACGGACCCAGAAGACCCTATTGGATGCCGAACAAAAAATGAAATCGCTCCTGGATCGCGCACAGTCCGGGGTGGAGATTCCGCATCAGGAATCGTTCCCCATCCTGCATACTTTGAAGGGCAACCTCCGTGCTCTAGGTCTTGGGAGTCTGACGGAGAGCATACATCTGGCGGAAGACGTCATTCAAAAACAGCGTCGCGGCGAAGGCTATGATGCCAGAGCCCTCCGGCGGTATCTGCTGCAGTATCAATCCGAAGCCCAGGCTTATCTGGAGACAATGGATAGGGTTTGGGGCAGTCGCTCCCAGCAGCAGAATAATTTTGTGTTCGCGATGATCGATCAGCTGCTGGCGGAGACGCGAGACGCACTGCAAAAGGCTGGGCTGAGCATCAATCGACTGGATGTCAAGGATGGGTTCGTGGAATGGAGTGCGCAGGGTTTGAATCTCCTGGCGGATATTCTGGTGCATGCCCTGGCTAATTCCTTGGATCATGGTTACCTCAGGCCGCTCGCGCGCGGACAAGAGGTGGGGCCATTCGTCTTTCAAATGGAAACTCAGGCGCTTGGTAGCAACGTCCGTCTTGTTCTGCGTGATGGTGGTCAAGGGATCGGCGTGGACACGCTTAAGACGATCTATCAACAGAGCGGTCGAAGCTTTGATGCAGAAGACCCCTTCCGTATCCTCTTTGAAAATTCTGTCAGCACCGCAGATGCAGTGACCACACGGTCGGGTCGCGGCGTGGGTCTTTATGCAATCCAGCATCTCGTGGTTTCACACGGGGGCAAGGTCGTGGCGCGTTCCGCGGAAGGGCAGGGCTTTGAACTTGAAATTTTACTGCCCCAATCCGTGATGGGGCAGGGCCGTCGCAACCTTACGGCTGCTTAGAACCATCCTTCAAAGCTTCGGAAAGAATCCGTCCTTCGGATCCGCTGGGTGGTATCGTACCCATCAGGAACGAAAGAGTCGGAGCCACATCCACGACATTGACCATCATTCCATAGCGGCCCGCTTTGATGCCTGGTCCAGCCATCATCAGCGGCACGAAACGATCGTAAGAGTAACCGGTCACATGCACGGTCGGGATCTTGGTATAAACATGGTAAGGTTTGGGAATGAAAATGATATCCCCACTCCGGCCTTCCACATAAGTCTTGAGAATCTGATCCGCAAACATTCCAGGTGGCAGCGAGCGTTCCCGTACATCTTCACCCGTGAACGCGTATTGAATGCTGTCCATGATATTGGCTTGCATCCGAACTTCCTGACCCAGTTTTTTCCGAACGTCCACCATATTAAGCCCAGCAGCGCGCAGAGCTTTATGATTCAGATAAAAGTTAAGGTCTGTGAATCCGAGCATCCAGGAACCTTGCTTGGGCTTGCCATAATTCTTCACCATGATTTCTTCGCAGGCCTTCAGGATTTTTTCCTCATTGATGCGGCCGGCTGGAACTTTGACATCCTGCAGATATTCAGTCAATGGCGAGGCGCCGTGGTCCGAGGTCAAAACGATGAGAGTATTCTTCAGACCGACTTTCTGCTCAATGCTGGTGAAGAGTTTGGACAGCATCTTATCCTCGAATTCAGCCAAAAACTCCAACTCGCGGCTATTGGTTCCAAAGGTATGGGCCACAGAATCATGACTTGAATAACTGACAGCCAGGAAATCTGTGTGAGGTCCCCGGCCCAGGTTCATCGCATCCAATGCGGCAATGCTCATGTCGGTGGTGATCTGAACACCGAAGGGAAAAAGGACCGAATGCCTGGATCCGGCTTTGGTTGAATGCGGAAATTCAATGCCGATTTCATCCAGCGGATATTTCTTTTCGAGATGTCGATTGTCGGGCAGCGAAGTCCCGCTTTCGTCACCGTCCGCTTCCCAGTGGAGGATGGCATCATGTTTGGCTTTAAGCGGTTCATTGATGGCCTTCACCCAGTCCGGCAACTCACCCTTGGGCAGGTAGTAACGACTGGAAACCCAGGATGGAGACTCCTTATTGAACCAAAGCGCAAGGTCGGCACGATGCCCGCCGAGCAGAACCGCCGAGCGTTCCTTGAGAGAAATCGCCACGGCCTTGGACTGATAGCCTGAGTTTTTAAGTTCATCGACAATGGTTGTGCCGCCGACATTCTTCGGCGAAATGCCCTTGACCGTGTAACCTTTCGCGTCACCCACGATGGGAAAGCGATCATCGCTGGGTGCCTGAATCACTTCACCCGTTTCGCGGTCGATCCATTCATTCAGGATGATATGATGCTGATAGGGATAGGCTCCCGTCATGATCGTGGCGTGACCGACGGCTGTCAAACCCTGAAGATGCTGGAACTGGGCCAGGGGAAAGTAGGCCCCTTCCTCCATCAGATAACGAAAGCCACCGGGAGTTCCCGACTTGCCACGGGGTGGAAGGAAGCTTTTGCTCCAGCGTGGCAGCTGATCGGAGCGGAGTTGATCAATCACGACCACCACGACGAGTTTAGGGGGCTGAGTCAGGGCTTCGGCTTGCGTTCCGAAGCAGGCGAGGGTATGGAAAGCAATCCACAGCTTTGCCGTCAAGCGCATGGTTGATCCTCATGGTTCAGGTTTCCCCCATTGTAGCATGAGAATCTAAGGCTGAGGCAAAATATCCAGTACGGATTTCAGTGCGTCCGGCATCTGCTTGTAGCGGAGATACGAAGCGAAGATCGTCTGGTCTGGGAGTTTTTTGCTATGATAGCGGTGGAGGTTTTCATCCGCTGCCGTCAGCATATGATCTGGCAGCACGGCGATACCGATTCCCTGCCGGACCAGTTTCATGATCGCGGTCATGGAATTCACCTGAATGATGCGGCGTGGATGTCGACGACCGAGTTGAAGAAGATGATCGCCGGATCCATAGGTGATCCAGCGATAATCGCTGAGCTGATCCAGATCGACCTCCGAGGCGGAAACCAACACGAACACTTCATGCAGCACAGGTCGCGAGACGATCAGTTCACTATCGATCTCGAAAGGCGTGAAGACCAATTCAAAACGCCCGGCTTCAAGTCCTTCCCGCAAGGCGGGTAGATCCGCCATGGTAATGTTGAAGTTATGATCATGTTTTTGATAGTAAGGTCCCAGGAGAGTCTGGAACCAGCTTTCGAGCAAACCGTGGGGAATGCCGACTCGAATGAGACTGCGTTCTCCATCGGCCAGAAGACTTTCGGCCTCGGTTTGAAAGTGTTTCACCGCATCGTAGAGCCTTTTGCCTTTGGCCGTCAGGGTCAGATGCTTGGAGGAACGGATCAGAAGCTCATCATTGACCGATTCCTCCAGGAGCTTGACCTGGCGACTGACCGCCGACTGAGCGATGTTGAGTTCCTCCGCAGCCTTGGAAAAACTGCCCTGCTCTGCGGCGGCGAGAAAAGCCTTCAAATAGCGAAAGTCCATGAGTCCTCTTTATTTCTTGTCAGGTGCTGAACGAATCATGTCATAGCAAGCCGCAGGGCTTCCCGAGTAGCTGAACTTCTCGATGGACTTCTGACCGGCATCGGTAAAAAAACTAATTTTGCAGCTCTCACTCTGCGTATAAATCTCGGGCCGTCGCCAGTAGCCGAGAGTTCGCGAATATAGCTCGCTGGCTTCATAGGTCAGGACTTTGCTGCCTTTTTCCATCACATAAACGCTGCGCGGGGCTCCCCACTGCTCCACAAGAGTGTCAGGATGCTGCCCGACCCAGGTCTGGAGTGAAAACTCCATTTTGTCGCTGTAATGCGTACAGGCGCTCAGGAACGCGCCCACCAAAAGAATATAAAAACGGGTGTTCTTGTAAACCATGACACCTCCCTTCGAGACATGGAGAGGTCATTCTATATCCGTTTTCGGGCAAAGCAAAGCCCCGTCCTGGCATACAGGACGGGGCTTCCGGATGAGAGTTGGATTAGAAGGTGTAACTGGCCCCGGTTGTGACAAAGAGTTGCTCCTGCTCTTCCAGGTCGTTCACTTCCTCGTCGGTTTCGACAACGTAATTGATCGAAGCGGCCATGATTTTATAGGAGGCGCCAGCGGAAAGCGTGAGGTGAGCGAGGCCATCTTCACCAGTTTCACGGTCGAGGTAAGCCAGCGTTCCGCCGAGTGTGCCGCTGACGCCGCTCTGGGCGAAGACTTCCTGCTTCAGACCCAGTTCATAGTAATTGGTGTCCAAAATGCCGCCACCAACGCCATGATAGGCAGCGAGTGAAGGATTGAGCAGCGTGGAGAAACTGATCTTGGCCATGATCTCTTGATCATTGTCCAACTCGGTATCGGGATACATGTACTCGGTGTAGCCGAGGGACAGAGTCATGGCTTCAAAGGGAATATCGAAGCTGGCAAAGCCATCGACTTCCTGTTCAACTTCATTCTCCTCTGCATCCAGAGCCTGACTGCCCCAGGCGCCGACCGTCAATCCACCGGACTGCAGCTTCAAGGTAGGCTGCATCACCGGGTTCTTGTTCACGGTCACGCCCCGGAAAATGTAGGCCGACGCGAGATCAAGTCCAGCAGTCGTGCTGATTTCCTTTCCTGGTGCGATCTTTTCCAGGTCCACGGCCATAGCGGGCAAGGCGGTGGAAGCGAGCATAGCGATGGCGATCCGGGCATGAATCATAGTGAGTCCCTTTCTTCGTCGAAGATTCGATGGCTGGGCTGATACTGGATTTTGCTGCTTTTTGGTGCAAGAAAGGCCTGCGTTTTGTCCTAAGGAAAGGTCCTACCTTAAGGTGGCCAACTGCCTCCTTTTGGAAGGTTTTTGTGGGTAAATGCCAAGTCCTGACTCATCCTTTGCGGTAAGGAGGCTTTAGGGGTTTTGTGCAGACTCCGATGCCTCCAACAGGAGATACCTGAATGTTGCAGCAGGCGAGACTGGTAAAAGGTCGGCACCCGAGGCTTATGGGGTGGTGCCCTGGGCTTTGTCTTGCGCTTGCCTTCTTCATGGTTCCCAAGGCCTGGGCGCAGTTCCCAACGGATGATCAGAAGCGGACAGCGGGTGAAGAGGCTGTCACATCAGACATGGGTGGCATGCCCCTCTTGTTTCGTACACCGGAAACGGGAATGGCGATCGGTGGGGTTCTTCTCTATACCAGCGGACTGGACAAGAAGCGGGCGTCCCCCATAATTTCGGGACTCATGTACACCGAGAAAAAGCAGATCCTGTGGGGTGTCGGGGCGCGACAGATCCTGAATGGCGAAGACAGTTCCATCTATGCCTATAGCGAAATTGCCAAGTTTCCCCAAACATTCTTTGGAACGGGACGGGCTACCAAACGGGATGATGCCACGGCCTATCAGGAGGAACGGCAGAACCTGGAGTTTGGGGGGGATCGGGAACTCATTCCCCACCTGAGTGTCGGATCCGGTTTGATCCTGCGGAATGACAAGTTTAAAAGTTTGGAATCAGACGGCCAGGGTTTGCTCGGTTGGAACCGCTATCATGGCGAAGGCGGCGGACCTCAGCGGGGCGCGCAGGTTTACCTGCTCTGGGAGTCGACCAACGACAATTATTTCCCGAGCGAAGGCATGAAGGTTCAGCTCTTTTCCCAGCATTATTTCAAACAATGGGGCAGTCGCTATCCGTTTTCGGGACAGAAGCTGGATGCCCGCTACTATCATGTGCTCGCGCCGGACTGGATTCAGGCGCATCAGTTCTTTGTGCAAAATTTGAACGGCGATCCTCCTTTCTATCAGTTGGCCCAGATGGGAGGGAACGATCTTCTGCGCGGTTATTACAAAGGTCGTTATCGGGATCGCAAAATGATGATCGTGCAGACGGAAGCCCGCTATCGTTTCTCCAAATATTGGAATCTCGCGCTATTTGGGGGCTGGGGTAACGTATCTCACGTGTGGTCTGAGTTTAACGACGAAGCGATGAAGCCCTCGTATGGGACCGGTGTGCGGTATCAGATCAGCCCCAAACAAAAGATCAATGTACGCTTGGATGTGGGTTGGGGCGAGGATCAAGGCGGTCCCCAGATCTATCTTTATGTGATGGAAGCCTGGTGACTGTCAGCGCTCGTGCCTCCAGCTGTCCAAAGATTTCTACCTGCACGTTGCGTTTCATCTCTTTTGTAAATTGTTACAGCACCATACGTATTTCATACCGTGGGTATAAATTTTGCACAATTGATCTCTACAGGCTTGGATTCCAGGAGTGTCCATGAAATCGATTTTGATGCTTGGGCTTATGCTGAGTTGGATCGGGTGCGGTGATGCGAGTTTTCAGCGCGAGAATGATTCCGAGCGCAGCCCCGCACCGGAAGAACAGGTCAACGAAAACACGCTGCCACCGGGCGACGCCAACACCAGCGAATCGTCGGATCAGGTGGCTGATAATCCGACGGAAACTTCGCCGGATGCCAACGTTCCTATTGAGCCATTGTACTATCCTGGTCGCAAGGGACCCTACGCTGTCACGAGTTATACGGCGAATTTAGCGGACACCGCTTATAATTCTGCCATCATCTATTACCCACAGGATCCGAAGGCCATCATCATCGGCGCGAGCACCTTGAGCGGAGGCTTTACCAACACAAAAGAGCAAATGTCCTGGCTTGCTGAACATCTGGCCAGTCATGGTGTAATCACTCTGGTCTTCACTCCCACCAATAATCAGTCGTTGAATCCTGCGATATGGTCCACGGGACACAAAGGTGGATTTCAGAAATTGAAAAGTGAAAACCTCCGCGTCGGCAGTCCTATTCAAGGCCGGGTGGACGAGAAAAAAATCGGCATTATGGGCTATTCCATGGGCGGGGCGGGAACAATTCTCGCGGTCAATGAATTGGGCACGGCAGTGAAGGCTGCTGTTCCCATTTGTGCATTCCGTCCTGCAACGCCCAACGTTGCCGTCCCGATCATGCTCATCACGGGAACCAATGATGTGGTGGCGCTTCCTGCGGCTATCATCAATGCCTACGAAGCCATGCCAGAAACCAGTCCGAAGGCTTTGGCCAACTTCGAAGGCATGACGCATTTGGACGTAACCAACGGTGGAACTGCCAATCAGCAGGAAAATCTCGCTTATTATGGAACGGCCTGGTATCGCGTTTATTTGGGGGGAGACGCCCGGTATAAAACGTATTTGTCAGGTGATGAACAGAAAAAGAAAGTGGAGGCGGGAACGTTTGCGAACCTGGATGATTTCAGGCTGGTTCCTTGAGGACTGAGGCCGAAGCCTCAGTCTCCATAAAACTTAGTCCAGAGTGTTGGACTTGCTCACGCTGGTGAAGGTCAGTGGACCTGCTGCATTCAGCCAGGTTTGGAAGGCGCTGCGGGTGCTGCCGTTGTTATCCCATGAGGCACCAAAAGCAAGGTAACCGAGATCCGTGGTGGGATCGAGCGTCAGGCCGTTGTTGCCTGTGCAGGCAGCGGTTGCTGGAACGCAAGCGCTTGAACTGTTCTCGGTATCGACTTCAACAGCACCGCTGAGGCTGGAGCCAAAACTGCAGTCGGCACCAGTGCACTTAAAGCGATAGGAAAGAGTTTTGAAACCGTCCGTGCTGTTGCCAGAAATCGTGGCGTATTCACCGTAAAGGCTCGGAGCTGATGTGTTCTCTCCACTTTTATCGAAGTTACCCTGAATTGCATCGATGTCCGTCAAAGCTGTGAATTTGCCTGTTTCTGTGTTGAATGTGCCTTTGGC
>JACCEA010793444.1_pt1 | contig 10078 bp, 9 predicted proteins | sample 7449851 | NCBI WGS metagenome assembly JACCEA01 (sample SAMN15323453, study PRJNA562643) | freshwater metagenome | isolation source: river surface water | place: USA:Blue River Watershed | collected 2017-08-18 | reverse complement strand
TCTCAATCAGGCCCATTTCGCTGCGCTCGTTCATCGGCTTTTGTTTTTCCTCATCGGCCAGACGCTGAGCCAGGAAGTCGAGGTCTTCGCGATTGTTGTCCAGCACGTATTTGATGAGGTAGCGGATGAAGTCTTCAGCGAGATCCATGTTGTCGTTGATGTCGTTGAAAGCAACTTCGGGTTCTATCATCCAGAATTCGGCCAGATGGCGCGCTGTGTTAGAGTTCTCAGCACGGAACGTGGGGCCGAAGGTGTACACTTCGCCAAAGGCAGTTGCACCCAATTCGGCTTCCAGCTGACCGCTAACAGTTAGGTTGGTACTGCGACCAAAGAAGTCTTCTTTGAAGTCGATAGCGCCATCCTCGGTGCGTGGAGGATTGTCGAACGGCAGGGTAGTGACCTTGAACATTTCGCCTGCTCCTTCAGCGTCTGAAGCAGTGACGATAGGTGTGTGCATGTATACAAACCCCCGGTCGTTGTAGAACTTATGAATGGCAAAGGCGAGGGCGTGGCGCACACGGAATACGGCACCAAACGTATTGGTGCGGAAACGCAGGTGCGCTATCTCGCGGAGGTATTCCAAGCTGGGGCGATTTTTCAATTGCAGCGGGAACTTTTCGGGGTCACATTCGCCCAGAATAGTCACTGCGTCTGCTTTTACTTCTACACGCTGTCCTTTACCCTGTGATGCCACAACGGTACCGTCTACACTGATAGACGCGCCATTGGTGATCTTCTTAACGATATTCTCGTCGGTGCCGAGATCGATGACCACCTGCACATTGGCGAGGCATGAACCATCGTTGAGGGCTATGAACTGGTTGTTTCGGAATGAACGGACCCATCCTTTTACGTTTACTTTATAATCGGCTTCTTCGCGGCTGAGAATGTCTTTGATCTTGGTGCGCATATAAGAAAATACTGCCCCAAAGGGCGTTTTTGAACGTGCAAAATTACAGGTTATTTGTCGAAAAAGAGATATTTGAGTGATACCAGCAGCAGGAATACGCCGAACACCTTTTTGATCATGTTTTCGGGGAGGTCGAGGACGATCTTGCTGCCCAGGAAACTGCCCGCCACAAAGGCGACAATAAGCACGCCGGCGACTTTTAGGTCTACAAAGCCGGCTTTGTAGTAGTTTATAACGGCAAAGATGCCCACGGGTGGTAAAAGCAGTGCCAGTGATGTGCCTTGTGCGGTTTTCTGGCTCATAGCGAAGAAGTATACAAGAACCGGCACAATAAGAATGCCACCACCTATGCCCACCATGCTGCTGAGCATGCCTGCCGCTACCCCCAGCAGCAACAGGCCTAATAATGTTGCGATCGTCATTTTCATCTGGTTTATCTGATACTAAAGTACCATAGGCAGTGCGGCCTACCAAATAATGCTCTTCAAAATGTTCTGTCGAGACCTGTTTAAATACGTGGACAATGATATATATTTGTTTCAGCGAAAAATACCCGATGAGAGCTACCTATACCCCAGGCCTTCACATATTGGCAACGTTCACCGCAGGAAATGATGTGCTGCAGGACATAGAGCGTTGCCGTGCGTTGTTTGACCGGCTGATCGCTGAGTTGGCACTTCAGAAGGTGGGTGAGACGTATCATTCTTTTGAGGGGGCAGGATTTACAGCCACCGTTTGCCTGACGGAATCGCATGTGGCGATACATACGTGGCCGGAATTCGGAAAGGCGACCTTTGACGTATTTCTTTCTAATTACAATAACGATAACAGTGAAAAGGTGAGGCTGTTCTATGCCGGTGTAGTGGCGTTTTTTGGTGCAACAGACATTCAGAAATTTGAACTCACCAGATAGTATGAGCACGCTAAATACAACAGAATTGGTGAATAACGGCAAAGTGAAGTGCCCGTCGTGCGGGTGCGATGTTCTGTGCAATGATTCAGCCAACAGCACGTACTTCTGTTGCGTGATGTGTGATACCTATTTTAAAAAGGAGGCTGATAAGGATCCGGAGAAAATTGATGTGTTTCCAAGAAACCTTGTTTATCAGCCCTTGTTGCCGCTGGGATCTAAGGCGACCTTTGACGGAAGGGAGTTTGTTGTAACAGCATTTGTGGTGAAGAAGGATAATGCATCGGGTGTGGCATGGCGAGAATACCTGCTGCGCTGCGAGGGCCAGACATGGTACACCACGCTTGCTGAATTTAACGGACACTGGAGCATAATAGACAAGGTGGAGCGCGATAACTATAAGTGTTACCGCAACAGATATGACGGTACATTTTCGGTGTGGCAGAGTGAGCCTTTCAAAAAGTACAAACAATATACCTCTTACCGGTACAGGATAGAGGCACTGCGTGGTGAGTTTGACTGGGATATAGTGGATGAACAGGAGCATCTCTTTGTGGAAGAGTATATCAATCCGCCGGAGATGATAGCGATGGAGTCTTACCGGGACACAGATGTGACCTGGTACAAAGGGCGGTATCTGGAACGCGCTGAACTCGCTGCGGGTTTTAATATCAGTATTGACGAGATACCCAGAAGTTCGGGATTGGGTGCGATCCAGGTGCATCCGTTGGACAACCAATGGCCGGCGATAAGGACCTTGTCGCTACTGATGGTGGGGTTGATCCTCCTGACACAGTTTATGCTCGGTATGGCGCGACCATCGGCCGTGGTGCTTAATGAAAGTTATACCACCACCGCAGACACAGGCGCATGGGGGGGCAACTATGCACCCATAAAAACAAGCTCTTTCAAAATAAAGCAGTCGGGTCCTGTGCAGATCACGGTAAGAGCTGACGTATCGAACGAGTGGCTGGAGATACCGGTGTCTATGGTGAATGAGAAGACCGGAAAGGAATATGAATTTACGAAGGTAGCGGAGTCTTATTTTGGTTTTGAAGGCGGTGAAAGCTGGAGTGAAGGCAGCGGAGAGATAGAGGCTGTTTTCTCGGCAGTGCCTGCGGGTACCTACCACATAAATACGTATCCCTACAGCGAGAACAAAAACCAACATAATATTTCTATCAATGTAGAGTCTAACACGACGCTGTACTCGAATATGTGGTGGCTGTTACTGTTGGTTTGCGGATATTGGTTTGTGCAGTACCAGCGAAAGGTATTGGTAGATACGGAACGTTTTTCATAGCAAACGCGCAGAGATGAACATAACAAGTATTTTGAAACAGATATGGTCTATTAAATGGCAGGCGCTGCCATTGCTGGCTTGTTACGTGGTATATGTGTGGCTGGCATGGGGAGGAATAAGGCTGACGGGAGACGATAACGATATAAGAAGCGCACCGGCAGGAAGGGCTGCGCGTACAGGAAATCATTTTTATCATAAATAATAATACCGGGTAAGTATGGAAATGATCAATATGAAGTATGTAGTGGCATCGGTGGTATATTCCTTTCTGGGAATTGCAGTGCTGGTGATCAGTTTTGTGGTGGTTGAGAAGATCACCCCTCAAAACCTGTGGAAGGAAATAGTGGAGAAGCAGAATAAGGCACTGGCGATAATGGCTGCGGCTTTCATGATCGCTATTGCTTTGATCATCAGTTCGGCGATACATGGTTAACGGATCGGATGAAGTGACACAAGTGCAGGAAAAGAAACAGGGGCAAGGACTGCTCCTTTTTTCTGTGTTTGTGATAGCCACTTGCGGACTCATTTATGAGTTGGTTGCGGGGACTATGGCCAGCTATCTGCTGGGCGATTCGGTGACCCAGTTCTCTACGGTGATAGGGGTGTATCTGTTTTCAATGGGTATAGGGTCGTGGCTTTCGGGACAGGTAGAGGGCGATCTGCTGAAGTGGTTCATACGTATAGAAATACTCGTTGGATTGGTGGGTGGTTGCAGCGCACCGTCTATGTTTCTGCTTTTTGAGCATGTAACTTACTTCCGCATTGTACTTTATTCATTTGTAGTTCTTACCGGCATACTTGTAGGTCTTGAGATACCTATATTGATGCGCATACTCAAATCGGGGATCGAATTCAAGGACCTGGTTGCAAGGGTATTTACTTTCGATTATATAGGGGCATTACTAGCCTCGCTCATATTTCCGCTGTTACTGGTGCCTTATCTGGGATTGATACGGACATCGCTTGTTTTCGGAATATTTAATATTGCTGTGGCGGCTTACCTGCTCTACTATTTTGAAGAGACGATGAGGTACAGGCGCAGGCTGCTTGTTCCTGTTCTGTTGAGTGTTGTTGCATTGCTTGCGGGGTTTGTTTATGCCGAGCGCATCATGTCTTACAGCGAGACGCTGGCATTTCAGGATAAGGTGATCTTCAGCAAGAGTACGCACTACCAAAGGATGGTGCTTACCCGCAATAACAGAGAGCTGAAGTTGTTTCTGAATGGCAATCTACAGTTCAGTTCTCTGGATGAATATCGCTATCACGAAGCGCTGGTACACCCCGGATTGCATGTGCTTAAAGGAAGCAAAAAAGTACTGGTATTGGGTGGAGGAGATGGACTGGCAGTGAGGGAGGTGTTGCGTTATCCTGATGTGACCTCTGTGACGCTTGTGGATCTGGATCCGGCAATGACGCAGCTTTTCAGGAGGAATGAAATGTTGTTGCAGTTGAACAAGCGATCATTACTGTCGCCGAAGGTCACTGTGGTAAATGATGACGCATTCAACTGGGTACGGCGCGACACAAAACGGTTTGATTTTATTATCATCGATTTTCCCGACCCCTCCAATTATTCGTTGGGAAAGTTATATTCAAGCAAGTTTTACGAAGAGCTGAGGCATGTGCTCAGCGATAGTGGCATAATTGTGGTACAGGCTACATCTCCATTGATTGCACGAAAGTCTTTCTGGTGTGTAGGCCACACTATGCAGGCGGCAGGATTTGTAACGGTTCCTTATCATATCTATGTGCCGTCGTTTGGTGAGTGGGGTTACATAATGGCTATGAGAAATTATAGCTGGCATCCCAGTGCCGATCTTCCTGAGGGTTTGAGGTTTATAGACAGGAATGTGATGAAGAGTATGTTGTTGTTTCCGCCGGATATGAGCGAGGTGGCAACAGAGGTTAACAAGCTGAACAATCAGGCATTGGTCAACTATTTTGAAGATGAGTGGGCACCATACGTTCATTGATGCACCGGGGCAAAAAAACCGAAGATGGTTTTTGAAACAAGTGCTGGCACTTGCAGGTGTTTCATTTGCAGGAAGGTATCTTTCGGGATGTGCAGATGGCGGTCGTGGCAGGGTTATTGCCGGAGGCATCGTTGGCAATGGATCATCGATAGGGCACATGATAAGGGATGGAAAGGCTATTCCGTCTCCATCGCATGACATACGTACCGGTATTCTGATAATAGGTGGTGGTATTTCAGGATTGTCGGCGGCGCGATGGTTGCAGAAGAAGGGTGCTGAGAATGTGATGATGGTGGAAATGGGGGACGAGACCGGGGGTAATTCAATTTTCGGACAAAATAAAGTTTCCGCCTATCCGTGGGCAGCGCACTATCTGCCTATACCTGACGTGGCCAATACAACCTTAATTGATTTTCTTACGGAGATAGGTGTGATAACCGGGTTTACTGATGGGTTGCCTACTTACAACGAATACCATTTGTGCCACGACCCAGAAGAACGATTGTATATAGACGGATATTGGCAGGAAGGGTTGATACCGAAATTCGGCATAACGCGTGACGATGAAGTGCAGATAGCAAGGTTTATGAAGCTGGCAGAGGAATACAGGTCTGCGAAAGGAAATGACGGAAAGTTTGCTTTCTCTATTCCATTGGATACCTCGTCCGTTGACGATGAATTCAGGAAGCTGGACCGGATTTCTTTCAGTCAGTTTTTGAAAGACAACGGCTACACTTCAAAGCCATTGTTATGGTATCTGGAGTATTGCTGCAAGGATGATTATGGGTCGGGTCTGGATAGAACATCGGCATGGGCTGGTTTGCATTATTTCGCATCCCGAAGAGGAAAGGCAACGAATGCCAGCTCGTCGGCGGTATTGACGTGGCCGGAAGGGAATGGGTATCTGATGTCGGCCTTGCGCAAACAGAATACGTATCCAGTTCGCACTGGTCTGGCGGCATTCAGCATAGCTAACACAGACAACGGAGTAAGTGTAGACTGTTATGATGCCGGCAAGAAAAGCACAGTGCGTATTGTTGCCGATAAAGTACTGTTGAGTACACCACAGCATGTAAACAAATATCTATTGAAGCAAATAGACACGGAGCGAAGTATTTATGATAAGATACACTATGCGCCCTGGGTGGTAGCAAATGTAACCTGTGATGGTGTGCCGGAAGGGAAGGGTACTGCACTTTGCTGGGATAATGTGGTATATGGCAGGCAGTCGGTAGGTTATGTGTTTGCCAATCATCAGAACCTTGTGCGGAAGAATGAGGGTGTGCTTACGTGGTATTTACCATTTGCTGAAGGAAATCCTAAGGAAGCTAGAAAGGCAATCTACAACAAGACTATTGAAGACTGGAAGAAACTTGTGCTGGAAGACCTTGCGTATGCACATCCGGGGATAGAGGCGTTGGTGACGCGTATTGATGTGAAGGTGTGGGGGCATGGCATGATACAACCGGTGCCCGGATATGTATGGGGCAAAGACCGAACGGACGCAAAGCGTGCTATTGACGGAAGGATATTCTTTGCACATTCTGACCTGAGTGGTATCTCAATTTTTGAAGAAGCATTCAGCCAGGGAATAAGGGCAGCTGAAGAAATGTTGGCAGGATAATGGCGGGGGAAACGACATATCGGCAACCATGGTTGCGTAGCGCAGTATTCGATAGTGTGTTCATTCTTATGCCCGGACTATTGGCATTGCTATTCACACTCTTTCTTCCAGCTGCTTACAAGTATACGGACGAGATGCCCACCTGGGGGTGGGTAGTTCTGGTATTGCTGGTTGATGTTGCTCATGTATATAGTACGTTGTTCAGAACTTATTTTGATAAAGAACGATTTGCAAGGCATAGGGTATTGTATACTGCAATACCTATTGCATGCCTCGTTGCGGGTGTGTTGCTGTATTCAATGAGTGTGCTGGCCTTTTGGCGTTCGCTTGCTTATCTGGCAGTTTTTCATTTTGTTCGGCAGCAGTATGGTTTTATGAGGTTGTATTCGCGGGTGGAAGAGCGGAAACCCTACAGGAAGTACATTGATGCCACAACGATCTATGCCGCAACCATTTATCCGCTGGTGTATTGGCATTGCAGTCCTGGGCGCAACTTCAGTTGGTTTGTGCAAGGTGACTTTATCGTTGCGGATCTGCCTGTGTTGCGGTCGATAGCATTCTATATCTATGTTGCTGTTGTTGCTGTGTATTGTGTGTTTGAGCTGGGTGATATTATCAGGCAGGGAAGATTCAATTTGCCCCGCAATATATTGTTGTTCGGCACACTGGCATCCTGGTACATGGGCATTGTTCATTTTAACGGAGACATGGCTTTTACGATGCTAAATGTGGTAGCGCATGGTATTCCGTACATGGCGTTGATATGGTTGCTCAAAGAGAAGGAACAAGGAGCGATGGTTAAACAGTCAGGTGCTTTTGCTCGTTATTTCAGAAGTGCTTCAATCTTCATTGGCGTTATTGTGTTGTTCTCCTATCTGGAGGAGGGTTTGTGGGATGGCCTTGTGTGGCGGGAGCATGTTTCGGTTTTCCCTGTGTTCTCACTGTTGCCGCATCTCACATCGAAGGAGGTCTTATCGTTGTTGGTGCCATTGTTGTCGCTGCCGCAATCAACGCATTATGTGTTGGATGGGTTTATATGGAAACGTGGTCATAGCTGATCATTCTATTGTTGGTTCGTATCCGTAATACCTTTTGAAGAATATCGCTACCGCCAGTGTAATGGCAAGTAGGGTGAACCACCACAGTCCGAAGGAAGCAACGAATAGCAATGACGAAAAGAAGGACACCGATACGTAGGTTATGTAACGCTCGGTTGTGAGCTTGGGTAAGTACTGCAGCGATGTGTAAAGTAGTGATGTTGCTATCGCTGATGTAAATAGGGAGCCAATCACTTGTAGTGTGAGCGTGTGATGTGCGTTGATGGTGAGAAACAGCATTTCCGGCAGGAAGATGAGACTATAGGTGAATAGGTAGTTTGCGAGGTGGCGAGAACGACTGATGGGCATGTTCCGCAGAAACGACATTTGCTGTTCGGAGAAGCGAACGTAGTATGCGGGCAGCATAGCATGTGCGGCGATGAGGAACAGAATGAGGAAGGAGAATGACTCGCGGTTGGCTTCTGTTCTGTTGGCCGCTACCATTGCCTGAAGTAGCAACAATGAAAAGATCTTTATGCCGACAAAGGTTGCTTTCCTGTCGTTGATTGAATACAGCAGCAGATACCATTTCTGTCCGAAATTGAATTTTCTGTTCGGTAGGTTTATCCTGACATGCTTTTCATTCCAGGTGTTATTAATAGTTCGGAGGGGTATAATACCGGCAGCAAACAGAGTGACCTGTAAGAATAGAAACAGGGTGGGGTATAGCATCTTCCCGTAACCATAGCCGACTGTGACTGTTAACAGTCCGTAGATGGTGAGCGGTGCCATCATCAGACATTGAAGCATGACGAACATCGCTTTCTGGTGTTTGTCGCTTAATGTCTGCATTGTGTACAGGAAGCTTCCTGACGGATCTTTTAAAGTTCTCGTGGTGAAGTTTATACACTTGATGGTATATGTCAGCCAGATGAGAGATGCTCCAGCGAAGAATGAAAATGAGCTGCTGATACCACGCATGATCTGGTGGTGCATGTCTATGACGGCTTTCCCGTTCATGAGTCCGAACAGCAGGATGAAGACAGTAAGGAAGAAACCACTGTTTACGCGGTAGAATTGCATTACAATGGTCTTGACGAGAACGTTCCTCATGCTGTCACCAGTGTTTTGTTCAGAACTTCCAATGTTTGCATTGGTGTGTCGTTCAGACCGATGTCCTGATGTGAGGTGATGAGGAAGGAAACGCCTTCATTGAATTTTTGCCGAATGATGGCACGAAGGTTTTCGACGGTTGCAGTGTCGAGGGTTATTAATGGCTCATCGAGGAGGATGAGTTTTGGTGTTCCCATAAACGCAAGCACCAGCGACAGTTTTTTGGTCATGCCACTGCTGTATGTGGCAATTCTGTTGGCTGAGAATAAGTGTGTGCCAAACACTTCAGTCAATTGTTCTATTGACGCTTCAGGTGTTGGTTTTGTTTCGCGGTAGAAGTTGATGAGGTCATTGCCGGTGAGGAAGCCGGGGAATATAGGTTCAGCCTCGGCATAGTTGACCGAAGAGGTGTATCTCATTCTGTCTTGTTTGATAGATATTTCGCTGACCTCGATAGAGCCTTCGAATGGGACCATGCCAGCTATCGATCTCATTAATGTGGTCTTGCCGGATCCGTTGGTGCCCTTCAACCAGTAGATGCCGGGTTGCAGTTGCAACTCGTTTACTGAGATTATTTCGGTTGGGCCGTATGTCTTTTTGAATTGTTTTAAGTGGAGCATAGCGTCGGTCAAAAGTATTGTAGCCGTTGTTATGGGGCACATAACGATATGTTATAAAAAAAGTGGCAGGCGTTTCGGCCTGCCACTTTAACAATTGTTTGTTGTTGATTACTGCTCCATCACGAAGTGGAACACCTTCTGTTCGGTGCCGCTGCGCAATGTGAGGATGTACATACCGTTTGCCAGAGTACCATCCAGTTTGATCTGTGTTTCCAGATGTCCCTGTTTGGTGGTCACTGTACCACGGTACACTACCTGACCCAACATGTCTGTTACGTCAATGTTCACATCCTCGTTACCAGCACCCAATGTGCCACGCACCGTGAAGATGCCCTTGTTAGGGTTAGGCAGCAACCTGATGTCCGATGGCATGGTGCCGGTTGTCTGTGCACCGAGGACAGTTGTCGTGATGAATATCCAATCGTGAGTTCCTATGTTAGCACATACACCGCTGCTGGTCACCTGACAAGAGATCGAGTCGTAGTCGTTGAAGATAGCTGTGTAGCTACTGTTTGTTGCACCTGCAACTGCATAACCATTTACCTTCCACTGGAACTTAGGACTTGGACCTGCATCAGTTGCTGAAGC